>Ga0182004_10004641_pt1 | contig 11105 bp, 8 predicted proteins | sample Sormic07211540_1_FD_120479 | JGI IMG/M metagenome (GOLD analysis project Ga0182004, IMG submission 120479) | Endophyte microbial communities from Sorghum bicolor roots, Mead, Nebraska, USA - 072115-40_1 MetaG | ecosystem: Host-associated > Plants > Roots > Unclassified | place: USA: Nebraska...
AAAAATTTTGCAAAATTTTTTAGAACTAAACAAGGCCTTACCCCGCGCTGCCCCACCAGAAAATGATGCCGCTGGAAAAGTTACTGATGATGATCGTGCTCGCAAGTGGCACGGCTCATGGGTGTTTCACATTCACTGGTTCTGTGTGACCCGATAGCTAATATAGTTAGCTGCTAAAATTAGTGTCAATGCATTAAACATCCTAACTAATAGCCTAATTACTAGTTCAAATTAATTCCAAATTATAAGATATTTTTGGCTTTATTCTAAAACTATTGATTTTACTTTATATCTAAACATAAATGAATTAATGTATCTCGAAGTATCGTAAATGTAATTTTAATTTTGAAAAATATGTATTTATTACATACAATAAAAATTTAAAGGAATAATACCTCCGTCCCAAAAATATATAGAGTTTTACTACAGGACAGTACCGGTTTAAAGTAACTGCAGTTCAATTAGTTACATATAAAAATCAACATTTATGATATCAAAAAATATTAGGAATTTTCTTGGTATACGTATTTAGACGAAGTTAATATCTTTGCGTACATGTTTCTTCAAATTTTAGATACTACTCCCTCCATTCTCTTTTACAAGACACACACATTTCAAGATTCAAACTTTAAAATCTTTAACTAATAATTTGACTAATATCTTTTAATTATTATAACACAAAGTTAATGTGGTTAGATTTTGTAATCAAATGTATTCTCCAAATATCATAAGTTTATGCTCCCTCCATATAGGATTTAGATGTCATTTAGGACAACGACACGGTCTCCAAAACACAACTTTGATCTCTTGTTTTTATAAAAATATTTAGGGAAAATAATATATGTATACTTTTATGAAAATATTTTTCAAGACAAATATATTCATATAATTTTCAAATTTGTAAACTCAATAATTTAAACGTTATTTTAATGATTTATATTTTCAATGTTTGACCCAAACGTTGTCCAAAACGACATATAAATCCTATATGGAAGGAGTAAGTATGAACAAAATAATATATATAAACAAATGAACAAAGTATAGTTTGAGAAACTATGTATTTTATAGAAGAGAATGGAGGGAGTGTGTATAACAAACAAATCTTTTACTAGTGGGGTTTTTTTGGGTTAGCGACAAACAATTACTACTAGGTGTCTAGATGAAACGGACCCTTCTAATATTTTGGACCAGGACTTTATTTTGGCGACAAGCCATGGCGCCACAGGAACAGAGAATCCGTGCAGGGGCATTCAAAGCGAAGGGAGCAACGGTCCATCTCCAGCTATGTCTGCTGCGTGCCACGGGCCACTGCGACTCCATCTTCCATCTACCTGCCGCTGCATATGCGAACATCCGAAACTGAATTCGCTGTCCTGTGTTCAGTTGGAACCATGTAGTATGTATGCATGGTCCCGTTCGGTTTCTGTAAAAAACTCTTGCCAGTAGAGATCACACTCTTGCTTGCAAGCTCCACCATGGATGTGCATGTCCGCTTCCGCCATCAGCCTTTGGCGTCCTCCGCTGGCGTGAGAACTCGTGGCTACCTACTATGGCCTTGGATCATTGTTTGTATGGCCGTGTCAACCTGTAAGGGTGCTCTATCAAACATGGTTTGGTACATCTGATACCTATAAATTTATTTACTCCCTCACTCAAAATAATTACACATATCCTATCGAGAAAAGTTAGATTTAACTAGATGTATATTAGAAAATATACGTATTTTTAAGTAAATTTATTATAAAAATATATTTTACGATCCATCAGATGTACTTATTATGCATCATTAAAAATATTAGTACCATTATATACATACCTAACCAAACTTTTAAAAAGAAACAATTTCTCAAAGAAAGCCCAGCGTGTTCCCTTTTAGATTACATTTCATTACACCATGGGATGATTAAGCTAGCTAGAACTGGAACCACTACCACCCGCTCTGCCGCCATCATCATTGGTTATGCCGGACCTCAAGTACAAAAGCGCTCACGTAAACACTTGACCCAATAATTAGATCTACTAGCCTAAGATCCCCGACCTCCCAAAGGACGTCTCAAAAGAATCGCAGGTTGGTTACCGACCTGCAATGATTTAGCAAGCGCTGTAACACAAACATCGTACACTTTATTTTTTCCTCACATAATAATTTGAAAAAAAAAAGAAGAAACAACAACAATCCTGTGAGTAAGCATCATCTCAAGTGATTTCTGTCCCCAGTTCCACCCCGTAACATTTTCGCTCGAGAGTCGAGACAGCGCAGTTGACATGACCAGCCCACCACCAAACACTAGCGCAGATCGCATGCCCCAAGATTTGATTCTCCGTTGAGGTCCAAAAGTCCACGGTGACTCTGCGCTGCGCCCAGCCCGATCGCCACGGGGACACAGCACGGACGGCCGGCAGAAACCGCGGCCTGACCCGGCGGACGCGGACCCTGACTGGAACCGCAACAGCAAGCAAAACAGCCGCCGCACCAGCGCACGCACACGAACGCACCCGACCCACCTGCGGCGCTGGACCCGAGTGGATGTGGATGTGGATGTGGACGGGAGGCCGGAGGGAGCCGCAGCCGCCCGCACGACAGAGAGCACAGGCGGCCGCGCCCGCCCGCTCCTACCACCACACCGCACCGCCACTTACCCCTCGTGCCGCCGCGCTGCCTTTTCCTCCCCGCGTCCCTTTCGTCCCGCACCTTGTCGGAGACCGACGCGCCCCCCATCTCCGCCCTCCGCTCCTCCTCCTCCCCTCCCGTCCCCTCCCGCTCTCCAGTCCACCTCACGCTCACACTCCCTCAGCCGCCATCCTACTGCCTTCCCTCCTCCTCATCTTCCTTGCGGGGGCGGCAACCAGGCCACAGGCGGCAGACTGACGCCGCGCACCTGCTCCCACTCCCGCTCACGCTCCTCCCACCGCGCCACCAAAATAAAAGTAGCCGTTGCGGCGTCGCGTCGGCGAGCACAGCACAGCGGCTCGGCTGCATGAGGGGGCGGCTGCGGAGGCCGTGACGAGGAGGCGGAGAACGATGCCGCTGGTCAGGTTCGAGGTGCGGAATGAGGTGGGGCTGGGGGACCCCGGCCTCTACGGCGGCGGAGCCGCTGCAGCCGGGGCCGCCGCCGTGGCGGGGAACAGGGGAGCCACTGCCTCCGCCGCCGCCGCGGGGGAAGAGGAGCCCAAGGCGCTGCTCGAGGGCGTCGCCGTCGCGGGGCTCGTCGGGATCCTGCGCCAGCTCGGAGATCTCGCGGAGTAAGGCCCTGCTCCCTCGCTCCCTCGTCCTGCCCGGTTTATGCGTGCTTCGAGCTGGCGGCCGTGCGCCTCTGTGGTCTGGTTCCCGGCGGCTGGGATCTACTGCGCTACGTGTCTAGCGGCTCCCGGCGGGGACTTCGGCACTGGTTGGGGTGTTTGGTTTCGGCCTGTGGTTTGGAGTTGTATGAAGTAGTGGGATCTGCGGCATCTGCCGTTGTGGTGGTTGAATTTGCTTATCGAATGAGCGCAGCGCAGTGCTGTGCCATAGGAATGGGAATCGTTAGAGCAGTGCTTCTGTGTGCCAGCTATTGAAGGAATTGAATGTCCTTTTGTAGCAGCAGTGGCGGTGTTCGGGTTTTGTGCTTTCTGAGATCTAGTGCTAGGTTTGGATTGGATAGGATAGTGCAATTCAGGTTTTTGGAGCGGAACAGCTATATCTGCTGGGATCATTCAGGCGGTTTTTGGCCGCATTCGCTCGGTAGAGGAGGCATGCTTAGCCGAACTAGTGCTAATTGATTGTGTGCGCCGGGTGTGATGTGGAGGTCTTAGGTAAGATCTTGTCTTACCTTAGAATTTATGTTTGCGGAAAGTCTCTTTTTAATCTTATATATGAAACAACCAGTGATTTCCGAAAAGGCTCTGTTTTAGATTGCTTAGTGGCTGACTGGATGCATTTTGGCTGACTTGATGTTGTTAAATGTTTGTCTTGAGGGTTCTTTGCTAATTTTGGCTGGAGAATCTCCATGGGTTCTGGTAATTGCCGTTTCTTGCTAGGGAAAAACCGTTGCCACTCTGAGGGGTTTGTTTGTCTGTTAATGCTTCTATAATTTTTCCCGTTTTATAAGTGCTCTGCGCAGTTTTAGTTACGTACCGTGTTTCTTGATATGCTAATAAATTTTTCATAAATAGTATTTGGTGAAATTGATGTGCTGCTTTGGTTATACCAGATTTGCGGCTGATGTTTTCCATGATCTACACGAGCAAGTTATAGCTACGTCTGCCAGGGGTCGTAAGGTGCTGACTCGAGTACAGAACATTGAAGCAGCACTTCCATCTCTTGAAAAAGCTGTGAAGAATCAGAAGAGTCACATACATTTTGCCTATGTTCCGGGTAATTTTTTATTTACTTCATCGATGTCTAAAAGTACCCCGATCATGAGAGTCCATCCTAATAATTGAACGCCTCTCTTGTCCATCTTGAATTTTTTGATATCAAGATTATCTTGCAATCTTACTGAATTTACTGATAAAACACAGGCTCTGATTGGCACACTCAGCTTCAAAATGAGCAAAATCACCTGCTAGCGAGTGATCTGCCTCGTTTTATGATGGATTCCTATGAAGAATGCCGAGATCCACCACGGCTTTACCTTCTCGATAAGTAAGTGCGGGAACTTTCCTTAATAAACATTTTTTGGTATCTAAATTACTGCCTTCCAGATTTGATACTGCTGGCGCGGGGGCTTGTGTAAAGAGATATTCTGATCCATCCTATTTCAAGAAAGCATGGGATATGACGAGAGCAGACAAAACTGCTAATCTACAAAGAGAAAAGAGATCGCAGAAAATTAAGGTTATATTTTTCATTCTCACTTTCTGAAGTTGATATCAGTGCTTAGTAATCTTTTGTCATGTTTGAAACTTGCCAAAAGACTTAATAGAGCTTATGAACTTATACAGAGAAAAGGATCACGACTAAGGGAGCCATATCATGGGCAAGCCACATCTAGGCATAGGGGCACTGAATTTCAGCGATCACTTACTGCTGGCCAACTTGTTAACAGGTGTTGCACATTCCATACTTTAAGATACAATAATCGTGTATCCAGTATTCCAGTTCATCTTCTATGGTTGTTCCCTTTTTATATTTGAATGGCCTATCCAGAACCACATTGTTAATAGTTTATTTTCCAGCAGGCAGTTTGCATCTCCCAGCAACGATGGTCAGAGCATCTCAGAGCATAGGTCTACACCTGACGCAAGATCTAATCCTGACAATATAAGCAGATCTTCTTCTCTTAGTTCGAAGACACAACTGAGTTCAGTAGAACAAGCTTTTGATGCAAAACCTTCTGCAGTTCCTCACGAGAATGGCCATGGCAAGTCATTGGATACTAAGTTGCAAAAGCCTGGTGGTCTGCCTTCACGCATACTACTTAATGGCACCAGCGTGGATGATCATAGTGACTATTTGAAGCATTGTTCCCAGGCAGGTGATATGGTTCCTAGATCACCTCATGTTAAATGGGATGAAAAGGCTGCAATTATCATGTCTACAAGTTCTGTCTACTGTGACGATATTGTTATGGATAAGGCTGAAGATGCAGAACCTACATGTATTAGCTCTGTGCAGAAAGAAACTGGCCATAAGGTAATGGATGCCTTGGAGCAGCAAGATGCCTTACTTAAAAAGACAAAATCACTGTTAGTGCCATCAGTCTTGAACCACCATGATGACATTCCAGGAGAAGCCGACAACTACATGGATGCACTTAATACACTTGAATCTGAGACAGAAACTGAATCTGAATTTCAAACTAAGAATCAAGGGGTGCCAGCACCTTCCTTCAATGCTGAAGCACCTCAAGTGGGGGCAATTGATAATATTGTTCCACAGTGTCCCGATTCCTATGTTGCTGATTTTACTGACACATGTCAAGAATCTGGTATTCTTTGTGCTTCAGAAAGAGCAATTGATTTTCCCAGTTTGTCAAATGCAGATTCTCTTGAGGTCTCACAACTAGAAGTTTCAGACTATACATCTGTAAGTCCCTATAGAGAGTCATCTGTCACCACTAATATCCATGAGAGTGGTGCAGAGGGTGCTCGCGAAGATCCTTGTGAGATTATAGAGCCTCTGCAGGTCCATTCAGCCATACTTCCCAATGATGGATCCCCTGTTTGCAATGAAATACCCAAGAGTAAGCCAGACGATGATCTTGGGTACTTTCCCGAGATTCCTCAACCAGGTTTCTCCACCTGTTTGGTTATTCCGTCCAATAAAGAGTCTGCTGTTGCCAACGAAAACCTTGAAAGTGATGCAGAAAGTGTTGGTGATCTTATTGATGGCAATAATTTTGTATCAGGACCTAACATTGCCAACATGGTAGTTGATGAGGTGGGTTTCAAGATGGCACCTGCTGATAAAAGTTCACCTGGTGATCACTCTGATGACTCATGTGTTATTCCTGAAAGTAGGACTCAGGATTATGCTGGAAAGAGCCATGAGGGAGTTGGTGATTGTGGTGTGATTGGAGTGTCTGAATTATGTAGTGAGCCTCTTAACAAATCATCAGGTAATATATGTGCAACTCAAGATGTTCCTACAAATACGTCTACTATGTCTGCTGGTGCCAGTGAAGTGTCTAGTTCGTGGAGTGAGCCTGCAACTCAAGGTGTTCCTGCAAATGCCTCTACCACGTCTACTGTTGTACCATCTGTTAAACTCTGGACAAATGCTGGGCTCTTTGGACTTGAACCATCTAAACCTCCAGTATTTGGTGCCCAAGATGGTCCAAGGGAGGATACTCCACCTGGTTTTAAAGAAGCTCAACCAGTCCATTCAACTGAATTCACAGAACTGCACTGTTCAAAGCCGACTGAATCAGCAGTTGTAGATGTTCCAAATGGAAACACGACAATTACCAGCAGCTTTGTGGAAAAGCTTGTTGGTATCCGTCCTGGTTCTGCAAACCTCAATAGCTCAGGGGCCAATCAATCAGCAGCCAGAATACCCGATCCAATTCATAGTCATGCAGATGGGCACTCAGATTTTTCCTCATCCTTTGAGCACAATAACATGTCTGGCAAACATACTTCAATAAGTGAGCTTCTAGAATCTGAAGGAAGTGCTGAAACTGGCACCGGAATATACTCAACTGACATGAGTAATAACATGCATATGGTGTCTGCATCAAGCTTTTCAAGCATTGCACAAAGATTTCTTGCTAATACACTTCAGAGAAGAACTTCTTCCAAATATACTGATCTTCCTATGTCATCTGAGAGGGCGAATGCTGATACAAGTGCAAAAGATGAATCTACTATAAATCCTGTTGAAACGGTATTTGCAGAGGAAACTAAGTTTGAGAACAAAACAGAAAATGGAATGGATGGATTAACCAAATCATCAATCTTTTCTAGCCGCCATTACTCTGAGAAATCGTCTCCACCACTTGAGTACATGAAAATATCTTTTCACCCTATGAGTGCATTTGAGACGTCAAAGCTGAACCTAGATTTCTGTGATGGCAATCTTCATGAAATTTCTGATGATATGATGTTACCAACATTTCAGTTACTTTCAGAGTCTTCCATTCCACAGCCAGGCAGTGGTTCTGAGTCTGAAGATGACACTTTTGGTAGGTCATATAGTTATTCTTCATATGATGATCTGAGTCCACGACTATATTCAAACTCTGAGGCGTGGGATCAAGAAGATGGAGTTGGGCTGGAGGAACATGAGTTGTATGATGATTCAAATCCGATAGGATCCTCAACAGCACCTTTATCTAGCTACATGGGATTCGAGCAGATGAACTTATCTGGCATGAAGTCAGATGATTCACTTGCAAATGTTGGGGATCAGAATGTAATAGGCACTTTAGAATCCTCCTGTACTGTTGAAGAACTTCCAAACTTTGACACATTGATGTCCAGAAGCGATGATCAAAATGGTGAAACCTCCATTCCACATAATCCGGTGAATTTGCTACCAGATGAAGATCAGTTGCCACCACCACCTCCTCTTCCCCCAATGCAGTGGAGGATGACAAGACAAACAACTTCACTAGAAGAGGAAACATGCATTACAGCTAAAGATATGCTTAGGAAAACTTCAAGCCTACCACATATACACACCTCTGCCCAGGAAGAACACCTTCCTCCAACTGCACCACTGGATCTACAAGGCAATGCTAAGGAAGTGGTATGGAGTGTTTATTTGGTTGATCCTGTTCGAATACTTGCGGTGACAAATAATTACTGCTGTTATATATCGTTAATGAAATTATCTACTTGGTATATGTAGGATGTCCAGAAAACTGGTGGAGTAAGAGAAATTACTAATCCTCCTAGTATCATTGATATAAAGTCAAGTTTGCTTCAGCAGATCAGGGATAAGGTTTGTTCTGCTCTTTCAATTGAAAAAAACCTATGTTATTCTTTATGATTTTATAGTGCTATTTTACTTTTACTATAAAAAAGCACTCCCTCTGTTCCAGATTATAAAATGTTTTGGCTTTTCTAGATTCATTGATTTTACAATGTATCTAGACATAAGTACATATCTAGATGCATAGCAAAATCTATGCATCTAGAAATGCCAAAACATCTTATAATTTGGAACGGAGGGAGTAGCTTACAAGAAACAAATGTGGCATCTTTTGGATCTGAGAGATCTCACTTTTTTTTATAAAAGAATATTCATATAGCTGTTGAATTGACCCAAAAGGATAACAAAATGGGATGCTTACCGTGAATTTGATGAACTGTGATTCAAAAAAGCTATCTGACCCACAACACGGTTTCTCACAGGCTAACCATGTCCAGCTTCCTGTGGCCATTTATTTTGTCAACTAAAACAAATACAAGTCCCAGTAATGGCCAGTTGATTCTTGAAGTTAGGAACCTCATTACCAATTTATAGTTTCTGATAGTTGCATAATATTTATGATTATTTTGTTCATTTTGCCTAATGAATTATCACAGACAGAACAGCTGAAGCTTAATAATGGACATGAAAGGTCAAAAAAAGCAGTAGGCGGTGACATTAAAAGCTTGGACGAGAGGGAGGAGTTGCTTCAGCAAATCAGGAGCAAGGTATCTTGAATATGTAGATCGTTGTACTTGCTAACAGTCTGTTGAACTCTACCTCGTCAGCATGATATGATGCTACTTTAAGAGCAGAAACCCTCCATGTAAGGCTTAGCTAACTGGTCAATATGTTTGTGTTATGCAGACCTTCAATTTAAGACGAACAAATGCATCTAAGACAGATGGCTCATCACAATCTACAGCCAATTCCAACGTTGTAGCAATTTTGGAGAAAGCAAATGCTATCCGGCAGGTTAGTACTGTGCTTATTTCCCTTCACATTACCTTCTGTGCTACTCTAGTTTCCTCATGATTTCTTCTATCAGGCTGTGGCCAGTGATGGTGGCGATGATGATACATGGAGTGATATATGACCACCTAACTGCAGACGTGCATTGTAGTCTTTTCCTGTATATTCAACTATTACAAGATGAAGTGAGAAAAATGTGAATAACATCTTTTTCTTCATTGTAATTAGGTTTTGCAGGTCTTGTTCTGTACCTTTCTTAGTTCATATTAGTGTATTCTACCGTAGGTCTCTATGGTTGTGGAAATGGCAGACCATTTTCCACATTATGTAAATGTGTCTTTATTATTTATTTATGATAGTGAGAACAGCTGATAAAAATAAGCATACTAATCTATCTTTTTATCATTGTATTGATTTTTTTTACAATGATAATAAGATGGAGCATGATGTTGCAACAAGTTGTCCTTTTAGCTGCCATCAATGAGTGCAATAATTCTGAAACGATAGGTCTCATTTGCATTACCCTGCTAACTGATGTTTTTCTTCGGAGATTTCTTTATTCCACAATTTGCGATATACTAGGCATTTATTTACTGCATTTGCTGCTTTAGGTTTACTAGTAAACTTGAGGCAGATAAAATTGCAGTGATCACTTGATGTTAATTACTATTACAGTGGTACCACGTAGTTTATTCGGTATAATTGCCATGATCATTTGTTCCTCCTCGTGCTGTTGTAAACTTGTACTACCAAGATTGCCGGCTGGACAGTCATGCCAAGGAGGTTATATCACATCCGTCTAGCTAGTAGAAGCTGAAACTACTAGTTTTGGCTTTTGCTCCATACCAGAGTATTTGAGTGGCATGATCTGAATTGTGAATAAGCATGAAAGTTAGGGCTTTAGGCTACTTCTCCCTCTTGGAAGCACTATTCTGAAAACGGGTAGATACGGGGGTTTATGTAGATTAATTTTTGTAAAATCAAACATTATTACCTCAAAATTATCCCCCCTCCCCTCTTTTTTGTGTAAAGATTAGCCTATCTGCTATTGGATTTATGTGTTGATTCAGCATAATCCCGGTTATCACTGGATTTACATATTCCATTTGAGGCTTTACTTCATTTTCTTTAAAAAAAATTGTTCTCACTGTATCTGTTGGTCGAGTTCTCCTCCATCAAAAACCATCTGCAGGACTGCAGCTCTTCCACTGCCAAAGCGTTAGGCCGGCGCCTCGGTTCTGTGGGACAACCGGGCAAGGCAAGATGCACCCAAAAGTTGTAAGAGCCAAAGGAAGACTGGTTTCTGGACACTCTTCAGTTTTTACTAGGGCATAGAAAATATTGTTCATTAATTTATTGTGAAAGGAAAAATACTGTGGACATATAATCTTCACACGACGATCACGACAAACGTCCACGTCCACCGAACGTTTGTATGGCACGTATGATATTGATATGGATCCAGCTTTGCCTCCTCTAGACCGCCTTAGCCCTTAGCCACAGCGGAGACGATCGCTGGCGCCTTAACCAAGCGGTGCCGTTTTCTTTTTGCCACATGCATGTTCTGCGTCATCAGACGATGGATGATGCAAACCGCGACGCGACAGGGCGCCTGAACCGACTTCTTGCAGATTCTTGCGGCGTTCAGGACGGACGAGATCCGGCGGACGCAGCCGACGCCGCAGGACAAGATGCGGGCGAGGATGAGCTATTTTTTCGACGACACCAACCTCCGCCGCGTCGACACGGTGCTCAAGTGCATTGGCGTCGTCGACGAGTGCCTCCCCTCCCCTCCCCT
>Ga0182004_10004642_pt1 | contig 11103 bp, 2 predicted proteins | sample Sormic07211540_1_FD_120479 | JGI IMG/M metagenome (GOLD analysis project Ga0182004, IMG submission 120479) | Endophyte microbial communities from Sorghum bicolor roots, Mead, Nebraska, USA - 072115-40_1 MetaG | ecosystem: Host-associated > Plants > Roots > Unclassified | place: USA: Nebraska...
CATCTTTTGTTGCACTACTTCCATTTGCATCATTTAAGATTGGGGACCTACACAAAAGGACTTGGGAATATCATTTGAAGATAGATATTTGATTATTTTTCTACCTTATTGATTGTGTTTGGTTACAAATATAACTCTGTATGCCAGAAAGATTTAAATGATTGGATTGTGCTGTTAATATCTGCTTTCATCGGTTAATTTCTCAATGAATTTGTGCTATTTTGATATTAATTACTAGCAAATTTCAGCATGTATGAATTGGTTTTGGAGGCATTTTTAAAAATGCCTTTAAAAACTATTATAGGCAACTACAAAATGCCTTTATATGTTGATATTGGAAGGCGTTTTGAAAAAATGCCTCAAAAGACCTTTTAAGTCCAGTTTATAGCAGGCATTTTTAAGTATGCCTAAAAAAGTTTTTAAAGGCATTTTAATGATTTTTAAAGGCATTTTTAAACGCCTTCTATAAACAGTCATGTTGTAGTGTTAGACTATTTAACCCCATCAACTTTGAAAGTTTTACCCCCTGAATTTTCCAAAACCGTTTAAATAATCCACTCATGTGATTTTCGATTTGCTACAATAACCATGGTTTTGCTACAGTGACATTGGTTTTGTCATTTTCTTTTTTATTTATTTTATCTGAATTTTTGAAAAAATCATAGTAAATCATAGAAAATTATAAATAAAAAATCTAATTTTATTGGACGCCATATGAGTAGATCTGCACAGTGGATATATAATATGACATATTTTAGTACAAAGTTTTTGCTATAGATTTTACAAAAAATAATATGTCATTAACATGTGTTTTTGTAGTGGTATTGTTTAGTATAAGGTCACCATGATGCTAATTGATTGGGAAATTATGGTAGTCATACCCCAATAATGAAATTGTTTTGGTTTTTACAGGATGTGTACAAAGGTTAAGGACGGAATAGTTTGAAGTGTCATTTAATATTCAGAGACACTTATAATAGTATAGGTCTCTTTTATCTTTTGGTTGTACTATTAAGGGGTACAAACAGGTAGCTTGACCTAAGTTTGAGTATAATAAGTGAATATGATATACATAATTATCAAATCTAGCACTATGTAGCTTAGTGGAAGGCCAAAGATCAATTGGAAACCAAGTTATTTTCAAAGTTGTTTGCTTTCAAAGAAAATAGTGTGGTGTTCACTACAACCATAGCCGCAGCTAACCTCCTACAGGTACTCTAGATTGAACTAAAAAAAGTTGCTCCTATGACTTTAATCTCAAGTGAATGTGCCCTAGGTTGTTTATATAACCACTGGAGGTCCCGAGTCAGTGCTATAGCAAAACTGCCTAGTTTAACATGATCCTGAGCGCACTCGTCAACCACTAGCTTTGTGATTTATGCAGGTCTTCACATATTTCTTGTTGATCAAGTTAAGTTGGATTATAAAATTAGGGTTTTAAAAATCTAACACTTAAGATTGAGTTGATCAAATCACATTATTCCTGTTTAACAATTTTGTTGTTGTTCTTTCATATGTTTGAGTCTTTTTATTACACCAACCTTATTTTAACGAATCATTAACTAAGCAAATGATTGCATGTTTAGTGTTAATGGCCTTTCAAATACTTAGGGTGTTATAGGTCACCACCGCAGCCACTGGAAGGTTAGGCTAAGTGTTGGTTGACTAATGGCAAACTGTGCACAAAACCTTAACTTGTAGTGGTCAACAGAGTTGTACCACCAGAGCTTAGGTACAATGAGACTCACTAGAGTTGTTTGGTGGGATCACTAGATAGCTCCACTCAAGCTTCATCATAATAGAGAAGGCACTAAGGGCACTCGGCAAAGCCCAAAATACACTCGACACTAGAGCTCTCAGACTAACCCAAGTTTTTTAGTGAGCCACCAGAGCTCATTACTGGAGTTACGTGCATACAGTAACATAGCTAGCTCAGATACAACCATTTGAGCTTATCTGGAGTTCTCTGGTGCTAATTCAAAGGGACTACCCAAGCTTTCAGGTGAGTACTTTTCAGCTAAGTCGAGTTCAAATGGATAGTTTTTGGGGATGTCGCCTGTATATAACTCTTGCACTCGTGCTTTGACTCCCTCTTGGAAATTTGAGGAGTTAGCTACACATGTTGTTTATAGAGCCATTGGAGCTCCCCGATGGATGTTATGGCAGAACCACCCAGTTTAATGTGATTCCAAGTGCACTCATCAGCCATTAGATTTTTTATTTAAGTCATACATATTTCTTGTTGATCAACTTAAGTTGGAATGGAGAGTTAGGGTTTTAAACTGTGGCACTTAAGATTGAGTTGATCTAAATCACATTATTTGTGTTTAACGATTTTGTATTTGTTCCTTCATATTTTTTAGTTCTTTTTTATGATAACCTTATTTAATCAATCATTAACTAAGTAAATGATTGTTTGGTTAACATTAACGAACTTCTATCACCTAGGGTGTTACAAACCCCCCCTTAAAATAATATTATCTCGAGATTCAGTATGAAAGCCTTCTAAGAGTAAGGAGTGTGCCATGCATTTAATGATTGTTTAAAAATTACACCAAAGGTTTTGTATTGGGTTGTTGGGATAGGAGTTGGTACTTATGACAACTTTAGTTTACTTTGAGAGGAATCCAAGATAACTGTTACCTTGAGATGAATCCAAGGCAACCGTGTTACTTTGAGATGAATCCAAAACAATTTTTTATTTTGAGGAGCGGGTCATAGTTTCTCTTGGGACATAGCATGTAGCAGCTCTTCATAAGGGGTTGAGATTTGCGTAAGACCGTAAGCTTATGGGGTGTACTCATATGAGTGTTTATTCCCAAAGTTTGAGAAACGTTCCTCTATCTAGTGGCTTGAATACAACTTTCCTTTATGATATAGTTGCAAACCAACAACACCTACTTTTGTCGAACTACCTTTCTTATTGATGAACCTTTTTTAGGATCAATCAACAATCCAAGGTCAAGTAGAATCCTTTGCCTATCACCTCATGTAGTTAGTTAAAGTTTATGTCTATTACCTGTTCTTTAAAGGTTATCCTCTTTGCGACCTAAAAAGGAAGCCCTACTATAGCTAATCCAATAGATGGATCTCCTGCCATAACATTGAAAGAATTTTAATGAAGGATTCATGACAAGATAGCACACTGTTGTAGTTCTGTAGTGGGCTAGAAACCTCGATACCAGTGCATGCCAAGCAGCACAACCATGCATGTGACCGTAGTACATAGGAGGCTCTCGCTTTCATCACGACACCATAGGTCACTAATCATGACACTAATTCCAAACATACCCCCAATGAAATACTAGTGGTATGGGTAGAATTTTTGTAAGGGAAAAGTAATGTCATATAAGGCATAGTTAGGAAATTAAGGGCTCACTTCTAGAGGTTAGAAGATAAGAGGAACAAGGTTCAAGGGTACACATGGATGGTTGTGAGTTAGGTGGTCATTTGGTTATTGGATGCTTGTCGTTTATCTTGGTAAAGATGACATGCTTAGCAAAGCTGGCAAAACTTTGGAAGCGACTAGCGTCAATGAGGTTTTAGAGAACAAGGGTGGTGATGCAATAGAAAGCATGACAACACATCTCTTAGTGGTGGTCATAGTAGAGAGGTCCAAGGATGATGTAGCTAGAGAATCCAGATGTGCTTAACAAGGCCTTAAGTTTATCACGTATGTGAATATAACAAAATTAGGTTGGTGCAAGAACATGACCCAATCATGTTAAGTTATCAAGAACGTTGCTTTTGTAAGACTTTATATGCTTTAAGATTTTAGGATACCATGATAACTAGACTTTGAACTGAATTAAGAGAATTATAAAGCTAACTAGTCGACATGAAAAGTTATGCAGGGTAGGACAAGTTATAGTTACTTTAACACGACTATTGGACATCTTTTTTGTGGTTGCTTTTTAGTAGTGATGACCACATAATGGTATATACATTAGTGTTTATAGATAGCATGATATGATCTCTTTAGTGTTTTAAGGTCTCAACCAGATCTTGTTCTTTTAATCTGTTCTATTTCCTGAAGTACCTTCTCCAACAAAGCTATTAGAAGAGCGGATGTTCTACACATTTCCTAGCATAAGAGAAGTTTAAAAGTTTCCCTAACACAAGATTAATTATAGGTGGGGATAGAGGTGAGAAGAACAATTAATGCATGAGTACATGATATGATGCATGCATGGCCTATTCATGCTCACATTACCACCAAGGTGGCAGTTGTTCTCATTTTTGGCACATCGTTCACTCCCTTTAACTAGTCGAAGGCTGTCAATCTTTGTTCGAAAGTTAGTGTACCTGCAGAAAAATTCATTTTAGCCCATCCAAGCTAGCAGAGTGCCATCTATCCTAGTTACATAAACATAGTAGTAGGGCTACTTATATAACTCGCTTGCAATGTTTCCTAAGTTTTTTAAAGTTTTTTTTGTCAACTTTTAGTTTAGAAATAGGTTTTGAAGCTTTGCCACTCATTTATGCTCTCATATGAGTAGTGGTAGAAACTTGTCTATCCATTGGTATTAACTGATTTCCCACAAGCACCTAGAAATCATCATTTAGAGGGGTCACTTCACAAAACCCCATTTTGTGAAAGAGATTTGAAATTCTGATTCAATATTTGGCCTTTTTGAGTTGATCTTTTAGGGTAGATTCTAAATGGGTTGGTCAAGGTGTGTGGTAAGTTTTAGAATTTTTGGAGCTTATTCGAATTTATTTTGAATTTTTCTTAGAGAGAATTCTGCTGAAAACAACAAAAACTAGCTAGTTTTTGAACTTACTCAGATTGAGCTAATTTTTTGTGGAGATCTTCTATATGGTGTTACAAACTGGTCCACAAAATTTCATGATCATTGAAGGTTGTTTGGTCAATTTTTGACTTTTGTGAGCTGTGTTTTGAAAAAACGAGCTCATGCCGATTTTACAAACGAGCTCAAGCCAGTTTTTGCAGTTAGTTTGCTAGTTTTGATCTCTATTTGCTTCCATGATTGTTTCTCTGCTATCTTTGAACACCTCTAGGTCATCTTGTCACCTGTTGGCTTGTGTGATCTAGGGTTGGAGTAAGAAAGCACTCGGGGTTGATTTTGTGATATAGGCCAAGTTCTCGACGAGAATTTCATTTGGTTCTCATTCACCTCATCTCTGGTCGCTTGCTCGATCCTTGACTGTTTATCATATTGTGTGAATTTTATGAGATCCAAATGTTGAAGGGAGCACATGGTAGCAAACCGAAACATTGAACACATGTGGCACTTAAAAAAACCTTATAAAGAATTCATTACTCTTGGAGGTGAAGCCTCCTAGCCGACTAGACATCTCCCGACAAGCATCCGAGTTCGCGGAAGGCTGCAGATTTACATGTTCAAATAAAATTTTCATTATTCTGTGCTTCCAATGTATGTATTCCGGATAACACAATTTAACAGATTCTGCTCAAATAAAATTAAGCAACCACATGTTAGCATTCAATGTGGATGGCTCGTAGAAACCATGTGGCTTATGGCCGGGTTAGGAGAGCTCTAATACATAACTTTTCTCTCTTGATCCTTTTCCTCTATAAAGAAAGAAATAAACATCTTTTTCTATGCTTGGAACATAAGAGTATGATTACTTTTCTTGTGACAGTTTTGGTAGTTCCATTCTTAGACTGGGCCCAGACAGAGGGGCAATGTTGGGCTAGGCCTATCACCTTTTTTTTCATATATCCTTTTGTTTTCTTTCCAACTTCTTAGCATCTTTAAGATTTGTCATTTTGGATATAAAGGAAAATTTTATCAAAATCAAGACAACACATTGAGCCACAGCCACTGCCCTCCAAAAGTCCATAACCAGGATACACATTTAGCCCAAGCTGTGATTTATCTTTTCTCCGTAATAACTAAAATAAAAGGAAGAAAAATACTTAGGGCCTGTTTGGTACAGCTCACAACAACTTCATGAGCTGTTGTGAGCTTTTTTTTTTTGCCAAACACTTATTTCCAAAACAGCTTCATGGGTGAAGCTGTTTTTCCCATCCTCTCACAAATACATAAGTTGGATGAAGCTGGAAAAAAGTAGTTTATTGCAGCTTCTCCCTCATTTCTCTCTCTCAACTATGTATGAAGTAGTTGATGAAGCTATTTTGCCAAATATTTTTTCCAAAACAGCTCAGCTTCATCTAGAAAGTCACTCATGAAGCTATTTTCTAAAAAAACAGCTTTACTAGTGAAGTTGAGCTGTGCCAAACAAGCCCTTATTTGTCATCGACCATATCATCACCATATAACCTGAGAGTTGGAAGTAGTACACATCAAACTTTGCTTTAGAGCACATACACATGAAAAGCATACAGTTTGCTTTTGTTAAGACATTTGCTAAGCTTTAGATAAGGTCTAGAAACAAAAGCGGCCACCTTCTCCGATCCTTTTTCTCGTTGGTATTCTTGTGCCCACAACAAGCAAAAAGCCGCACGCTTGACACACCAGCCGCTATCATAATAAGAGTAATAATCGACCTAAACAAAGCATCATCGCCATGGATCGTTCACCTTTGCATCATGCTGCCGGCGGCCTCTCGATCGCTTCATAATCACACACCAATGATCAGTAATCGCCACTGAAAAAAGGCTTTGCCAGGACAATTGCCACTTTAGCAAGCCTCTGCATTCTGCATCCACTGCTATTATGGTACTACTAGTACTACACAGTACTACCAATCTCTTGTATTTTTTTATGAAAACCAATCTCTTCTTCTGCCTTGTACTTCTGCCCACTTGAATTTATGGAGCTATTGCAATTATGAGTGCAGTGTGCCATGCATGCAATGAGTTTACAAGAAGCAAGCTTTTCGTGTGGAATTCAGATGGAGTACACAACTGAACCGAATTATGGAACAGTGCGATGGCAGTTGGAGTGCTCAAAGCCAGTTGATATCATATATTTTATTTGATTTGGAGCTCACACACAGCAAGCAACTGATTTTGATTTCTCCCTGAAAACGCGATGATACAGTGTGGCAATCTGAGGAGCAGTTGGTGTCGCTTTCGGTTGCCATCGTCGTCAGGAATTAGAATCTGTTACGCTAGAAAAACTCAGAATTGAATGTGCGGCATGCGACCGTGCTGCACTCTTCCACCTCAAATCTTTGGCGCCCTCCTCAAAACTCCAGTTCATATAGGTAGTAATCATTGACCACAAACTCATCAGAGCAAGGAAGATCATCGACGATGCCACATCCACATCCACCTGAAATTGCTTCTAAATTCCGGACTGGCATCGTCGTCAGCGGTTGTAGAGTTCGTTACGCGAAAAGAAGAATTAAATGAAGAGAATGCAACCCTCAGGAATCAGAAGTTCAGAACCCGTTACGCGAGAGAGCTCGGAATTGAATGAGAAGGGCGACGCAAATCGTGCTGCACTGTGCACTCCTCAACTCAACGGTCTCACCGGTCACTCTCAGTGCTCGCTGCCCGCCTGTCCTCCAGTCATCCAGTCGGCGGCCGGGTCGGTCTCCGCCGCAACCGAAGACGGCGGCCGGCGGTGGAGCACAAGGCCGGAAAAGGAGCACATCGGCTTGACCGCACACACACCAAGACCATCCCATCCCATCCCATCCCATCCCTCCCTGAATGCATGCCTGCCTGCCTGACTGCCTGAGTGCACGCAGCACCCACAGTGGAGCGCACAGCACTGGCGCCCTGCGTGCCTTTTGTTTTCATGCGCTTCTGTTTCCTGTTGTGCATCGGTTTCATTTCACGCGATCATATCGAAGGGAAACAGATAGCATATCCACACCCGAATCGTGCCCCTTTTTCTGAATTTCTTTGACGTAGCAACAGTGCCAGCCAAGTGGCGCAGCTTGACCGGAAGAAAGCACTGCTGCAATTGCATAACGAACTGATTGGCGAGTAAACAAGGTGGCATCATGGCATTAGCACTGTAAAGTGTAAAGACAGGAGGATTATAGGATGCTACTAATCAAACCGGCTCGAGCAGGTGCGAATAAGAGCCGCTGTCGTGGGAGGAAAGCAAGTCCAGTGACATGGACGCGCACCAGACGCCGGTTATAATTTACATATATACATACATGTGCTTTCATCAAAAGCTAGCTAATGGAACTGTACAATGATTGCAACGTCGACAGACATGCAGGCCACCCACTGGGGTTATCGATCCCATGGCTGAGCTTTGCGTTATTTGGTGACGATCTTGCTAAGATTCTTCCGTGTGTGACATTTGATTAATCCCATGCATTGCCGCCATGGAATCCATTATATATGTGTATATATATATATATAATGTATGTACTATCAATCTGCATCTGGTAGGGTGTCACCACACCACTGCACCGGCGACGCGACGGCGAGTGCTCTCCACTCGTGTCATCCACTCACTCACTCTCACTCCACTCCGCTGCTGATGCATAAGAAGCGGCAGCTCTGAGCTCAAGCGTCTCAGCTCAGCTCGCTTCAACTGCGGGCGGCTGCTTCTGACGTCCGCGATCATGTTCCGCGCCATCAGCCTCTTGCTGCTGGCATGCGCCACCGCGGCGGCGGCGGCGGCGGATGACGGCGAGCGGCGATCGTACATCGTCCACATGGACGTGGAGAAGATGCCGTCGCCGTTCATGGAGCACGAGGCGTGGTACCTCTCGGTGCTGTCGTCGCTGCCGTCCTCGGCGACGGCAGGGGAGGGCGCCGCGGCGCCGGTCCACCTGTACACGTACACGCACATCATGCACGGGTTCAGCGCGGTGCTCACCTCGCGGCAGCTGGAGGAGCTCAGGGCCGTGGATGGCCACGTGGCCGCGTTCCCGGAGACGTACGGCCGGCTCCACACCACGCACACGCCGGCGTTCCTCGGGCTGACGATGAACGGCGGCTCGGGCGTCTGGCCGGCGTCCAAGTACGGCGACGGCGTGATCATCGGGATCGTCGACACGGGCGTCTGGCCGGAGAGCGAGAGCTTCAGCGACGCCGGCATGGGCCCCGTCCCGGCGAGGTGGAAGGGCGCGTGCGAGGTCGGCCAGGCGTTCAAGGCCTCCATGTGCAACCGGAAGCTCATCGGGGCGCGCTCCTTCAGCAAGGGCCTCAAGCAGCGCGGCCTCACGATCGCGCCCGACGACTACGACTCGCCGCGGGACTACTACGGCCACGGCTCGCACACGTCGTCCACGGCGGCCGGCGCCGCCGTCAGCGGCGCCAGCTACTTCGGCTACGCCAACGGCACGGCCACGGGCATCGCCCCGAAGGCCCGGGTGGCCATGTACAAGGCCGTGTTCTCGGCCGACTCGCTGGAGTCCGCGTCCACCGACGTGCTGGCCGCCATGGACCAGGCCATCGCCGACGGCGTCGACGTGATGTCGCTGTCCCTGGGCTTTCCCGAGACGTCCTACGACACCAATGTGATAGCCATCGGAGCCTTCGCCGCCATGCAGAAGGGCGTCTTCGTGGCGTGCTCGGCCGGGAACGACGGCTCCGACGGGTACACCGTCATGAACGGCGCGCCATGGATCACGACCGTCGGCGCCGCGAGCGTCGACAGGGACTTCACCGCGACCGTCACGCTCGGCAGCGGCGCCACCGTCCAGGGCAAGTCGGTGTACCCGCTGAGCACGCCGACCGCAGGCGCGAACCTCTACTACGGCCACGGCAACCGGAGCAAGCAGTGCGAGCCCTCTAGCCTGAGAAGCAAGGACGTGAAGGGGAAGTACGTCTTTTGCGCCGCCGCCCCGAGCATCGAGATCGAGCTGCAGATGGAGGAGGTGCAGAGCAATGGCGGCCTCGGCGCCATCATCGCGAGCGACATGAAGGAGTTCCTCCAGCCGACGGACTACACCATGCCGGTGGTGCTGGTCACCCAGTCGGACGGCGCGGCCATCGCCAAGTACGCGACGACGGCACGGTCAGCCAGAGGGGCGCCGCCCAAGGCGAGCGTCCGGTTCGGCGGCACGGCGCTCGGCGTCAAGCCGGCGCCGACCGTGTCCTACTTCTCCGCCCGCGGGCCCGGCCAGATCAGCCCGACGATCCTGAAGCCGGACGTCGTCGCGCCGGGGCTGGACATCATCGCGGCGTGGGTGCCCAACAAGGAGATCATGGAGCTCGGCAAGCAGAAGCTCTTCACCAAGTACGCGCTCATCTCCGGCACGTCCATGTCGTCGCCGCACGTCGCCGGCGTGGTCGCCCTCCTGCGGTCGGTGCACCCTGACTGGAGCCCCGCGGCCATCCGGTCCGCCATGATGACAACGGCGTACGTGAAGGACAGCGCCAGCAACGTCATCGTCAGCATGCCGAGCGGGTCACCGGGGACGCCGCTGGACTTTGGCAGTGGCCATGTCAGCCCCAACGAGGCCATGGACCCTGGCCTCGTGTACGACGTGGCGGCCGACGACTACGTCAGCTTCCTGTGCGGCCTACGCTACAGCAGCCGGCAGATATCGACCATCACCGGCCGGCGAAACCCCAGCTGCGCCGGAGCAAACCTGGACCTGAACTACCCGTCCTTCATGGTCATCCTCAACAGGACAAACTCGGCCACACACACGTTCAAGAGGGTACTGACAAACGTCGCAGCCTCACCAGCAAAGTACAGTGTGTCAGTGGCGGCGCCAGCAGGGATGAAGGTGACGGTATCGCCGACGGCGCTGTCATTCAGCGGCAAAGGCAGCAAGCAGCCGTTCACAGTCACGGTGCAGGTCAGCCAGGTGAAAAGGAACTCATATGAGTACAACTACATTGGGAACTATGGGTTCCTGAGCTGGAATGAAGTTGGAGGCAAGCATGTTGTGAGGAGCCCAATAGTCTCTGCATTTGCCCAATGATCGAGGAAGACATGTTAGCATAACAGGAGCAAAAATAAGACTATAAGAGCACGACAGTAGAAAAGATAATTATTATATTTACGATTAATCCTGATCAGGAACATAAAGAAAAATAGACTGAAGAAAGGGGGAAAAGCCTCTGACAGATACTAAATTACTACAGTTGACAAGTGTATTTATACCTGATAAATCAAATTATAGGTTTCTCAATTATTATTTTTCTCAGCATATCAGACTCTGCTCCAATCCACTGAACTGCTTTCCATATTTTGGTTTGCTTCATAAGCACACAGTTGCAGAATG
>Ga0182004_10004643_pt1 | contig 11103 bp, 13 predicted proteins | sample Sormic07211540_1_FD_120479 | JGI IMG/M metagenome (GOLD analysis project Ga0182004, IMG submission 120479) | Endophyte microbial communities from Sorghum bicolor roots, Mead, Nebraska, USA - 072115-40_1 MetaG | ecosystem: Host-associated > Plants > Roots > Unclassified | place: USA: Nebraska...
CCTTAGTTATTTAAATTCGTTTTGTATACGGATTCTGTTTAGTTTGGAATTTGAGTCCTAGTCGTGTCTGATTGTAGCTCTTTGAGCAGGGTATAAATGTAGACCCTAGGGCCTTGTAATGAACAATCGATCAATCAATCAAACACAAGTTTTTACTCATATTCCAGTACCTACTTTTTCGACGACTTCGTCATATTTTCCTTTTTACTACGAGTTCTTAGGAATTCGTCGACTTAAGGTCGACATATTCTCGAGTTCCGCGTGAATACCGCTTGGCCGTGACATCCGGGCGCATCGCTGTTGTCGGGACCAAAGTATTCGAGTTGTCACCTTTGCCGATAGTAAGGTCAAATCGGCTGGCATGCCTTAACGTTTGAATCGGGTATTAGCCCTTTGTGTTTGAAGATCAGCTTTCACATCAACAAATATTAAAGGTAAGATAACAATGGGTGAAAATATGGGATTAGAGAGTAGAGCAGTCTAGTATTTGGGCGATGGTAGGAGAATAGAGAGGATAACTATGGTTTCTCTACTTTAAAGGGGTATGTCTATGTCTGGGACGAACCATGTGATAAGAATACACCACAAAGGATGCTTATCCATAGGCCGATAAACCCTACCCGTCCTGCTAACAGGAGGTGGACTACAGGGGACCAACGTAACTGTCACTCACGCGGCCTACCACACGATCCATCTAGGTCTAAGCACCACGCTTACACCTATACTACAACTCTCACCTATAGCATCCTATAGATTAAAGTACTCAAAAGAGTTGTGAACCAGAACATACATGCATAATAATTGCATAATGAAATAGAAGTAGATTACTTGAGTCATCCCATGAGCAAGCATGATTAGAGCTTGATCATGGCGAAGTACAACCGGAGGAAGAACCGATAGGCTAGCCTCTCCTCCAATCCTCCCTCGCTCTCCATCTCGCTACTATCTAGATCTACTCTAGTTTAGAGATGAGAGGAGAGCTCTCATCTCCAAACACTAGCTTTTGCTCTGTCTATGTAGAGGAAAGGTTATCCTTCGAGGGCACCTCTCAACTCTACAATGAACTTTGTCGGTGTTTTCTCCCCGGGGGGTCACACCGACTAGTGAATTTGTATGCGTGCTCCCTTTTCCAGATGGTGATGCAAAAAGACATAAAGATTTATCCTGGTTCGGGCAAGAGAAGGCCCTACGTCCAGTGGGGGAGGGAGAGTTTGTATTATTTTGCACCTAAGTGCTTGTACAGGGGTGAATACAAGCGTGGTATGGAGTGTGGTGGTGCGAGTTGCACTACTACGTATGGCTGGTGTGTTGTGTTGTGTCCTGATGATGTATCTCTTCCTAGACCTCTCCTTTTATAGTTCGAAGGAGAAGCCTAGGGTACAAGTATAGGCGTCAGAGTAGGGGTCGATAGAGGCATGGCGTGCTGACCTACTCGAGGCCTCCGTACCGGCGTGGTCTCGAGCCGTCCCGTCCTGGTAGCTTGATGATGATTACACATGCCCCTGTATCCTGCTCTGTGCACTGTCTTGGGCTGGATTATCGGTTGCACGCCTGTACGTCATGGCGCTAGATGCGTCGGAGTAGTCATAGTGCTGTCTTTCGACGCCCAACCCTTCCCCAGGAAGGAAACGGGTCTGGTCGAGGGTCGGACGCCGTGTGGCGCCCTGCTTGCCAGAGCGCTGACCTGGGCTTTCTGGAGGGGGTCTTGATTAGACGTTCTGACCCCACTTCCTGCGTCCTGACATGCTCTGGATCGTTTGGTGGGGAAGGCTGCAAAAAGAATGACGGGACAGGTGCCTGTTTCCTATCACGCTTCCCGTGACTGGCGTGTTAGGTGAGAACGTGACAGGCGCATTAAATGCCCTGGTTCCCGTGCCTACGTCAGGCGGTGGGCGACGTCCTTGCGCTCGACGCCTTCTGATTCGCTCGAGCCTATTTCCGTATTCGACGGTAGCTGGCGCTCGAGCCCTGACCGATTCGCTTGACGCCCTTTCTGTCTTCGAGGCTGCGGTCGTCGATGACCGTACGCATGACTGGGTAGAGCGTCGAGTAGGAGGCCTCGAATTGTGTACGAATAATCCCAACATGGACATCGGTTGGGGTATCCCTTACTGATATCCTCGACAGTAGCCCCCTAGTCTCCATTTGAGCGCTGGCGCTCAAGTGGAGGCTTTATTTTAAGACTGAGGTTCTGTGGGGTGTGCGAGCAACCCCGCGGGGGTAGCCCCCGAGCCCTTGGAGGAGTTTTTGACTCCTTCGAGGGTTATATTGTTGAATGTGCAGAAACGCTATCGACACCCATGGTGGAAGGTTCTGATTGGCTTGTCTGCATAGGGGTTTCGACGTACTCTCGATAGAGCGAGCGTTATCCACCCCAAATTGAGCTCCTAACGGGTAATCCAAGTGAGAACCTGTGCCCCATTCGAGGGGGTCAGCTGTAGCCCGGAGGCGTTCTCATAAAGCGGGGTCGACGAGGTCAGTGATGCTGGTCTCGTTCGATAGAGTCCAGTGGCTCGATGCCTCCCATCGGGGGATTCCTCTCGACTGTCCCTACCCTACCTTGGACATCCCCAGCGAGTTCGGCTGTCGCCGGGCATCCCTGACTCTGGTGCTCGAGATCGGCTGTCGAACCCTTTCGGAAGGTCAGCCTGCGACCTCTCGAGACTTTCATAGGTACGTACCTTGGCTTATAAGGGAAGGAAGAGGCCGTGACGGTTCGCCTTTTTGCCCGTTGGGCGCGTCCTTTTAGGCGGGAGCCGTTGTGACACTGTATCAGCACGGAATTCGTAGCTTCCCGTCTGCGAGAGGAAAAATACCGTTAGGCGGCACATTTATGGGGAGGAGTTACCGTATTTATCAGATCTATCCATTGGTGGGTCGCTACCTATAAATATCCCATGGCCTAGATGTCGTTCTCCCTTCTGCCTTCTGCCTTCATTATCGCCTTAGCTCCCTTGCCATCTCACGCGCGCGCGCCCTCGAGCAGTAGCGAATCCGCCTTCCTTCCACTCAAAGATGCCTGTGAGACTCGTCGCCGCCGACGACTGGTGCCCGTCGTCGATGACGGAGCGCCGACTGCTGGAGCTTGAGAGGGAGGGTCTTCTGCGCCCCCGCACTTCATCGTCGCGGCCGGAGTGGATTGCGCCGGCGGCGGACCACCGGGAGCCCAGGCCGCCCACTGGCTATGTGGTCTCCTTCGCCAAATTCCACCGTCACGGCCTGGGCACTCCTCCGAGTCGCTTCATGCGAGCGCTTTGCCACCATTACGGGGTGGAGCTCCAGCATTTCTCCCCAAATGCCATCACCGTCGTGGCGGTCTTTGCCCCGGTGTGTCAGGGCTATTTGGGGATGATGCCCCACTGTGACCTGTGGCTCCACCTCTACAGGGGCGAGCTCTTCAATGCCCCCACTGGGACCACAGGCGTGAGGAAACCTGTGCGGGCCAGGTGCCTCAACCTGGTGCTGAAGACGGAGAGGCCACGCGAGTACATCTCGGTGGGATTGTCCTCGAACCACGCTGAATGGGACTCCAAGTGGTTTTACCTGAGGAACGACGATGACCTCCTTCCTCCCTACACCGGCCATTTAATCACGAAGTGTCTGGAGAACTGGACGTACGGCGTCATCCAAGTCCACCAGTCCAGGCTCGAACCCCTCCTCGACGCCTTGAAGAAGCTACGCGTGGAGGGCCTGTCTGCCGCTCTCGTCCTCTCGGCTGTCCATCATCGGAGAGTCCTCCCACCGATGTCTCGGCCACTGAGGATGGATCAGATGGTTCCCGACGTTTCATCCCGGGACCTCGAGGCATGTCGGATGTCCAACGAGGCTCCGGCGGACGATGAAGTCGCGGCTCGGGTCAGGGCGGCCGTCGCTGGTGACTTCCAGCCGGAACTTGTCAATGGCTTCCCCATGAGGCCTGATGTGGGCTCAATCGACCTGGTAAGTTCTTTTCTTGCATATGGCTTTGATTCTGGATCTCCCTTGGTCCCTTTGTAAGCTTGTCTCTGCTCTGCAGGGATCGATGGACGTTTGGTCCTCAAGGCCTCCAGTAAAGGAGGATGGGGTCGACCGTGACAAGCGGCGTCAATCCGCAGAAAAGCAGAAGTCCGCAAAGGACTCAGAAAAGAAAGAAAAGAAGAAGAAGAATCTCGACCGCCAAGCGTTAGAGGCGCGTCGAGCGAAGTCCAGGCAAAGGGGGGAGCCTGAAAAATAATCCCCCAACGAGGATGACGGCGGTAACGGTGATGACTGCAGCGACGACTCCGGGGGGATGGCGTCCCGTCTTGATAGGATCCGAGAGGGTCCGCCTCGAGCCAACGCTGATGTCTTGCGGACGGGAGCGCCAAAGGAGGGGCCAGGCGAGTCTCTTGAGAGGCAGCAGAGGGAGTCATCCCCCCACCGCTCCCGTGCCGATGTCCCTCCCGCACCGGCTCAAAGCCGGTCCGTCCCGCACCCCCAACCTCCTCCTGCGCCAAAGGCAGGCGACCGGGCCAGGTCCCAGGCGACGGCGCCATTGACCCGTGGCCATGCTGCGGCCTCCATCAAGGGGAAAACAAGACGCAGGAGCGCTAGCTCTGGCGCTCGCCAGGGGGAGACGTCGAGGAGAGGCCGGTGCCCACTCGTGAGGGGCCTGGAGCTTCGACACGGGGTGGTTCGAGGCCTACTGGTCGAGGAGCCGCCAGGCGAGCCGTTCTCCATGTGGGGTAATGTCTTCAACGCTATGATTTTCATCTTCCTAAGTCATTGTGTTCCCTTCGTGTAGCAGCTTCTTTCATGCCCGTTCAGGTTGAAGCGCACGCTCGAGCAGGCCCAACCCTCGTTGGCCAAAAGGCTCAAAGTGGGAGCGGCCTCCAAGGATTCAGGTTAGTAGCTTATTCCCGTCGTTATGGGATTCGTGTTGTTCTTGCCTCGACCATCATGATGACTGACCTTTGTTTTGCGTTTTATAGGCTCCTCCGTCTCTCGACCACCGACTGACGCCGAGAACGCCCTGCCCCGTCCCCTGGTGGGTGAGTCCGCCCCATCGTAGCCAAAGTGGGCCGAGGCACCTCACTCCCAAGGGCAGGAGGGATCCCCCGAGCTCCCCCAATCTGGGGTCGAGGGGGACCCTATCACCATAAGTGATGGGTCTGGCGGCGACGGGTCTTCGAGGGATGCCCGTCCTATGGACGAGGAGGCCCAGACTTCTCTCGTCGCGAGGCGGACGCCCTAGCCCGCCGGGCTTCGCTCCATCGAGGAGCAGAGAAAGAAAGAGGAGGAGGGGGCGTGAGCAGGAGATGCGGCAGCAGCTGCAGGAGGAGCAGTGGCTGCAGCGGAAAGAAGGGAAAGAAGGGCGTCCGATGGCCTGCCCCCAGCTCGAGGGGCTGCAGGAGCAGGACCGTCAACAGGAGCCACAGGAGCTCCAGAAGCGGCAGCAGCAGGGGGGCCAGCAGCTGGCGGAACCGCTTGATCCGCCCCAACAGAGCTGGTAGCGCCATAGGAGCCTGGAAACCAGGAGGAGGGCCTGCCAGTTTTTGGTCCTCCGACCCCGGCGTGGCTCCGTCTGGGAGCGCCTGCCGCGATCCCAGCAGAGTCGGGGCGGGCGGATGGTGTGGTGGCGCTCGCCTGCATGATGCGTACTCCCATCGATCCCGATTCTGAGATCAGGAGGACGATCTACGGTATGGACGGAATCGCTCCGGGGTTCCACCGGGGGCGTCGATTATGGGAGGAGCGCGTCCCCTCCAAGGAAGATGAGATCGGGACGTCGGGTGGCGGTGGCGGCAGCGAGACTGGGACGTGGAAGACGGTGGATGACGACGGGCGGTTCCCCTCTCTCGTCGACCTGTTCCTGCACCATGGGGGGTCTCTCGAAACCATCGAGGAGCTCATCCGAGGCGTCAAGGCACGCGCCGACCAGGAGATGGAGAACTGGTGTCCCGACCGGATCCGCATCCGGGCTTCCACCGATCCGTCCGAACCCAATATCTTTTTGGACGATTGGAAGGAGGCCGAGAAGTGGGAGCACGTCGAGGAGCTTCGCTTGTGGATGAAGCACACGGTGGGGCTCCTGTCTGACATGGTTAACAACAGGCTCGCACCGGCCTACTTTGTAAGTGTTTTTCAGTCCTTAATCCTTATAGAACATTTGGTTTTGTGTCCTAACTGCTCGATCACCGGCTCGCAAGACCTGAAAGAAACTTCCCGCATCAAGTCGAGTTTCATCCACGCCACGAGAGGCGGCTGGGAGCAGCTCCCCATCCTCAAGGACAAACTCCTGGAGTGGCAGGAGAAACTCCTCAAGGCCTATAAGGAACTCTTGGCGCTCGAGGAGGAGAAGAAGGAGAGGGAGGCTGCTCTGGCCACAGCTCGAGAGGTCTCGACGAGAGCTGTGGAAGAGGCTACGCTCCTGAGGGAGCGGGCCATGATGGTCGAGGATACCGCGTCCAAAGCCCGGGAGGAGGACCTGTCTTATAAGAATGCCGTCGCTGACCTAGACAACGAGAAGGGCCTCCTCAAGACCGACCTGGCCTCCATCCGAGAATCCTTCCAGAGGATGAAGGTGCAGTGTGTGAATTGCGAGATCGCCAAGAGCGCCGCTGAGGAGGCCAAGAAGAAGGCCCTCGAAGATCTCGAGGCGGAGCAGGCTCGATCCCGCAGCCTTTCTGACGACATCGATCGTCTGAAGAGAGCGCTGTTGGAAAAAGATGGGGCCATCTCGCAAGCCGGCAAGGTGATCGAGGATCTGCGTGTCGCCAACACTGAGCTTGCGCGCTCCAACAGGGAGGTTGGGAGGGCCAACACCAACTTGGTTGGCGAGAACACGGCTCTGGAGGAGAGCATCCGTGGTATGTTTCTACTATCGAGTTTCTTTTCTGAGGTGTGCTTGTTGTTATTTAATTTCTTCATGTTGGTCCTTGCAGGGCTCAAAGACGAACTGCTGGCCGCCCAAGTCGAGGCCCGTTCCATCAAGACTCAGCTCGAGGGGGACGTCGCCTTGAATGGTCGTCTACAAACTGCGATAAGCGACCTCTCGGCCTCCTGGGAGCTCGAGCCTGTTGATGAGTCGAGGGAGGAGGCTCGAGGCGACGCACTCGTCGACCAGCTATGCTACATTGGAGCTACGCTGAGGGATCGGGTGCGGGACGCTCTTCACGTCGGCGATGGCGGTAGTCTACTCAGGCTTTTCTTACGACATGGAGGTGGTGTCCCACGGCTTCGTCACTGACATCTCCAAGACTGACGCGGAGAATGAGGAGAGACTCCATGCCTTGATCGACGATGCGGAGGTTCCTGGGGAGAGGTTGGCTAAGTTGTTCGAGCCAGAAGTACTTCCTCCTGAGACTAGCTCAGGCGCGGGCGATGATGGTGAGGGCCGAGACGCGGACTGAGGCCTGCGAGCCTGCTCTGGGTGCCTGGGCCCCGTGTATAGTACTTTGCTAATTCGTCTTGAGTAATATAATGACTTTAAGTGGTTGTTAGATTCCTGTGAATGTTTATCTGTCTTTCCGCTCGAGGCTCCTTTGTTTCTCTTTGCGCCTATGTCTGTAGCTCCCATTTGGTCTTTTGTTAAAGCGACCTCGATTACCTCGAGGGTGAGGATGCGAGTAGAGGTACCGTAGCCCGGGGGCGTAGGAGTCCTCAGGCAAGTTGTTCCTCGGCCCTTAAGGGGCTCGAGGTGCCTCCACTACTCGACTGCGTGAGGTTTACTAATAGGAACGAGAGAATTTTCTTATTTTTTCGACATTTGGGGGGGGAACCCCCCTGCTAGCCCTCGAGGGGGTATCGACTATGACGGGTTATAGTCGGTACTCCCTTCTAATGTTGAAATTTCGACCAGCGAAAAAGGTAAACCGCTCGAGGGAAAGATCTTTTTTATCCGTGCGTTTATTCATAAGGTCTCGATACAAAAAGTACATGGGAACATAAAGCTTTGAAATTCTAGGGGTAGAATCGACGTAGCTATTCAATGTTCCACGCGTTGGTGAAGACTGCTCCTTTCTCGTCAGCTAGCTTGTATGTTCCTGGCTTCAAGACTTGTGGCGTCCTTGATTGCTCTGCCACCGCCGTAGGACAAGGTCGCCCACGTTCAGATCTCTCTTGCGCACGTGCTTGTCGTGGTAGCGTCGAAGCTTCGGCTGGTATCTGGCGGAGTTGAGGAGGGCCATGTCTCGAGCTTCCTCGAGTTGGTCGACCGCATTCTCTCGAGTTTCTTTATTTGATTGCTCGTTGTATGCTTTGAGTCGAGGGGATCCATACTCGAGGTCCGTTGGGAGCACAGCCTCAGAGCCATAGACCATGAAGAATGGGGTGTATTTCGTGGCCCTACTTGGCGTAGTCCTAAAGCTCCATAGGACCGAGGAAAGCTCCTCGACCCATTTCTTGCCGAACTTCTTCAAGCGATTGTAGATCCTCGGTTTGAGCCCTTGCAAAATCATGCCGTTGGCGCGCTCGACCTGGCCGTTAGTTCGAGGGTGGGCCACTGCTGACCAGTTCACAAGGATGTGATGCTGGTCGCAGAAGTCCAAGAACTTTTTGACGGTGAGCTGAGTGCCGTTGTCAGTGATGATGACGTTGGGGATCCCAAACCGGTGGACGATGTCGGTGAAGAAAAGGACGGCCTGCTCGGAGCGGATGTTGGTGATGGGTCGAGCCTCAATCCATTTGGAGAATTTGTCAATGGCTACCAACAGGTGGGTGTACCCCCCTTTGGCCTTCTGTAGAGGTCCTACTAAGTCGAGCCCCCATACCGCAAACGGCCATGTGATGTGGATCATTTGAAGAGCGTGGGCGGGCAGATACGTCTGCTTGGCATAGAATTGACATCCATGGCATGAGCATACGAGCTCGATGGCATCAGCTACGGCCGTTGGCCAGTAGAAGCCTTATCGTAAAGCGTTCCCTATGAGGGTCCGTGGAGCTGCATGGTGGCCACAAGCCCCCGAGTGTAGATCCTCGAGGAGTTTTCGGCCTTCTTCTACGGTGATGCAACGCTGTAAGATCCCCGTCGGGCTTCGTCCATATAGCTCATTATCCTCGCCATAGATTACATATGACTTGGCCCGTCGAGCAATACGGCGGGGCTCGGATCGATCTTCTGGTAGCTCGTAGCGGATTAGGCAGTTGAGGAACGGCATGCGCCAGTCAAACGGTTGACTGGGCCGCTGTTCCACCTCCATTACCTCGGCTGCCATTAGTAGCGCTTCGACGGTATCGGTTTGCTGAACAGGAGCGGTTTCGACGGCAGCCCCTGAGCCCAAGTCGATGGAAGGCTCGTGTAGATCTCTTGAGAACGTGTCAGGTGGGACCGTGCCTCGAGTCGATGCGATCCTAGCGCATTCGTCGGCCGCCTCGTTGTAGCGTCGGGCGATATGGACGAGCTCGAGGCCATGGAACTTGTCCTTGAGTCGACGGACTTCCTTGCAGTACGCCTCCATTTTCGGGTCATGGCAGTTCGAGGCTTTCATCACTTGGTCGATGACGAGCTGGGAGTCACCTCGAACGTCGTGGCGTCGAACTCCAAGCTCGATGGCGATCTTTACACCGTTGACAAGGGCCTCGTACTCTGCAACATTGTTGGACGTGGCAAAATGTATCGTGATGATGTACCTCATATCAACGCCTAGGGGCGAGATGAATAGCAGGCCTGCCCCAACTCCTGTCTTCATGAGAGACCCGTCAATGTACATCGTCCACAGCTCTGCCTGGACCTGAGCCGGGGGGAGCTGGGAGTCTGTCCATTCCGCGATGAAATCCACTAGGGCTTGTACGGGGCGCATAAGTGAGGGTCTCACTCATGAGCTTTACGGGGCGCATAAGTGAGGGTCTCACTCATGAGCTCGACCGACCACTTGGCGATTCTTCCCGTGGCCTCCCGACTTTGGATGATCTCGCCCAAGGGGAAAGACGAGACCACCGTGATAGGGTGCCCGAGGAAGTAGTGTTGTAGCCTGCGTCGGGCGAGGATTACGGCGTATATCAGCTTCTGGGTTTGTAGGTAACGCGCCTTGGTCTCTGAGAGCACCTCGCTGATGAAATAGACTGGCCTCTGGACTGGCAGCGCAAGCCCCTCCTCCTGCCTCTCGACCACTACCGCTGCACTGACGACCTGGGTCGTCGAGGCGACGTATAGAAGCAGAGGTTCCGCGGGTTGTGGCAGGACTAGGACTGGTGCAGAGGTTAGTGTTTTATTCAAGTTATTGAGGTCTTCCTCGTCCTCTGGGGTCCAAGAGAAACGCTCGACTTTCTTCAAAAGTCGATACAGTGGCAACGCCTTTTCTCCCATCCTCGAGATGAAACGACTCAGTGCCGCTAAGCATCCCGTGACTCTCTGCACGCCCTTGACTTTCTCGGGATTGGCCTCGATGCCACGCTGGGAAATGATGTAACCCAGGAGCATGCCTCGAGGTACGCCGAAAACGCACTTCTCTAGGTTGAGCTTGATCTGGTTGGCACGCAAGCAGCCAAAAGCAATCTCGAGGTCCTGGATCAGGTCTCCCTATTGCTTTGACTTGACGACGATGTCGTCGACATAGGCCTCGACCGTCGACCCTATGTGCTTGCCAAAGACGTGGAGCATGCAGCGCTGGTATGTTGCTCCCGCATTTCGAAGCCCGAATGACATGGTTACAAAACAATACATCTCAAAAGGGGTAATGAAAGATGTCGCGAGCTGGTCGGACTCTTTCATTTTTATTTGAAGGTAGCCAGAATATGCATCAAGGAAAGAAAGGGTTTCACATCCCGCAGTAGAATCAACAATTTGATCAATATGTGGTAATGGAAAAGGAACTTTTGGACATGCTTTATTTAAACTCGTATAATCGACACACATCCTCATTTTCCCATTCTTTTTCTTAACTAGTACTGGATTTGCTAACCAGTCGGGATGGTGAACCTCCTTGATGAATCTTGTAACACCCTAGGTGTTAAGCATGCACTTAGTCTTATCAAAGTCATGCATAAGCGTTCCCATCAAGCATAAGCATCATGAGCATGTCTTTCTTTTCAAAATATGATTTTATGTGCTTCATTTCATGAGTTTTAAATATGCTAAAAATATGATGCTTGCTTCTAAAAATGTGAAATATTCAAACTAGGTTGATTTATGTGTAAGAAGAATTA
>Ga0182004_10004644_pt1 | contig 11103 bp, 3 predicted proteins | sample Sormic07211540_1_FD_120479 | JGI IMG/M metagenome (GOLD analysis project Ga0182004, IMG submission 120479) | Endophyte microbial communities from Sorghum bicolor roots, Mead, Nebraska, USA - 072115-40_1 MetaG | ecosystem: Host-associated > Plants > Roots > Unclassified | place: USA: Nebraska...
ATCTTCTCCACCTTGGTCACATGACTCCATGTCATGTCTCATATGCAATGAGCTCCTCCATCATCACATCATCACCTGTGGACTAATCTCCTGTGTATCTCACATAAACTCTATTAGTCCACCTAAGTTGTCACTCAATTACCAAAACCAAACAAGGACCTTTCAGTGGTGCTCGGTAACCTCGAATTATTGTCGACACTACCCTTGTAACAAAACTCTTTCTGCTTAATGAAAAGAGCTTTGCTATGGTACACTAAAATAACTGTAGACAGTTGATCTAGATATTAATTATCACATATTACCTCCTATGAAGTAATAGGACACATATAGAAAATTTCTTCCTATTAGATCTAATATGCATGCATAATCTAACTTTCCTATATGTTATACATGATGAGATCTAGAGTTTTTATATAACTTACACAATGGTACATATGCGTCCTGCACACACGCAGACATGTTTTATAAATTATAAGTGTAGTTGTAATTAGAACTAATACAAAAATCTTTGTCTTTATACTACGTGTTACATTTTAAATGAGACAAGGTAGGTCTAATTTATTTTTTAATTAATTAATGTAACATATCTTTATGAACATAATTTCTTCTTTTTCATAAAAAAGTGATAACCGAGTTGCATATATTAATGTGCTATTAGGAAAAAATAATTATGCACATATAGGGATTTAAAATATAAATATATAACACACACATAGATAAAATAAAAACTCATAAAAAATAAGGATATTGTCATTACCCATAATGGATTGTAAACATATAAAAGGAAGGATATTGTTGTGAGCATGAATAAAGAAGCAGGACATGCACGCCTGTGCTTATGCATGCCATGATGAGAGGGATTTGAGAATATATTCCATTTTTGAGGTCACTTAATCAATAAATTAATTAAACAATTCTCAAAAATCAATGGCTCGGATTTATTTGAGATATTACCTCCTATTAAGTAAAGAGAGTACCATAGCATTGCCCTAATGAAAAACATGCTTTGGCATGATCACGAAAAAAGGAGGACATACAACAGTTTCAGTTGGCATCTAGATCAGTTTTTTTAGAGATCTTTAGCTTGCTATGGTTGGTCTCTTGTTTGTAGTCTCCAGTTTATGCCCTCCCCTCTTAGTTGTATATAGGTTGGTTTGGTGTGATCCAGATAGGGGCGGTAATAAGGGGATTATTCTTGTAGTTCGGTTTTCCTTTCTTTTTGTTTTTTCCTTGTCTAATAAAAATACCAACAAACCTTTTACCATCCTTTCTAAAAAAACAAATAAGGTTCGCACCACACAATGCTAGTTAGGGCAGATTTGCACACGTCAGCAACAGGAGACAGATAGATGGCGCTTTTCTTGATGGTCGATCTTCCCAGCACCATTCCAATGAACGCGTATATATGAAGCGCACATGAAGGATGGAAGAAACGAGATCTCATATTAACCCCATAGCAATTATGTTTGCAAAAAAAAAAAACACAGCAAATTCTACGCTCGAGGGGGTGACACAGCAGAATCGATTCCGCCCTCCCTTTTCACCAGCAGCCGTTGCTATCATACAGCGGGATAATCTATAAGCATCATGCATCAAGATCTGCCTGGACCTATGGTCCTATGCACAACAACCATATATACCCGGTCCGTTGTGCACATGAACTACAGTTGCACTTCCCTTATCAATCAACGTATTTCTTTAGGGACGGGACCATTCATGACGTGTTGTGTAAATTTTTGTCATTTCGAGATCGTAGCACCCTGCACAAAATTTCGGGACCATTTTGAGAATTTTTAGTTCTGAATTGCTCATTCATTCCACAAACAGCCATCTAATAAACAAGGCCTGTATTTACCATTTCCCTTCAAAACTCAGATTGACAATTGGGATCGGAGGTGAACGCTATCGTAGGGTCCAAGAGCAACTCTAACCGCCATCCCTCCTCGGCTCCTCCCCATCCTTTTTTTTTTTTGCAAATTTAAGAAACACACTGTCCAATTGTTTCTTATCCTTCCTCCCTATCTTTGCCAAGTTTGCAAAAATTCTCCTCCACGGCGCATATATGCGCGCACATCGTGACTCCGTATCTAGCACCGGGTGTGCCGCCGCTAGACTTCCCGTGCCACCACAAGTTTAGTATCGTGACTATCTCTTTGTTGTTGAATGAACGAGAGGCTAATCTTTTGACCTTGATGAACACAATACAAGTGGAGATGTGCCGGCGAGCTCGTGGAGGCCGTCTCAGAAGATGATTGCCAAGGGTGACATGGATGGCCACCTACGAGCTTCTCAACGTTGTCTAGGAGATCCTGCTGCGGCAGCGCTGGCGCAAGATCTCCTAGAGTTCGCGGCGTGCGTGCGACAGTGGATCGGCCAAGGACGACGTGGATGGCTGGCGCGCCGTAGTTTGAGGAGTTGCATCTCGGCGTGCGGCGCCAGATCCACTAGCACCCGGAGCTCGCGCGGACGGGTGTCGTGGGCACAGTCGTCGGCGCCGCCCCGGCGGCTAGGTCCTGGTTGCCGGCTTGGACTTCCGCGCGACCACGATATCACGCTATTTCGCGATGGCAGCGGTTCTTCCCGTAGCAAACAACAAGATCGTGGACCTAACTTTTCATTTGGCAAGTCAATTATATGATACTATTGGAGATTGACTTTTTTTTTCTTTGCCAAAACATTTAGGAAGTTGCCAAAAACTAAGATTTAGAAAGAACTGTTGGAGTTGCTTTAACACTCTATGGTTAGTTGGTGAAGAGCGGCATGTAATGATGATGGTAGTTGCCATGAAAGGTGAATGAGAAGACGGCGTGCAACAACGACAATACCCACCGTAGATACATACGTAAGACCACGACCAAACAGTGATATCTATTTTAGGTGGCGAGCAAGGGACAAGAGAAGCGAAGTAGGAAAGCATTGTGACGCCACTGTAGCTCAAGGAAATGTAAAATCAAATTTACATTTTTCTGGTCACTTTTTTTCGTGAACAGACTCTTTAGCTCGTGTTTTTTTTATGACAACCAATGTTTTTAAGTCGTCCGATTGATCGTGATTAATCGTTCAGATTGGTTCGAGGTAAATAATTAGGGGTATTGTCAACATGTAAAAGTCATCCAATTAAGGCCTTGTTTGGATGTTGTTGGATTCACTTCAATCCATATGTGTTGATGTGGGTTGGGTGGAATTTAGTTCAAGTACCATACCAATCCACCTCAGCATATGTGGATTGATGTGAATGCGACTACATCCACCTTATTATCGTCTTGGTCAGTCCGGTCGAGAAGACGACCTGAAAAACATAGATGACAACTAGGAGATGTGTCTATTGAAAGAGGTTAGATCCAGATTTAATGATGGAAAAAAAAATCAGCCAAGTGATATATAGCCTAACCAGTACCGCTGGTGCTGGGTGCAGCGGTGCACAGAACAGAGCACGGAAGGCTCTGTTAAAAAAACTGTCGGCCTGTGTTTGGGAACGCGAGAAAAGGGCAGGAGGAAGAAGGCGCCAACGAGCGCAGCGGCGTTGCCACCACCGGCAACGAACCACATCAGTGCACATTCAAAAGCGGCAAGAGCAGATCAGATTCTTCCCGCACAAAGCTGAGAGCTTCCACGTCAAGAAAGACACCAACTTCTTCTCTTCCTCTGCGCGTCTCTCACTCTAGCACAGATTCTCCCTCCCTCCCTCTCCAAAGCACACTACTACGTACTAGCTCTCCCCGAAAAGCAAAAGGGGAGCTACCACTTGATCGCTCCACCACCCCACGCCGACCGATCATAAGGGAACCGTATTCCCTTCGCCGTCGCCTTCTCGCTTTCTTTTCCACACCGTCGCCTAGCTCACCAGTCACCACCCTCCCCTGCTTGCTTCCGCCCATGGCGGCCGGCGGTGGCGGTGGCGGCCCTCCGCCCCCGGGGCCGCCGCCGATGGTCCGGAGGCTGGCCGTCGAGGTGGTGGACGCGCGCGACCTCGTGCCCAAGGACGGCCTCGGCACGTCCAGCGCCTTCGCGGTCGTCGACTTCGACGGTCAGCGGAAGCGCACGCGCACCGTGCCGCGGGACCTCAGCCCGCAGTGGCACGAGCGCCTCGAGTTCGTCGTGCATGACCCGCCCAACATGCACGCCGAGGCGCTCGACATCTCGCTCTACCACGACCGCCGCTTCAACCCCTCCGGCGGCGGCGGCGGGGGCAGCCGCAAGAACCACTTCCTCGGCCGCGTCCACATCTACGGCTCCCAGTTCTCGCGACGCGGCGAGGAGGGCATCGTCTACTTCCCGCTCGAGAAGCGTAGCCTCATCAGCTGGATCCGCGGCGAGATTGGACTCAAGATTTACTACTACGACGAGCCTGCAGTAATGCCGCCGCCTCCGGAAGAGAAGCCGCCGGAGCAGGCCGACAACGCGCCGCCGCCGGAGGTCCCACCGGAAGCGCCGAGAGAGCTCCCGGATATGCCCGCGCCGACTGAGGCCGCCGTCGAAGTGCAGCAGCCGGCGGCGCAACCTCCGATCATTATCGTGGAGGAAGCGCCCATGCACCCACCAATGATGATGCCGCCGCCGATGCACGGGCCCCACGGTCCCATGATGCCGCCACCGATGCACGGCCCCCACGGTCCCATGATGCCGCCGCCGGTACACGGGGCACACGGGCCAATGACGCCGCCGCCGCAGCCGGAGCCAGAGTCCGCGCCGGAACCGGAATCCGGCGACCAGTACCCTCCCGAGGTGCGCAAGACGCGGATGGCCACGGAGCGCGTCCGCGTCGTGCGCCACCCGAGCGGCGGCTTGGGCCCGGATTACTACGCGCCGTCTCCCCGCGTCATCCCCGGCCGGTTCGTGTCCACCGGCGAGTCCGTGGAGCCCGTGCAGTCGTCGTCGTACGACCTGGTGGAGCCGATGCGCTACCTCTTCGTGCGCGTCGTGCGGGTGCGCGGCATACGCGCCTGCGAGGGCCCCTACGTCAAGGTCCAGGCCGGCCCGCACTCGCTCCGGTCGCGGCCCGGCCGCGACGTCTCCGGCACCGGCAACCCCGAATGGAACCAGGTGTTCGCCATCAGCCACGCCAGGCCGGAGCCCACGCTGGAGATCTCCGTGTGGGACGGAGGCGCGCCCTCCCCTGCCGAAGCCTTCCTCGGCGGCGTGTGCTTCGACCTCTCCGACGTGCCCGTCCGCGACCAGCCCGATGGCCCGCTGGCGCCGCAGTGGTACAGGCTCGAGGGCGGCGAGCCGGGCATGGTGACGGGGGACATCATGGTGGCGGTGTGGATCGGCACGCAGGCGGACGACGCGTTCCCGGAGGCGTGGAACACCGACGCGCCGTACGCCGCGTACACGCGCTCCAAGGTGTACCAGTCGCCCAAGCTCTGGTACCTCCGGGCGTCGGTCATCGAGGCGCAGGACCTGCGCGTCCCGGCGCCGCCGCCGGGGCTGCCGTTCGACGTGCGCGTCAAGATACAGCTCGGCTTCCAGTCGGCGCGGACGCGCCGGTCGGTGGCAAGCAGCAGCGGCTCCGCGTTCGCGTGGTCCGAAGACCTCATGTTCGTCGCGTCGGAGCCGCTCGACGACAGCCTCATCGTACTAGTGGAGGATCGGTCCATGATCAAGGAGCCCGCGCTCCTGGGGCACGCCACCATCCCGGTGACCACCATAGAGCAGCGCCTCGACGAGCGGCAGATCGTCGCGTCGAGATGGTTCACCCTCGAAGGCGGGACGTCAGGCATCGGCATGATGCCGCCCGGCAACGCCGGCGGCCCGCCGGCTTTCTACTCCGGGCGGCTGCACCTTCGGCTCTGCCTGGAAGGCGGGTACCACGTGCTCGACGAGGCGGCGCACGTGTGCAGCGACTACCGGCCGACGGCGAAGCAGCTGTGGAAGCCGCCGGTGGGCGTGCTGGAGCTCGGCATCATCGGAGCGTGCGGCCTGCTGCCGATGAAGACCAAGGGAGGCGCCAAGGGGTCGACGGACGCCTACTGCGTGGCCAAGTACGGCAAGAAGTGGGTGCGCACGCGGACCATCACCGACAGCCTGAACCCACGGTGGAACGAGCAGTACACGTGGCAGGTGTACGACCCGTGCACCGTGCTCACGGTCGCCGTGTTCGACAACTGGCGCATGTTCGCCGGCCCCGGCGCCGGCGACGAGCGGCAGGACTACCGCATCGGGAAGGTGCGGGTGCGCGTGTCGACGCTGGAGAGCAACCGGGCGTACACGGCGTCGTACCCGCTGCTGGTGCTGCTGCGGTCGGGGCTGAAGAAGATGGGCGAGGTGCAGCTCGCCGTGCGGTTCTCATCTCCGGCGCAGCTCCCGGACACGTGGGCCACGTACACGACGCCGCTGCTGCCGCGCATGCACTACCTGCGGCCGATCGGCGTCGCGCAGCAGGAGGCGCTCCGGGGCGCCGCCGTGCGCACCGTGGCCACGTGGCTGGCGCGCTCGGAGCCGCCGCTGGGGCCGGAGGTGGTCAAGTACATGCTCGACGCGGACGCGCACACGTGGAGCGTGCGCCGCGCCAAGGCCAACTGGTTCCGCATCATGGGGGTGCTCGCCTGGGCCGTGGGGCTGGCGCGGTGGCTGGACGGCGTGCAGCGGTGGCGCAACCCGTCGACGACCGTGCTGGTCCACGCGCTCTACCTCGTCCTGGTGTGGTACCCGGAGCTGGTGGTGCCCACGGCGTCGCTGTACGTGTTCATGATCGGCGTGTGGTACTACCGGTTCCGGCCGCGGGGCCCCGCCGGCATGGACGCGCGGCTGTCGCAGGCAGACACGGTGGACGGCGACGAGCTGGAGGAGGAGTTCGACCCGGTGCCGCCGCCGGAGGTCCTCCGGCTGCGGTACGAGCGGCTGCGCACGCTGGCGGGGCGGGTGCAGCGCGTCATGGGCGACGTGGCGGCGCAGGGGGAGCGGCTGCAGGCGCTGGTGAGCTGGCGGGACCCGCGCGCCAGCCGGATCTTCGTGGGCGTCAGCTTCGCCGTGGCCGTCGCGCTGTACGCCATGCCGCCCAAGATGGTGGCCGTGGCCAGCGGGTTCTACTACCTGCGCCACCCGATGTTCCGGGACCCTATGCCCCCGCCGGCGGTCAACTTCTTCCGCCGCCTGCCGAGCCTGTCCGACAGGTTGCTCTGAAATCTGAGAGACTTTCCGAGTTTTTTATTATTTCTCTCTTTCTCTCTCTTCCACACCACGATTATATTCTCCTATTCGTTGTAACAATAACGACCTGTGCAAACCAGTGTATCGGATCGAAAAGGTTAGAAACAAAAATTTTCAGATTGGTGTATTCATAAGCAAATATATAGATAGTGGTACATCCCAAAAGGGACATATAGAGATAGTAATTTAGCTGTCATGGCAATCTGGTACATACGTTCAGCATCGTTCAGTGTACATCTCAATCTCATTAGAAATCCGTTGAGCTTAGGCAAAGCTGATTTCATACGGCTATCCATTGTCAGGCATCAACTGTCTTGCTGCCTCTTTGTCTACCAATTATATTAAATTAAAAAAAATTGAACGAAGACAACTATAAAAGTTAATTTATTTGTGACGGACAAAGTAGCATCTCCAAGATTCCTATATTATATTTCTCAAAATATAGTGTTTGTCAACACTTAAATTAGTATGGAGAGAGAAAAAAGAAATCATCTCCAAGAGTTTTCTATATTTATATACTAAAAGTTTTATTCTTGGTACTTTTTTCCACGACCTGATATCATGTGTTTACATTAGAAATTCTAAATTTATTTCTATATGTATTTAAGCTCTTTCACTAGATCTTTTTCTTGCACTTTTCTCACCTGAAACTCTATCTTTCCTTCTTTTTCTTTTCCACCTCCTTCTACTTCTCCAGATACGTGCTTCGAGGTCACATGTATATTTGCAAGTAGGTAACGATGGTTTGTCAAGTGCAAAAGGATGGGGAAGAGATATGAGAACTATTGGAGATGTTTTTTCTCCTTTTTTTTAAAAAAAAACATAGATGGAGGAGGAATATGGAGACACTATTGGAGATGCTTAGCTCACTTCACAAGTGTACTGCACCCTGAATTGCAGCAGCTTCTAAGAAAGCATAAAAAATGTATTCTTTTAATACGGTTCTGTCGATATGGGACCTATAGGGTTTCTCATTGGCAGGATACAGGAAGGTGGGCCTCGGCATGGTCCATAACTCCACAAAGAAGCGTGACAAAGCATGGCTCCGACTCCGAGTAGAATAGGCCAGACTAGCTAGATTCTTAAATAAGGCCTTGTTTAGTTTGTAAAATTTTTGGGTTTTGGCTACTGTAGCACTTTCGTTTTTATTTGACAAATATTGTCCAATCATGGAGTAACTAGGCTCAAAAGATTCATCTCACAAATTACAGATAAACTGTGCAATTATTTTTTATTTTTGTCTATATTTAATGCTCCATGCATGCGACCAAAGATTCGATGTGACGGGGAATCTTGAAAATTTTTGCGAACTAAACAAGGCCTAAATTGAAGCAGTGACGTCAACACCAGGCAAGGCAACGTAAGGAAAGTGTGGACTAAGTTTGACTATGACCTAGACAAGTGCAATAGAAAGAAGATGAAGCAGGAAGTTGAAAACAGGTGCATGGGTGGAAGAATCAACAACTCTCCCTACACCAAAATTTGTGAACTCATGAAAGAACTCGAAGCTATCTCTCATGCCAACAAGGATCAAGAATGCCTGAGGCCTGGATCAATTAGAGGTTGGTAAGACTTGCAGAGAGCTTTCTGTGAAAAATTTGTAGGCATCATCACGCACCCCATCACTTAGGTAGAATTAAAATGACTCAAGCAGAGAAGTGGTGAAAGTCTTAGAGAATTGTACCGATAGTTTGGTGAATTACATGCCCAAGTACACGACATCATTAAGGAGAGGTCACTGAGGCTTTCTCCTATGGAATCCTAGCTAAGTGGCAAATCCATGATTCTGCAAAGATAACCTACGGAGTAATTAAGATATCAAGTACATGGTGGAAAGGATGATTACTACAGAGGAAAAACCCCATGAAAGGTTCCTAGATTGAAATAATCGAGACAACTCTCATAGACAAAACCACCATAGCAATAGACAACGGGGCAAGAAGCATGGACCTAATAATACCATAGCTATAATAGACAAAGCAAAGAAGTCATTTTCCAAACCCAAGAAGTTTGATGACACTTAGAATATGCATTACATATGGCATCCACATGGTGATCAATTGGAGATTATTGCATCTTCATTGATAGATATACAAGAAAGAAGGGAGACAACAAAGAAGTCAACCAGAAGAAAGAAGAAGAAGATCAAGGAGACAAGGGATTCCAAAAATCAAAAGGCACAATAGCAGTAATCTTCGCTAGTGTTCTAGGATCTAGGAGCAAGCATCAAGATAAACTAGCTCTTCTGTCCATCATGGCGGCAGAACCGGCTACTTCTAGGTACCTTAATTGGTCGTAATACCCAACTCAATCTTCAAGAGAAGATTAGTGGACAGGCAAAGAAAATAGTAGGCTCTATCCACTCATCTTAGACCCAACTATTACAGGCATACTATCGCCAAAGTCTTAATCGATGGAGGGGCTGGACTCAACATCATATTTTCCGATACAGTGAGGAAGATGAGACTTGAGTTCTGAAAGATGATCACACCAACAAGTGTTCCTTTCTATGGAATAGTACCCCACAAAGCAGCCATGCCTCTAAGACATATGAACTAAAAGCAAAATCCTATGGTTATACCATTGCCATGACTACTTTACTCCTCGTCCATCACCAAGTGCTCGATCACCATCATCTTCATTTTCATGTCCATGCTCCATCTCTTTGTGATCATGTGGCCACCACTCCATGCCACTAGCTCCTTCATCACATGTGTTGTTATGCCTAACTCAACTCACTTAAACATAATGGCATTAGCAACTTGGTGTCATTAATTACCAAAACCAAACTTGAGCTTTCAATGGATGACCTACAATAGTTAAGTTCATGGTGATACCTCACTACTTGTGTCTCTTGCTCAAGATGCTAGGGCCTCACGGTGTTCTTTCTCTTTGAGGTGACCTAAGAAGAGCCTTTGACTGTGATGTACAATCCATCCAAATTGTAGCAAAAAATCAGGCAACCAGTGTAAAAGGAGAAATCACTGTCGTCGCTGCAAAATTGAACCCAGAAGATTTGGAGAGCCCAACATCCTGGCACCACCTAAAGAAGCTAATGTCAAACAAATTGACCTAGGTACTAGTGATCCTTGTAGACAGCTTATTGTGAAAATTTCATAGGCATCATCACACACCCCATCACTTAGGCGAAATTAAAAGGACTCAAGCAAAGAAGTGGTGAAAGTCTCAGAGAATTCTACTGATAGTTTGGTGAATTATGTGCCTAAGTACATGACAACACTGAGCGAGAGGTCACCGAGGCTTTCTCCTATGGAATCCTACCTAAGTGGCACTGTAGAGGAAAAACCCATGAAAGGTTCTCTCATTGAAACAATTGGGACAACTCTGACAGACAAAACCACCATAGCATTGGACAACAGGGCAAGAAGCATGGACCTGATAACACCATAGCTATAACAGATAAAGCAAAGAAGCCATTTTGTAAACCCAAGAAGTTTGATGACATTGAGAATATGAACTACATATGGCATCCACATGGGAATCACACAACTAGAGATCGTCGCATCTTCATTAATAGATATACAAGAAAGAAGGAAGACAACAAAGAAGTCGACCAGAAGAAAGAAGAAAAAGATCAAGGAGATAAGGTATTCCAAAAATCAAAAGGCATAGTAGCAGTAATCTTCACTAGTGTTCCGGGATCTAGGAGCAAGCATCAAGATAAGCTAGCTCTTTGGTCCATTATGGCGGCAGAACCAGCTACTTGAAGGGTTGAGATGGCGGACTAGAGGGGGGTGAATAGTCCTTTCTAAAAATTATTGCATCGGCTAACCGAAACAAATGTGGAATTAAAACTATCGGTCTAGCTAGGACTACACCCCTCTATCTAAGTTCTCTAGCACCTTGTAAAAGATCCTAAACAAGCAAACAAGGTGCTACCTTAGCAAGAGCTCACCTAATCAATTCTAGGAGCAAGGTCACACAAACCTATGC
>Ga0182004_10004645_pt1 | contig 11103 bp, 15 predicted proteins | sample Sormic07211540_1_FD_120479 | JGI IMG/M metagenome (GOLD analysis project Ga0182004, IMG submission 120479) | Endophyte microbial communities from Sorghum bicolor roots, Mead, Nebraska, USA - 072115-40_1 MetaG | ecosystem: Host-associated > Plants > Roots > Unclassified | place: USA: Nebraska...
AGAATAAACTTGTGTTTTTGTGCAGGCTAAACTGTCTGCCCAAATATTATGAAAATTTTGTGGTGGACTTGATATTTAACCAGTGATCTACTGTAATATTTGTAGATTTTATAGATGATCAAAAGTACATGCTACTGTTGTAGGTCTAGTAATAATTAAATAAATTATACCTTGTTATACATGAGATAAATGGAATAAAAGGTGTTTGGTGTATGTTTGAAGCATCATGTTAGCTTGTTGGAAAACAATGAGAACAACTTGTAGAAGAGAATGCAATAGATGCTTAATTTGGTCACATGTCCTTGGATGATGTTGACTACCTTGTAGAAATAATCTCTTATGTCACCTACACCATGTCATGATCATCTGGTATTCACTTGCATAAGCATTACACCGCGGGCATCTCGCACTCCGCTCATGAGCACCCATGCATCATACAGGCTCGCAGGAGAATGAGGTGGGACCCGAGGAGCAGGAGGAGACCTAGGAGTAGGAACTTCTGGGAGGACCAGAGCCGGAAGGAGAGCTACAGGAGTGCCCAGACCACAAGCCTTGCACGTTTGAGAAAGGCAAGCCCCGGAGCATTCTAGGTCTCTCTATTCTCGCTATCTTAATTGATATGTTATGATTGTTCTACTATGTTGCATTTAGGTGCTACGAGTTGCTTGATACCGTTGATGCATATTTACTCCTTGATATCGCCACCTCATTATCTACCTTGTCCTATGTAGATAGGCTCGGAGTCTATGCTTAGCTTGCTTAGTACGGTAGAAGTCGAGTGATTTCCTGTCACCTGCGAGATATAGGTGGATACCTGAATGATTAGCTGTCAATGCTATGATGAAAAGTAACCAAGTGTGGGAATAAACTTGAGACCGGGCAGGGTCTTATGTTGGTGTTGACCATAGTGCCCCTGCCTGTGTCGATTAAGGACGTATCGTTGACCGCCCTCTTGTCATGTTGAACGCATGCCCACACTTAGCCGGAAGGATAAGTCGTTCCGACCGTGAAGCCTGAGCACTATCCAGGCCAGGAATCGGCTCGATGTACGCATTGTATTTGTGATGGTTGAGGAGAATGACGAGGGCACGGTGCACAACCTTGGTATACCTTAGATACCTCGGTCGCTGGAACGGTCCTCGAGTACGGGCGGTGCTTGTCGAACCCACGAATTGGTCCTGGATAGTGCAATACGGTGATCTGTAGCTCACTTGATCAGTGAGTGTGGTTTGTATGGGGAATAACTCGCCAGCTGGTCAGAAATCAATTTGAATTGCCATCGCTCCTGGATAGTGAGCACTTGACTTGAGCTTCGTCCTCGTATTAAGGATTATGAAACACTTGGGTTATGATGAGAAATGATTTGTGAATGCTATGATAAGGTACTATAATATCACAACACTTGTTTGCAATAGTACAGGTGCAAACCTAGATGATTGGTAATAATACTTATCCTGAGCTAATTAAAGAAGAAGGGAAATGTTAGGATATACTGTTAGTTGGGTAACGCTTTTATGCAAAAGGTTTCAGCTACCCCAATATACAGCCTTCATGATCCTTAAGGGGTCTTTTATTTTTTATTTATGACGGGTAAGTCTAGCTGAGTACATTCCTGTACTCAGGGTTCCATTCCTATGTTGTTTTGCAGATGGGCAGATGTACTTTGGTTATTGCATTCACTGCTTATACCCAGCAATGGGTGATGACTAGACTAAGGGTGATGTTCACTCTACCTCCTCTTTTGCTGTTGTGGGAATGATCAAACTATGGCACTATATTAGACTAAGCGTGTGTGTTATTTTAAAACTATGATGCTTCGCTACTCTTGAACTTGATTTGTAATAACTTTAAGTGAACTCTGATGTAATCGTTGAATGTAGAGAACCGAATGTAACTATGGATGGTGATCGCTAGACTTATTACGATCTTGGCTATATGTATGTGTTGTGGTTTGAAATCCTTTGAGATTTCATGGACTACCGGAATTATATGGGCTTAAGCTTGGTGGTTTTGACCGTACAAACGGTCATTATTAGGCTTAATCTCTTATAATTTGGATGGTTCTGTTACAGCTGGCATCGGAGCAAGGTTCAGCGAATTACTGTTCATAAGTATGTTCTTAAATGAAATTAAACCGGTTAATAAAAGTTAACTATCTACTAATGGTAATCAAGGTGTAAAACAAGTTTTTGGAAAAGTACATAGTATGCCTTGGTCATATCCTTTATGCCCAGTTAAGGACTCTAAGGTGGCTAGTTAAGTACTGACTTAGTGGCTTATGCATCATATTTCTATTTCGTCGCTCATACGGCGTGTAATAGTATGAGTGCCATTCACTTGAGTGATAATGAATGGATCAATTTCCTCTACGCCTCGGTAAGTGGGAGCTGTGAGAGCATGATCGAATACACTGCCGATCTAGGAAAGTGCTTTTATGTGCTGTGTCATGCACGCATATTCGTTGTGCCTGGGAACAGTACCGCATGTTGGGAGATTCCGTCCTGAGAGGCGATGCTGTCATTAGGACGATGATGTGGGTAATGGCACGCCATATGCATAGGTGCGGTACCTATGTGTGTGGGGTCCACAGTTTTAAATTAGTGTTCTGTATGTTCATACTGTGGTTGGGCTGAAATGAGTTTTTCTGTAGGTACGATAACCACGTTTTCGCATAGAACGCTAGTTACGTTATAAGAGAACGTTGTGTGCCACCGCATATACCGATTAGTATTAACTTTTGTTTCTAAGTTTGTGAGATCGTAAGTTCATGCATGCATCATGTTCATCCCATATCATTGCTTACTTCCTCCCCTTATTTAAATCTATCCCAAGTTCAATTAAAATGATAAAAGATAATCCTCAGTCTTACCCAAAGTATTCTATTTGCATCAGATGGCACGCACTAGGCTCACCGCTCGCAAGTCCACTGGTGGGCGGGCCCCTCGCCATCAGTTGGCACCTAGGAGCTCGCGTCACAAGAGCAAGTTCCTAGGGGAGTTTGGAATGCCTACCTTGCTCTGGAGAGTGCTCAGTTCGATGGGGTATCCTGAAGGAAGGGAACCTCGCTACTACTGGAACAAAGAGTAGCTTTGTGACGGGACCCTAGTCGGGATTGAGGCAGTGGTCCCTACCAGTGGAGGTGACCCCGCCTAGGGTGGCTGGGTGTACGAGTCTCGAGGTATCACACCTTTTCAGGGTGCCAGTAGGGCTGCTTTTGCGGTTCTGAGGGACATCATGGAGAGGTTTCCGCAGGAGCTGGCCCACGCCTTCCCCGAGGTGTTTCCCCGGGGTGACCCCTACACTTCGGTGTGGGATCAGTCCGAAGCGAATGCTCTAGAGAGGAGTGCGGATGAGGATCAGCACAGTGACAGTACCGCTATGAGTGCTATGTTCACCATGATGAAGACCTATGGGGGTCTAGAGCGCTGCTTGGGATGCTTGTTTGGGTCTCTTCTGACAGTTCAGGATGAGAAGCGCCAGCTACAGTGTGAGTTTGATAGTGAGGTTGAGAGGCTGCAGGCAGAGTTGGCTCGTGTGACGCTAGAGAGGGACCAGGCAGTCCAGTAGAATAGTGAGTTGAGTCAGGATCTACTCGTAGTGAGGGAGCAGAGGGACAATGTCGAGGGTATCAGTAAGGGTACCCTAACTGACGCACCTGGCGAGAGCACCCATACGTAAATCGAGGTCCCCGACTCGACGCCCCCCCAGCCGCATGCATAGGTATCGACGTCCACAGCCTCGAACACGGAAAGAGCATCGTGTGAACCGATTGGGGCTCGACCAAACGGCGATCGTCGAATACGGAAATAGGCTCGTATGAATCAAAAGGCCTCGAGCACAAGGACGCTGCCCGCCGCCTGACGTGGGCATGGGAACCAGGGCATTTAATGTGCTTGCCGCGTTCTTACCTAACCCGTCTGTCACAGGAAGCGTGATAGGGAACAAGCACCCGTCCAATCGTTCTTTTTGCAGCCTTGCCCGCCAAACGAGCCGGAGCGTAGAAGGGCACAGGGAGACGGTCGGAACGTCCCATCAAAACCCCCTTGAGACACCCAAATTCAGCGCTCTGCTCAGCAAGGCTTTATGCGGTACCTGACCCTCAAGTAGGCGTGTTCCTTCCCAGAGAAGGGTCGGGCAACGATGCACGGCACCTCAACCACTCAGACGCGGCCGCAGCCACGACGTACAAGCACACAACGGATAAGCCAGTCCAGGACGGCGCGCAGGAGCAGGATTCAGGGGCACACGTAATCATCATCAAGGTACGAAGACAAGACGGTTCGAGACAACGCCGGTACGGAGGCCTCGAGTAGGTCAGCGCGCCATACCCCTATCGACCCCTACTCTGTCACCTATGCATGTAACCTAGGCCTCTCCTTGGAACTATAAAAGGGGAAGCTCAGGAGCGGATACACAAGACAAGTCATACGTAGTAGAGCAACCATACTTCATCTCCATCCATACCACGCCTGTATTCACCCCTGTACAAGCACTTAGGTGCAAGATAATACAAACACTCCCCCCCGCTGGACGTAGGGCCTTCTCTTGCCCAAACCAGGATAAATCCTTGCATCTTTTCTTGCATCACCATCTGGAAAGGGGAACACACACTGGTTTTACTCGTTGGTGTGACCCCCCGGGGGGAAAACACCGACAGTTGGAGCGCCAGGTAGGGGTCCTGCGTGTTTTTCACCCATTTCCCATCTCTTTCCAGATGGCCACTCTCGCTTCACCGATTCTGCGCTCCACGGTGATTTGGTTCGGGAGCCTCGAGTTCATGTCCACCGGTTTCGGTTCTGACATGATCCTACTCTCGGTCAAAGGACCGGGAGGAGCTCGCATTGTGCTCGCACGATTGAGGGCTCCGAGACGACGTCGCCACCATCGCTCCCCGCCCAACAAGAGGCGTGGACAGCGCCACCATCACTCCTCTGCCTCCTCACGGTCGCCAGCTCGCGCCCGGCGGGTGGTGACGCAGGAGCCGACGGCCCCGCATGCCCAAGCCGCGGGTGTGACGGCCTGACGTCACGAGGACCGCGCGATGACATTGGGTGACGACGCGCCTCGCGCGCTCTCATCCTCCACGACGCTGCTTTCGCATGGGTTGTTTGCCCCAACAGGAGCGCTGCCGTTCGGTCTAGACAACGCTGTGGCATCGCTTGCTAGGATGATATGTCCAAATGCCCAGACATACGTAGAGCGAACAATGGTCCTCCCTCGCGACGCTGGAGCATGGCAACAAGTGTCCGAGCGGCCGCATTTCTCCCAGGTACGAGGCCTCCATCGCATAGGGCCTGGGCGATACACGATCACCTCACTCAGGCAACGGCTGATGGAGGAAGGGCGTGGATGCTTCTACGCCGCCAAGCCGGACTCCAACTCTGAGTTCGACAGCTACGACCCTACTAGGGAATGCTTCAAAATCGACGGGGAGGTAGAGACCACCGACGAAACACAAGATGCCATCGCCGGCGGTCGAGCCCTTGTGGCAAGGGAAGACCCCAGGACGCCTGGGAACGATGGTCAGGTCGACCCCCCCGCCACAAGAAGATAAAAGCCGCGCAACTTGCGCACTTATGAGAGCTCAGAGCAAAGCTCGATGAAGATCACGAGTGCCTTGTCGAGCTTGAGCTGATCCTCAAGCAAGACCAACCATACCCGCATGGCCGAGGTGCCCGAGACGAGCTCGAGAAGTACAGCGGCAGATTGTTGGGGGCGGGGAACCGGAGCAACCCTTCAGCCGCTTCCCCCGAGCAGGCCAAAACATCATGGCAGCGACAATGCTGCTACGAAACATGCCTGAACCTTCCAACTCCCAAGCACGGTGAATTCGGGATGAGGTGCAGACTCTGCTCCAAGTGGCGGCGGTTCAGCAGACCGAGAGCTCGGCCTCTCGACGTCGAGGAGGAGGCACGGAGAAGCGTGATGAGACGGCCTAGAACGAAAAGGAGGTATCGGTCCACCAGCAGCCGCCTCCTCGAGCGAAGAGGACAGCACTTGTCCTCAACCACCCCATCGATAATCAATGGCGACACGACGCACGACGCGACATCAACGAGTATCGTCGCCGTCGATATGGGGATGCAGAGGAGCACGGTTACAGCGCCCACCGCGGAGGGCGATACGACAGCGATGAAGACCGGATGGCCCCAGAACCGCCGGGCCCTCGAGTGTTCAGCAGAGCAATCCGCAGCACGCCGCTGCCCAGCCCGTTTTGACACCTGACTAGCATTGCTAAATACAACGGCGAGACCAAGCCAGAACTGTGGCTGGCGGACTTCTGGTTAGCCTGTCAGTTGGGAGGCGCTCGAGGAGACGATCAAGCCATCATACGACAGCTACCGCTTTTCCTCTCCGACACTGCTCGCAGATGGCTCGAGGAACTCCCAGCCAACCAAATCCATGATTGGACAGATTTGGTCAGGGTATTCGAGGGCAACTTCAAAGGGACCTACATACGGCCCGACAATTCGTGGGATCTCAGCAAGTGCAAGCAGAAGTCAGGAGAAACTCTCCGAGAGTATGCTCGACGCTTCTTGAAGCAGTGCACCGAGCTGCCGCACATCCCAGACCATGACGTCATCTTGGCCTTTGTCTCGGGCACCACCAGCCGAGATTTGGTGCGGGAGTTGGGCTGGAATCGCCCTCAGACTGTCGATGAGCTGATGGACGTAGTGGCAAACTACGCTACAGGGGAGGAAGCAGTCGGCGCTTTCTTCAGCTTCGATGGGGGCAAAGGCAAATCGCCAGCCGATGACGATGAGGGCCCTAGTCGAGGATCCAAGAAGAGCAAGAAGAAGAAGAAATCACGACCGTTCCAATGGGAGGTCCTCGACGAGGACCTCGTTGCCGCCATGGATCGTAAAAGACCTCGGGGCCCCCTAGAAGGAGCTATCTTCGACAAGATGCTGAAGGAGCCCTGCCCTTACCATAAGGGAGGGGCAAACCATAAGCTTGAGGACTGCTGCATGCTGAAAAGACACTTCGACGGTCTGGGTTTCAAGAAGGACGACTAGAAGAAAGAGAAGAACGACGACAAGGGGGACGACAAAGAAGACGAGGGTTTTCCAGCCGTCCACGACGGCTACATGATCTACGGCGGACCCTCGACACAGCTAACTGCAAGGCAGCGCAAGAGGGAGCGTCGTGAGGTCTTTGCGGCAAGGATGGTGGTGCCCCAGTACCTCAACTGGTCAAACACCCAATCACCTTCAATCGAGATGACTATCCCGACAAGGTAGTCGCCCCAGGAGTCTACCCACTCGTCGTCGACCCCATCATCGTCAACACTAGGCTCTCGAAGGTGCTGATGGACGATGGCAGCAGCCTGAACATCATCTACCTCGAGACCCTTGACCTTCTCGGCATCGACAGGGCACAGCTCCAACCAAGAGCGGGCGGATTCCATGGTGTCGTACCAGGAAAGAAGGCGCTGCCGGTAGGTCGAATCGACCTACCGGTCTGTTTTGGCACTGCGGCCAATTTTAGGAAGGAGGTTCTTACCTTTGAAGTGGTAGGATTCTGAGGCACGTACCACGCCATCATCGGGTGCCCGGGCTATGCCAAATTCATGGCTATACCCAACTACACCTACCTGAAGCTGAAGATGCCCGGGCCCAAGGGGGTCATCACTGTCAGCTCCTCCTATGAGCACACGTACGAGTGCGACATCGAGTGCGTCAAGTATGGAGAAGCTGTCGAGAACTCCACCGAGCTCGCCTCGAAGCTCGAGGCCTTGGCTGCAGAGGCTCCAGAGCCCAAGCATCACGCAGGCAGCTTCGAGCCGGCAGAAGGAACGAAGAAGATCCCGCTCGACACCAACGGCTCCGGCGGCATGGTGCTGACAACAAGCGCCGACCCCGACCCCAAATAGGAAGCCGTGCTCGTCGACTTTCTCCGTGCAAATGCTGACATGTTTGCATGGACTCCCTCAAACATGCCAGGCATACGAGGGAAGTCGCCGAGCACTCCTTGGAAATTCAAGCTGGTTCCAAGCCAGTGAAACAACGGTTGCGTCGCTTCGACGAGGAGAAACGTAAGATCATTGGTGAGGAGATCCACAAGCTTTTCACAACCGGATTCATCAAGGAGGTTCACCATCCTGACTGGTTAGCAAACCCTGTACTAGTTAAGAAAAAGAATGGGAAAATGATGATGTGTGTCGATTATACAAGTTTAAATAAAGCATGTCCGAAAGTTCCTTTTCCATTACCACGTATCGATCAAATTGTTGATTCTACCGCGGGATGTGAAACTCTTTCTTTCCTTGATGCATACTCTAGTTACCATCAAATAAAAATGAAAGAATCCGACCAGCTCCCGGCTTCATCCTCCACGGCGGCTTTGGTGTCCTCCCACGGTCGTCGTTCTAGGAGAAATCCGGGAGCGATCCCCTCGATGCCATAGATCGTGCCCTTGATTTCTGACTCAGGGTCCACCGGGGTGTGCATGGCACAACCAAGCGCCACCACACCATCCGCCTGCCCTGGCTCCGCTAGGATAGAAACGGGCGCTCCCGGACGGAGCCACGCAGGAGTCGGCGGGCCATAGACTGGTAGATCCTCCTCCCTGGTCTCAGGCCCCTATGACGACAGTGGCACTGGCTGGGGCGGGCTCCGTGGCGGTGGCTCGAGTAGTTCTTCTAACTGCTGACTCTTTTGCTACTGCTGCCTCTAGAGCTCCTGCAGCTCCTGCTGCCGGTCATGCTCCAGCAGCTCCTCGAGCCGGTCCCCTTGTTGCCGCCGCCCCTCCTCTCCTTCTTCTCCCACCTGCTACAGTTGTTGCTGCCCCTCCTGTTGCTGTTGCCGCGTCTCCCGCTCATGCTCTTCCTCTTCCTTCTTCTTCTTCTCCTCGACGGAGTGGAGCCCGATGGGCCAAGGCGTCCGCTTCACGACAGGGGAAGCCTCGACCTCCTCGTCAATGCAGCGGGCATCCTTTGAAAGCCTATCATTGCCGAACCCGTCACTTATAGTGATAGGATCCCCCTCGACCCCAGAACGGGGAGGCTCGGGGGCTCCCTCCTGCTCTTGAGGGCGAGGCGCCTTGACCCGCTTCGGCGACGGTGGGGTGGACTCCCCCACCGATGGACAAGGCGGGTTACTCTCAACACCCATCGATGGCCGAGGATCGGAGGAGCCTGTAAGTGCTCGAAAACAAAAAGTCAGTCGCTAAGAAGATCGACATAAGGGTCGCATGACTTTAATAATATTAAGAGAAGAATGAAACGCTAACCTGAATCTTTTGGGGCTGCCCCCACCTTGAGCTTTTTAGCCATCGAGGGCTGGGCTTGTTCGAGCGGCCGCTTCAACTTGAGGAAAGGAGGGTAATATGGTAAAGACCATAACCCGAGATTACACGAAGACGTCGAAGACAGGAATCATGACATTAAAGGCCTTACCCCACAGGAAGGGCGACCCGCCTGCTAGCGCCTCGACCAGCTGGCCTCGAGCCGCCCCGTGTTGAGACCCCGGGCCTCTCACGGGCAGGCGCAGGCCTCGGCTCGGCGTCTCCTGCCAGGCGAATGCCAGGGCTAGAACTACTACTATCTTCCTCCCCCTGATTCGAGGCCGCGGCACGGCCACGGGTCAACGGCCCCGTCGACATAGACTTAGCCCGGTGGCCCTACTTAGAAGCGGGAGGAGGTTGAGGATGGGGGACGGCCCGACCCAGCGCAGGCACTGGAGGGGTGTCAGTGCGAGAACGGCGCGGAGAAGACTCCACCTGTTGGCCATTGCGGGACCCGCTCGACGCTCCCTTAGGGGCTCCCGTCCGCGGGACGGCGAAGTCGGCTTGCGGAGGACCCTCGAGGATCCTGTCGAGGTGGGACGCCATCCCCTTAGAATCGTCACTGCCATCGTCCTCGTCAGGAGAGTCCTACTCAGGCTCCCCCCTTTGCCTGGACTTCGCCCGACGTGTCTCGAGCGCTTGACGCTCGAGATTCTTCTTCTTTTCCTTTTTCTTTTTTAAGTCCTGTGCGGACTTCTGCTTTTCCGTGGACTCATGCCGCTTGTCATGATCGACTTCATCCTCCTTTACTGGAGGCTTCGAGGATCGAGCGTCGATCGATCCCTACACAAGCAAAGATAGGTCTTAAGAAGGACTGAAGAAAATCGAGAATCGTAGCCATAAGTAGGAAAAGGACTTACCAGGTCAATCGACCCCTTGTCGGGCCTCATAGGGAAGCCGTTGACATGCTCAGGCTGAAAGTCGCCTGCAACGGCCGCCCTGACTCTAGCTACAACCTCCTCGTCCGTAGGAGCCTCGTTGGACATCCGGCACGCCTCGAGATCCCGGGACGAAACGCCGGGACCCATCTTGTCCATCCTCAGCGGCCGAGACATCAACTGGAGAATCCTCCGGTGATGAACTGCTGAGAGGACGAGCGCGACCGTCAGGCGCACCTCGCGTAGCTTCTTCAGGGCATCGAGGATGGGGTCGAGCCACGGTTGGTGGGTCTGGACAACACCATACCTCCAGTGGTCCGGGCGCTCCGAGATCAAGCGCCCGGTGTAGGCTGGGAGGAGGTCGTCGTCGTTCCGCAGGTAGAACCATTGGGAGTCCCACCCGACGTGGTTTGACGTCAACCCTACTGGGATGTACTCACGCGGCTTCTCCGCCTTTCCAGTCTTCAGCACCAGGTTGAGGCACCCGGCCCGCACCGGCTTCCTCACCCCTGTGGTTCCACTGGGGGCATGGAAGAGCTCGCCCCGGTACAAGTGGAGCCACAGGTCCCAGTGTGGCATCATCCCGAGGTAGCCCTCACACACCGCGGCAAAAACCGCTGCGGCGGTGATGGCGTTCGGCGAAAAATGCTGGAGCTCCACCCCGTAGTGGTGGCAGAGCGCCCACATAAAATGACTCGGAGGGGAACCCAGGCCATGGTGGTGGAACTTGGCGAAGGAGACCACATAGCCCTTGGGCGGCTTTGGCTCCCGGTGATCCGCTGCCGGCGCAACCCATTCCGGCCGTGACGAGGAAACGCGTGGATGCAGGAGCCCCTCCCTCTCGAGCTCCAACAGCCGGCGCTCCGTCATCGACGACGGGCGCCAGTCGTCGGCGGCGATGAGTCTCACCGGCATCTTCAGGAGGAAGGAGAGCGACTTG
>Ga0182004_10004646_pt1 | contig 11103 bp, 8 predicted proteins | sample Sormic07211540_1_FD_120479 | JGI IMG/M metagenome (GOLD analysis project Ga0182004, IMG submission 120479) | Endophyte microbial communities from Sorghum bicolor roots, Mead, Nebraska, USA - 072115-40_1 MetaG | ecosystem: Host-associated > Plants > Roots > Unclassified | place: USA: Nebraska...
AGTACTTTACTTATTAAGTATTTACTTTATGCCTTTAAGTTTAAGTCTTACTCTTACTTCTACTTGTTAGTAGTAAGTCTAGGTCCTTATTCTACCGACATAGGTTATCTAGCTACCTTAGTGATAACTTTATCATATCTAGTATTTGCTATATTGTCTAGTTAGGGTGTCTCTTCTTTGAGCTCAAGTAGAGATAGTAAGTTTGTAGATTAAGCGCGGTGCTAAGGCTATATCTTACCTTCAAATATGGCTAGCCCTCCGGATAGTTTGTGGTAGCAATAGGTGGTGATAGCCCTATTTTCCTGTGTATTCCATCACGTTGGGGCTAGTTATTAAATCGTAAGGCTCATTGTGCGCTGTGTCCAGTTAATCGGTAGCACATACACCTCTTTACTAGATAAAGTCATTTTTGTCACTTAGTTATCTTGGTTACCAAGATTACATCTTCTCTCCCTCTAGAGCTAAGTAGAGATCAACCTAGCTCTAGTTATCTTTAGCTATCCTAGTTATCCATAGTTATCCTTTCTCCATTTATCGTCCATGCTAAAGTCATCCCTATCAATAACCACCACTCACTAATTTGCCCACTCATCCTATGGAACCACCTACCCTGCCTTCCTTTGGGATCAAATAAATTCAACACCTGGTACTCCCAAACAAAGTGCTACATGATATCCCTCACATCCTTCAGAACCGCCGTCACGTATTTCTAGTGTTAGGACTGATAACCCTGCTAAGTGATGCTAACAAATACTGAGAAGCATTTCTAGTGCCATTGCTTGGGATAGAGCTAAAACTCTATTCTAAATAGTCATGTTAAGAAGTGTCAAGAACATTCATCCATATGCATGAAACGCCATTGCATACTATATGCATCTAATTTTTTTCCCTACTTGGTCGATTTGCAGGCTGTACTGCAGCTGATGACCCTCCCTGTGAGCCCGTTGGGCCTGTTGAGTTGACTATTCTTCTTGTTGAATTCGGTTTCTACTTGCACCATTGCACATGATGTGTGTGTGCGTTGTTATAACACCTAGATGTTAAGGGCTAAATAAAATTTTATCATGAGCATCAAGAAGCATAATTAGGAAGCATTGGGTCTCTAATTCATTTCATGTTTAAGTTATAAGCATGTTAATGTTGTTTATGATGTGTTTTAGGTGGTACATGAAATGTTAAACAACATTAATTAAGGCTCTTTGTGATTTTATATATGTGAATTTTCTTAAACAATTAAAATCTTCTTAATTTGAACTTTGATGTTTAAAGAATGCTCTTGAATATAGAAGCAAAATGGTAAAATGTTTTCAAGTCACACATGTTCAATTTGGGCTCCAAAAAATTAATTAATGGTTTCCACACTTAGTCATTTTGATGGGTAAGCCCCTGAAAATTAGTTAAGAAGTTCAATATTTGGAGATTTATTAAAACATTTTTTATGAATAAAAGTTGGGCAAATTTTATTTCATTGTTTGATAGTTTGTGTGAGCTTTGGCAATGTGTAGGTAGTTGTCATATTTGATTAATGATAGTTATTTAATTAATTAACAAAGTTGATAAGCAAAACTGTTTTCAAAACCCTGCTAAATGAATTCTGTTTCTAGTTTCAAATTAACTATCTTCAAAATTGAAAATCTAGAAAACTGGATGTTGAGACTTTAAGCAAACTTGGACATCTCGGGTAGATGAACAATTTTTATTAAGGGATCTCATCACATTTAGTTGACAAATCACATGAACAAGAGACAGGACGGGAAGTTACGGTTTTAGTCATGAACAGTAGCCTCGCCAGCAGCAGCTTCGCTGCCACGCATGCAGCTGCTTGCCGCCGACAGCATGCGCCTCCTTAAGCATGCGCGACGTGCACCTGCTTCGTGGAGGCACACTCAAGCAGGTGCTGATGAAGCTGGCAAAGCCGCCCGTGCTGTTTTAAGCTACGCTGGCTGCCGTCTCTCTCTTTTTCCCTCTCAGCTCCGGCGTCATGCTCCTCCAGTCGCCAGAGAAATTCATTGCTCTCGCTTGCCCTCTGTCCGATAGCTCACGCACGTAGCCTTGTCTCATCGTTGCGCAACCGCTGAGCCCGCCCGTGCCATCCTTCTCCGTTGGAGCTAGCCGGAGACCAACTTCTTCTTCCTCGTCGTCCGAAGCACCATCGCCAGCCCCTCCACCAAAGCCAAACCACTTTGGAGCACCTTTCGCCTCTCCATTTGTTGCACTGCGCTCACCTTGATTCCTTGATGCTGATGGGCTCTGTGGTTTTTGCTGTAGAGCACCAGACCAGCTGGAACGCTGCTGCGATGCCGGTTGACGCTGCCGTCCTCACCATCAATGCCGGCCACCCCTTTCCACCACATGCCTGCTTCAACCAAGTAGCCAAGTGTGATCATGGTGAGCCCCTGATTCTATCCAGTGCTTAGTTTTAACCGCTCTCGGTCGCTAGTGGCCGACGTGCTGAGCTCTGTGCCACCATGCATGGTTGGCGATGAGCTCACGCCAAACCCTATTCCATTTAACTGTCACCGTAGATCAATGCGTGAGGTTGTCCCAAGTGCGTAGGTGTCCTTCCCGTCGCCAGAGACCTCACCACCATTGATTTCAACGGCATACCCGCTGGCCACCGCTCAGTCAAGGCCGGGTAGGGTCTAGGTTGACCCTGGCCCCGCACATTTGTGACTCAGGCTGGCTGGGCATGGTTGAAAAAAATTTCAACGATCTTTCTTTTTTAGAACATGTTAATATGTGTTGAACCTTATTTAATTCATAAGTTATTGTGGAAGCATGAGAAAAATATTTGTATGTAGCTTTGTTATAATGTGTTCTACCAGGGAAAAATATGAATTAGCCATAATCAATAGTTTTGATATGCTTAAAAGTTACCTATGTTAATAGAAAAATGCTCGTCGTATGATTTTTATAGACAAAAATATTAAGCCTTTAATCAAGAAACTCTTTGTGTAAATGTCATGTGCTCAAACCTACCTTCACAAAAAGTTTGTCACTGTTTTGATAATTCTAACTTGGTTAATTAATTTAAGTATGTTTAAATGCCTTTTCCATGTTTAATAAATGTTAAGATAAATTGGGAAAATGCTTAAAATTACTTTGGTGTAATATACTTTGATTGTGGAACTTGGAACACAAAACCCCTGTAGTTCCTTGGCAACTTAATTATTTCCTTGATGTGCTAATAATTACTGTTTAAATAATAATTAAAATGACTAGATAGTTCTTTGAAATGCTCATGAGTTAAAGAAAATGCTAATAGCTTGCTGGTCCATGGTAACGTTCATTATAACAACTAATTAACTTGTTAGTTAGATAACTGAGATACTTTTATAAGAATAACCCTAGTTCCTTGGTGAAGGAAAGTTATACTTAATTTTCTTAAGTTTGTTAGAGTACTGTTATGCACTTGTATGTCTCTCATCATGCATCATGTCATGCATTCCATCATGTTAAGCAAACATCATTTATTACCTGTAGTGCATACGAGAGTGAGAAGGTTTGTGTTGATCAAGTTTCGGAGAAGGTTCATCCACAGTGGTGTTGTTGTGCAAGCGGTGTCCTCGTACAGGGCCCATAATTCCATGGGGCCCCCAGTACTAGTTCGCAAGACATCTGGACACCAGATAATGGGCTACCACGATTAGTCCGCAAGGTGTCTAGTTTCTTATTCGACCTCAACTCGAAACGTAATTATTTAATTGACTAATTATCCTTTATTTGTCAATGGAAATATTTCTTTGTTTTAACCAGTGATTACTAATCTATAACTCTTACAGAGCAAAACCTCACTAGCTATTTCTCTTAACATGTAAGATGTCCATCTCAACCTCCACTATCATTTGCCAATTTGTCTTGACATGTAAAGTATCCACCTTAGCAGTCCACTATCATTTGCAAACAGAGTTCACTAGCATAAAATTATGGTATCCACATCAGCGAGACACATCATCCACTATGGATATAATCTCCATGATTATGCTAATAAATCAATACATATATTATATCATGTTCTTGTATTACCAACACCATACATATAGATTCCTTTTCATACCCATGGCAATGCGCAGGTAATCCTAGGAGTTTACTATATGTTAGTGCAGAACAGTTGTGCTGTCAAATCGCATGGTGCTTTAGGCTCACATTTGATAATAAAAAGTTAAAAATTACTACTCACAAGCCAATAAGATATTTTTAATTACAATTATGTTAAATAATTCAAAGACACTACGAAAATGATGTTTTCAAATAAAGACAACCAAGAATCGAATAATTACAATCCTTGATTTATTGCATTTTCAAACATATATTACTATCATTTTTTTTCTAGGCTGATAGGGCCAATTTTATAGTTCAGAACAGGGTCTCAAATTCTGCCCGCATGGCCCTGGGCGTGCCAAGTCTTACTCATGTAATTCTTTGTGGAAACTAACCTTCTCTACAACGCAGGCAAGCCACATATTGTCTTTCTCTAGTATTACAAAGCTTCATTACACTTTAAGTCTTGTGAGATGTGCCTTAAGTAATTAGGAGTGGTTGAATACCGTTGCTGCATGATTACCTTGATATTCAGGTATCCTTAGTTTTACTCCACTAGTATGTGTAGGTAAATATCTCTAATGCTTAGTAATGCTTAGACTTCAATAGAAGTCGAATGATGGTTTCATCATTTCATTTGTGAGAAATAGGTTTTACCTTTGTTCTTCTTGGCTCCATTTATGGGTCGTGAGAATACCATAATGATAGACCAGGAGGGACTCGATGTTATGGTAAGTGTTCTTGGACAGACAGGTTCACCTAGTCGTGCTCGTCATGCTTGTGTCGATTGAGGACCGTTCCTTGTAGGCCACCATGTGGTCGAGACTTTGCAGTACTGGCCACATACTCCGGTAAGCATGATATCTCAGCTATTCCATTATGTGAAAGGACAACCGCGCACTGGGACTAGAGAGATGACGAGAGTAGCATATGCCCATCCTACAGGAATAAAGTAGGACGGTGGAGTACTATGCTCTCAAGTAGTGTGAACCCATTCCCGTTTTGGAGGATCTAGTCTGGCAAGTCTTATTGAATAGACTCAAGTACTCAGGGTTTGTTAACTCATGTTGCATGTTCTGATTTGTGCTGCTAATTGCAGTCATGTTGGTGGGCTTGACATGATCTGGTTATCCCTTCTACATGCTTTACCTAAGGTGCTTTTGAAGTTCTACTCACCTTTTAAAACTTAAGTCTATACTTGAACCTGTTTTGTAAACTAATATTGTAAGTCTTCCGCATTTTGATGTATGATATTTTTGTACCAACTGTTGTGATGTTGTGGTAACTTATTAATTGTTGATCCTATATGAGTTGTACAAAGCGGATGATTCGGTTCACCGTTGACACCTGACAGACTACTAGAATTATCTGGCTCTTGTGTGCAGGAGTTAGCGGTCTTTAAGACAATGATAGGTGCACGTAAACCATATAAATTGGGTGATGTTCTTCCATCTATCAGAGTGTGTCAACTAGCTAGTACGCCGTGTTATTGTGTACGTGCATGGGGATCAGATTCCTGCCTTATCTAGGTTGCTTGTCTGGCTGAGTGGAGTGCGTGCCACAATTTGTGTGGACAATAAACCTAACTTTATTATAATATATATGATATGATGCGACACACGGAGCTCTCAAGTCCAAGTCAAGAAACATACGGAGGCTCCATTTGGTACTGTCTAGAATCTAGCTAGCTAGCAAACATTTCCAAGAGGAGATAGATGCCTTTGGAAGACACAACACATCCACAAGCCAAGTTCAGAACTTGCATGCCTCAAGGCTCAGCCTTGTTATATTACCCAGTCATCATTAGCTTCTGCTGCTGCTATAATTGAAGGAGGCACAGTAGTAGTTCCAGACCCTAAGGTCCAGATGTATATATGTCTCCGTCTCTACCATGCAACAGGTTCTGACTAATAATGCTCATTTTACTAGTCTTATAATTGGGGACATTTATATATAGCTTTGCAAACTAATTGACTCCACTTATATATGCATGCATCTTTTTTGGAAGATTTAAAAACTGGAATGGCACATTTTATCCTACCTAACCTGCGTGCAAACCACTGGCATAACAAAATACTCATCAACCAATAATATTTTTACAGAAGTGGGAAAAGTGAGTAAAATCACACATGCAGACAGGACAATCTCGCATGCATTTCTGAACAATCTGCAAGCAGGCACAGATATATAGCAGCGAAATAATTAAGAACATGCATGCATAACAACATTAGCATTGCAGCACAACATATGAATCAGAATCACCAATAATGAACGAACATACCAGCCAAAACAAATGAAGCACATGCCAGACAGTAGTAGTACGTATCAGGCGAGTGACAGAAGAAGAGGCCTTCCATGACAGGCAAGAGCCACTCAGGCTAGCCAAGGTGACCGCCCACAAACTCAGCTGAACTGGCCATGCAACCGGAACTCGCAATGCCATGTAGGCAAGTCATCCTTGGCTACCAAAGGCAGGCTCTCGCCACCATGCAAGGCCCCTCTTCTTCTTGTTCTTGTTCTTCTTCCTTGTCGGTGGATGATCTGCGAGGCACTACTGCTTGACACCTCGGTACTTATAGCAGGAAAGGGAATACATAGGATGAACCAGACTGCTCCACCGATGCCGACTCAATGCATATCGGTTTACCACGTCCACAGCTATCCTCGATACTGATTGCCAATCGTTGAGAAAATAAGATTGGTACCGGCCGGAATATATTCATGTTCAGCTAAGGTTGCGGCTCCAGGGCATGTGCATTTTCAGACGAGGTGAACGTGCTAGCTGCATTTGCCATTTATGAGAAATCTGAAAAGCTCCATATGTTCAGTGATTCGCGCAATCTCAGAGAAATCTCCATATTCTCTTTGGATAGTATCACTCGGAAGGAATTCATCTCCCTGCTGAGTCGCTGATTCTTTTGCGAGGAGTCAGTGTCATGCACCACTATATTTAAAGTTGTTTTGTTCCCTCAATTTGAGTTTGACCTGCATTTTATATATTGATAATACCACGGTTAGGTCCTCCACATGGTGGTAACTGGTACTTAGATTAGGTATAAGCATACAAGAATAACTCCTCACAATGTAATATAGTCAGATTAAAAAATATTATTGCAGCAACTTGTTATTTTCTATAATGGATTTTTATTAATTAATCCGGCCTCTATATCCACGAAGGATATACACAGCTAAAGGATAGAAGAGCACTTAGACTCACACCTCAACAAAGAGGAGCACACAACCAAAAAAAAAAGAAAAAACTACGACCTTGCACATCCCCCTGCTTCCTGCCATCCTCTCCTAAAATGGCCAAATTCGATGAGTGGGAAGTCGTCAAGCCGCCGGCCCTAGTGCGCCATCGCTGTGAACCTTTGCTAGTGTCATCTTCATTCAGTTCAAGTGAGCTAACACCATGTGTCGCCAGTAGCCCACCTTCATCCTTCGTCGCTTCACCGGACTCCCAAGACGCCACCGCCGTCACTGCTGCCTACGAAACCACCTCCCCTGGATCGGCCTTCTCCCTGCCGAGGATCAACTTGTCGGTTAATCGAATCAGCTAACGCAGCAAGACAATGAACATGTGGTAGAATTCAGCAATCTTATTGTTTAAGTTTTTGTTTATCATGGTCTCTTGCTGCTCTGAAGATTTATTATGATCATCCAAGTGTAGCACTTCTCACTTGTCTTCTGTCCCCTCCTTTTATAAGAGCATCTTGGCCTTATCATCCTAGTAAGGGTTAGTTGACCTTTTTTCGATAACTTTCTGCTCATTTTCCAACTTTTCTATGTGTCAATCAAGAATGGAAAATGTCCTACTCTAGCAACAGGAAAGGAGACAGAAACTGAAGTCTTTGGAAGGGGAATCTCGAAACTTTTGACAATGGAATGGTTAATTGAATAATTTCTCTTTCATGCAAAGAAATATGAACCACCCTTGTCACTTAAAATTTGTGCATAATCCACTACGAGAGAACAACTTTGGAACTAAGTCATAAAGGAAATATAAATTAATAAAATGGTTGAGAGTTTTGCTGGCATGCATCTCTACTTTTGTTTCTAAGTGCATTACAGCCATAGATGCTCACATACATGCGCACTCTCACTTGCAGACCTAGGGCCACATACATGCATGCACACACTAGCGGGCCTAGGGCCCAATGACCCTGGTCACCCGCCCGAGCTTCGGTGCTGGGAGAGGTTGAGGTATTTGTCACATCACACTCTATGGTAAGCTTAAAAATACATGATCTTATTGGTGTCTTGAGCTTAGTCCAGACTCTATTCGAGCATTGAGTCCTCTACTACGCACACTCACACCTATATACCACGCCTATGAATGATTTTGAAAAACTAAGCCAACAAATAATCATAAAATTAAATGGTGAAGTTACAATAGACACCTCTAACCACCCATGATGACTTGGGAGACTCAAACCTAGGTAAACAGGTTCAATGTCGAGGAACGACCTAGCTATCTCACATATCATCTTTACTTCTCTTTGTATGTGCAATGTTTTATTGCCCATGTGGACTAATAAATCACCAAGCATGTCAAATATCAATGTTCATCACTATTTGAGCCTCAAACTTCTCTACTACTGTGCAAAATATGTAGTCGGTTCGTGTGTCTTAGGTTGTAGAATGCTACTTCATTATTTTATGAGCTTATTTATCTAAAAGTGATGTTTGGGGGGCTTTCATTTATATTTTCTATGTCCTCTGAAACGATCCAAGATTAAAATTGTACTCAAGGAGCACTGTGCTCATAGGTTTGAGCAACCAAGAGAGGTAATAAATAGGTCATAGAAAGATAGATAGATTGCCATTGTATTATACTCAATCCATCCTAAATTATAAGATATTTGACTTTTTGACATCAAGTTTTACCACTCTTCTTATTCAACAATTTCTGCAAAATATCACTTCTCTTGTCATGGCTGGTTTATTAATAAAAATTATTCAAGAATGACTTAAATTTGATTGTCTGCAAAAAAAAATTGAATAAGATAAAAAATGGTCAAACTTGGGGTTAAAAAAGTCAAACGTCTTATAATTTGGGAGGGAGGAAGTATTTTTGGAAGGTAAAACTTCATAAAAAACAAGGTAAACAATGTAGTTGTTTTATTTTTTAGATAATTCAAATGCCAATTTCATTTACAAAATGTTTGCATTACTATGACATACAGTCTAGTTTCGATTAGTGGCTCACGTGTATGTTGATGTGATATTGTGAGGGTTTAGCTAGTCACATTTTAATTGTTGATGGTGGGTTAGGCCAAGATATAAGACTTGTAGAGCCCAAAACACTACCCGAGTTAACCTTTTTACGTGAAAACGAAGACAAAAAATTTTGTAAATAAAATTTCTACAAGTTGAGTGAACCATATATACTCTTGCCAAAGACGCTTACACTTTCGTATGTGAAATACCATTCTAACCGAATAGAAATTCGCCTTTTGTATGTGAAAGTTTAATAGTATGTCTTAAAACAACATATTTTGATGAGTTTTCAGAAGTGTCTATTTTTCTTTTGGGCATGCTAGCAAGCTAAAAACATATTTTTCTCTAGGCCATTGCAATAAAAAGTTAATAGAAATGATAAACTTTCAAATAACCAATTAGGATGGACGAAACCACGAGCTGGCCATACGATTTCATGAACGATGTGGAATAAGATACATTTTAGGTGATATACCTTTCAAATCATTTTGTTAGCATTTGCACAAACCCCAATATAGATGGATTTTAAAATAAAATCTAGGACTCAAACTTGAATTTCTGGTGCAACCAAATCTGAAAAAACGTCACATGAATAAGTTTTCCTTGACGGCCAAAAGTCGAGAATTATCAGGTGGGAACACCTTTTCACTGGAATTATGCAAATATTTTCACAAAATATGTATGGATTTTAATAAATTCTACAGAGAAAAATTACACATGATATTACACGACCATGTAAAGTAGTTCAGGTATAATTTCATTTGTTCAAACAAGCAGGTAAATGGATAGTGATAAAACGCCTAATTTTTTTTTGGGTCCTTTTATTCACTATATGTGAATCGAGTTTGATATCTGAAAAAGGCACACATGAGTCCTTGTAATAGTTTTAAAACTTCTATCACGCCCTATGGGGAGGTAACAAGATTCCAAGGAACATGGGTGTCAAGGATGGCAAGTGGCTTGTAGCTAGGTTCAGTTCTTGCAATTGTTGGATCATTGTTCACTGGTTATTCATGTCCGAATCCAATGCGATGACAATTGAGACGGTGCCTCAAGTTGGTCCTCCCTACAGTTTATAGCGCTGGGACCAGATAGACACGCACAACATTGAATAGAGAAGAAGAAGAATGAATATCATCCTTTTAACACCACGCGAAATACCTATTTTTGCGAGCCTACATTATAATTTATTGGATAGGAACCAAGATTTGTTTCATCTTGCACCTGCGAACTCCATTCTGCGGGTAAGAAGATTGACTGACTACATGATGCCCAATTTGGCAGCGAATTTATGATCTTTGTTTCAACAGGAAAGGTTGTCCAATACAATCGGTTATTCTTATGACAGAGATATCAAACTAACTTCTCTTTAGATCAAACACTATTTATCAATTGGACATTTCTTGCGCCAATGTTTGCATAAATGGAGATGCCCCGGTTCTACCAAAACTCTTAATCCGGCGCCTTAGACCAACTCACTAGTACAACCCCTTTTTACGGGCAGTTTGGCGAACCGCCTGTGTTTGGTGGCATGTGGAAATAAATTTTTCCACAGGCGGGTAACTGAGAACTGCCTGTGAAAAAACATTTCTACAGGCGGTTCAGTTATACCAACCGACTGTAGAAATCTTTTGGTAAAAAAAATGAAATCGGTTTTTAAAAATAGAAAAAAAAAAGATTTTAATACAACCGTCTCCGTCGCAAGTCGCGCATTTTTTCGCGTAAAATCGTGTGCTACGCGGTCGGTGGGATTCGAACCTGAGACCTCACCCTCGCGCGTACCCTCCTCTACCACTCCACCTATCACTCACTTGTGTTTATAATAGAGTTCCCCACATACTA
>Ga0182004_10004647_pt1 | contig 11101 bp, 12 predicted proteins | sample Sormic07211540_1_FD_120479 | JGI IMG/M metagenome (GOLD analysis project Ga0182004, IMG submission 120479) | Endophyte microbial communities from Sorghum bicolor roots, Mead, Nebraska, USA - 072115-40_1 MetaG | ecosystem: Host-associated > Plants > Roots > Unclassified | place: USA: Nebraska...
CTGTTCTTCATTTGTTCATCATTGTTCTTCAATATTATGAATATGACTTTGTTCTACTTCAATATATTGATTATGACTTTGCTCTACTCGTTTATATTTGCAATTATATTGTTCTTAGTTTATCATAATTATATGCTTGGCTTAGTTAGATTGGAATTATATACATGTTTAGGATCGTATAGCGTACTCAATTCCATATTCCATTCCATAATCAACATTGATGATTAGCAATCCCTTCCCAGTAGTAAAAATATAAATAACGATACCTAGAATACTTTTCGGTTAAAATGCTACGTCGGTATTAATCTATGCGCTTCCAGATCTCATTTATTATTCATTCACAATAGCAATTGCATATTTCAATATCGCGTCTCTCATGTCATGCTGGGGATGTCAACTTGGCTTAAGTCGCATGAGGGATAGGTTCGGCATTTTTGGTGCCCTTATCAGAATTAGAAAACTAAGTCTACTTTTGGTAGTGACGTTAAGAATGCCCAACAAGCATTATGTCCAAATAGACCAAACCGAGCTTTCACTTGAGCGTCTTCACCTAGGAGTACCATTAGGTGCGTCCAAAATGGTTTCTTAGCCTATGGGGCATTTGGCGCAAACTATACACCTATCTTGCACTGAAACTAACTCTATCTCCTAATGGACCGAAGCGAGATTCTACATGACACACGTCATCTAAGAGTTCTATCTGGTGTGTCCAAATTGATTTTCGAGCATATGGTACATTCCATGCAAATCGTGGACTTATCTTGCATCAAGATTAGCACTATCTCTAAACAGACCACACTGAGTTTCCACTTAAGCCTCTTCACCTAGGAGTACCATTGGATGCTTCCACAATGGTTTCTGAGCCTATGGTGCATTAGGCGCAAACCGTGCACCTATCTTGCACTCAAACTATCACTGTCTCCAAATGGACCTAAGCAAGATTCCATATGACACACATCATCAAAGAGTTTCATCAGGTGCGTCCAAATTGATTTTTGTCGGTATGCTCCATGCAAACCGTGCACAGAACTTGCATCAAGATTAGCACTATCTCCAAACTGACTGAACTGAGCTTCCACTTGAGCCTATACACCAAGAGTACCATCGGGTGCTTCCAAAATGGTTTCTGAGCCTATGGTGCATTAGGCACAAACCGTGCAAAAAACCTTGCACAAAATTAACACTAAGTCCATATTGATCGAAGTGAGACACCATATGACACACGTCATCTTGGAGCTCTATTGGTTGTCCAAATTGGTTTCTAAGCATATGGTATGTTCCATGCAAAGTGTTTACCCATCTTGCTCAAGATTAGCAAATCGAACAAAGCTTTCGCTTAAGCCTCTTCACCTAGGAGTACCATTGGGTGCTTCCAAAATGGTTTCTGAGCCTATGATGCATTAGGCGCAAACCGTGCACCTAAATTCACTGAAACTAACAGTGTCTCCAAATAGACTGAAGCGAGATACCATATGACACATGTCATTTGGAGTTCCATCGGGTGCGCCCAATTGATTTCCAAGCATATGGTACGTTCCACGCAAACCATGCACCTATCTTGCATCAAGGTTATCACTATCTCAAAATAGACCAAACCAAGCTTCTACTTAAACCTCTTCACCTCGGAGTACCATCGGGTGCGTCCAAAGTGGTTTCTTAGCTTATGGTGCATTAGGCGCACACTGTGCACCAATCTTGCACCAAAACTAACCACGTCTCCTAATGGACCGAAGCGAGATTCCATATCACACACGTCATCTAGGAGTTCTATTAGGTGTGTCCAAATCGATTTTTGAGCATATGGTACATTCCATGCAAACCGTGCACTTATCTTGCATCAAGATTAGCACTATCTCTAAACAGACCAAACCAAGCTTCCCCTTGAGCCTCTTCACCTGGGAGTACCACTGGGTGCTTCCAAAACAGTTTCTGAGCCTATGGTGCATTAGGCGCAAACCGTGCACCGGAACTAACACTGTCTTTAAACGGACCGAAGCGAGATTCCATATGACACACGTCATCTTGGAGTTCCATCGGGTGCATCCAAATTGATTTCCGAGCATATGCTATGTTCCACACAAACCATGCACCTATCTTGTAAATATTAGCACTATCTCCGAACAAACCAAACCAAGCTTCCACTTGAGCATCTTCACCTAGAACTACCATGGGGTGCTTCCAAAATGGTTTTTGAGCCGATGGTGCATTAGGCGCAAACTGTGCATCTGTCTTGCACCAAAAATAACACTGTCTCAAAATGGACCAAAGTGAGATTCCATAAGACATACGTCAACTAGGAGTTTCATTAGGTGCATCAAAATTGATTTCTGAGCATATGGTACGTTCCATGCAAACTGTGCACCTATCTTGCTTCAAGATTAGCACTATCTCCAAACTGACAAAACTGAGTTTCCACTTGAGCCTTGACCTAGGAGTACAAGGGGTTCACTCGGCATAAACCAAGCACCAATGTTACACCGAAACTAACACTGTCTCCAAATAGACCGAAGCGAGATTTCATATGACACACGTCATCTAGGAGTCCTATCGGGTGTGTCCACATTGATTTCTAAGCATATGGTACGTTCCATGCAAACCATGAACCTATCTTGCATCAAGATTAGCACTATCTCCAAGCAAACTGAATCAAGCTTCTACTTGAGCCTTCTCACCTAGGAGTACCATCAGGTGCTTACAAAATGGTTTTTTAGCTTATGGTGCATTAGGCGCAAAGCGTGCACCTATCTTTCACTGAAACTAACACTGTCTTCAAATGGACTGAAGTGAGATTACATATGACACATGTCATCTAGGAGTTCCATCGGGTGCATCCAAATTGATTTCTGAGCATAGGGTATGTTCCACACATAACGTTCACCTATCTTGCATCAAGTTTAGCACTATCTGCAAATGGACCAAACCAGGCATCCACTTGAGCCTCTTCACCTAGGAGTACCATCAGGTGCGTCCAAAATGCTTTCTGAGCCTATGGTTCATTCTGCACAAAACATGCACCCACGTTACACTGAAACTAACACTATCTCCAAATAGACCGAAGCGAGACTCCATATGATACACATCATCTACGAGTTCCATTAGGTGTGTCCAAATTGATTTCCAAGCATATGGTACATTCCATGCAAACCGTGCACCTATCTTGCATCAAGATTAGCCCTATCTCCAAACAGACCGAACTGAGCTTCCATTTGAGCTTCTTAACTTAGGAGTACCGTTGGATGCTTCCACAACGTCATCTTGGAGTTCCATTGGATGTGTCAAAATTGATTTCAGAGCAACGGTACGTTCCAAGCAAACTGTGCACCCATCTTGCATCAAGATTAGCACTATCTCCAAATAGATTGAACCAAGTTTCACTTGAGCCTTTTCACCTAGGAGTACCATCGTGTGCTTTCAAAATGGTTTCTGAGCCTATGGTGCATTAGGTGCAAACCATGCACCTATCTTGCATCGAAACTAACACTATCTCCAAATGGACCGAAGTGAGATTCCATGTGAGACACGTCATCTAGGAGTTCCATCGAGTGTGTCAAAATTGATTTCCAAGCATATGGTACGTTCCACGCAAACCGTGCACCTATCTTGCATCAAGGTTAGCACTATCTCCAAATAGACCAAACCGAGCTTCTACTTGAGCCTCTTCACCTCGGAGTACCATCGGGTGCATCCAAAGTGGTTTCCTAGCTTACGGTGCATTAGGCGCAAAATGTGCACCCAGCTTGCACCAAAACTAACCATGTCTTCTAATGGACTGAAGCGAGATTCTATATGAGACACATCATCAAGGAGTTCTATCGGGTGCTTCCAAATTGATTTCTGAGCTTATGGTACATTCCATGCAAACCGTGCACCTATCTTGTATCAAGATTAGCACTATCTCCAAACAGATCGAACCGAGCTTCCACTTGAGCCTCTTCACCTAGGAGTACCATTGGGTGCTTATGGTGCATTAGGCGCAAACCGTGCACCTATCTTGCACCAAAACTAACACTGTCACCAAATAGACCAAAGCGAGGTTCCATATGACAAACGTCATCTAGGAGTTCCATCGGGTGCGTCCAAATTGATTTCCAAGCATATTGTACCTTCCACGCAAACCGTGCACCGATCTTGCTTCAAGATTAGCACTATCTCATAATAGACCAAACCGAGCTTCTGCTTGAGCCTCTTCACCTGGGAGTACCATCGGTTTCGTCCAAAATGGTTTCGTAGCTTATGGTGCATTAGGCGCAAACTGTGCACCTATCTTGCACCAAAACTAACATTATCTCCAAACGGACCAAAGCGAGATTTCATATGACACACGTCATCTAGGAGTCCTATCTGGTGTGTCCAAATTGATTTCTGAGCAGTATGTTCCACGCAAACCATGCACCTATCTTGCATCAAGTTTAGCACTATCTCCAAACAGACTGAACCAAGCTTCCACTTGAGCATCCTCACCTAGTCATACCATAAGGTGCTTCCAACATGGTTTCTGAGCCTATGGTGCATTAGGCGCAAAGCGTGGACCTATCTTTCACAGAAACAAACATTGTCTCCAAATGGACTGAAGTGGGATTCCATATGACACACGTCATCTAGGAGTTCCATCAGGTGCGTCCAAGTTAATTTCTGAGCATATGGTATGTTTCACACATACCGTGCACCTATCTTGCATCAAATTAGCACTATTTTCAAATGGACCAAACTAGGCTTCCACTTGAGCCTCTTCACCTAGGAGTTTCATCGGGTGCATCCAAAATGCTTTCTGAGCCAATGGTTCATTCTGCACAGAACATGCACCTACGTTACACTGAAACTAACACTATATCCAAATAGACCGAAGCGAGACTCCATATGACACACATCATCTACGAGTTCCATTAGGTGTGTCCAAATTGATTTTCGAGCATATGGTACATTCCATGCAAACCGTGCACCTATCTTGCATCAAGATTAGCCCTATCTCCAAACAGACCAAACTGAGCTTCCACATAAGCCTCTTAACATAGGAGTTCCATTGGATGTTTCCACAACGACTTCTGAGCCTATGGTGCATTAGGCGCAAACCATGCACCTATCTTGCACCAAAACTAATACTGTCCCCAAACGGACCGAAGCGAGATTCCATATGACACCCATCATCAAAGAGTTCCATCGGGTGCATCCAAATTGATTTCTGATCGTATGCTCCGTACAAACCATGCACCAATCTTGCATCAAGATTAGCACTATCTCCAAACAAACTGGACTGAGCTTCCACTTGAGCCTCTTCACCTAGGAGTACCATCGGGTGCATAAAAAATGGTTTGAGCCTATGGTTCATTCAGCGTAAACCATGCACCTATGTTACATGGAAACTAACACTATCTCCAAATTGACCGAAGCGAGACACACGTCATCTTAGAGTTCCATTGGGGGTGTCCAAATTGATTTCGGAGCATACGGTATGTTCCATGCAAACTGTGCACCCATCTTGCATCAAGATTAGCACTATCTCCAAACAGATTGAACCAAGTTCCACTTGAGCCTTTTCACCTAGGAGTACCATCAGGTGCTTCCAAAATGGTTTCTGAGCCTATGGTGCATTAGGTACAAACCGTGCACCTATCTTGCACCGAAACTAACACTGTCTCCAAATGGACCGAAGTGAGATTCCATGTGACACACGTCATCTAGGATTTACATCGGGTGCGTCAAAATTGATTTCCAAGCATATGGTACGTTCCACGTAAACCGTGCCCCTATCTTGCATCAAGGTTAGCACCATCTCCAAATAGACCAAACCGAGCATCTACTTGAGCCTCTTCACCTCAGAGTGCCATCGGGTGCATCCAAAGTGGTTTCCTATCTTACAGTGCATTAGGCGCAAACTGTGCACCCAGCTTGCACCAAAACTAACCATGTCTCTTAATGGACTGAAGTGAGATTCCATATGAGACACGTCATCTAGGAGTTCTATCGGGTGCGTCCAAATTGATTTCTGAGCATATGGTACATTCCATGCAAACCATGCACCTAACTTGCATCAAGATTAGCACTATCTCCAAACAAACCAAACCTAGCTTCCACTTGAGCCTCATCGCCTAGGACTACCATCGGGTGCTTCCGAAACGGTTTCTGAGCCTATGGTGCATTAGGCGCAAACCATGCACCTATCTTGCACTGAAACTAACATTTTCTCCAAATGGACCGAAGTGAGATTCCATATGACACACGTCATCTAGGTGTTCCATCGGGTGTGTCCAAATTGATTTTCGAGCACATTGTACATTCCACACAAACTGTGTACCTAGTTGCAAAGTTTAGCACTATCTCCAAACAAACCAAAACAAGCTTCCACTTGAGCATCTTCACCTAGGAGTACCATGGGGTGCTTCCAAAATAGTTTCTAAGCCTATGGTGCATTAGGCGCAAATCGTGCACCTATCTTGCACCAAAATTAACACTATCTCAAAACGGACCAAAGGGAGATTCCATATGACATATGTCATTTAGGAGTTTCATCGGGTGCATCCAAATTAATTTTCGAGCATATGGTATGCTCCATGTAAACTGTGCACATATCTTGTATCAATATTAGCACTATCTCTAAACAGACCAAACCGAGCTTCCACTTGAGCCTCTTCACCTTGGAGTACAGTATTGCATCAACATAAGCGTCATCATGCTCATTCATAAGCATCATATCATGATCACATGTCATCTTAGGTATGTCATATATGATTGGATTGCTATGTGACTTGCTATATGTGAAAGTAATGTGGGACCAATGCATTTAAGTGCACATTGTCTTCCACAATACTTTAATCATGTTTAGAATATCATTTTGGACAAAGTTTGTGTTGGAGATTTTAACCAAAAATGGCCCTAAGCCATGGTTAGCCCTAGGTTGACCTAGTTGACCCCCTAAACCTCTTTTCAAAGATGTTTTATGAAACCAGTGTTAGAGGCCTTGCATGTAATAGTCATCTAAACTAAAGTTGTAGTAAATTTTATAAGCTACAAAATATGTGTTGATGACTTTTTATGAAAAAGCTTGAAACCTGACCAAAAGTGGCCCCACAAGCCAGAAACCAGTGTTGTTTCCAACACTTAGTCGAATTTGGCTTAGGGTACTTGGGAGCTTTATAGATTGAAATCCAAGCTGAATCAGACCTTGATCCTTTAAGCAATCTTGTAGTACTCATGTAGCTCTATCCAATGAATGAAATCCGAGCCAAAACCATCGAGTGGATCAAGAGTAAAACGTCGATGAACATTGGGTTTCAGTCACCGCTGACGGCGACTGAATCACGTGATTCAGTTTCGTCACCGGCCGGCCGACGCGTGGACGCCCCGTGGCGGCCATACGTCGACGGCAACCCCGCTTGTCAGCTCCAGCACGTCCTCTTGGACTCCACGACGCCACCCCGTGCACCTGCCGTCCTCATTTCCCTCTCTGGTGCTCTCTCTCTTCTCCACTACGCCTCGGCGAGCTCCGCCGCAAATCGGCAGCTTCGCTCGAGCATTCCTCGCCGTCTCCGGCCAAGCCAGCCAGCCAAAAGCTTCGCCAGAGCCTCCTCTACCTCGGCGTCACCTCCTTGGCCACTGTCGAGCGCGGGTAAGGTGGCATTGCCAAGCTCCGAGCCGTTCTTCCTCGCCGGAGTTCCGCCCGAGCTCACCGGCGACGTGGCCAGGCCTCCCTGCTCCACCATTCCTTCTCATTTTTGTTCCTAGAGCTTCCCCTTGACTCATTGATGCTCGGCGTGAACCTCAACCGGGTCGGCATCGGCTGAGCACGCCGGCGTATCACCCGTAGCGCCGCCGAGCCGCCATTCACTCCGACGAGCACCCCAGAGCTCGGTAGAGTTAGGGTTTTGCACCTTGGCAGGTCCGCCTTGATGAGAGGGTCACGACTGTGCCCTTGGATTCGACCGAGACCTCACCGTCGTCGAGATTCGCCGGCGACGAGCTCGTCTCTGCTTCCTGTCTCTCTGTCGCGTGGGTCCTGTCTGTCAGCAGGCTGCACCCGTCAGCCCCTCACTCTCTCCCCTCTGGTTCACTGTTTTGCAGAGCATGAGCTGTTTTTGTAAAATTCATAACTCGAGTTATATGGATCCAAATGGAGTGATTCCAATTCTGTTAGGTTCTTGAGTTAGCATAGTTTTTATTAAAAATATAAAGCATGCCATGTTTTTGCAGAAATAAATAGATATGATTTAATCCTTGGAAAATAGAGGGTAATTATATCTTGAGATCTGTAAGTTTTATGGCCATGCAAATTTAGGAGATTGTTCCTCATGCTATGTAATGGCTCTGATAAAATTCTCATGATTTTTGGATGCCTGTTGGTAGAGTTATAAATATTTTTTGTTTAAATAGGAGTTTCTTGTGGTATTTTTAGTAAATAGATTATAACTCCTTTTATGATGAAACTTTCTGAGTGATGTAATCATGTGTAAACAAAGCTATGAAAAATTTGAAATCAGTTGTTTGACACTTTTTGATAGGGTTTCACATTTATGCCTTTAATACCATAGTTAGCTTGTTATTTTTGTATCTCACAATCTACATGTGCAAGAGCCGTAAATATTTTTACAGTAACCTTTTGGTAGCTTAGATAGCATGCTGTAATTTTATTAGAAATTTTGGAGCACTTGTGATATATGCTCATTAAATCATCTTAATAACTAAATAAATAGAAAAGGGGATAATAAAAATGAGTTTAAACCTTGACATGATGTTTTATGATGTTTCTTAGATATATGCTAGCTACTGGTAATTTTGGTTTGAACCAATGTTGCATTCCTAATATGTGTTAAAATATTATTTTGTTAATTAAGCCATGTCTAGAGCATATTCTGTGCAGTTAGTGGAACTTACTTATGAACTGCTTGAAGATGAAGTTTGCTGGAAAACTTGTCTATAACAAACTTGTAGCTAACATACTTATCTATCTTGTGTCCAAATTTCATAACATTTGGCTAAGTAGTGTAAGAGTTATGACTGTTGCTAGGAGTTGCTGCGAAGTGCTTGCTCGCTGGATTTTCTAGGACAGCCTGCAAGCTTTGCCTGTTTCAGCATATTTCGGTTGGGAATCTGTCGACGAAAGCTAGTCGGCAGTCTACCTTGGGGTATACCCACGGTAGTAGTTTATCGGTAGATGGTGCGCAAGCTACAAACTCGATGGTGACGCAATACACGAACAAGGTTTATATCCAAGTTCGGCCGCCGTGTGGGCGTAATACCTACGTCCTGCGTCTGATTGTATTGGATTGTGTTGAGTTGAGATGAGATGTCTTAGGGGGGTCCCTTGCCTCTCCTTATATAGTCCGGAGGGTAGGGTTACAGATCTGGAAACTAATCCTAGTCGGTTACAATTGCCATAGATAGTACATTCTAACCGACTAGAATCCGACTTGATCTCCACGTCTTGTTTCCTTGCGTAAAACTCCGAGCAGTTGGATCAAGCCTCGAACTGTCTTCGTGATGGGCCAAGCCTCCTGGCCCAAGTCTAGCCGTAAGGGTATAGGGGTTTATACCCCCACAGCTAGTCCCCGAGCTCCATGTATTATGAAGTAACATGCCGTCTTGAGCTTCTTCGACCGGCATGAAAGTCGCCCGAACAATTGCAATGGTATTTTGACCAACTCAAAAGACAGTTGATGAACCTCGGTATCGTCGAAGAAGCAAGTTATTCGAAGAATGCATGGTGCTCTAAAACAAAAAATATTTCTTTCCTAGTGAAGTGTGCCCACTTTACTTTTTGTAAAAAGTATAGACTTTTCAAAAAGCAAGCAAATTCACTACAAAGTGAAGTGTGCCCACTTAGTCCCCGAGCCTAGTAGTAGGTGATGTAGACACGTGGTGCCAGGGTCTAAAGAAAAAACCACATAGAAAATCTGATACTGAAATGCATCGCCAGATGCATCATATAGATGTAGTCCCCGAGCTTGCTGAAAGGCAAAGCTTGAGCCTTGTAGCAAAGTCTTAAAAAATTAGAATTATCCGAGTTGTCGTTATGCAATTTGATTTTTAACGCCAAAATCATGTTGCTCTTATTGTGTCTAAGAAAACCAATTAACCAATCATTGAGTACGTCATGCTCGAGGTCTAGCGCAGTCCCAGATTTTCAAAAGATGAGACTAATCAGCCAGTCTCCGAATATGGCGTACTCGGTTGTCAATGCAATCACAGATTGTCGAAAGGGTAGACTGGTTGACCAGTCCCCAAGCATCTCATGCTTGGTGGTCCGTACAGTCCCCAGGATATCAAATGGGCAGACTGGTGGACCAGTCCCCGAGCGTCTCATGCTCGGAGGTCGGTACAGTCCCCAGGATATCAAATGGGCAGACTGGTCGACCAGTCCCCGAGCATCTCATGCTTGGTGGTCGGTACAGTCCTCAGGATATCAAATGGGTAGACTGGTCGACCAGTCCCCGAGCATCTCATGCTCGGTGGTCGGTACAGTCCCCAGGATATCAAATGGGAAGACTAGTTGACCAGTCCCCAAGCATCTCATGCTCGGTGGTCGGTACAGTCCCCAAGTATATCATGTCTGTCTGATCAAAAAGTTCTACTTTTTGTTTTGAAAAAAACCGTATCGTCGTATTAATGTGCGATGTGACGGATCGTCCTAACATATTGTCAGGCTGTTGCATAAAAAGGCGCGCGTGTTAACTGCACAGCCGCTCTTTGTGTGGTTCAAGAAAAGCAAATCATCAATTATGTAGAAAAGCCACCGAATTAACTGCGATAATTATTGAAAACCGAAACGCCGCAGCTGCCGCAAGATCTGCCCACTTCCCCAGAATGCGGGAAGTGGTAGAGGTGGGGCTGTTGTTATAAAAAGCCCAAGGTCGCACCCTTGTTTTTACCAAGCAGTCACATACTATTGCCCAGTCTTTGTCTTCCACAGCACCTTCAAACCCCAAATCCGAGCTCGAAGCCTTCCACAAGAAGAAATTGCGAAGAGCGACGCCAAGAAGAAGGCCGATGTTGACGGTTCTTAAGTATCAATTTTAATTATCAAATAAACAAGAGAAAGGACCAATATGCAACCAGCACATAGAATTAGGGTTTGATCTGACAGAATTCCACGAGTTTTGTTGTTTATCTA
>Ga0182004_10004648_pt1 | contig 11101 bp, 4 predicted proteins | sample Sormic07211540_1_FD_120479 | JGI IMG/M metagenome (GOLD analysis project Ga0182004, IMG submission 120479) | Endophyte microbial communities from Sorghum bicolor roots, Mead, Nebraska, USA - 072115-40_1 MetaG | ecosystem: Host-associated > Plants > Roots > Unclassified | place: USA: Nebraska...
TATATATATATATATATATATATATATATATATATATATATATATATATATATATATATATATATATATATATATATATATATATATATATATATACTTCAAAAAAAATACTCATTCAATATTATGGATCAAATATGTGAAAACAGATTTGGTCATTTGAAGCACTTACTCAGCAAGATCACCTTCAAAGAATTCTTCCTGTAGACGCTTATTATTGTATATAGCACCATCACGGTGGCTGCTATTTCGTACGACCCTTGCGGTACGTATGACTGTGGGATTGTACTCTATTAACTCATTAGTTGCCGCTGTCCTCAGATTGTCTGTAACCTTATCTTGATCCATGTATTCGGTGGAAATAAACCTCTGGAGGGGTTTATAGATAGATCTAACAAAAAATATAAAAGATCAATAACACAATACAACCAGTCCGTATTAAATTAAAATAAAATGATAACAAAGATTGAAATTAAATTCTGTTCCAACACAGTAATATCATATCAATTCCTTACTGCTCCAAAAATCAACATCAACTACCTGCTTTACGGAAAGATCATACGTATAGTGATGGATAGATAGAAAGAATTCGTCAGAATCGAGATCGAAAAATCCATTGCAAGGCGCGTGATGATATAGAAATCGTCAGAATACACACCCAAAAATTCATTGCAAAGCAACTAGCGATAAAGTGTTCAGAAGGCAGAAACGAGAGGAGGCAAGAACAGACCCATAAAGACGATTCAGATCTGGATGTGCTGACGCTAACGGCTTGAGTGGATCTCCTTGTCGCGCAAGCTATGTGGGGCACCCGCACAAGCGAGGCAGATCGGAGCCGCCAACTCTACCGAAAGATCGTTGGAGGAATTGCATACTCCCAAAATGTGGTGGTTTGCCAGGCTCCTATCTGATAAGGCTCTGTTTAGATTGTAGATGAAAATTTTTTTATGTCACATCGGATGTGTCGGAAGGATGTCGGAAGGGGTTTTTAGAAACTAATAAAAAAACAAATTACATAGCTCGTCAGAAACTGCAAGACAAATTTATTAAGCATAATTAATTTGTCATTAGCACATGTGGGTTACTGTAGCACTTAAGGCTAATCATAAAGTACCTAGGCTTAAAAGATTCGTCTCGTAATTTTTAACTAAACTGTGTAATTAGTTTATTGTTTTATCTATATTTAATGTTTCATGTATGTGTCTAAAGATTCGATGGGATAGATAAAAAAAATTTGGGTGGAGAGGCGAGGAGAACTCTTTTGGGCCACATTACCTGTGCTCTGTGGACTGCACGAGCGCTGCTGTGGTATTTCTTTCTTTTTGCAGGCTGAGACGGGAAGCAACAGATGGGCCTCTGGCGGGCCGTGTTCGTCTGCATTCACTGGTTCGTTAGTTTTTTTTCTTTTGTTTCGAAAAAAATGCGTAATTTTTGTTTTCAAGAAATGTTTCGAAAGTTTAGCTTGACAGACCAGAGTACATCATAAAAATTTGTAACCACAGAGAGTAACTAACAACATGATAATTGATAAAACAGTCATACAGTATAGTGCAGCAATACCTGGTACTCCTCCAGTACAAAACTACATATGATTGGTACGCAGGACACGAGATTCTTAAATTATTTTTAAAAAAATAGCATAATAATACTCCAATATTTATTCTCAAACGCCAGTGCTAAGCCGCCACACAAAAAAACTCTAAAAGAATACCCTCCTGATTGTGACTGATGGTGATACAGCTAAGACAAACTGTTTGATTGCACCGATGACCGATCGACTTCGCCGACTGCACCGACGTGCTTTCCGCGTAGGCGCGTACCGGTCTCGTACGTGCTCCGTATTGTTGCCTGTATACGGTGTGTAAAATATAATAATACAATGCGATATTTTCATATGGTCATCTCATCTAGTTGCTTCTAAAAGAATACCACTTGTTTATTAGTAAGCAAAGCATAATATCACTCTGAACTCTGAAGCTAGTTCGATCCACGTGGTCTGCTACACCAAGTTCTCTGCTTCCGGGCGGTTTTGCGCGTTGCCCATTTGCCCGTTACCGTCTGGCTCAGCCTGCCCGCTGTCCTCTGTGTATATTAAATCACACGTTTACATTATTGTTATATGCGCGTGATGTAGCATAATTATATTGTTTGGCAACAATAAACTTAAAGATTGTGCACGTTGGTGAAACAACGTTTGGAGATCTTATTTCCTCTTTATCAAGAGGTTTATATAAAGTTTCTCACAAAACAGGTTTATATAATTAATGACTCGCGAAGGTTTTATCGGATTCCTAGGACTTTACTCCCCCTTGGAGGTTCTCCATGCCTTACCTTTCTTTGGAGGTTTATAGAGGTTCTATTTTACTTTGGAGGTTCTCATATGTTAAAGAAGGTTTAACCTTTATTCGGAGGTTCTCGAAGGTTAAAGCTTCTCTCAAATATTCTTGAAGGATCTTAGAGATTAAACATCCTTTTAGAAGGTTCTCGGTGGTTGAACTTTCTCTCAATGTTCCTACAAGTTTAACTTCTCTCCAATCTCCTCAGAGGTTTAACCTTTCCTTGGAAGTTCTTCGTTCTCGAGCTCAAGTTAACAAGAATTAGGTCTTCCTTTTATTCTAGAGAACTCTTTCCTCCCCTCATTATTCCCTTGGACACATTACATAGGAAAGTGGTCACTTACGAGCAGACATTTGGTGGGGATTGATTTATACATGAAGCCACCTAAAAATCTCAACTTACGGGGATGCCTAGCCCATATATACCCCATAGGCTCCCTAAATGGTACATATTTTTTTCTATAATAACATCTAATTGATAAGTATGTTACTATCCACTTGGATTAGATGGCACCTATCCATATTAGATAACTTCATAGACAAACTTTCCAAGTCCAGTTGCAACGAATTCATGAGAAACATAAAAAAAACAATGCATTGCAGAGATTATTTGAGCTATGAATCAAATACTATTTATTGACCCGATAAAATTCTCTGGTTGGCACAACATTCTCAAACGAATTAGGATTTTAACCGTGTAGGATTAAAATTGTCTTGTTAGGGTTACTAAAATAGACCCTAAACTGTGTGCAACGGAGAAGAGTGTCCGAGTACGTGAGAAGGATCCCATGAGAAAGAAAGCCACATCGAGAAGAAAGAAAAAGGTAAAATAAGTGAGAAATAAAAATTCTATTATAGACATTTTAGTGTTTTAAGTAATTAGGAAAAATATTTTATCAATTTTTTTTTCTAAAACAGCTTAAATTCTATCGGAGCTGCTTCATCGGGGGAAAAAAAAGGCTACATTACCAATTACCAATGAAGTAGAAGTACCAAACGGACTCTACACATCATTGTAGAGTGAATAGCGAAAGCGTGACAAATCAAAGTTGTAAATATCATTGTAGAGTGAATAGCGAAAGCGTGACAGATCAAAGTTGTATGTCCGCATGTATCACTTTACGTCTAGAATTGACATCGTTCTAGGTCTTATTCATTTGGTTGATAAGCCACGACATATTAGCTGATTTTTTATAAAAAAACACTAATTACCTCAAGCGAACAGGGTGTACATCGGTCTGGACACGGACATACTTTCTCGGTAAAGGTGGAGGTAGGTGCACGTGCATACGTGCAGCGCCAATTTTTTGCAGAACGGAGGAACGCTGGATTGTTTGTAGCCACAAGCCACTCATCGACTCACATACTGTAAACGTAATCACACGACGACGGTGGTCAGAGGTCGGTGTAAAAGTCGTATGAAAGCGATTGGTGACTGGAGTTTACAGAGTACAGTCATCTGGTGGCCGGGCCGTTACTCCGTTAGCTACGGCACCAAAATGAAACTCACTTTACGTACGTCTGCATGCCAAGCAATCTCGTGATTGAAGCTAAAGTGTTTTCATTTCAGAGGGAGATCATGGAATCTCTTCCCTAAAAAACAATCATGGAATCTCATCATCATCATTAACTAAAAGCACTAAAACAAGAGGAAGATCCGGAGACGGATGGACGAAGGTGCAGGAGGAGCAGGATCATGGCATGGACCAGAAGCTGCCGTCATCCATCATCACGATCTCGTTCAAGCCGTCCCAGATGTCCTGTTCCTTGGCTACCGTCCTTATTCCCTGCTGCGTGGTCGGCGCCTGCGCCACGTGCACCGGCGACGCGGCGTTGGACCCGCAGTTCTCGCGGAGGCTCTGATGATCGGGCAATGGACGGTGGTGCGGCTGCACAGCCGCCCCCGCCCAGGAAGGCGCCAGCGCCGGCGCCGCCACGGCAGCAGCGTCCGCCGGGAAGTTGAGCTTGGCGCGCTGGCCCCGGAACTCGACCGCGGCGACGTCGTAGGCGCGCGCGGCGTCCTCGGCGGTGTCGAACGTGCCGAGCCACTTGCGCACGGCGCGGCGCGGGTCGCGGATCTCCGCCGCCCACTTGCCCCACGGCCGCCGCCGCACGCCCCTGTAACTGCTCACCCTCCTCCCTCTCCCTCTCCGCTTGCCCACGCCTCCTCCGCCGCCAACGCTGGCGCGGCTCGCGGACGCGGCGGAGCACTCTGCGCCGTCGCTGTCGCTGCTCGACCCAGCGACGAGCTCGCAGCCGCTGCCGTGGCACCCGTCCACGCCGCACCTGGCGCACGCCGCGGAAGCCGGTGCCGGCGCCGGGAGCAACGCGGCGGGGGCGGCGGCGTCCCCGGACACGACGGAGATGAGTGCGCCGAGGAAGAGTGAGTTCTCCTGCTCGGTGTTCGGGAGCTGGAACCCGCCGCGCTCCAACCTCGGCGCCATGGCGGGGTGGTGGTGGTGGTGGTGGTTGCTGTGCGACGACGTGGCGTCGGTGTCGCGAGAAAGTGGCGGAAAAAGGTGTGTTGGACTCCGAGGTCGCGGCGGTGATGTTTCAGGGTGTTGTGCTGTGGGTTTTTTATACTAGGCGCGCGTGCATGCCCACCGGCACGAGCGCACGCGGAGTCCAAGCGGTGCACCGGGTTGTTTTCGCGCACGTTTCTCGTCATCACCTATCAGTGTGAACGGGACGGGTGCAGATAGTTTAAGATATGAATGGATGCATGAATGATCAGAAGTAGAAGTGGCTGGCGAAGATATACAATAGGTTAGGTGGATGCAAGCGGCTTCGATTACAGTGGTATGTATTCTAGTCTGTGTGCAAGTTCATACGGTATTATATTAGTGTCGGGTTTGGCATTCTTATCTTATGATTAGTGCATGTCATGAGCTCAACGCACGTTAATTTCGTGCTGGACCAATAAATATAGCCCCCCCTTTTTTTAGAAAGAAGATTCCATTGATGTTGCTATAAGAAAATAAAGTGGAGTACTATTGATGTTACTTCAATCTTTGGTTAGCAATTGCTTGGTGCTAGTGATCTTAGTTAATTAATACAACGTTTCATTGTTTTGGTACTACTATATAGTACTATATAACACAACAACTGATAAACTCAGGCCTTGTTTAGTTCCAAAAAATTTTGCAAAACAGGTACTGTAGCACTTTCGTTTGTCTGTGACAAATATTGTCCAATCATAGACTAACTAGGTTCAAAAGATTCATCTCATCAATTCTGACCAAACTATACAATTAGTTTTTATTTTCATATATATTTAATACTTCATACATGCATCTAAAGATTCGATGTGACGGGAAATCTAAAAAATTTTGCAAAATTTTTTGGAACTAAACAAGGCCTCAAGAATTAATGGATGAATGTTCAAACAAGATGAAATGAGAGAAATTCAGACCAACTGTTGCTAGCTCACACGACTTTGGGGTTGTCCCTAGCCTAGCGACCTGGACGCTGAAACTAGATGTGGATTGTGGAACGGAATTGGAAGATCCTGACGAGTGACGACCGGTCGTTGAACTGAATAAACAACTCCACATTACAGGAAGTCAGACTGAGACCTCGCGGTGGCACGGTACGGGACAACAATTGTTTTTTAGTACTAGATCCAGATAATACCGTCCCAAGTGGGTATTTTTGTACTGTATTCGGCTTGTGGTCGGCCGGCCCACCTAACCAGTACGCGAGGGCCGGGCCGGCGGTGCGTGTGCGTTTCGCGCGCGTCCTCGTAATGTCGACGAGCCTAAAGTGGTTTTCGGATCGGCGCGGCCATGTTCTTGTCCGCTGAGGTCGGCTAGTTAGGCCTTGTTTAGTTCGCAAAAAATTTCAAGATTCCCCGTCACATCGAATTTTTGGTCACATGCATGGAGTATTAAATAAATATAAAAATAAAAACTAATTACACAGTTTACCTGAAATTTGTGAGATGAATCTTTTGAGCCTAGTTACTCCGTGGTTGGACAATGTTTGTCAAATAAAAACGAAAGTGCTACAGTAGCCAAAAAAACCAAAATTTTACCAACTAAACAAGGCCTTAGTGGTCCTCGCTTCTGAGTTCTGACTCGTCAAGATACAACTTGTCATGTCGACCGGGTGAATCCAAACCACTATGACCTTGTTCAAGTTGGCAAAAATTTTAGATTTTGGGTATTGTAGCACTTTCGTTTGTTTATGACAAATATTATTCAATCATAGACTAATTAGGATCAAAAGATTCATATCGCGATTTACAGGCAAACTGTGTAATTAGTTTTTGTTTTTGTCTAAATTTAATACTTCATGTTTATGCCGCAAGATTCGATGTGAAAAGAAATCTTGAAAATTTTTGGGAAGCTAAAAAAGAGTCCGGTCTGTCTGTCCTCATGAACTGAACTGTACAAAGTCATCTCTCTCAAGAACAACACTTGTGCATGGTGAGGGTTTGGGGCTTCTCCTTCGGCGCTTGCGCTTCGCTACCGCAGACCACTGTGAGGCGGTGGGTCAAGGAGAAAGAGCGCGACATACAAGACATCAATGAAGTACTAAATCTACGATGTATGAGTTTGTCATCACGTTGGATTTTATTGATTATTATTAAGTTTAGCCTAATATTATTTAATTAAAATCAAATAAATTATAAAGCCCATATATTAAATCAATCTTAGGTGCAACAAATGTCTTAGTCCCACATGGGATTGTAACTAGAGGTTAGCTTAAATAGATAACTATTGCGAAAGTTGTACCACACGCGCATATGTCAAAGGTGTGATATAGTATGTCATAATGGACCTAGCCTTCTATGACATGTTGTTTTATAGTGGGCCAGGCTGATTCTATAAAAAACGTGTCTCCTGTGTTTTTTGATTAAGGATTCATCTCCTATCTATCTCTTGTGCGAGCACACATAGCATTATTGTTCTCTGTTTCTTTTATTCAATCATGAGATACATTTTTAGCCATCTTAACAGAATAATTAAAGCATTTGATATGAACAAACAAAATGAAGTGTTAACCTCAAAAAAAAGATGAAGTGTTTTTCTAATAATATTTCCATATTGGGAAAGTGTACTATTTTTGGAGTACTATATCTCCATTTATGGATTTTTGAAGTATCTCTTGTTTTGGTCTTCAGAATTTTTAGCTAAGTTCAGTCGTAGTTGATGTCGAGATCCCACATGATAAATCTTACAATATCTATGTTGTAGATAATTTAGGCTCGCAATCACCTGTTTTGGCGCATAGGTGAAAAATTGTGATTTAGTATACGCTTGTGCTTGGCATCCTAAATCACAATTTTTAGGAGTTCTTTTTAAATCTTGGAGATGCTCTTAATTAGGAGCGAATATCATCCATAAGCGTGAATATGCTTTTTAAATCTTGGAGATGCTCTTAATTAGGAGCGAATATCGTCCATAAGCGTGAATATTAGCATATGCGATTGACAACAATCACATCACCAACAAAAAAAACATTTTTTTTTCCTTTTGCTCGAACATTATTTCCTTCCGTGAAACATGTTTTTTCTTATGCCACAGCTATTGCATCTTGGCTATTGGTAATGCAGTACAAAGAACCATACACCCATCGTATTCAGTGAAAAAAGTTATTTTGTGCCATTATTCCTCAAAATTATGTAGATGCATTCCCCTCATCCTCACTTATTTACGGATGATGAAGTACTTAATCTCGAATACAGGTTGTAGTTATCCCATATTAGTAGGACCAATAAGCTATGAAAAATGCAGGTCAAATCTGCTAAAACTCTTCGTGCCGGACGAAGCACAAATTTGCCTCAGTTTTTCTCCCAGACGGCATAGCCATCTCCGTGCACCACGACCTGGAAGCCTTCTGGGATGAGGTGGTCACAATCGTATCTTGATCCAATCTTGACGATGACCTTGCCGTCGATCTCAGCGAGGTACAGGTCGGCGTCGGCCTCGATGATGCGCAGCTCACTGTCCGCCTGGATCCCGTGGCGGTCCCTGATGGACACCAGGTGCGCGATCTCGTTCTTCAGGCCCCAGTCGAAGAAATGATCGTAGAACTGGGGAAACAGAGAAATCACAAATTTTCTTGAGTTCATCACGACCTCGCACGCAAATTTACAGCTTTTCAGAGGTCAAGAACTCACGATGGATGGGTTCCCGGGGTGCGTGAGGATGTAGGCGTAGCCCTGCATGACCTTGTCGGCGGGGAATGGCCACATGTGCTGCGTGGAGCCGGTGTCGTGGTTGTCGACGAACGTGACGGCCTTGGCCGGCCACCACCCGATCAAGCCGGGCGCCTTGCCGTCGGCGCCGCGCAGCCGCCACAGCTCGCCATCGACGGCGACGTTGAGGATGCCCTTGGTGGTGAAGTCGAACGTCGTGGCCGGGCTGGCCTTGCCGCCCACACGGTCCAGCCAGTTCACCAGCTCCTGCCGGTGCGCGTTCTGGTCGTAGAACGGCTTGCCGTCGCCGCCGTAGGCCAGCGAGGTCCATATCTCGGCGACGGCGAAGCAGGGCTCGGTGTTGTCGATGTAAACCTTGGCGACGTCGGCGGAGTAGCCCTTGGCGAAATCGAGGCGCCACGCGTCGAAGCCGATGTCCGTCTTGAGCCAGTTGAGCCAGCCGATGAGCTCGCGCTGGACGCGCGGGTTCAGGTGGTCGATGTCCGGTGCGCCGCCGAAGTCCGCGCCGGTGTCGGGGTTGCCCGTTCCATCAGAGTAGGTCCTGTCGTCGCTGCAGATCATGTGGGGGCCCCAGTCGAGGCGGGAGTCCGGCGTGCCGCCCTCGAAGAGGCAGTAGATGCCGCGGCCGTCCTCGTGCTCCGCCGTGCGGTGGTTGATGACGATGTCGGCGATGACCTTGACGCCCTTGTCGTGGAACGCCTCGATCAGGGACTTGAGCTGCGCCTCGTTGCCGTACTTGGACGCGTCAAGATCGTACAGGCGTCCTGGCAGGTAACCTGTGCACGTCACCACGCCAAGGAGACGTGCAGTGTGGCAAGAGGTTAGCACACGCAAGACAGTGGTGGGAGTTAGAGAGTAGTAGAGGAGAAAGCAGACACCTTGCTCGGCGAGAGAGTGCGACGCCGGTGGGAGCCAGACGTGGGTGATGCCGGCCTCGGCGATGTCGTCCACCTTGCCCATCATGAAGTTGTACCATCCTCCGTTCTGCTTCCATGACTCCCAGTTGAAGCCCTGGTGGAAGGTGGCACGAACTCGATCAAGCTTAGTGGAAACCATTAGCAACTGATGTGTGATGAGTGACACAAAAATTACTCCTACCTGGAACAGGATCTGCCCTGCTGCCAAATTGGACGACAGACCCAGAAGGACGATGAACAGGGCGAAAGGCAAGCACTTGTTCGCCATGTTCTTCAGCTTGGTGTGCTTATGAACTGGAGGAGATGGCTGGATGGAGCTGGACGGTGCAACCGGCCGGGTATTTATAGGCGAGCATGCATGCCCGATGTGCTTGAGCTTGAGGCTCGAGCGTTGCTTTCTCACAGTGCATTAATAACCGGCCGCCGCCGGAGCTTGTCATCGGCCGGTGAGCCCATCCATAGGCGATCTAACGACCAATGACGGCGGAGCGCTCGAAAGGCAGTCCCGGTCAAGACGTTTGTCTGTTACACCTGATGCGGATCGGTAACGTACGCGAGCAAATCCTGAAGCAAAACCACGCGGCGGCGGAACTGCGTCCGCGCAACCGATCGATTGGAGAACGGCATGGCGTTTGCGAGGATGCCGGGTTACATACAGTTGGAGAATCGACGGCGAATTGCGACAGAAAATCTGCAGGGACACGAACGTTTAGACTTGACTTCAGATGTCCTGGGAGGGCATTTACAGTTACAGTTTACTAGTGTCACTGAAGAAAAATCTAGAGTTCAGATATTTGCACCCGTCAAATCAATTGTAGGAGTATGTATTTACAGGTTCATTTTCAGGATATAGGTTCGTCTCTCGAAGCGGATAACTCTAGGAGCTATGAGTTTCAAGTCCAGCAACTTCCAGCAAGAGAGCCTGAACAACTTGACAGCTCTAGTCCTCGACCCTACACCGTCCTCGGATCAAAAGCGATGCTGGAAGTTTATCCGAGCTGCATTCGTTCGAGAACCATAAGTGATCCACGTCGATTTCTTGACGAGGATAAGGTACCCCACATGAATTTCACCCAGATTTACGAGGATAAGGTAGGGTCAGCACGGGAAAAAAAATTGAGCATGGGCACGGCAAATTTCACCCCGGATTTAAATCGGTTCGTACTCCAAGAAGGAATACTACTTGCCTTGCGGACTGCGGAGTTGCGGTTGCAGCTCTCCGCATCCGTTTGGGATCCGCCAAAGCACCTTTTCCTGCGCACTGCTCATGCTTCTGTATAAGCAGACTCCGTTACCAAGCCAGTAGGCCATGATTGGATGATAAGTTGTCAGATGCTGTACATACCAACTCTGCAGAACTAGCACAAATACATGTAGTTTTCTTCAAAACAGAGAGCAATTTTGATGCCCAACTATGTATATATAAAAAGCATATATCAGGTTCTTTTATCATCAATCAATCAGAGAAAAATGAAGTGCTCCTGAAGTCATGTTGGCCTATTGGGATTCATGCTGAGTTTGTGCTTGTATCTCTACTATAATTGAAATCTTCTCCAGGCAAATCTCTACAAGATCAACGACTCACAACACATGTCATACAGATTAGACGGCCCAGATTAGAAGTATGATCACGACCTTACATCTCTACTCTCCGCCCTACTCTCCGTCCTCAGCCTCGACCAAGGACA
>Ga0182004_10004649_pt1 | contig 11098 bp, 14 predicted proteins | sample Sormic07211540_1_FD_120479 | JGI IMG/M metagenome (GOLD analysis project Ga0182004, IMG submission 120479) | Endophyte microbial communities from Sorghum bicolor roots, Mead, Nebraska, USA - 072115-40_1 MetaG | ecosystem: Host-associated > Plants > Roots > Unclassified | place: USA: Nebraska...
CTGTGTCAAGTTGAATTGAGTTAGATAGTCACCAGTTGTGCTCAGTTTTGACGAATTAAATTTTTTAGTTGGCTCCCTTATGCATAATTCCTGGCTCCGCCGCCGTGCTAGCTCGGCATTGACCTTGCCTTTTACCTGGTGCCAATTTCATGGATCGGATGAATCGGTGTTAAGTTGCTGTGCTAGACCCTCACCTCTGCGCGCCACCAAAGTCCATGCACTCCGCGTCGCGCCATCCCGTTTCCCATCTCGGCATCTCCGCGCGGCGCCCCTACCTTAACGTCTGCTTGTCATCAGTGAGGTCAAAACAACCCCGGCCGGCGGCGGCCCTTGAGCGAGCGCCCTGTAGGTCTGTACTGTCCCCGTCACGGGGTCGACGACGACGACGACGACCGCCTTCGCCTCCTCCCCGTCTGGAGCTAGCGAGCCCCCCCATCCGTTGATCGGGTCAGTCAGACAACCAGGCCGTGCGCGCGCGCGCGCGCGCGAACGCACGCACGCGCGGCGACTCCCATGCGTTTCCGCGTGAGCCCCAGCCCCCTCCTCGGCGGCCTCTCTCTCTCTCTCTCGACGTCGCTTTCGCTAGAGCTGGACACGCACGCCGGCTACCACCTCATCTGGGTTCTGGGACGGTGATTTCTTCGCCCTTTTCCGGCCGATTCGATGCGTGCGCTGCGATGGCAATTCCTCCTCCTGCTTCCAATCCGTGAATGGGGTACTCCAGTGACCAGTACTAGTACTCCAGTACCAGAAACAGACTGCTTTTATCTACAACCGCCACGTGATTTTCGCAGCTTACGTCCCTCCGTCGACGACGGCGACGGCGACGGCGACGGCCGGCGAGAGAGAGAAAAAAAACCGGGCGAGTCGTGACCTCGCCGCGTACAGGTTGCACGGCGCTGGTGCTGGTCAGTGGTCAGTTGGTCACCCAGTTCACCACCACCACACAGGTTGTTAGGTTGAGGCCCCGGCTGCACACTGTCACACACTGCGTTGTGGTGCCTGCTCAGTTGCCAACGTGGCTGCCGCAGCTCCGGGACTGTCAGAGGCTCTGACTTTTTCTTCGTTATTACAATCTTTTGGGTGCACGGTTTTCACGCACATTGGAATTGGACAACTATTTCAAACATGTTGGTGAAGGAAAACGCTAGGCAAATTAATTTAGAAACAAACCGTAATTAAATCTTTCTAGAACCCATAAAGGCAAAATTATTTTTTTTAGCAACAAAGGCAAAATTATATTCTTCAGCACACAAAAGCAAATCAAGGCCGGGCATCTTGCTTTTTAAAAAATAAAACAACCAATGTCAAAAAAAATCTGGTTTTGCAAAATCTTAGAAATTGGGGTTATACCAGTTTTAGAATTGACTCATGTTAGTTTTGGCCCAATCTTAAAAAACTCCATGAAAGATGATATTAAAATAGTACAACATTTATAAGACCATCCCATACTCTATATAAAATATGGTGTATATGGAGGGTAAGATATCCAACATCCAATTGTCAAAATTAAATTTAAATACCTTTTTCCTCTATCCTTATTATTATTTTTTAAACACATATTGTCGTTCATTTCTTAATCCGATAATCAAGGATAGCGTTCTAAGTTTGCTGACCGGCCTATGACAGTCCATTTGATCAAGGACGGACGACGTTAGTAAGTCTTTCTAAGTTTGCTAGCCAATCTATGACAACCTATAACCTGTTTGATCAAGGACGACACTCTCTAAGATAGTAAGTTTGTTGGCCGAGCTCTCTATAGTAAGTTTGATGGCCGTGCCCTAGACAACTTCTCTCTAAGTTTGCTGGTGCCATGACAACCCATAATTAGTGGCGAAGCTGAACAAACTAAAGAGGATGTACGTGCCTTGTGGGTGCATAAACATGTCTGATGGGGGTGCATATATAGCGAAATCTTAATTAATCTTATTGTTTTTGTATTTGGGGGGGGGGGTGGGGGGGCATTTGCACCCACTACTTAGAACATAGTTTCGCCCTGCCCATAACCTATTTGATCAAGGACGGTGCTCTAAGTTAGTTTGCTGGTTAGTAAGTTTGAACCAACCGGACTTCACCGATGTTTCTTTGCTACTGTTCTTTCTGCAAATATACTCGCCATATCCGGGGTACGAACCAACTGTACTCCAGCGATGTTTCTTTGCTAGTGTTCTCTCTACAAATTTACTTACCATATTGAGGTATGGACCAACTATACTACACCAATGTTTCTTTGATAGTGTTCTCTCGGTAAATTTACTCACCTTATCGGGATATGAACCAAACTGTACTTCACTGTATATTTCTATTAATATATATATGTTTTTTAAAGATACTTCTATCGAAATTTCCTTGCCAGTGTTCTGTTTGCAAATTTATTCACCAGTTTATCAACCAACTCTAAAACATCGTCACACACGGCGCCCCCGCAGCCGTAGTTCACTGCCTGGAACTGGAAGCCATGCTCGAGCAGTCGAGCTGGCACACAAGAACACCATCATCGGGGCCCACGCGCCGGGACAGCAGCATTGCTTCACTTCACCGCGCGAAGTTTCGTCCACGGCTCCACCATGCCCGCTCGTCAGCGTCACAGCGCCCACCTGCAGCCCTGCCCCGGCGCGGCGACTGACCTGCCGCCGTCCCACGCTATATAAACAGCAGCGCCAGTGGCCAGCAATCCCCAAGAGAGACTTCATCCGCCCCAACCACCACTCCCACACGCACAAGCCTTCCCATCCCTCCCCTCTCCTCCATCCTCCGGCCATCCATCCCCTCCAGCAACCCAACCCAGAACCCACTCCACTTCCCCGGTGAGGCTGAGCGATCCACCACCACGGCAACGACGACGACGGCGACCAGCCACCGCGCGCACGGTGGCAACAGGTTTGTTCTCTGAACCCTTTCTCGTAGAAGCCAAGCTAGGAAAAAGGAGGCCTTTTTTTGGGAGCCTTTCTTGCTGCTGCTATTTGATCGAGCAAGCAAGGAAGTGTGACCGGAAAAGATCGGAGCTTTTATTTCGAACGGTTCGTCTTCCTCGTTCCTTGCAAGTAGGGAGAACAGAGATCCGGAGAACCTTTTTTCTCTCCTGGATTAGTTCCTGTCTGTTCTTGTAGAGCTTTCTGAATTCTTTTAGCTTCTTCTTTTGTTTTTTTAGCAAGCTAGAAAGGGTCGTTTTTAAGCCCCCTTTCAGCCTGCACCAACCAAACCATTGACCCACCATCCTCCTGTTCTTCGCTTTTATTGAAGAAACAGGCCTTAATTTTTCCCAATTTCTTCTTCTTTTTCTGCTAGTTTCATCTCCAGTTCAGTTCTTGCAAACCAAAAAAGAAAAAAAAAAGATTCGACCTTTTCCTCTTTTTTTCCTTTACATTTTGCCAATGGCAGCCATAGATTTGTACACAAACCAGCTGAGCTCCTCGTCGTCGTCCTCCTCGGACCAGGAGCTCATGAAAGCACTCGAACCTTTTATCCGAAGTGCTTCTTCACCCACCTCCTCCACCTCCACCACCACCTCTCCCTTCTCCTACTCGTACCCCTACTGCTCTGCTCTGCCTCAAGATTCGTACTACCTCCCCGCCACATCCTCTTACACCTCCTTCCCGCCACCACCTCCTGCTCCCACCGCCGCCACCTCCTTCTCCCAGCTCCCGCCTCTGCCGCAGTCCTCGTCGTCGTACGCCTCTCCGGCGGCGGCGTCGTACCCGACGTCGTCGTCGGCGGACGCCGCGTCGGGGCTGGCGGCGCTGAACCACCTGGGCCCGGCGGCGCAAATCCACCAGATCCAGGCGCAGCTCTTGGCGCAGCATCAAGAGCAGCAGCAGCAGCAGAGGGGCCTGCTGGCGGCGGCGGCGTTCCTCGGCCCGCGGGCCACGCAGCCCATGAAGCACGCCGGTGCGCCGTCGGCGTCGTCCGCGAAGCTGTTCCGCGGCGTTCGGCAGCGGCACTGGGGCAAGTGGGTGGCGGAGATCCGGCTGCCCAGGAACCGGACGCGGCTGTGGCTCGGCACCTTCGACTCCGCCGAGGACGCGGCGCTCGCCTACGACAAGGCGGCCTTCCGCCTCCGCGGCGACGCGGCGCGCCTCAACTTCCCGTCACTCCGCCGCGGCGGCGTGCACCTCGCGGGCCCGCTCGACGCCTCCGTCGACGCCAAGCTCACCGCCATCTGCCAGGGCCTCACCACCGCCGAGCCCGCGTCGTCCAAGGCCGCCGACACCGACGCCAGCACCACCGCCACCGCTGCCCCAGACTCGCCCAAGGCCTCGGCGTCCACGACCACCACGGAGGGCGACGAGTCGGTACACTCCGCCGGCTCGCCTCCTTCCTCCCTCCCGGCGTTCTTCCAGCCACCGCCGCCGCCGCAGCAGCAGCATCCCGAGATGGTAAGCCTGGACTTCACGGAGGCGCCGTGGGACGAGTCCGCCGCCCTGCACCTCAACAAGTATCCGTCCTGGGAGATCGACTGGGACTCCATCCTCTCGTGATCAAGATGAACCCAACAACAACAACAACAAGCAGATGCTCAATCACGCGCGCTGTAATTTTTGTCAATGGATTTAATTAATTAACCGTGGCCGCTCCGGATCCGATGGAATATTAGACATCGGCCGTAGCGACTACGAGTAGGGTTTAAGGAGTTCGTCGGACGTAGAGGACAGGGTTTAAGCTCATCAAGATTTTCCATTTAGTCGTCAATATCATTGTTAAGATTATTCGTTAGTGTCGTCGAGTGTCTCCTGGTTGCTTGGCCGGTTGTTTTTTCTCTCCCGGCAAAGGCCAGTTGAGGGTGTGAGTGTAATGGAGTATCATGTAACTACTGTTGGCTAGTACTGAATTCGAATTTGCTAGTCATTACAAATGTTTGTCTCTGTTTCCAGTAGTTGCTTCTACACTGTCGCAGTAGAGACGAAAAAAAAACTATGTTCATAAAGCAATGGCTACTGGCTAGGGATCAGGTATTCAGGTCGTCAAAGCAAGCTCTCTCCTCCCTCCCAATATTATTCGTTCAGTTCAATATTGTTGTGGAAAGGTGGCATCTCAGTTCAGTTCAGTAGTCTTGAGACTCCAATTCTTTTGTTGTGCTTTTCTTATGCCTTCCATCTCAATAAAATTGGAAGGTCTTCTTGAAAGCATGTTACCTTCTGCCTGCAAAAGCTCTTCGATCATACTACATAATTTAGGGCTATGTAGTAACTAGATTCAGTCATTCAGAGATGTGTTGCATGCTACACCATCCTTGTTCCATAATCCAAAACCACATGTTCCTACTCATCGACGATAGATGGAGCTAGCTTATTGGGCTTGGTGCAAGCATGTGTGTGGGCCGGTTGAAAACTTCTGGAGAGTAGCCACTTTCCTAGCTAGAGTGCAAGGGACATTGTTTCTAGCTTGTTAAGCATTGGAATGCAGAAAAGGTAAGGAACAAGGGAAGTTTAGCAGGAAAAAAGAATGCTTGGTCAAAAAGAGCAGTATTCTTCCCCTGCAATCCTACTCTTTTTTAAATAAAGAGTTTAATGTTTGAAACTAGAGTTGCGCGTGCAAACTTAAGAATCACTCAAGCACCACGAAAGAGACCCCATTCGCAGGTGTTTAATACATATTCCGAGTTGAAAATTTACACAAGCATATATCATCCCCCTTCTGGATTGTTCACCAGTCACCTCAATGACTTGTCTTCAGAAAAAGACCTTATGGTGGACGACGTCAGGAATGAGAGGCAAAAATACATTCTAATGTTGGATTTTTCACAATGGTTTTGCACTTTTGCTTTTGCTTGGAATAACTGAAAGTCTGAAACTATTCCATCGCAAACCTGTCATCATTCTAAGTATAGGTTCAAGAACACGCGAGACAGCTATGGGATATCACTCACTGTACGTTTGTTCTCATCATCTCCACATGCATGGCACTGGCACCGTACGTGTGCTAGAAGTTGGAATGGTCTAAAAGATTAGAAGGCTAGAAGCTGAAGCTTTGAGCGTACGTACACACTTGATAACGATTAACGAATATTCTCTGGGGAACTAATCCAGTGATGACTCGGTGTATCACCATTGCTGATTTGCTGCGGAACGGAACAGATGCTCTGGCTCCCGTTTTCCACGTTACCGCCTTGGACGGACCCCCAGGAGTGGCGCCGCCGATTCCAAAGATATCTTTCACCCGTACGTGAGGAGTGGGGGATATGAACGGATTCGATGACCAGAAAAAGGTCGCCGGGAGCATCCGGTGCCGTTCACATTGGCAGGCAAGTGCCCTGTTTAGTTCCTCACTCACAAATTTTTCATTCATCACATCGAATCTTTAGACACATGCATGGAACATTAAATGTAGATAAAAAATAAACTAATTATACAGTTTAGTTAAAAATCATGAGACGAATCTTTTAAGACTAGTTACTCCATGATTAGCCTTAAGTGCTATAGTAACCCACATGTGCTAATGATAGATTAATTATGCTTAATAGATTTGTCTTGCAGTTTCCTGACGAGCTATGTATTTGTTTTTTTATTAGTTTCTAAAAACCTCTCCCAACATCCTTCCCACACATCCGATGTGACACCTAAAAAATTTTCATCTACAATCTAAACAGGGCCTAACGAAGCTGCAATGCAACAGCATGACAGCAGCCAGCAGGACACAGGAAATGGTTTTCCGTTGTTCTTTTACCTTTATATATATAGGCATACAGCCCACATCCCGGTGGCCCGGCCCAAAGCACAACATTTTGGCTTGGCACGAGCACAACATGGCATGGTGTATAGAGCCGTGCATGGGTTGATCTCTAGGCACGCCGGGCGACACGGCATGGCCCGATAATTTACCTAAGATCCGGTATCATAGTCAAGAGTATATATACCATACTTTGTTTTCTAACCCTAATTCTCATCCTAGCCTCTCTAGCGCCATCGCTCCTCCCCTTCCCTCGCATAGTCACATGCGTCGCATGAGTAAGTGCGCACCACGGCTCCCCTTCCCTTCTGACACTGCGGAGGCCCCTTCACATCCGTCACTGTGGCTCCCCTTCTCTTCTCTTGCATCGCGGCCACAGTCACAAGAATTATAGGTCGATCGGGTCGAGGGACTCGGGTCGACAATTGAAAAAATTGTGGTACAAGGGGGGTATACCTCTGCGGAACAAGAACCAAACATTTGGTGCGTGAACCCGAATCATATGGTTCGATGTCCCCAGTACAGAGCATAGAGTCCTGGGTCGTGACTATACTGGTTTTGGGTCGATGACCCCGGTACGAAGTTTGGAGTTGAGGGTCGCGAACCCAGCGGACCTAGGTCGATGAACCTGGTACGTAGCCTAGAGACGAGGTCGTGAACCCAGGGTGCCTAGGTCGACGAATATATAACTAAATCACCAGCAAACATGTCCAAACTGAAGTACGTAATTTAAATAACTCATTACATTAGGGTCCCATACATTAGCCAATCCAACAAAGAAAAATAAGAAATCTGCGAATAGTTTATAAATGACTCACAATGTCACACTCTAACCACTAACTTTATTTATTAAATGAAAGAAAAACAACTAACAGTCGATGGCAGTGGGTAGCCATGCTCATTCTCCTAGGAGTTGATGTAGTCCTTACTCCTCTAGCCCACTACTCCTCTGATGATCCACTCTGGCCAACCTACACTCCTGCAAACATTAGTCATCGATTCAGTATTTCATCATAGTGTTTGTGTGAAAGCATAGACTACAGAGTACAAACTATAAAGTTCAATTTTAATTATAGGATAGTGGCATACCAATCAATTATTCTTGTTTTTTGTGACCTTCTTTGATGATGAGTTGGGCTCCTCAATTAGAGGATCATTGGCCACATCTTTCTCCAAATCTTTCTAGCGTAATTGCTCGAGCTTCAATCTTGATTCCTCTAAGGAGGCATCCTCTGGATCTGTGTCCCATTTGCTATTAGGGCCTACTTTGTAGCTCTCTAGAAACCTGGACTGAAGACGAATGTTAGAGTGGACATAAACCAATTTATCTGTAGTTTTTGAATTTAGCTTGTTTCTCTTCACATTCCATACAAAATGAATATTTACTCCAACTTCTTTCAGCCGAGGAGCTACTGATTGGTTGAGATAGAACCTTTAAAGCAACTTCTGCTAAATTTGGAGTCTCCGAGCCATAGTTAGAACACCAATCAATGGGTGACATTGTGGTTGCATCAGTCTGAACAATGGGTAGTGCATACATTCCTTTCTTCATGTGAAATGCAGTAAATTCTTCTTGCATGGTCTTTCGTTCAGCATCACCATCTGCTATTTTACGAAAAGCTTCTACCACCCCTCTCATGACCTCCTTGTCTTGATTTGGAGCTTTTCTCGGAATGCCTCCTGGAGCAGGTGTTTTCATATACTCAAGTATCATATAACTTTGGGCATAGTGCAAAATCCAGGCAATGGACTGGGATGTTCATTTTGCTCCACTGACTAATAACTATCTCATTAACCTTAGGAAAATCTTCTTTGTGAGGATAATCTTCATTGGTCATCACATCTGTTATCTCTCCCAACATACTATCCATTTTTTCATATACTTCACCCATCTTGGGACCTTCTCCATCAATGTATTTCACCATTAAGAACAACAGCTTTGTGAGAGCAAGTACATTGTCAACCTCTGCCTAGAACTCTTCACTGTTGATAGTTTCAATTGCTGCCTTTGCATATTGATCACTGCTATTGGCCTTCATCCAATCCTTCCATTGCTTTGTGACCACCGTGGTAGCAAGTGCTTCTCGGCAGTCACTTAGCCTCTTCAGTAAAATATAGTGGGACGCAAATGTTGTCTTTGCCACCCTTAAGAGATCTAGCTTTGAGTTGCTTCTAAAAATTGCTAGGCCATGTTAGTAGTTCAGAAAAAAGTTATAGCTTTACCAGCCTTGTATTGTATGCTTTCTCCATCCAAGGAAGTGCATTGGCTAAATCCTTAAACATCAGATTGACAATATGCATTACGCATGGTGACCAAAAAATATGTTTATGAACCTAGTGAAAACATAATTCAGATTTAATAAAGACTAAAAGGAAAATAGTATTTAGCTTCTACAATTATTGACTTGTAATGAAAATATGACAAAGACATACCTTCTCAATTTCGCGTCCAGCTGCTTTGCAGTTTGATGCATTATCAGTCACTATTTGAAGAACGTTTGATTCTCCAATCTCATCAATAGCCTTAAGCAAATACTTTGCTATGTTTTCCCCAGTTTTCTCAATTCCAAAAAATCATCTGCATATAAGAACATTGAACCACCGTTGTTTGATGCAATTACATTGATCAAGGGGTGGTTTTTCATGTTCATCCACCCTTCTAAACCAATAGAGACACCTTTTGTGTACCTGGCACGATTGAGCATACTCGTAAGTCATAAGTAATAAGTTGTAATTTCTACCGATTTAACTCATAAGTGCATCATATTGTGTATAGTAAAAAATCACTGCATACTGTGTATTTCTAACTGGCGCTAAGTCTTGCACCACGTTTCTCTTGCATGCATCTAGAAGAGTGGTTCTTGCCTTCTCACTTGTTGGCGATTTGTATCGCTTAGGTGCTCTGTTTATGGTTGCTACCATTTTAGACCACCGGGGACTTCTCAAGATGTTGAATGGAATTCCATTAGCACACAAGTACCGCATAATGGCCATGTCAACAACATCCCTTTCCATCATACTGAAAGCATCTGCCAATGGAGTCTGAATCTTGATAGATGCTACTTTAGATGAAGATGAACCCTCCTTTTTCATCTATACAAAATAGTTGATAATGAACTCACAAGTATAAACACAGAGAATTTAAACTTGAAAGCATGACTACTTAATAGTGATTACTAAACATACCTTGTCATACAATTCTTTATACTTGGCGCGATCACTTTGTAGTGCAGAACAATGAATAATTTGTGCCTTCTTACCAGGTGGAGGACCAAAAAAGTGTGCATTTATTCTTGTCGCGGTATTGTTGAAAGTCTTTTTGCAGTGTTTGCAATGCCCCTTCTTCAAGCACTGCTGATATGGGTGCATGACCTGTCATAAAATGGGTCGTCGAACCGTTTCCTCCCCATACCAAGATTTGGGTCGGCGTCCCTGGTGTGGTTTGTGGCTTCGACCCCGAATCCTGTGACTATGGTTGAGGCCACCACTCTCTTTCCCTCGTGGACACCCCCTCCGACCCCCTCCCCCCTTCCCTCGCAACACCGTCGGCCGAGGGCCGAGTGCCTCCTCCCTCTCCTACCGTCGTGAGGACAGATCTGGTGCCAAGACATCCTCGCTCTCCTACGCGGCGATGGCGCTCCTCTGCGACATGGCGGCATCTCTAGGCCTTGCCTTCCCCTCCTTTCTGCTAAAAAGGCTGTGCTTTCTAAGCTGGCTCGGCACTAAAAAGGGCACAACATGCCATGCTTGGGCCGTCGGCCAGGCACGAAGCCTAGGATGGCATGGCCCGGTGGCATGCTAAGCCCTGTTTGGCCGTGCCTAAGCCTGGGCATTCGGGTTACCCGATTTTTTCGGGTCGGGTAATTCGGGTAATAAAAATTGTTACCCGATATTAGTCCCGAAAAAACACTACCTGCAATTTCGGGTACCCGATAATTCGGGTTTGGGTTCGGGTATTCTTGATTTACCCGAATTTTCAAAAAACAACACACTATACAAAATTTTAATAGCAATTTATATATAATTTCAGCCACAATTTGTATAGAATTTCAATAGCATTTTGTAGAGAATAATATATTACTATTGAAAGGATCAAGATGCCCAAGAGGGGGGTGAATTGGGCTTCTCTTAAAATTTAAGCAACCTATAAGCTCCAATTCAACCCCTTGTGCCTAGTGTGACTAGAGAACTACCGGACAAAAGTTTTGCAACCTAGTTCCAATCCTATTCTAGCATGGCAATTGTAAGAATGTAAAAACACAAAGTAAATGCTAGAAAGTAAAGGAGTAGTGGAAGAAAGTGCTTGGCTATGTTTTGCCGAGGTATCGGAGAGTCGCCACTCTCCACTAGTCCTCGTTGGAGCACCCGCGCAAGGGTCTTGCTCCCCCTTGGTCCGCGCAAGGACCAAGTGCTCTCTACAGGCTGATTCTTC
>Ga0182004_10004650_pt1 | contig 11094 bp, 9 predicted proteins | sample Sormic07211540_1_FD_120479 | JGI IMG/M metagenome (GOLD analysis project Ga0182004, IMG submission 120479) | Endophyte microbial communities from Sorghum bicolor roots, Mead, Nebraska, USA - 072115-40_1 MetaG | ecosystem: Host-associated > Plants > Roots > Unclassified | place: USA: Nebraska...
CAGGATTGGGGAGGGGCGGAGGGCGCCGCCGCCGCCGCCCCGCGCGCGCCGAGCCCCGCGGCCGGGATCCGCAGCCGCCACCGCGCCGCGCCGGATGCGCCCCGCCGACCCACGCAACGAGCCCCTGAGTCCCTGCTGCCCCCTGCGCCGTGCACTGCCGCCGCCGCCGCCGGCGGATGCGCCACGACGCCCAGCACCTGGAGGACCTGCCGCCGCGTATCGCCTCGCGCGCCGGCGACAGTCAGGGCGAGCGAGGCGTGGACCGCAACGGGGGCCACGGCCGCGTTCCCGGTCGCCGAGGCAGTGAAGACGCGCCCCGCGAGCGGCAGGCAGAAGGCGCGCTGCGCGGCCGCGAGCGCATCCCTCCACTACGCGGTCGCGCTGCCCTGCCCTTGCCGCACCATGAGTGGCCGCTGCCAAGGGGCCGCCCCCTAGCCATGGGGCTGGCCATGGCGGAGGTCTGGCCAGCAAGAGAGGAAGAGGAGGAGCGACACGAATAGGGAGGGAGGGAGGGATGAAGGGAGAAAGCAGAGTTTTTCCCAGAGAAATTCAATTAGAGTAGGAATCGAACCTGGGTGGTGCGGGGAGGAGCGACTCGTTACGTAGAGAGGACCCAGGAGAGTTGGAAGCGGCTTCTAACATCTTAATCTCAGACGTTGGATTTCTTGTTGGTGTTCTGGGTCGTTGATCTTGAAGGAGGGAGATGACTTGAAGAAGATTTCAATTATAGTAGAGATAGCTAACAACGTCAGACATAAGAAACACACACATGTACAATTAGCTCTCACTACGACAGTAACGTGCCTCCAAAACCAAACAAATAATATGATACAACTTCATTCATTTCACTACATATAAAGGAAAAGATGATAGTAAACATGTTGTACATACAACCACAGCTCCATTAGTTATGACGTGTCGTATACCTCACAAACCACAAACAGAAACACACACATGCATGCAGGCTAGGAAAAGATGAATGTTAGTTTTTTTTACCTCCTTGTCCTTCACCAATGATGGTGGAGAGAAAGGCAACACAAACTTCCAGGCTGCCACCAACAGGGCTAGTTGATCCATGATCCTTCGATCTTTTTACGTGCCAATTTTTTTTTTCTCTTCTTCAACATTGATCCTTTGCCCTCGAGAACCTATAAGGAAGATAGTAATAATTGCCTAAATAGATTCATCATCATGGAAAGCTCACACAAAGAAAGCTAGCTAATGCAGGAGACAGAGGACTACGAGCAAACCTGGAATACCACTCGGGCACGGAGACGATGAGGCCTGGTGGGTGCTCGGGGATGACTGCAAATTGCCAGCAGGCGGCTTTATGCAAAAAAAAGGCAAGGATCTCGAATTTTTACTTCTTCATATTAAAATATATCTTACATGAAGGGCCTATCGATAAAATATTTGAGCCTTAGTACTGTACTCCCTCCATTCCAAATTGTAAGTCATTCCAAGAATGTTGGAGAGTTAGAGTATCTCAACTTTGACCAAAATTATAGAGAGAAATTATAAAGATTTATAACATCATATAGGTATAATATGAAAATATAATTATTGAACAATGTAATGATACTAAGTTGACACCATAAATATTATTATCTTAATATATAAATTTGGTCAAACTTGAGATGGTTTGACTCTCCAAGATTTTTGGAACGACTTATAATTTATGATGGATGGAGTACATATTAGCAGAATGGGATCACAGATTGATTTATAAACTACTGAAGGTTTTTTTTTTTGCTAAATAGTATATACCATGTGTTTTTTTTTGACAAAGTATATACCATGTGTTGACATGCGAGGCCTCCGCTCGGCTGTGAAACGCTCCCGTGCGAGCAATCCACGGTAAGTTTTAAGGAACACTAAATTTTTGCGCACCTTGTGCGCCCTACCAGCCAAAATCTTGAGGATTTTGTAGGAATAGTGCCATCACATATGTTACTTCTATGACTTTGCTCAAAAGAAAATGAATACAGATTACTTAAAGTGAATAAGAATCTAAGCTTACATAAACAATTGTCACAATTTCATTCAATTGAAAGTTTGAAACACATAAGGAGTACAACAGAGAGAAAAGGCGACAATGATATGGGGATATAAGCATGGAGAGCAGAAAAGAGAACATTCTTTTACCTTAGATTATTAGACTATTCGTAAATGTGTTGCACAGTCAAATGTGCAATTACTCCAAACTTTAGTCGAACACAACCACTAAAAAAAGCATATCCTCGCTTTACGTCTAGTAATGAGACCCAAGGGCATAACCCCGATGGGACTGTTGGGACGTACTCAAAGCATAACAGTCTTTGGTGTGATATTAGAGTCCACAAATGCTATTGTAGTAAGATCATCCTCAGCTATAATAATTTTAGTGAGCCCAAAATCACTACATTTGGCTTAGAATCCCTGCTGGACAAAATGTTGTATGATTTGAACTCCTCGTGATCTTCCGTCGATCTGTATGCCCATGGATCTCGCAATTTTCATTCAAGAATGGCAGTCTACAATTGGTTCAGTAAATTAGAATTTAGTAAATAATAAATCCAGCATATGTATGTAGCATATATTAAAATTCTTCAAAAGTAAGAATGATCAAAATGAGAAAAGAATGGTTTCCCACGCAATCAACAGTACACTCTTGAATTTGCACTATGTCGTCTCATTTTATATCTATCAGAGCTTTTATCTCTGAATTTGCACCGTTAGTAATAACACATCAGAATAGCTAAATACTGCTAGCATCTTGATTAATCGCATTTTCACATGCAGCATAGTTATCGAACCATAGACACATGTACAGTCTGCTTTGTTAAATTTATTTTTATATGTTATTAGAGCTTGACCCCGATCCTAATGTCGTCGAGCGAAGGCGAGGAGCAGCACGTATAGGATCAAGACTGCTGATGAAGCGGCTGCTTGTCTCTGCGGCGCCGCATGGACCCATCCCTATGTCATGGCCCGTGGAGCTGCCTTGCTCGCGCCGCTGGAGCTGTCGCTTGCCGCCGCAGATTTGGCAGCTGCCAGGGTAGAAGGGGGTCATGGCCTTTGAAACACATGACTGGATGTCTGCATGAGGTCACCAAAATCTAAAAAAAATTAAAATTTTTCCGACACATCAAATCTTGCAGCACATACATGAAGCATTAAATATAGATTAAAAATAATTAATTAGATAGTTTGGTTGTAATTTGTGAGACAAATCTTTTGAGCATAGTTAGTCTATAGTTAAATAATAATTATCAAATACAAATAAAGGTGCTACAATATCAAAATACAAAATATTTTTTTTATCTAAACAAGTCCTGAGTTTGATTGCATAATTTTTCAGGTCCACTCATGGTAAGCTTCGTTGCTCTCGTTCATTGCCCATGGGGTCATGTGCGAGCAGGGTCTATTGACCGGTCGACGGTCGCGTAAGGCTTCTGCCACGCGTCGACACGCGAAGGCAGGAGCGTCTCCTTGAAATGCTCTAGTGCAAGGAATCCCAAGTGGTCTTTAAGGAACCTGATGATGGAGAAGAATGGTCACATTGCCAACTCCGTCCAAATTCTAAATGTAGTTGTTGGTAGTGGTCCATAGAGCAACTTGCAAGTTCTTATCAATTATCATGATGTTTCAATTGTACATCTGTGAATTACTGAAATTTCAAGGTTGAGAAAAACTCTACACTATAAAGAATGTCCAACAGGTGTATGTTATCTTGACTGCATCCAGTTGAAGACGAAGAGTTTGTTCGTTTGACTAAAAAGTCATGACTGAAAGTACTGTTCGTTGATTTATTATGAGAGAAAAATACTACTGAATGACTGATATATTCGGCAGATAAGTCCAAGCAAACAGGGCCAAAGTAATAAATGGTACTACAATGATTCGCATCTTTGTCCACAGCCCACAGGCTTGCAAAAGTGCCTAGCATAAAACTTGCACTATTTTCCTGCAAATTATTATCCTAGCGTTTCTTGCGTTTGAACAGCTTAGCCAGATAGCAAATCAAGGACAACAAATAACTAACTAATTTGCCTTGTATGGTTTTGTTTGTCTTCTTTATTTTCAGAAATCAAACAATATTTGTCTTTGTGAATAAAATTTACAACTTCTGTGAGAATTTTTAGGACCAAGTGAGTAGTCACAGTGATTGCTAACAGAGATTGACTATGTCCAGGGACCAATTTTATGTAAACAATATATCTGCTATTACATAGAGAATGGTGCAGTCTGCTAAAAATTCAGATCAATCCTTTTATGCACCATGTCTACGTAAAAGGTCAATCTCTGTTTAGCAATAACCAAGTAGTAGCGTTTTGGACACCATTGTCATAAATACCGCGCTAAAAATTCTCTTTGTAATATCTTTCTCTGTTTAACAGAGATCAACTTTTGTTAATACCTCGCTGCAGTCTGCAGGATAGCTTGATCTGAATTTTGATCAGGTACTGAGATGACTGATGAGAATGGCCTGGGCTTTTTTTGGTGTAGGCCTTCTTGGGCCTGGGCTTCATCCCAGCCCAGGGTCGTCAGTTAAGTTGGCCCAGCCCAAACATTTCAACGCGTACGGCCCATTGCTGGGGCAGTCAGCGTTCCATTCCATTCATCTCCGAAACCCCCCGAGAACAGCCGCGCAGCCCAAACCCTAAACCCCACCCGCCGCTTCTCCCCATCGCTGCGATATCGTCGGGGAGACGCCGAGGCGGCGATGGCGAAGAAGCTGGGGAAGAAGGCGCGCAAGTTCGCGCGCAAGAACCTGCAGTCCGCCGCCAAGCGTAACCGCAAGATCCGCAACCAGTTCAACCACCGCCGCGGACCCCGCAGAGGTGAGTCTCTGCTCCCCACGCTTCTCACCTGCGCTTGCTTGTTTGCTTTACCTGTGCGTGCGAGATTGCAGGGAGTTCGAATTGAGAGCTTTCTCGAGTTGGTTTCAGGTGGGAGTGCCGGTCGGGAGGATGGAGACGAGGATGTGCCGCAGCAGGTCCACGATTCCACCATGTAATAATTCATCAGTCTTCTCTCACCACAATGCTCTTGCTCTGCCTGAGTAATTTGGCTCGTTGGAATGCTCTGCTCTTCTATTGTAGATTGTGGTCCACAGTCGAGTGCTAGTGGTTTTGCTTGGCATGTTCACCTGCGAAGCTGCAATGACATAAGTAACAATTTAGAGGTTCATGATTTGTCCAGGCTTCTCTGCCTTTAGCTGTCTGGAACTAACCTAAGTTTGTTAATAACCAGGAGAATGATTGATTTGCACTAATTCAGCCGCCATATATTCCTTCCTCTATTTAACATTTCAAATAACTAAGCTCAAAATGCTTTTCCTGTAGGGTCACTAACGATGCTGCTGCTGCTACTTTGATCCATGGCTTGGAGTTTCCGGAGGACGATGCTGAACTAGATGCTGATCTGTCTGACAGTGATGGTTATCTTTCGGAGGTATGTTTGTTTGTCCTGTTCACATCCTTATCAAGCTTATTACCAAGCTTATGATGCGCCTGCCATTTTTTAGTATCTCCACACTGCAATAGCATCTATTGTTCCATTGCTGAAAGGTTTTGCTTGGAAGAGTTTATGCATGTATCAGTATATCACAGCTGGGCCACTACTTGCTTTTATAACCGACTGCTTGATTCGTGATATGCAGGATCCTGGGTGTCCATACTATTCTGACAGCGAGGATGAGAAAGCTGCCAAAGGTTAGTGTGTTGTTGCAACACTAATTTAGCTTGGCCTTGTGCTTGATCACTAGTTTCTAAATATCACAATGTTTTGTGTAGATTGTATCATGGAAGATGGTTTGGACAGACAGAACGATGACATGAATCGGGATATCAAAAAGCAAAAGAAAAAGTTGAAGAAGTTGCTGGATAAGGTTGAACTTCCATTCACCAAAAGAGCTGGGCATGCTAATTTAAAATTATATCTAAGTTCTTACAATTGCAGTCTGTATGCTTCAGGATATCTTGCTTCGTTGCAGCTCAATAGTTTCTTTTTGCCGCCTTAGAAAACAATTCAGAACTATTCTTTAGCGGGTCTTATGTCTGTATGCCATTTTATTTAATACAGGTTGTCGGCATACAGAACTCTTATCATATAAATGATAATGGTGACTGGAAGAAAATGTTTGCACAGAAAAATGTTTGCAGAATTTCTGTAGGCTACAGCTAATAGAGTTATTTGTACCCTAGTATGTAACTCTATACTTTATGCTCAATTGAGTGGTAAGCTAATTTTTACATTAGGTCTGCTCAGAACTTCTTGACCTGTTCATTTAGTATTGAAGTGTATTCCACATCTATTCTTAGATACAGTTTGTGGTTGTAGTTATGTAGGGATTATGCACTAATTCCAGTGAGTTTTTTATGTTACAACCTATTCAAGATGCTTTGAATTACCTGGTACCCTCTACTGTCAAATAAGAAACAACTATGAAATGTCAGTACAACATCAAGTGGAATTCTACTATTCTAGGATTGTGATGTATTGCTTATAGTGATTTCAATATGGATTTAAGTATTTGTCTTGTTTGTAGGACCCTGAATTTGCAAATTTTCTCGAAAAATGGCAGTCGGAGTTGGAGAGCTACAGGAGTAAAGAAGTAAGTATTAGTAGCTGTTCCTTTAACTTCTACGAGATGCAGTATACTTTTGCATGTTCTGTTTGCATTGTTGTTTCCAAATAAACCTGATCTCACTAGTTTATTTATTTATTTATTTATTTTGCTGTGAATCCTTTTAAATAGGACTCTGATGAAGATGAAATGGATTCTATGGATGATGATGACTCCAATGATGAAAATTCTCCAAATGCTAAGGTCCTTACAAGCAAGACTATAAGTGAATGGTGCCAGTTAGTGTCAAAGGATCCTAAGTCACCTGCCTTGCGTAATTTACTAAATGCTTTTCGGGATGCTTGTCGACATGGTGTTCACTCTCATGGCCCCTCGATGCAGAGATTTCAAAATGCCAGGGTGTTTTATCAAATAATAACATTTGTCCTTTCTGAGTTGGACAATGTGTTCCGTGCTCTTTTGGAAATTCAAGATGATGCTAACAAAGGAAAAATTATGAATCTGAGAAATTCAAAGAAATGGCAAACTGTTGATCCTCTCATAAAGTCCTACTTACAGAATTCTCTTGATCTGCTTAGTCAACTTACTGACAACAAAATGCTTGCCTTTGTTTTGACTCGGCTGAGAGCATCAATGGTTCTTTTTTCTGCATATCCATCAACATCCAGTAGGCTTGTCAAGGTACTGCCATCTTTTGATGATGTTACTTGCTAAAAGTGTAATTCAGTTTTGCATATTTATTTATTATTATTATTACGAAGGTAATTCATGTCTAGATCTAGTCAAGGCAATCATATTGTTGTTATGAAATGGATTCATGTCTTAACAAGGAAATATGTTTATTTTAGACATACCCTTAAATTAGGGATCTTGGAGTTAGGATGTGGAGAAACATGGTTCTCTTTCTGGCAAAACTCTACTACATGAAAATATGAAATTGTGATTGTATGGTAGCAATAGGCTTGAATGCATCAGCTTATTCATCAGTTCCTGGTATATGTTTGGAAGGAATGCTCTTTTTTATGCTTGGTCCTGTTGTTGGCTAGATAGACCCTTATTATTATAGGAAAATTGTGATAGTAAGATGGTATAACCTAATAGGCATCCTTGAGTTTTAGTCATCTGTTTTGGGTATACAATCTTATAAACATTTAGAAGGAATATTCTTTCAATACCTTTATGTGGTTATTATTTGTATATATATTAATTTGACCGCTCTTTGAAGAATTATACTACAATGTTTGGTATTTGGTGATAGTAATACATATCTGATTGGTCATGAATCCTTCGTGCTTAGGGTCCAAAAATTCACATGGTGTTCAATTACTACATAAAAATATGAAGATAGGAGCTACATTTTTAGTTTTTCAAATTAATTTCCACTCTTTTTGCTGCGATTTTAACTTGTTATATATGCTGCAAACACTGCAGATTTTATTTCGCTTGTGGGCAAGTGGTGATCAGGGCTTGTCTCTGTCGGCATTTCTTATGATCCGAGAAGTAGCTTCACTGTTACCTGACTGTTTGGATCTCTGTTTAACTAAATCCTACAATACATACATTGCTAGTACCAAGCTTGTGAATGACAGAAACACAAAGCATATTTATTTTCTGACTGACTGTCTGGTAGAGCTGTATTCTCTTGATGTTCAGAAATCATATGAGAGGGCAGTAACCTCTGTGGAGCAACTGAATGCTATTCTTAGACAGGCATCTAAAACCAAGGAAAAGGTATGTCACAAGGCTTATATCAGAACATGCATGTGCACGTAGTTTAACTCTAGACCTGGGTGTGAAGTATCATTTCCATGCAGTGTCATGGGGCCTTGTTACAAATGATGGGTTGAGTTCCCTAACATATATGTTATGTTGCCCTTGGCATAACTTTTTGGCTGTTGAAAGTCCATCATATTAATGGAATTTTCTCTGTAAGCCTATCTAATGATCTGTTGTGATAGTACAAGATCCTTGTATTGATATACATGCCCAAACAAAAAGAGAGCAAATTCTACCTGTGCATGTTGAGGTTTAGCCACATTATGATGTCTTTCATATTTCCTTTTGGTATTTTACATGAACGATTGTCTCCTTGCTTGTGTCTGCAGGAAGATCTCAGGAAGATAGATAACTGGCAATATATTAATTGTGTCAACCTATGGGTTCGGTTTCTTTGTTGTCACTACAAGGATTACAATCTCCATCCCTTATTTTCTGAAGTTCTTCAAGTAATAAGAGGAGTGGCTCACTTATTCCGAGGCACAAGGTACTTACCGTTGAGACTGAGACTTGTGCAGATGCTGAACGAGCTTTCCACCTGCAGTCAGATGTTTTATCCGATTCCATCATTGCTATTTGACTGCCTAGAATTTAGAGAAGTCTCACAGAAAGAACAAACACAAAGAACAAAGATCAACTTCTCATCGCTGTTGAAGGTATGCCACTTTTACCAGAAACAATCTGGGTGATGATAACAGTTTGAACATTTAATGTTTCATTATGTGTGTTCTAAAATCACAAAAAAGTCATATTATTACCTTATCAAGTAGATATGCAATCTTTTCTGTTCCCTGTGAATTACAACTGCACTAATATGATGAAGTTTGTTTATGCTGATAATGGTTTAGATTAACTGCTGTTTCTTCCCATTCAGGTGCCAAAGAACCTGCTGAAATCAAGGGATTTCCAAGAGGAGTGCGTTCTTTCAGCGATTCAGGTTCTATCAGCACATTTTGCCCAGTGGAGCTACCATGTTTCCTTCCCAGAAGTAGCCACCATTCCTCTTTTCCTCTTGAAAAGGCTACATGAGCAGACAACAATTGAATCACTTCACCGTCCTATTAAGCGATTGATAGACCAGGTGAACACACAATAAAATTCCTTTTGTGTATGTCAGCATCCTTGCAAGATCTGTTGAACATCACGTTACTCTGCAAAGACCTCTACAAATTGCATGGGATCATTCAAAATACTGGTCATGAACATTGAATGTGAATATATGCAACATTTATGCTTTGTCTTGCTATTTTCATGACTTGGTGCTGGTGGAAGAATAGTATATCTATTTGAGTGAATTGTACATCCGTTTCATCTGCTGTACTTCTGATGGCTGCTTCAACTGCTGAAATCACAGGTGACTGAGAACAAGGGATTTATAGAAAGGAAAAGAGAGGTGGTATCCTTCTCACCAAATGACAAGGCATCAGTTGATAGCTTTCTTCAGGTAGGATTTGCCCAGTCGATGCAATGTTCCTCCTTTGTAGTCAAAATTGCTTCACATCCGCTATTCCATATTTCAACCAGCTGAGTTTGCTGAAAACATATTATTGTTGAATGCAGGAGGAGAAAGTCAGCAGAAACGCTTCATTCACTCGATTTTATGCATCAGTAGCTGAAAACTGTCAACCAAAAGGTAATATTGTACAGTACTTAATAAACAGCATCACTGCACTTCTAATTTACCAAGCCATTCATACTGTTACTTGTCTGCAGGGAGAAAAACACTTTAAAATGCCAAGGGAATTTTGTGAGACATCTGGAATTGGTCAGCCTCAAGTGAGGGCCAAGAAGAATCACTTCAATGTAGAACATGTGATTATTGACCGTGGCATTTTAGTGCAGATATATGCTGATGCGGCTAATGCATAACCTCCGGTGATCCTATGAGGCCTTGTGCATTGCGTGCTCAGCAATTTTGTGGTTGGGTTGTACACTACATTAATTCGAAGTGAGGTGTCAAGTGATGAATGGAATTTGCTGCTGCTTGAATCTGAGATGAGGGTTTAGTTATTTATGTGTCCATACTGTTGACTCTTGTCATTGCACACAACGGCCATGCTGTTTTCTCAGAAACGCTCCACCCTTTCGGGCTTGCTGTACCCAAAACAGAGGCCGTCTTGCTGGCCCATATATAACATGTTACGGCTGTTTCATGCTTTTCCTGCCAAACGTTTCATAAATAAATTACCTTGATTTGCTGGCAAGACTCAAAGAGCGCATTGCTCGTGTTTAATTAACAAACGTTGATTGGTTTGAGGGAACATTTTTTTTTTTTTACCTTTTGCTATTTTTAAGCTTCCTCTCTGGTGTACTGGAATCTCAGACCACAATAGCTTATGGGTTTTGGGCACCATGTCATAAATTTCATGGTGCCGTTTTTTTACCTTTTGCTATTTTTAAGGAGGTGCTTGTGTTCACTGACTCCCCTGCTGCTTGTTTGCGCTCCTTACCTTCGCATTCTGTTTGATCTCTACTGGATTTCCTGAAACGTTGCCAATGCAGCCCGATGCTCAGGAGAAGTTTGTGCGGATCAAGCACGCTTACAACACTGATGAACTGAGTCTCCATCCATGTGCGCAAGCAGCAGTTCAACACCGCGCTGCTGAAACAAAGCTATGTTGCGCTTGATCATCCGATCAAACAAGCTATAGAAGGAGAAGAACTCGAACCTGGGAGTGATGTCGCCCTTATGGAGTGCGCGCGTGAGGCGACTAGGAGGAAGCGAGTGATCTGGGGAGTAGACAGGC
>Ga0182004_10004651_pt1 | contig 11093 bp, 14 predicted proteins | sample Sormic07211540_1_FD_120479 | JGI IMG/M metagenome (GOLD analysis project Ga0182004, IMG submission 120479) | Endophyte microbial communities from Sorghum bicolor roots, Mead, Nebraska, USA - 072115-40_1 MetaG | ecosystem: Host-associated > Plants > Roots > Unclassified | place: USA: Nebraska...
AAGTTTATTAAACCACATCGATCTACAAGCTGGAATACTTGTGGCGAGGCACGTGATATAACGCAAGCAATGATGTCAAAATCATTTGCACTAGCAGGCAGGATCCACAATCTGCGTCGTGTTCTGCAGAAAACCTTATAAAGAGTTGGTGGCCGCGGACCGCCGAGTCCTTCAAGAATACAAGAAGAAATACAACTGCGCAAGCACTCCACTCCAAGCTCTCGCCATCACCGGACACCGTAGCACCACCGGTGGCTCCCGTGCTCATCCTCTCTCTCTCTCTCTCCCGTTCCTACCGTGCGCGCCATGGGAGAACTCCAGGAGCGGAAGCCGCCTGCGTCGTGTACAGCCGCGCGGCCACGCGTGCTGCTCCTGTGCAGCCCGTGCATGGGTCACCTCATCCCCTTCGCCGAGCTCGCGCGCCGCCTCGTGGCCGACCACGGCCTCGCCGCCACGCTCCTCTTCGCCTCGGCTACATCCGCGCCCTCGGAGCAGTATCTCGCCCTGGCCGCCGCCGTTCCCGACGCCGTCGACCTCGTCGCTCTGCCGGCACCGCCGCCAGTTGCTGCGCTGCCTCCCTCCGTGCCCACGCGCGAGCGCGTCCAACTCGCCGTCGTCTCCAACGTGCCACGCGTCCGGGAGATCGCGCGGGAGCTCGGCGCGGCCGCGCCGCTCGTCGCGCTCGTGGTGGACATGGTCGCCGTGGTGGCGCGCGACGTCGCGGAGGAGCTGGGCGTCCCGTTCTACACGTTCTTCACGTCCCCGTGGATGACGCTTTCCCTGTTCCTCCACCTCCCCGAGATCGACGCCGCTTGCGCCGGGGAGCACCGGGACGCCACGGAGCCGATCCGCCTCCCCGGCTGCGTGCCGATCCATGCTCACGACCTGCCGACGTCCATGCTCGCCGACCGGAGCAGCGACACGTACGCCGGGTTCTTGTCCATGGCCAAGGATGCCGCAAGAGTCGACGGCATTCTTGTGAACACGTTCCATGAACTTGAGCCCGCGGTGGGCGACGGTCTGCAGCTGCAGCTGCCTGTCCACCCGATTGGGCCATTGGTTTGGACAAGACCGGTCGGCGTGGACAATGACCACAAGTGCATGAGCTGGCTGGACCAGCAGCCACGTGGCTCTGTGGTGTATGTGTCATTTGGCAGTGGTGGCACGCTGACATGGCAGCAGACGGCTGAGCTGGCGCTTGGGCTGGAGCTTAGTCAGTGTAGATTCATTTGGGTTGTCAAGAGGCCACACCAAAGTTCAACAGTTGGAGCATTCTTTGGCACTCAAAAAGATGATGATGAGCACATTCCCTTGGATTTTTTACCTGAGGGGTTCATGGAGAGGACTAGAGGGATGGGGTTAGTGACCCAATCTTGGGCGCCACAAACAGCTATACTTGGCCATCCTTCCATTGGGTGCTTCGTCACGCATTGCGGGTGGAACTCAGTGCTCGAGAGTGTAATGAATGGTGTTCCTATGGTTGCTTGGCCACTTTACGCTGAGCAAAACATGAATGCGGCGATGATGGATGTCCAAATTGGTGTGGCCGTCCAGGCCAAGGTTGGAGTTGATCGATTTATAAGGAAGGAGGAAGTTGCGAATTCTATTCAGCGTGTGATGATAGGGGACGAAGCTGAAAGATTGAGGAAGCGATCAAGTGAGCTCAGAGGCCAATCAGCGCATGCTTTGAGCAAGGATGGTTGTTCTACTCGTGTTCTGGCACAAATTGCAAACACATGGAAATGCGCTAGTAGGAAATGAAGAAACTCTGAGCAGATTATATTGTAAGGACACCATGAGTTCCAAAGGCAGCAAAGAGAACAAGATTACAAGACTCGACATATTTAGCAGCACAATATTTTCAATAGACTATTTATATATATATGCTCACTGCTAGCAAGCAAGTACTTAAAGACTCAATTATCTAATTGTGTGCATTCGTATTTAGTAATTTAAATTGACAAATGAATCGCTGGTAACAATAACGCCATAGTCCCAGTCAGTGATACTGGTATACTTACGATGCACAACCAAGAAAGAAATGAGTGAATTTGAAGATGGCAGCATGACAACTTGTTCGGAAGAGAGACTGGCAGCTTGGAGGAGGCGATTTGATGGGATGGCGCCGGACGGGGTTCAGCAGCTGAGCTCCCTCTGATCCTCGCTCAGCCAGACCGCCGGGAACAAGGTACATGTTAAAGCTCCTCCTGTTGTGTGACCATGACGTTGCCGGTCCTCCCCGGCCTCTCGTTTGCTCCTGGTCTCAGTTTTGAGGAATCTGTGGCGAAGCGGGTGAATCTCCCGGTCTGCAGCCCTTCCTCTGATTCCTCTTCGTTCGCTTTGGTGGTTGCTTTTGGGAGGTGTAAATTCAGACTTGATCCCTGCTCGGTTGGCATCATTCTTCAGGCTACCATTGGCGGTCCTGCCCCCTACTTTCGCGTTTCCCAGCTCACGAACCGCACCTTCAAATTCTTTGTTTCTTCTAAGCGAGTAGGGTTCTTGGTGGTCAACTCCCGTTCGTTTGTCTGTGACCAATACTGCCTTTCCTTCCATCTTTGGAACGATGGCGGACCCAATTGGAAGCGGGAATATGCATTGTTCCTTGCTGAGGAGGATCGTTCGTGGATCTCCTCAACGCCCAAACGTGTTTTGATCAAAACCAAGCAGTACCAGCATCTTTCTTCTCGCTATCCCCACAGGCCTGTGGTGGTGTGACCGGGGCACTCGTTCGCGGATGCTGTCAGGGTGGAGGCCACCTCCTCTGGCACCTTCAAGCTTGATCTGAATAAACCGCCACCGCAAGCTTCCAACTCCGCGCCGCCGCCGCTTACTGGTGCCAATGCCGTTCCGTTGCCGGACAAGCGCTCGGTCTTTCGCCGTCTTCAACCTCCTGCCGCCGGCGCGTCCGCTAACCCTAGCCCAGGCGAGCCGACACGCGTATCTGCCTTTGATCGCCTCGGAGACAAGTCCTTGCTTCCGCTCTGTCCCCGTTGCCTGTCCCAAGGGCATCGCAGAGAGCATTGCATGCAACCTATCAGGTGCCGAGCCTGTTTCAGGAGGGGACATATTGCCACCAACTGCAGGGCCCAAGTTTTGACCTGGACTCCCATTTCTACCGGGCACAGTAATGGGCAGAGGAGTGTTACTGAGGTCAGTAAAACACGGGCAGATGCTGGTCATCCCCCCATTGGGCCTTCTGGCCAGCCGCCGCTCAATTCTCCTGACGAAATGGGGGAGCAGCTCTCCCTAAATCCCGCCTGGGCCGCCAAGACAAAGAGACCTATTATGTGCCAGTCTAAGCCCTTTACTGTTGATTCCGCCCATCGCTTCGGCTCCCAGGTGGCCTCCCCCCTCTCTTTATTTCCGCCAGACCCTTCACCTTCTCCCCCTCCCACCTTGGTCACTCCTCTCCTTCCAGAAAACCCCTCCTCCGTGCAACAGTGTGCTGACATTGGTGCTCCTAAGGCGGCGAACTCGGCGGCTGTAATGGCTTATCAACGGGCGGATCCTCGCCCGTTCATCCCCACTACGTTCCAGTGGGTGGATGTTCCCAACAGGGAATACATGTGCCGGGTGGTGGCTCCTGTGCGTCCCGTTGCCGGAAATGAAGACCTGGCGATTGTCAACTTTGCACCGCTGCCGGGTAACGTCCTCAAATTTAATGTGGTCAGGAACATCATCAGGGATAGCTTGATTCAGCATAGGATTGTGGCCCGGTCTATTCTCCCCTATCCTTTGGGGCAAGCTTTTGTTCGGTTCAATCATGCTTATGAAAGGGACAATATGATCAGTCAGAGTCCAGTTCAATTTGGGGACATTCAGTTGACTTATATTAGGCACAATGAGGGGCGCAACTGGAGGAGAGTCCAGTTTAGCGTAGAATGTTGGTTTATGATGTTAGCATTTCTTGGGGACTATCAATCAGAAAGACATATCTTCAATGCTGTTAGTGAGTTTGCTAGAATCATTCTCTGGGAGGAGAGTGATAACTACCCTGGGAGGATACTTGTGAGGGCAAGGGTGATGAGTCTTGAGTCTGTGCTGCAGTTCATTGTCTACTCTGATCTGGCAAATCCTAATGGCGATTCCTGGACTGTGCAATGTGAGATTCTACAGCATCAGCAGGCAGCTCCTCAGCCACTGGAGGAAGATCCATTACCAAATGAGTTAGAACTTGAGCCGGTGGTTCCATATGACTTCTTTGGTTTGGGCCAACCAGTGGTGCAGCAAGAGCCAGACCATATGCAAGATGAACAGGATGAACAGCAGTAAGGGAATGAGCAGGAACACCAACAGGAGAACTTGGAAGCAGAGCAGGAAGAAGTTCAGGGCTGGCAGGGGAACTTTCAAATGCAACAGATTAACCCTTGGGAGCCATGGGCCCCCTGGCCCCAAGAGCCAGCCCAACAGCAACCATTTCAGGGGCAGCAGGCCCAGCAGATCAACTTGAACGAGCTTCCACAAGAAGGCCAAGTGAATGGGCTGGACCTGAACTTGGACCCTCTTGAAGTCATTATAAATCCAATTCAGCCAGCCAACAATCAACTGAATCATATTCAACTGAATCTGGGACCTGAACAAGAAGTGGAGCAGATCATTCCCCAACCCCCACCAGCACCAGCTATGCAGAATCAGCAGAATCTTCAGATGGACCCTCTTCAAGAAGGAGGGGATGATAATTTTCAGATGGACTTGGACCCAATCTTCACAAACAACCACTGGGCTACCTCCTACCCCAACACTTCTGCAACAGCTCTTGATATGACACCTTCTGATCACTGTCCCTGCATAATTAGCATCTCAACAGACATCCCAAAGTCCAATATCTTCAGGTTTGATAACAACTGGCTAACTCATACAGACTTCCCACAGATTCTTACAAACTCCTGGGAAAATCAGAGTACTGCATCAGATCCAGCAAAGCTAATCACTGCAAAAATGAAAAGGCTGAGAAAAGAACTCAAGGAATGGCAAACAACAAAAGTCAGCATTAAAAATGCCATCTCTAATGCAAGATTAGTACTTCTATTCCTGGAAGTAATCAGTGAACTAAGGGATTTAAGCTTGTTAGAATGGAACTTCCACAGAGCACTTCAAGACCACCTTCTGAGTCTACTTGAAAAGCAAAAAACCTACTGGAAACAAAGGGGGAACATAAAATGGGCTCAATTAGGGGATGCAGGCACACACTTTTTTCATGCCAATGCAACATTAAGGTACAGGAAAAAGTTGATAACTCAATTGATTGATAGTCAAGGAGTTTCAGTCTTCACTCACAAAGACAAAGAGGAAATCATTCTACAGGAATTCAAACAAAGATTGGAAGTCTCAGAGTTCACAGGATTCACTTTGGACCCCTCAGTACTTTTGCGGTGTACAGAAAACCTATAGTTTTTGGAGAGCCCCTTTTCACAGCAAGAAATTGACTCTGTCATCAAAAACCTACCAAATTTCAAATCACCAGGACCTGATGGATTCAATAATGAATTTGTTAAGGCTGCATGGGAAATAATCAAAGGGGACTTCTACAACCTCTGTACAAGCTTCCAGGAGAATGCTTGCTGTCTTCAGAGCATCAACAATTCTTACATCACTCTTATTCCCAAGGTTCAAGACCCTCAATCAGTCAGTGACTACAGACCAATATCTCTACTGAACACCTCTGTCAAGCTCATTACCAAATTACTAGCCATCAGATTACAGAGCATAATTAAAAAACTAGTTCACAAGAATCAATATGGTTTCATCAAGACAAGAACAATACAGGACTGCTTGGCTTGGGCCTTTGAATATATTCACATGTGCCATCAATCCAAAAAAGAGAATCATTCTAAAGTTGGATTTTGAGAAAGCTTTTGACAAAATGGAGCATCAAGCAATGGTGCAAATTATGAGGGCAAAGGGGTTTGGAAGGAAGTGGATATCTTGGATGGAAAACATTTTCAAAACAGGAACCTCATCAGTGCTGCTGAATGGGAAACCTGGCAAAAGATTCCAATGTCTCAGAGGAGTCAGACAAGGAGACCCATTGTCACCTCTATTATTTGTCTTAGCAGCAGATTTTTTACAAACTCTAGTCAACAGAGCCAAAGATCTGGGGCTACTAAAGTTACCTCTGCCTATCCAATCAGACAATGACTTCCCAATTCTCCAATATGCTGATGATACCTTGATTGTGATGGAAGGTGACACAAGGCAACTCTTCTTTTTAAAGACCTTGCTGCAGAACTTTTCTGAATCCACAGGGCTTAAAGTCAATTATAATAAGTCTATGATGCTCCCTATTAATGTAACTGAAGCAAGATTGGATATCTTAGCCAACACCTTTGGCTGCTCAAAAGGAACTCTGCCTTTCACTTATTTAGGCCTTCCACTAGGAACCACAAAACCACGAATAGTGGATTTCTTGCCTCTAGTGAATAAATGTGAGAGAAGGCTGGGGGGTATCACAGGCATGCTAAATCAGGCTGGTAGACTTCAAATTACCAATGCAGTGCTTTCAGCCATGCCAACTTTTCATATGTGCACCCTAGAGATACCAAAAACCATCATCAAGCAGATTGACAAGTTCAGGAAAAACTGCTTATGGAGGGGAAATAGCCTAAATGGATCTGGACAACCAAAGGCTGCCTGGAAACTTGTATGCAAACCCAAAAGTGAAGGAGGATTGGGAGTCATCAACCTGGAGCTGCAAAACCAAGCACTACTGATGAAAAATCTGGACAAGTTCTTTAATAGGGAAGATATACCTTGGGTCAACCTTGTATGGGAAAAACACTATAAGAACGATAAGCTTCCAAACCACATAAAGAAGGGCTCTTTCTGGTGGAGAGATACTTTGAAGCTACTACCTCAGTTCAAGGAATTTGCTAAGGTAACTGGAAAAGATGGAAGAACCTGCCTCTTATGGCAAGATAATTGGTATTCTCAGAGCCTAGCACCTCTTTTCCCCCAAGCCCATTCATTTGCAAAGAATAAAAACATCACTCTCCAGAAAGCTTCACTAGCAGAAGACATCACAGACCTGTTTACCTTACCTCTATCTCAGTTGGCATTCCAGCAAGTCAATGAGATCAAGCTCATTGTTGATAACTGGCAAAGGGAGGATCTTAGCAAGGATGAGGATCTTAGCAAGGATGTCTGGACATATTTTAATACAGATAACAAGTTCAAGGCATCTTTGGTTTATCAGAAACTGATAGGGCACCAAGAATTAGATCCAGCCTTCATGTGGCTATGGAAATCCTTTTGCCAACCAAAACACAAGGTCTTCTTCTGGTTACTTATCAAAGACAGATTGAGCACAAGGAATATATTAAGGAGAAAGCAAATGCAGCTTCCAAGTTATAACTGTGCAGTATGTCTGCAAGACACTGAAGAAACAGTTCACCATTTGTTTTGGGAATGCCCTTTTGCGCAACAATGCTGGGGGACTCTGAATATTCAAGTTCTTCAATTTGATTCAACATTCGACAACATCAGAGCTATCAAAGATCAAGCAAACAGTCAGTTCTTCATAGTAATGATAATACTCATGGCTTGGACAATTTGGAAGGTCAGAAATGAAGCAATTTTCCAGAATAATCTACTCAGTATCAATGATTCAAAAGATCTGTTCTTCAAGGAAGCAAAGATGGTCTCCTACAGAGTCAAGACAAGGCTTAAACAACAGTTTGATCAATGGATACAATCGATAAATTAGCTTGTCTGTTTAATCTTATCTTTTTTGTCTCGTTCTTTGTTTCCTGAATCGCCTTGATTCGGTTGCTGTTGTAAGACCTTTCGCCTTTTAATAAATTTGCTGCAGGGGCTACGGCCCTTCCAGTTTCGTCAAAAAAAAAAAGATGGCAGCATGACAATTTCCAACGTGTGATCAAGTGACGCCAAAACAACATATAATGCAGAGTGCAGACTGTCAATCAGGACTAGCATCTTACACCAAAGGATTACATTGACATATTAATAATTTTGTTCAAAGCCAAAGATTAAGGTCACGTCACCATGAGGGTGTTAAGAAAAATATACAAAATGGACTAGGTACAGTTCGGAGTTATGGAGTTCTGGACAAATTGCGAAATTGCTTTAACAGCTTCCATTTCAAGATCATGTTGGTTTAACCCTCTAGACTCTAGGTATTTTTTGCCGACCTTAAATGAGTGGTCACCACCATCAATGACATGCAGTTCATTCTTGCAGGTCATCTTCTTGCGAGTAGACTGAAGTTTATCTAAGGGGCACAGGGCATCTTTACTTCCCTGGTAATGAATGTAAAAAAAAACAATTTACTATTTGTTTCACTTTACAATATTAGAAACAGAAAAAAGAGAAATTCCATTACCTGAACAAACATCGTTGGTACCTTCAGCTGTAAGAGTGTCTCATCTCTCACTGCTCCATTCACTCCCTAGGTCGAACAAAGCATGGTGAGATGGAAAAAAATGATTCTTCGAATTATAATTTGATTGTTATCAGTACAGGAAGGAGCAGAAAACATGCTTGTTCAGCCAGGGACAAAAAGAAATTTGTAGTCTCATCTCAAGGAATGTGCTTAGAGCAAAAATGTAAGTAATAAAAAGGTCACTGCATAACACTACAACATACTAGGTGAACAGCAACTATAAAGTCACAGAAACTACCATTTTTTCCTAATAAAAACTACAGAGGAAATACAAATCCAGAATACAAATCCATTCCTAATCTGGACAGTAGATTAAGAGTTTTAACTGATAGAAGGTAATATTCAGGTACAAGGGAACCCAAAAAAAAAAACAATGTGCAGACCAACCTTTAGTGGGTAACCCAAGCAAACAACAGCAGAAACATCAATGTCAGTGGAGCTTGCCACCACGCAGCTAACCCTGACAATTTTGAATACACCATTGTCAGATATTCGTATCAGTGCAACATGTGCGTTGAATTGAAGCATTACAATCTAAAGTATTCAAATGTTGAACTAAGCGAATAAGATGCACAAATAATGAAACAAACAGTAACATTGTCCACCCAAAACTACCTCGATCCCATGGACTTCCCCATCAAAATAAGAGGGTGCCCCTGATACTTGCCAGCAGCATCCTTCACGATGCCCAGGTGGTGATCAACAAGCTTCTCTGCCTTTGGCGGCGCCCTGCGCTTCCCACCCGACATATCTGCGAGTTCACATTGTTATCTTGCCATGCCACCACTTAGCTCTTGCTGACAAATTTTGATACAAGAACCAAGAGTAACAAGTAGTAGACTGAAATACTGAATCAACTCACATGGGTAGTCAAAGGTCACTACGTCGACAGCATCCAATGCGTCATGCACCATCTTCTTCCAACTAGCAGAACCAATCGACAGTTTAGCACATCACCACACAGGCACTGCCTCCACAGGAGACGAATGTTTCACAAGGTCCAGTTGACCGCTTGGGCGAGAATCAGAGAGAGCTTACTGGACCATCCAGTCGGAAGAGGAAGGAGCACCGGCGCCGTGGGCGAAGACGACCACCGGCTGAAGTTTTGCCGTCCGCAAAGCAGGAGGTGGCGCCGGCACCGGCGAGCCCTGATCCGCGCGGCGGCGCTTGGGAGCCATGAGGATCGGCGATTCACTGGCGGAAGACACCCTAGATTGAAATTTTAGACTGTCTCCAACAATGCAACCTATACCCAAGGAGTGGAAATGGAGCGGCGGCCGTCTGAGCGCGGGAAACTGTCGTCCGCTTCCCGCCCGGGCAGCAAGAGAAGTGGGGACAGTCGAACTGTGGCGGAAGGCCCATATCACGTCTCGTGCGCTTCGTGGGCCGTGTAAATTCGTTTGCGGGACACGAAAATCATCACGCAACTTTTATCGGTACTTGCGTCTCGTCCTCTAGATAATTTCTGAACCTGAAAAAAATTTATTGCCAAGCTGAACGCTTTTCTCCTGGCCGGCACTGTTTTTCTCCTGAACATGGAACAATTTGCTCCTAGTAAACTGTAACAAATTTCTTGCAAACCTGGAATATCATTGTTCATGTCACAAATTAGATGTTCCTTAAAGATATGTTCGTCTAAAAAATATCATTCATATATATATGAAAATTGAGTCTTGCTTTTAAAGCTTTATCGTAATACAGTAATAAAAAATGATACTACCAGAATTTAATTGAAAAAATGTGGTATTTTTCTAACACTGACATTAGAGCATCTCCAAAGGACTTTGCAAATGAATTTTGCATTTGATTTTTTTTGCAAAGTCCCAAACTCATTTGCAAAGTTTAAAAATAGTCCAACTCCAAGGGACTTTACATTTAGACTTGGCAAACCCAAAGTGTGGACCATACCCTCGAATTTTTTTTTCACCGATCGCGCCCGCGCGTTTTTTTCCCTTCACGCCATTTTGACGTACGTCGTGCGTGCCAGTCGCCGCCCAGGCCAGGTCGCCGCCAGTTGGCGCCCGGCCCAGGCCGCGTTCATCGTTCGCGTCAGTTCGGCTCCGTCCACCTCCGTCCTTCTCCGAGGCAAGATCCCCGCGAGGGAAGGTCCACCTCCGTTCACGTGCCGTGGCCGCGTACGTCGTCCAGACGTGGCCGGGTACGTCGTCGTTCGCGGTAGGGAGGGCGGGCACGCGCGCGGCAGGGAGGGCGGACGGGCGTAGAGAAATCGCACGGGGTGGGGTGGGGGGGCGGGGGGACGGAGTCCGACGTGGAAGGCCGAAATTGTAGATGCAAAGTGGTGGAAAGGTTTATATATATGCAAAGCCTCAACCTCTATTTGCAAAGTTAACCAATTTGCAAACCTTATTTGCAAAACCATTGGAGAGGTATTTTCTACTCTTTTTTACAAATAGGGCAATGCAAAGTTTGTTTGCAAAGGCCTTGGAGATGCTCTTAGGAGTGGGGCTAACGAGTTATTCAACATCCTACAAATACTTGTATAATAGCTAAGATGGAAATTTCAAAATATTTATGTGCAAATTTTCTTTCAAAGAACTGAGATACCTGTACCAAACTACCGTTAAGACTCATCAATGAGAATTTATATGATATTTTTTGGATAAAAAACGGTAAGTCCACACTTTGTTTGGCCTCTTTATTACCCTCAAAAGTCTAAGACCCTATTTGAATTGGT
>Ga0182004_10004652_pt1 | contig 11091 bp, 9 predicted proteins | sample Sormic07211540_1_FD_120479 | JGI IMG/M metagenome (GOLD analysis project Ga0182004, IMG submission 120479) | Endophyte microbial communities from Sorghum bicolor roots, Mead, Nebraska, USA - 072115-40_1 MetaG | ecosystem: Host-associated > Plants > Roots > Unclassified | place: USA: Nebraska...
GGAACCGCCTGTGTAAATGAACATTTACACAGGCGGTTCCCTAAGAGAGCCGCCTGTGTAAATTGTTTCTACTGGCGGCTCTCAAGCAACCGCCTGTGGAAATGGGCGATTTCTACTGGCCCCCAGCGCAGGCGGTGCTGAAAAACGCCTGTAGAAATATGTTACCAACCGTCTGTATAGTGTGCCCAAGTACTATAGTGACATATCATTTGCTATATTTGGAGCACCGAAGAGACAATCCTAGATGGATACGACGTGGAAGACTCTAGAAGACCCTAGAACCATCATCCATTACAAGACCAGAGACTAAGCCGACAAGATTCCACAACTCTGCAAAATAATTTTTTTCAGGGATTTATCCAGCAGCTGAGAAAGGAAGCTTATCACTCAATTACGAAAACTAAACAAGGACCTTTTACCCCTGCGAATTGGAGCTATGTTGTAACAGTATTTGCATTTCTGCCTAATCTTAGCTCTTTGGTTAAATGGTATTTTCATTTCTTTGTCCAAATCAAAGATCTAACGCCTTTATTTGCTGAGTTTGCAGTCTGGCCATGATATCTGTTTCTATTTGCATAAACCTGATGGCTGCAAACTATTCTTATGATTTTCAAGGATGCTAATCCTAAAGATTCCTCGAGAGTCCGCTATCTTCCAACTATGCTAATAACAGTTCCTAGAACATCCATCCCTCTTTCTAAGTATAATAGGCCAACTAGAACATACATCACGCCCTTCTAATCTAGGTATAATAGGTCAACGCATCTAAGACCCAACGCTGCAACCTGCAAGCGATCATCACTTCTCACTACGACAAACTAGATCAGACCGTGTATAAGCTCAGACCACCGTTCCTTCAACCAATGCAGATTAATTAGTATGTCAGCCATCTATGACATCCAAATTTTAGGAAAGATGGATGATGTCTCATATCATGTAGTTCTATCTTTTATTGACACTAGCAAACGTGTCCGCAACGGAAAAACTATTAAATATATTCATTGAAAATAATATCGAGAGAAATATATATTTATCTTTTACCCCATTTATAAAATTTAAAAGTTTTCTCATTGCAAAACAAATAAGTACCTAGACATAAATATACAGTAGCTTCAATTTTATAAACAACTAACTCCTTGCCGACTTTAATTATGACTTAGCATTTTATTTTGAATAAATGGAGTAATTGTTTGGCTAGGCTTAACATAATAAGAGCATGTTTGGCTAGGCTTCATCTACGCTCCTCCTTCGCTGAATCCAAAGTCGAAGCGGCACTTAGCATGACTTCGCCTCCTTAGGCAAAAAGAGTTTTGGTTCCTCCCACTGCGCAGAAGCGATCTTCCTTCCGTCGTCATTTGGTGAGCTACAACTAGAGCAGCACCAAGCATGATCTAAATATCTTTATCTATACCTAAGATACACGGTGTACAGGTAATGTGGCATTCTAGGTGGCACCGTGTGACGTTGGTTGGCTCGGCCAGACAAGTGGTGCGGCAAGGCGGCGGCTCAAGCAAGTGTTGCAGCAGGCCAGTGGCTCCATCTAGTGGCATGACGGCGCCTAGCTCCAGCAACTGCGTTAATGAGAGGAAGCACCAATACGGCGCCAGGTTCATATGGTTTTATTTTGTGTGTATGTGATCTTATCAATTTATTCTCAATTTGCTTCTCTTGTACACGAGTCATCACTCTAGTCGATCCACTGTTTATTAAAAAGAAAAAATAAATAAGGAAAACACAAAAGGTACGTACATGAGGTGAGAGCTCCCGTTGACATCTGTCCTGGCGGCCGGATAGAGCGCTTTCCTATTATATTTATTGAATTGCTTTTTTCTATTAATTAATGTCCGTATCAAAATCTTTTCCAACTTTCCATCCTTTACTGTGTCAAGTTTGTGTTCATTTAGTTTGTTTTGGAACCGAACTTCGTATCACGCTAGACAAATTTATATCACGCTAGACAAGAGTTATTCTAAGCACAGGTTATATATATAAACCTAGATACAAAAATTCTCCACCGGTAGTTAAAGGAAGATGGACCAAAAAAATAAACTTACAAAAAAATAGGCTAAAATTTTTTTAACTCTTTATTATTAGATATAGATAGAGATAAACAAATAAAACAAAGTACACAACTATTAGTGTCTTATAAATGAGCAGCCTACATATATTTCGTCTTTCAGCATACATATATTTCGTCTTATTCAGAAAGTTTGATGCTAGATCAAATTGCAACGTCACATCGCTTTTTTTTAAACCTCTCGGGAAAGAAAATACAATCCTTGAGGTATATTCGGTGAACTTACAAGAACAATAATTAACAAAGGTACTGAGAGCTATGTATGTAATTGACCGTTTCAAACCAAGTGCATCACTATCCTTTGCTTTGACCTCGCAATATGTCTCCAAAGCCGCTCCTCATTATGCGACCAAACCTCGTGCTCTCTGGCTGAGCCTGCAGGTTTGGCTCAGGCACGGTGGGGCCAGCAGGGTCATGTTCCTCGCCACCTTCTTTCTTTGTGAGGAGACTGCTCTCACCAAAGAAACTGCTGACCGATGATGCAATCCCAAGATGTGCCCCCATTACCTTGCTGATGCTTTCCAGCGTACCCCCTGACCTTTCCCGGCTTATGATTTCTAAAGCCTCCTTGTGCGCAGGGTCTAGAGCATCGAGATCTTTTAACAAATTCTGTATTGATGGCAGAAGCAGATCACGTACACCCATAGCAGGAAGATCTGCAATGGCCAAAAGGAAAGAAAAGATAAGAGTAAACATAAATGGAGGATAGATAAACTGGTAGAAATCAACTGGTTACTAGACATTAGGTATTTTCTTCCTCCTTTGAGTCCAAATGAATACGAGTCATGGCCAAGTCAGTGTAATCTGACCGTGCATTACTTGATTGTCATTGAACAAAGGCAGGCCCAGCACAGCTACTAGTAGCATTACCATAAAACCCGCAATCCACAGACAGGAGAATAACAATGTTACAATCCAGACCAGCAGTCAAGCTTAGAAAAGTTTTGCCCATCCCTAGCCTTGCTCATCTTCGTCAGACCGGGTGAGAAACGTGTGACAGGGTATTGCAGTTTGCCCCCACATGCACCCCACCAGGCACGACAACCTTTTTAGTGGCAGATATGTAATTTCGTTTTTTTTGTGGCACCTAGGTAAAAGTCTCAATAAAGATTAAGGGGTCCACAAGTATAATGGCGGCTCGTGCACTTGAGTCAGCAAATGAATATTGTTATCCAAACTAATGCCAATAAAGTGCTACTAATTTGTAATTATTGACATTGAACCAAATGAAACTAACCACATTCTCTAATAATATTGCTTAGTTTGTGATGTAGATAGGTTCAAGATGTTATTGAACTGTACACACCAAGGGTACTAACCAACGGCTAGAAAACCATAGGGTTCCAGTTTTCGAGTAGTAATCGAGTAGAAAAGCTTTTTGCTTATATTTCTAACTCCCAACATGCAAAATAACTAATTATTGAAAATTGAGACAACTTTAGTGCCAGAAATGAGAAGTCGGCCTACTCTTCCATCATAGGAATTATTTCTGAGTTAGGTGTAATATTTGGGATGAAAACCAGAATAAAGAAGGTTCTGGACTCTTGGTTTGTACCCAAAACATTATCTAAACCCTGGAAAAGAATGCTAACATAAAGGTTCAGGCAGACTTGATAGGCCGTTGCGGCATATATTAAGGGGAACTGGGCAAGAAATGTTAATTTCCAGCAGACCAACCTGTAGCATCCAGAGCCCGGAGTGCTTCACAGAGTACATTTGCTCTTTCACAACGCCGTTCAATATCATCGCTGACAGGTGTGATGCTTGTCATGTTAAATATCTTGGTTAAAAGATGTATGTCATGTCAAAGAAACCAGAAGGAAAATGGATAAAACATTATATGAATACATAGGCAAGCTAAAGATCATGCAAAACTTGAGTCAGGAAGTAAACATTGAATTCAATGAGCAGGATATATTCACGTAGCCTATCTGTTGAATGAGGCACAGCTACTGCAAGTGCACGAATAACAGAAATAGAAGCTTCATGCGATCCATCTTCAAGAAAAGCATCCATTTGAATGCGTATTTTGTCAACAACCTAACAAAGCATAGTTAAGAATTAAAGGCAATACACAAAGTATGTGAAATTTCAAAGAAAGAAAATAAGAATAGTTCCTTACCATGTCATTTTTGAAATGCTGAGCAACAGCTCCAAATGCATCTATACTAGCATATTTTACTTTCAAGTTTTGATCAGAGCCAAGAGTAACAAGTGCTGGCAAAATATGAGTTGATGCTACTTTCACATCAGTGTAGGGTACCTGTACGTTAAAGCAAAAACGAATATCATAAAAAGCATAGAAGATCACTGAATCTTTCATGTACAGTACACATACAAGTGCTCTCAGTAGAGCCGCAGCATTTATTTTCAGGCAGGTACCAGAGCTCACAACCATCTCCCACAAAACGTTAAAGATGACACTATGGTGCTCCACAAATAAGCTTCAACCACAAGAAGTCAGATCCATGAAAACAAAGAATGTGCAGAAACATGTTTTCAAATAGTTGATTACTCACCAAAGAAACCGAACTGCATTAATGATCTCAGTAGTATGATGCATAGAAAATGAACCATCCTTGGTGTTTTGGATAAGTACTTTTCTCAGATATTCTTCCAACTGTTGACGACTGGAAGGAGAACCCAAAATACCAGATAACAATAATGGGAAGACACACATGATGGCAAGTTTTTCAGCAGTTGAAGTTTTCGGCCGCAAGCCTGTAATAATAAATACTAAGGTATCACAAACACAACTATAGTAAACTTCCTCACCTTTTAAGTAGATGTGTTCTTACCACGGACTTTTGGCTGGATTGATAGAGGAAAATAGGTAAAATCGCCACTATCAATATCACCAGCTGCTACAAGAAATACAGGTAGCATAATGTGCTCCAGATAATCTTTGCCATAGAGTCCAGATACTTCCAAGAGGTACTAAATTATCGAGCAATGATTGATAATAAGTACACTGGACGATGGTCTGCTGAGTATGGGAGGTTTGGTATCTAGATCTTACCTTTGTGATAATGGTTCTTAAGTTATCTTCTTTCACAGGCAACAAGCAGGCAAGCTTGATCAAATTCGGCAGGCAATCAGTGTGCATCCACTCAAATGCTGACCACTCTGAGTCACCTCTGTGAAGTTCCCCAAGATGTGATTACTCAAGGAATGGTATCTTTTATTGTTCACAGTCTATAATAATTATTTTTGGACTAATTAAAAGGTATGATCAAAACAGAGAACTTACGCTGCATATGATTTTAGGCAGGATGCTGAGAAGTTTTCTGGTGTAGAACTCGGATTGACTGATGCAAAGGGACAAGTCTGTATAGCTTTCTGATGAATAAATGGTAGCAACTCAGTCAACATTCGAAGAAGGACACCAATATTCCAGCGCTCTTGTTCTCCTAAAACACGAAGATGAGAGTCTATTGTACCTTCAACACCTGAAATAGGTGGACACCGCTGAAAACATAACAGGTTTAGGACACATGGCTATAAGAAAATAGAAAGTTCCCAAGATTCATGAGCAAGCTTACCTGAGCAGATGCCAGGATATGAGCCAATAGCACTCTTGATATCTGATCAAGTTTATCTCCCCATGTTACTACAGCAGGAACAAGTTCCTTCAGTGCAACTTCCACAACTGCCCCAGATGGGTCACAGACCAATTGGAACATTAACTCCTCAACCTACCCCGAAGAAGGAAGAGTCAAAGGACTTATAAATGACAATATTATCTTCATTTATTGGTAATCTGCAAGCTCACAATTCTAAACTAAACAAAATGCCCAATCTTACCCCATCACTGATTCTAAGCATAAGTGAGGCTGACCTTATAATATTTGTCCAGGTTTGGAAACATAGGAAGAAGCAATGCCAGGTTATGTGTTGCAGCTTCCCTTACAATAACTGCAGCATCCTCAACGAGTTGTTGCACAATGGATAAAATGAGGGAATCTCGTATCTCTGGACGGACATAAATGGCAAGTTCTCCACACGACTGGGCAACAAGCAATCTACGCTCCTCATATTGGTGGTTTATCTAAACACCAATAGATTATTAAATGTAAGATCATGTTCTAAAGAAAGCCAGAACATCTACCAAAAATGTAAAATACCTGTTCCCAACATTGTGGAAGTAGCTCAGTTTCTGTCCTCATCTCACCAATGCTCTTTGCTAATTCTACACAAGCCTGGAAGCACATGACAAGGAAAACAGGAATAAGTACCCAAAAAAAAATATGATGAGAGTGTATACACTCATAGGAGCATACATCCATTATGATGTGTCTCTGTTCTCCATCAGGCCGTTTTATCAGGTTAAACAATGTATGAGTCAAGGAATCTCGTACATCGCTATCTGGATGCTTTTCTATAGCACATATGATCAATGGAAGAAGTTCCTGTAACCATGTAGAATTACTGTTAGTTATACTTAAATAAAGATGGATGCAAACTACAAAGGTTACAAATAAACCTCACGATGGTTTATGAGCACATAAGGAACAATCTTTGGAAGTGCATCTGAAACTATCTTTATAGTCTCCAAAGCCTACAGGAGTGAATATTGGAATAGCAATGAGTATCAATAGAAGTAAACGAGCCTCCTTTATACACAAAGCATATATTAGGACACTGACCATCTTATCTGAACATTTTTGTTTACTTGGGCTCTCTAGTTTCTCAATAGATAAATACATGGATATGCCATCTGAACTCCCCTGGCTTTTACCAGTCATGGAAGCTCCATGCAGATTACTCTGAAAACATACATTGTTCGATGAGATATTTGATGCAGATTTATCTTTTTCTGAAGTATCATAGCTGCCATTCTCATCAGTTGTGAAAGAAACTGGAGTTTCTGAAATTGAGGAACCTTCAACACTACTTTCTAGAACTTGGCGATCTTTCTGTGTATCATCAGTAATATTTACTGCCGATGCTAGCTTCTTTGTTACGGCTTCAGATCCTTTTGAGTCCTCATCTTCATTATTCAATGATGATGCGCCCACAGAATTAGCAATGGAATGCAACTTCACACCATCACTAGTTCCAACAAACAATTGCTTACTTGATTGAGTCCCTTCAATGTACATCTTCAGGGCTGTAATTTCAGCTCTGCAGTCATTCAGCTCCTTCCTCTGGACATCCAGTGACTGCCTCAAGTCTTGAATCTTTGAACAAATGAAGGTTAGGATGATTCAGAAAAGTTATTGACCATCTGTATGATGATTTCTAAGAGAATATTACCATTTTTTCCTTGTCTTTTATATCTCTATGTGCAGCTTCCAAAGACTTTCTTAAAGCGGTAACCTGACTATTAGCTCCTTCCCTGCTCTTCATCAAGGAATCATTTTCAGCATTGAGTCGTTCATTGTCCTTAAGTAACGTTTCATTTTCCTGAAGTATGGATATTTTTTCCTGCAATATGTTATTATGTACAAAGAAGGATGTTTAGAAGTTCTAGATTCTAGACTTCCAAGTGAAAGCACAAGATAAAGTTAAATTTGAAATTTCGAATGGATAAGGAAAAAGGTGGAACATAACTATGCTAGTTTTGACCCAAGTAATCAAATGGTAAAGTTTTCTGCAGAGTGCAGATCGATACTCAACTGTTCCATTCAATAACTATAATAAGACATGAAGGGTTCCTAGTGGTCAGGGTAGATGCAGAAATGTTTCATCTCCATTTTGTTGTTAGAAATGCCCGCTATACACATTTAACAAAATGCATCAGATATGTGATGTGATAGAATGTATCTTGCAACAATGGGACATAAGTACATAACTAACACCAACAAGCCACTTGACTACTTCCAAATGAATGGAACGTGTAATGCATGTAATAAAGAAACTAGACCAACCTAGGAGGAACTTTCATCCTTGGTGGAAATAAACCTAGGAGGAACTAGGTGGCATTTGATTAAGATGAAAATAGGCACCCAAATTTTCCTCAATGAGAACTTGTACCTGGGTGGTCTGGGTATACACATCCACAGCCTTGACCAACTGAGCTAGCTCATGTAAATAGTTTTATAAATTCTCATTTCAAACTACCTCCCCTCTCCCAGTGACTAAGATTAATAGCAGATCTCTTTTTTTTTCTCAACACGCAAGAGAGTGCATATCATTATATTAAGAAGAAAAGGAGTCTAGATGACTCATACGACCCCTAAAGGGGCACGACCAGTACAACAGAAAACACTGAAAAGGAACTGAGAAACGAGCAGAAGCAGGTCTCATGACATAGGAAAATTAATTGCATTAACTATACTTGTATGGATGTGTATCACAATGTAATGCATCGATGATCAAACTGTAGTTTGAAAACATAAGTTTAATTGATGTTAATAATACCTCCGCAGCCTCTGCACTAGATGAAAGGTACTGATAGTAATAACGACGAAGGGCATCAGGGACACATGCTGAACTGTTTGGCCAAACATCAAGGTCTTGATCAGGAACCTGTAATTAAGATGATTGAGGGTATGAGTCATGAATAAGGAAATACCCCTTCTGTTCAGAACTATTTGATGATTTTAAATTAGTGATCACAATTTCATTAGTTCTGACCACCAATATACATAGAACTATGTTGATTACTGATATCGAAATAATGTCATTACTCACTAGATTTGTTCTATGATAGATACAGGTATAATAGTGAGAATTATCTACGTCCATGCAAATTTATGAAACAAAATTACAAGCTAATACATTGAAGGAAGTTGCAACAGGAAGGGAAAAAACTCAAAAAGTACCATATACCTCCTCAATGAATGTCATAGCAGCAAATCGATACCCTGCCAAAAGCAAGTATTCTTTTACAGCACAGTTAAGATCTTTTCGCTCATTATCCTTTAGAGGGCCTAATGCTGAAATTTTCGTATCCCATTTGTCTTGTTGGCTAGTAGATCCTTCACGTATAGAAGCACCCAAAAGGAGCCCTGTATACCGAATGTATGAATCATGTCAAGCAAACCAGTGGCCAAATTAAATACTGTTTATGCAGTTCTTTTTTTTTTCAATTGACAACACTCAAAACAGACACCTCAAGCCCAAGCCACATGCGCCTTCATGGTATTTTTTCTCCTGAACCCTATTAATTCCTCTTTTCCATCCAACAAGCAAAGTATATTCTTTTGACTTTTATTACTGCCAACAGATGTTTCACATTACAATAAAAGAAATATAATGGGTAAAATTTAAAGGTGTAATCCAGAAAACTGAGACCAAAACCGGTTGTTTACATTTCAGCACTACATAGCATAAAAAGTTACAGTATACTGTAATTTCATGTATTACATTATCCATAATTTCAAGGTAAGAACAAACCATTTGAATCATCAGGAGATGATTCTTTTTGTTTTTGCAAGTCAAGCTTGAACTGTGAAAGGTCTTCTTTGGCTAGGCGCAGATCATACTCCACGAGTGCCAACTTTTCTTCTGCTGCTATTTTCTCTTGTAGCAAAATCTGTGGATCAGCTCCTATCAGAAGCAAAAACATAGAGTGAATCATCTTAAACAGCACAGTGATAATGAAGTTACCTTGCAACTGAAATACATTTCAGCTGCCTGGATTGCAGCATTGTGCAAAAAGCATAACTACTTCAGCCAAGTAAATAGGGTAGTTGAGTTTCACTAAGGCCATGTTTGGTTCCCCTTGCTAAATTTTAGCTAAAGTTCCAAACACATTGACTAAAAGGAGCTAAAATAGTTTAGTTCCATTAGTCACCTAAGAGTAGCTAAAATAATTTTAGCTAGCTAAAATTTAGCAAGGGGAACCCTAAGAGTCCAGTTAGCATTTCTCAGCTAACTGGTTCCTTTAATGAAAGATTTGAAAAAGCATTTTTTATTTCTCAGATACATGAGAACTGCGCATCTTTGTATTAAGGAGAATAGATAGTCTGATTACAATCCATTCGTTAATTATACAAGTCTTAGTGTCAATTATTGAAAAAACGGAGGTAAGAAGTTAATATGCACAAGTACAGCACTACAGATAACAGCCGTGCATATTCCAACCAAATGTCCGTGAAAATGCTAGTTGCCACAAAACATACACGAACTTAAAGACCCAAGGAAAAAAGAACAGAGTTCATTCCAAATCGGATTACGGGAAGCGAAGCTGGGAGGGACAGATTGTCGAAAGATGAATAAAGGCGCAATTTATTAGTACAAATTATTATAAACAGCAATGGTTGGCACGGCCCCGCGAGATCCAGCCAGAGAGCAGCGGGACCCACGCGCCAGCGCCTCAGCATGAGGCCAAGCGCGGTGCGAGGTGGGTAAACGGGTTTGGATGGGGGAGGAGGCATGGAGCGCACCGGGCGGCGCAGAGGATGCGCGGGCGACGAGATCGGGCGGGAAGAGCGCTGGATCGGAGAAGAAGGCGCGGAGGCGGAGGGCGTGCGCGGAGCGGCCGTCCTCCTGGAGCTCCTGCATTAGCTCTAGCGCCGTGAGGTGATACCGCTCCTCCAGCAAGAAGTTCACCACGCAGTTGCACAACGAAGCCCACCGCTCGTCCGCTGCACCTACGCCCACCGCTGCCATCCTCCTCGGTATCGGGCAGGCCTACCTCGATCGGTGAAGCTTGCCGTTGCCGGGCGTCGTTGTGTGGCATGTGGCCGTGGCGGAAGGCACAGATCTCACGCGTGCGAGTTAGGCCCGGTCCCGTGCTTTCGGTGGCCTAACGGGGTCGTCTCCCACGTCGCGACAGAGCCATGACCACAACCCGGCCCACTCCACCCGCCTTGGCTGACCACGCGTCCCCAACCCGAGGATTTTTTTTATTTATTTATTTACCATCCTTAAGTATGTGAACCCTGTGTCAATAACATGTGGAACCATATGAGTCAATGTTTCCAGGTGCAGCAGGCGGCCAGCAGGTGAAGCGTCCAAGTTAGTTGACGGTGGTTTGGGTGGGCCTACTTTTTAATTTTTTGCCAAGCCCATATGGCAAACCATTGGAGAGACAACAATTTTTCACTTGCCAAATGTTTTATTCA
>Ga0182004_10004653_pt1 | contig 11089 bp, 12 predicted proteins | sample Sormic07211540_1_FD_120479 | JGI IMG/M metagenome (GOLD analysis project Ga0182004, IMG submission 120479) | Endophyte microbial communities from Sorghum bicolor roots, Mead, Nebraska, USA - 072115-40_1 MetaG | ecosystem: Host-associated > Plants > Roots > Unclassified | place: USA: Nebraska...
GATTTATCCACATCATCTGAAATTTATCTGCCGTTCGATTCACAAACTGACGTCGATCAAGCCGTCCACGCATCCATTCTCTGCCTCCCCTCCTCTCTCGCGAAACCTCCCTCTCTCTCTCTCACGGCGGCGAGGCGGGCGTGGCAGGGTGTACTAGGGCGAGGTGGCACTGGCTCCCGGCCATGGCAGTCGAGGCACCCTTGTCCACCGGCACAACGATAAGTTGGTCCCGGCGCAGCTGCTCCCCGGTGCGGGCTGCGGGATGTGGACAGCTCCACGGTCCGTGCGTGGCCACCCCCCGTGCCCACGCGACTCCGCCGACGCAATCTAGGTGGGCCCTTCGCGACGGCGCTCGGGCGGGATGGACTCCGATGCCGTTGCGGGCTACAACGTCGAGCGAACCTGAGGTAGCAGCGGGGCCTCCGGCCGTGAATCCCCATCATGACATTGTTGCCCTGCTTAGCTTCTGCTCCGCTACAGGCGAGTGATCTCCATCCTCAAGTTCATTCAGCCTGTTCGCTTGAACTGGTGGGTCATGTCAGTTAGGTGTTTGATCTAATGTCGTGAACACCATGGTGCAGCATTACGGTGTGTCACAGCTTCATTCTTTTGGTTGGGCTCTGGGCGTCGTGACCAGCCAAGCCATGGCAGAGTCACAGCTTCATTCATTTGGTTGGCCTCTCAATGTCGTGACCGGCCAAGCCATGGCGTGAATGTGGCGATACCAACCTTGGTAGCCAAGATTTTATATTTGACAGGTCATTGCCCATTGCATTGCTGCATAGATATCTTGCAAAGGCACTGCTCTCCTGTTTCTTCTCTGTAGTTTGTATAGGGCACTCTTGAGAACTGACGGGAGGCAAGCTCAGGATCCAGAAAGCTAGATAGTAATTGCCCAGTTTCCTTTTCTATGGAACAAATTAATGTAGATGACACCTCATCCAAAACACAAAACTTCCATTTGCTAAACCTCCATGCTTAGTTTTGCTACTACCATGATAACTGGTGTGATTGAGATATGAGAATACATAAATATTATACCCTGATTCCTTCCGGACAACCAAATACATTTGCGAATGCTGGATACACACTAAGTGCTTAAGAAATGCCTTACTGGAATATATAATTTCAAGCCTCAGCAAATTCAAAATTTCAATGCTACACATTTGTTTGACACTTCAACTATATACCTCAGAAAGTGAGCAGGAGTGCAGATGAAGCCATTTCATATTTATGAATGTAGCATTCTGCCTTCATCCTCTTCTTCAGGAACGATTTTGCTGCGAAGACAATGATCCAAATACTGATGTTACTATGTTACTATGTTAGTTTCAGCTTATATTCTTGACAGCCTGATTGCCAATGAGGTCTCTCCTGAGAAAACAACCCAGCTAGTATAGCTCTTCATTTTAATATTTAGCACTTGTTGCCTTTGAGAAGCAAGTTGCAAATTGACATGGGTTCATTCTAAATTTGTGTGAGCAAGATGCAGACCCCTTCAGTGTGAACAGTGTAAGATGTGATAGTCATAGCAAGAGAGTGATTAATCTGTAAGAATAAGGGAACCAAGGCCAACTTGGAAACAATTTTACAACTTGTCCTTGCCGCTATAAAATAGTATAGAGCTTAATAACTATTTCTTGTTTTTTTTTTTTCTTTTTCAGGAACTTATCCTGGGAGCGAGTTCATTCCACATTTTTTTGATAATCTGTTCATTACATCATTGTACCTTTTTTTAACAAATCAATGTAATTGTTATGACAAACTAATGGCTCACAAAAATAAGCAATACCATCTCTGGTTCACTTGCAATTTCAATGAGTCATCGTGAGTGGTCTTTACCTTTTTTATTCAAAAGCATATCTGTCTTATTTGTTCGATCTCATGGATACAAAGATATTGATCCATAAGCTGATCTAATTTATCTCTCCATTCTCCAATAAGTAGCAATGCTACTTTCCCATTCCTTAGATTCCAATTGTATTTAATTTTGGTAATGTAGCTTTGTTGAGAACCTCGGTTATCTGGTATGCACTTCTGCTGTCAAACATTTGTTTCATCTAAACCTCTGAACTGTTCAGTCTGCTGTTGCTTTAACTATATACATTGAAGAGTTGTCAGTTCTGACTGTAATGCACATTTTGTGGCTTGTTTTCCAATGAGCAATGCACTTGCTTTGGAAATTCAAAAGCTGCAATACTCTATAGCTTTCGTTCAGTGTCAAGGCCAATTTGGCTCTTTTATGTTAGATGTATCAGTCAAACTCTGAGCTTCTGTTTCTAAACTTTCCCATGCCATAATCTGAAATTCTGAACTTGCATGCCTGTAATCTAGCAGAACATATATAAGGCCTTGAACATCTCAGGATCAACAGGTACACAGGATGTATCAGAAAGTATGTTAAGATGAACCCAGGTTTCACAATCATACATGTTGAGCGACTATTTCTCCTTTATCAATCTATTGCCAACATAACAATACTACTTAATTACATTTAGAATCTAAATTAGACACTTTAAAAGTAGATTAACGAAGAGCATAAGATCGAACATGATATAGAGGTTTCGGTGTCCACACAAGCCAGTGGCGCGGCAACGCCGTGCCCATGTCTTTCTAGTATCATCCACAAGCTGTCAAATCTTTCAACAACAATATACTCGGTAACAATTAGTTAACCTTCGTGCACAAACGTTGCAAGAAGTCGTCCATCGGTGGTTCTTGGAGCATCACTTGCAGAGTAGTATATCTACCAATGAGGCAAGAACAGATGAAAGGCCATCACTGAGTTAATTGCTTCCTCAAACAGATCATGGCGACCACTGAAAAGGCCGACGAGAAGTTTAGCCTATTACTCCCTCCATCCTAAATTATAAGTCATTTCAAGAATCTTGGAGAGTCAAATCATTTCAAGTTTGATCAAATTTATATGGTAAGATAATAATATTTATAACTAAGTATCATTACATTACTTATTAATTATATTTTCATAGTATACCTATTTGATGTTATAAATCTTTATAATTCTCTCTATAATTTTGGTCAATGTTGAGATGCTTTGACTCTCCAATATTCTTGGAATGGCTTAGGCCCTGTTTAGTTTCCCACCCAAAAAATTTGCATCCATCCTATCGAATCTTTGGACACATGCATGGAACATTAAATGTAGATAAAAAATAAACTAATTACACAATTTGGTTGAAAATCGCGAGACGAATCTTTTAAGCCTAGTTAGTCCATGATTAACCTCAAGTGCTACAGTAACCCACATGTGCTAATGATAGATTAATTATGCTTAATAGATTTATCTTGCAGTCTTCAGACGAGCTATGTAATTTGTTTTTTTATTAGTTTCTAAAAACCACTTCCGACATCCTTCCGACACATCCGACGTGACACTCAAAAATTTTTCATTTCCAATCTAAACAGGGTCTTATAATTTAGGATTAGGATGGAGGTTGTACTATCTTTCGATTTGATGTCTTTTCTCAATCATTTACCCAAAGTGATACCACAGGACACAAGAGGATAGAAACTTGGCTCCGTTCATTTGTCTTATAAACCGTACTTTTTCTATCAGCAGTATTTTTCTTTCATAATAAATCAGCGAACATTATTTTCGACTATGACTTTTCATTCAACTCCTTAAGGAACCCCCTTTTTATCTTTTGCACTTTAATATCTTGTAAACATATAATTAATATATCAAATAATGCATCGATGCTTCGTATGCAAAATACACATACACCACAAACTTGAACATATGTATCAATAGCAACCAAAAAAGAGCGGCAAGGATTCAATATATGGAAAGAGAAATACTGAATCATGAAGAGTTAACCTCATGATTTAGGTACAAACTCTTTTCTGGGAAAAGACCACGGGCGGTGGTGAGGCAAAATTCACCCTGTTCACTTGTTAGTCATGGTATAATGTTTTTCTCTCGCAACAACTCATTTCCATCGCTTCTGTCTCTGAATATCTTTTTTTTTCCCTGGAGCGTTGGTGTGTTGTCTAACCAACAGCGCAAGAGATGCGGTGCTGAGCCCGCACCTACAGTCCATCGGGTCGGACTACCGGCACGGCGCCAACTTCGCGACGCTGGCGTCGACGGTGCTGCTCCCCGACAGAAAGAAGATGCAGGATGCATCGATCTCGACAAGCATACAGTAAACGCTTGAACTGTTCCGACACCCAACTGCTCACGGTAAGCTCTCCTAAATACTGTCACTGCAAATTTGGTTCATATTTACATCCAGTGTAAAAATTGACTGATCTGGTGTTCATCCCAGGGCTGAAGTACGGGACTAGAGCTTGGTGTGGATATGTAGTAGTTGTTTCAGTCATACAGGATTGCTACATGTTGTGCTTGTTATCTTAAGAGTTCAGACTTCCAATCAAAGATGACTCCCAAATGCAAGTGCAATTCCTGTAAACAAATTCCAGCTGCTGATTCAAAAAGAAACACTTACACAACCCAGTTCAGCAATTGTGCTCTTAATGCTAGCATAATTTCCAGGCTAAGTACAAGTTTAAGAGCTCAAGATACACTCTGAGATTAGAGTATATGCAGATCACTACTACACTCACAAACACATTGTTTTTCGGTTAATTTTTTTCACTGTAGGGGCTCCAGATTCCTCAAAAACAAAAACAAAAAAAGGAAACAAGACCAAATTCAGGACAGTCAGTACTCAATACCATGTTTCTCTTCAAGGCTTATAGCAGATGAGGTTCGAAGCTAACAACACAAGGTCATGCCGTTGCCAGATCGTTTCACTTGTGCTAAATCATAGCCAATTATACTTAAAAAATAGTAAAACAGAATCAGTTGATAGTAGAGGTCAGAACATCACACGTTACTGCAAATATTGCAATGGATGCAAATAATAAGTTTCAACTTCCCATTCAAAAAAAGATAGATCCACCTTCTTATCAACAATTTACTAGGAACTGAATCTTACAAAACCACCATCACAAGCAAGAAGCAACCATCAGCCATAATAACTTAACAAGGCCCATTCCAATCAAGCATTCTGAAAGCACGGCACGCAGACCATCAGTATTCACGTCGTGAAAAGCATAGATCACTGCATTTCTCTCAAACAAGCAGCCACATATAGTAGTTCACTGATAGCGTCACCACAACAGGAGACAGGACGAAACTAAAAACTCAAGAACAGCGCACTCCTAGAACAGAGCATAAACACCTAGTATGTAGTGTAGCAGATAGATACAATGAAACAGCTAGGCGCGCTCCCCGCGGATGCGGCGGGCGAGCTGGATGTCCTTGGGCATGATGGTGACCCGCTTGGCGTGGATGGCGCAGAGGTTGGTGTCCTCGAAGAGCCCCACCAGGTAGGCCTCGGCGGCCTCCTGCAGCGCGGCGACGGCGGAGGACTGGAAGCGGAGGTCGGTCTTGAAGTCCTGCGCGATCTCGCGGACCAGGCGCTGGAAGGGGAGCTTGCGGATGAGCAGCTCCGTGCTCTTCTGGTACTTGCGGATCTCGCGGAGCGCGACGGTGCCCGGGCGGAAGCGGTGCGGCTTCTTCACGCCGCCGGTCGCCGGCGCCGACTTGCGCGCCGCCTTGGTCGCCAGCTGCTTCCGCGGCGCCTTGCCGCCGGTGGACTTGCGCGCCGTCTGCTTCGTGCGGGCCATCTGCTTCGTGTGGGAGTGGAGGGCGCGGCAGGTGATTTGGGCTCGGAAACAAGACGGTTTTGGTAGATGGGATTCGCTTGGGGTTTGGGTGCGTTTAAGTAGCGGTGGGATTTTCGGGAATTGGCGCGCCGGCTTCAAATTTCTTCGCGGTTTTGGGCAAAAATTTGGAGGGGATCCGGCCGGGGAGCGCGACCGCGGGCCGCGGCGCCAGCGCAGCAGGGGGGCGCCCCGGGGGAGGGGAGCCCTTGGATGAGGGTGGATTTGACGGCGGGGATGCCTCCTGCGGCAGCGCTGCCACGGATCGCGATCCGCGTGTGTGGTGGCCCCTTGCCGGCCGCCGTGCGTGGTGTTGGACTGTTTGGGCCGGCTGCAGCTTGTGTGTCTCCACTTGGGCCTTCTTTAGGCCTCGTTTAGTTTGCAAATTTTTTTAGTTTTGGCTAACTTCCATTTCAATTTAATAATTGTTGTCAAATTATGGACTAACTAGTGTCAAAATATTTATCTCGTAAATTACAGATAAATTATATAATTAATTATTTTTTATCTATATTTAATGCTCTATGCATATGTTGCAAGTTTCGATGTGACATGAACCTTGAAATTTTTTTGGAAACTAAATAAGATCTTAGTTCGCAAAATTTTTTGGATTCGACTAGCACCTTCGGTTGTATTTATCAATTATTGTCCAACCATGGGCTAATGGGCTCAAAAGATTTGTCTCGCAAATTATAAGCAAACTGTACAAATTGTTATTTTTTAATCTATATTTAATGTTCTATGCATACGTCTAAAGATTTGATGTGATGAATAATCTTCAGATGAACTACATCCGTGTATTTCTCTTCAAACATGGGTCCTCTTATTTTCTCCCTATGCAAACGCCTCGAGAAAACAGAGCCGTTCACGTTTGCTCCTTTGTCGCACCTCCACCGCACCCTAATCACGGGTGTGCTTCTGTCTCCCGCCTACACATGCCCCATGGGTGTGCGTCGCTCTGTCTTCCTGCATCTCTGTCAGACCTGCCGCGAACCAGTAGCCAGATAGCCATCCCAATAAGCATCTCTATTCTCTCATGCCATAGACGCTGGGCGAGCAGCAAAGAAGTCGGGGCGACAGAGTCAACTAATGATATGACGAAGAGTTGGGATATTCGTGTGTTACTAGACGGAATAATCCGTGTGAGCCTAGAGCTTCTAAACGGTAAGGTGTGAGAAGATGTGAATAGCCTCCATGTGTATTGAGATACACACGGAGACAGGTAAGCTATATAGTCGGAGAGGGAGGGGAGCGGGGTCACCGAGAGCGCCGGCGTGCAAGCAGCTTCCGCTCCACCCTCATCGCGCTCCGAGAAGGAGGAGAAATGAACAAGCAAGCATCTCCCTCTAGTAAGAGAGAAAGGATGCTTGCTTGTCCGAGAAGGAAGAGAAATGAACAAGCAAGCATCCCTTCTCTTACTTTTCTTGGATGCCTTATGGTACCGCCAAGGATATATTGGCGGTTTACTACAACCCTAAGAAAATGATATTTCTTTGGCGGCTAGATTACAACACAGAGAAATTTTAGACCCTAAAGAATTATCGGTTTTGGTGTAGTGAAAATAAAGCTCATGGTAACAAAAAAACAGGTTTAGGAAAAGGAAACTAAAGTTTAGAGTCTTCAAATCCCACCAATTTCAATGTCTAATATGACTTCTAATGAATGGTAGATCAAAACCTCACCCCTCAGATCTTCTCATTCCCTCTCTTAACTTCAAAAAAGGGAAAGGACAAACCAAACCATATAAGAGAATCTCCTCTCTCCCTCTCTCAACCCTAAAAGGAAAAAGGAAAAACACACCATAGAAGAGAAGTTTAGCTCCCTTGGTTTTACCACTTTTTCGTAATCTCTCCACCCACCCCACCACCACACACACACCCCGACACACCAAGGTACATAATATTGCAAACAATTCCCATTTCAGCCTATGCAGTATGCAGCATGTATGGAGCTGCAACACCACAGCCCACCTATGTCAAAAATATTAAAATGAAGCTTCGGCTCAATACACGATTATGATGAATTGAACAAGAGACCAAATTGTCCCTCCTCCGCCGCCGAGTGCCTCTACTCAGCCGCAGCAGGGTGACCCTGTGTGGGACCAGTGGACTGGTTCACACTCTGCTCACCAGGGGGAGCCGTAGGTACCTCGCACGTCCCTTTACTTGTTTATGTGTTGGACTTAGTTGATGGATTGTGTTGGACGTGGATGTTCGTCGAGGATGAACGATATGTGTTTATGTGATTCTGATGGATGATATGTGGTTATGGACATGTCGATGGTTCGATTATGATATGTGATATATTGTGATATGTGATATATTGTGATATATGTGATATATGTGATGAGTACATGTCGATGGATATGCTGTCCTAATAGCGGATTGCGCGGAAATAGCCTGAACATTAAAAAAAATGAAATTTGCCAGCTTCGCCGACTGCGGCACTCGGTTAAGCTGGGACACGAAACCGTAAAAGCCTCGGGCTCAGTGGCTTCGCCGAGTGCCATGTGGCCGGCACTCGGCGAAGGCAGGGGCTTCGCCGAGTGCCAAAGTCCCACTGGGCGAAGAGGACGGAGAAGCCAGGGGCTTCGCCGAGTGCCAGCCACGTGGCACTCGGCGAAGAATTTTAAAAAAATAAAGCCATTTCTTCGCCGAGTGCCTCGTGGCTCGTGGCTGGCACTCGGCGAAGACTTCGCCGAGTGCCAAAGTCCCACTGGGCGAAGAGGACGGAGAAGCCACTTGCCGTCATCTTCGCTGAGTGGGCCCTTGGCACTCGGCGAAGGCTTCGCCGAGTGCCCGAAATTTGGCAAGTGCTCTTCGCCGAGTGCGGCACTCGGCGAAGCCTTCGCCGAGTATAAAGTAGTCTTCGCCGAGTGCCCCAGGCACTCGGCGAAGTACTATTTTCATGTAGTGAGACCAAATTGTTTCTTGAAAATTACTCGTATATGACCAAATATTAAATTAAAGTGGAACTTAATTGTTTGATCCAGGATCACATTCGATAAGAAGAACGCGAACTGAAAAGGTGAACTAATAAAACAAGCTACCCTCAGTAAACTTATTTTCTTTTTATAATACTCTCACTGAACTTTATTTCCCCAAACAGCGCATCAGGCCATCAGCACTGCGAGAGATGATCGGTTTTCCTATATTCCACATGCCATACGAAGATCACTGGTTCCCGACTGCTGCTGGCAATTTGCTGCTGGGGCCTTGTTTAGTTCTAAAAAAATTTGCAAAATCGACACTGTAGCACTTTTGTTTGTATTTGATAAAAATTATTCAATCATGGACTAACTAGGCTTAAAAGATTCGTCTCGTCAATTTCGACCAAACTGTGCAATTAGTTTTTATTTTCATCTATATTTAATACTACATGCATGCGTCTAAAGATTCGATGTGACGGAGAATCTGAAAAATTTTGCAAAACTTTTTGGAAACTAAACAAGGCCTGGCTAGCTTGAGCTGAAAAGGTACCAAACACCATTAATCTTATAACCATGTTATAGATCAGCACTCACACTTGCAAATTCAGCGAAACAACGTACTCCAAAACCTCCTTTATTTGCAAATTCATCACTCTAAGTCTAAGGTGGATATCATACATCATACAAGTAAATACTCGAGAATAGAGAATAGAGGCCATACCAGCAATGACTCGGTGTAGAAGCTCACAAAGGGATAAATAATGCTGTCGACGACTCTGCCCATCTCGCACACCTTCCTCGCCTGCAACTGCAATGACGACCCAACAAGCTCGATGGTGAATACGCCATCTTCTGTGCTTACAAAAATGACATTGGCGTCTTGGGCAACGCCACTCAAACATGGCTGCCTCTTAAGGTTGCCAACCGGGAGCAGCGTTTTGAGATCGATGACCCTGCGCTGCACCCATCGGCCATCGTCGTCTCCGGCGGTGCTTTCCGTCTCCTCCCTTGCCAACAGGTAGAGCATGGTACCCGTCTTAGGACACAGGCAGGCCAATCCGAGCCCGCCGCCCTCCGCCGCCATGACGACGACGTTTGTGTTCTTGCCATTGCCAATGCCGAGACGCTTCTCCCTCGGCAGCTCCATCATCGACAGGACGTCGCGTTCCCTGATGCCTGCTGAGATGATGTCCCTTCTGCGCACACGGCGTAGGAGGCCGTACCGGTACCGCAGTATCCCCGCCGTCGGCAGAAGAAGTAGAGCGAGTCCCCCACCAGCGCGGCGGGGCGATCGTCGAGGTTGTACCGGCCGTGGTCGAGGTGGATGTTGATGTGCACGCTCCACTCGCCGGTGTCAGACGCGTAGAAACAAGCGTGTGCGTCGAAGTAATGGCTCTCCGGTATCGGTATGTTCTCCACGCCGACGAAGGCGACGATGAAAGGTCCCCCGCTGCAGCCGCGGTGGTCGTCGTCGCAGCCTTCGGTGGCCGCAGCGCAGACCACAGCTGGGCGTGTCAAGACATCCGGCACATCGGGGAGGCTGTGCCGCTCGCCGGTGGCTGGGTCCCAGACGACGTAGGAGCCGAGCACTCCCCTGGGGTCGAGGGAGCCGTAGTCGTAGAAGACGGCGTGGCCGTGGCGGCAGTCGAGCGCATGGCACCGGCGATGGTCGGCGTCGGAAGGGCGGAAGGACGTGGTGGAGACGAAGCGGGGAAGCTTGCGGTTGCTAGGGTTGTGGAGGAAGCCGAGCACGGGGGCCGTTGGGTGCAACGCGCGGTAGCGGCCGGGGAAGGCGGCGTCGGTGATGATGCAGCGCCAGCCCTTGCAGACGGCGGAGGCCCGGACGAGCCCCGCAGGATCGTCCGGAGGAAGGCGGAGGAGGATTTCCGGAATGAGATCGTCCGGCAGAGTCCGCGGAGGCGGCGCCATTGGCGTAACCGCCTCGCGATCCAAGGAGGGACGAGCAGGAGAATGTGAATGAAATCGTCCTCCTATATATAGTTATATGCCTCGCCGCTAAACCCCTACCACAAATCTAGGAGAGCTGGATAATGATGTCGCTGCTTCCTTGTATATGTCCAGGTAAAGTTCATCATCTTCCATATATATCTACATCGATTTGATCTGTGTGAATTGTTGATTGGAAAGTTTCAAACGCTGCGTGCACTTTCCTTTTTATTCTACAAAATTTGCCACCCAGCTTGAATTATTTTGATTATTTTGCAAGTTAAGCACAAAATATAATAAATCAAATAGCTTTGCAAAAAGTTAGACATAAAAGATAATAATTATAAGTTAATATCTACTAGTTACACGTAGAAAGTTAGATATAAAAGTTGCATACATAAAGTTAGACATAAAAGTTACGTGCAGAAAGTTAATAATTACAAATTATATGGTTAAAATTTACATCTAGCATTTTAAAATAAATGATTTACTTTTTTATGACATCAGTGGTGGTTATGGAAA
>Ga0182004_10004654_pt1 | contig 11089 bp, 12 predicted proteins | sample Sormic07211540_1_FD_120479 | JGI IMG/M metagenome (GOLD analysis project Ga0182004, IMG submission 120479) | Endophyte microbial communities from Sorghum bicolor roots, Mead, Nebraska, USA - 072115-40_1 MetaG | ecosystem: Host-associated > Plants > Roots > Unclassified | place: USA: Nebraska...
AAAAAAAATATTTCAATTTTTTAGTACTTCTTAATTATTCACAAAAAATGTTACTTCTTAGTTTTAGCTGACCTATTATTTCTTTTAATTAACCTTGCTCTCCGGGAGTCGGAGGGGTTCGCCAAAACAAAACGGCTGCTGGCGGTGTTGGCAAGCGGCAGGATCACGCACTCACGCACGACCCCTAGAAGCGTCCGCCGCTCTGAGCCGTTAAAGGTTGATGAAAACGTTGCCTCGAGATACGGTCTCGCGCATGTAGAACGTTCCAGTCCGTCTGCCGTTAGCAGGCCCGTCATGACATCCAATCCAACGGCGCAGATCGACCTGGCGAACCGGAAGCCGCATCCTCACCGTGCGCGCCCTCACGACACGAGCCACTCCGTCGTGTGGGGCCTCCCGGACAGCCCCATGGCACGGGCCGCCCGCCCGTCCCTCCCCCAACAGGCTGGCACGCATCACGAGGGGCGTCGTGCACGAAGCAAACGGCCCCGCCCTCAATTAGCTCACGCTTAATATCCCCCGTTAACGCCAAGGAAAGTAGGAAACAAATTATAAACACCCCTTAATTACCTATTGCCTTACGTCCTCTGCAATAGCCCCAGTGCCGCGGCTGCCCTCAGCAGCTATCCCAGATTGTGCTCTGCTGCCGCGGGGCGATTAGATAAATCCGGCGGAGCAAGAGGGGGGGAAAATTATCCTGCGATTTTTTTCTTCCTTCCTCTCCCTCTCGATTTGCCCGAGAAAATTTTTCGTTGTTTCCCGCATCACTCTCCACTAAGCCGCCGCCTCCCCCGCTGGTGCTGCTCGTCGCTTCCTGCCCAATTCGGCGCCATTCGCGTCGCCCGGCCCCCTATTAATTCCCTGCCTCGGTAGTCGCTGGCCGATTGCCTCGTGAAATTTCCTGTTTCGTTGCCTCTCGGGGTGTTAAATACCCACGCTGCTAGGGTTCAATCGTCGTCAGGAGGCTTATCACTGCGGCCTACGGCGGCGGCGGCGGTTCGAGGTACTGGTTTTCCACTGCTTCCTTGGTTTCTCCGATTCTGGATTATACTTAGGTGACTTTGTGGTTTGTCCTCGCTTCATCGGATCTAAGTATGTGGTTTTTGTTTGTAATAATGTTTTTTCCATCCCCTTTCTTGCAGAGTTTGTGGATAGTTTGCGAAGAGATAGTTAGGGTTCTGCGAATTATTATTATTATTTTTTGTCTCCCGTGTCCGATGGAGGAATCGGACGTAGGAGTTAATCCTGGGAAGCAAATGGAAGAGGATAAGGCTGCGGGAGTATCGGGAGATGAGGGTAAGATTGAGAGGAGTCACTCTATCAATCTGAATAGGGCGCCCACAGTTGCTGTGGAGGCGAGGAGCACTCAGGGGAATGTTGAGACGCACGGCGCAGTGGTGTCGGGAACTAAGGATGCAGGCACCGGAAAGGCAGAGCAATCCAGTGGTGATGGTCAGGAGAAGTTACCCAAGTGTGAGCAAGTCGACTACGAAAGTGAGATTGAAGGCTGTGTAGATGATGAGAACCCTGTCAAGAAGGCTGCTTTAGTTACTTTGGTTGGAAATGAATATTGTGGTGGTGATGATGATGAGAGAGTTCAAGTGCTCACCATTGTCAAGAAGGATGAACCTGCAGATGACATTGGCGACTGTATTAATCCTGGGACAGTTGCAGGGTACAGTGAAGTGAAGGGTGCTGTAGGTGCTTCTGCCGCCACTTCTGCAGTGCGACCTGCTGGCTCCCGATCATCCAGTTTCCACGGTGTGACCAGGTGAGTGTGGTGTATGTCCTTGTAATTTGTAATAGCTGCTAACGGGAGACAAACAATGCAATTGATTTATCACTTTGGTATCTTAATTAAATACACCTTGTCTGCTAAGCATACTGGGACAATTTGCCAAAGCATCATCAATTTGTGCAGGCATAGATGGAGTGGGAAATATGAAGCTCATTTGTGGGACAGTTCTTGCAGAGTAGAGGGACGTAGAAGGAAAGGGAAACAAGGTATCCATTTATTTTTAACCATCTAACCATCAGTATGAGAACTTTAATCTAAATGGGATTTACTGTTTATATACCGAACCATTACCTTTTCTTAGTAATATTGATTCCATGGCATTACCAGATATAGAAATATGGTCATGTAAAGAAAATAGGTTTCCTTGGGAGCTAATATTGTGCATTTATTTCTTTGCCATCTTCTCATTTATTGATCATTGAGAGAGAATCTTGGGCAATATTTTCTGTAGCAGTGAGAGAACAGAACTAGATTCTTGTCCAATTATAGAAGAGCTACGAATTTGATAGCTCTCTCCTGGCCACATTTCATTTAGTACAAACTATGCCCTTCTGAACCAATACTAAAAATTGTATGTAGTTATGTATGCCATATCATTCTTCAGTTAGTGTCATGATTCTTTTGTTGTCAGTCAGTTTTTATTTTTTTTATTTTTTTGTGTGCATTATATGACTTTATCATTGTCCTAGTTCAACACATGCGTGTTAAGATATTTATGTGCCCTATATTGGTTGCTTCACTTACTATTTCTGGCACTGCACACTTGAGCTGCGATTATTGGATTAGCAAGCTCCTGCAAAAGTAGGTCAGCTTACATTTAGATGCAATAGGCGAAAAGTATGTGATGTGCCTAGTTGATCTCACATTTTGTCACCTTCTAAACATCAATTAACTTGTACTGTTGATATACATTGTCTTGTAGTGGAAGCAGCCAAATATAGCTACAAAATTGGTTGCATCCTTTATTAAATTCCTCTAAACATTAATTAACTTGTACTCTTAATAGACATTGTCCTGTAGTGGATCAGAATCATTTTGTTGCTAGTTATTTAAATTGTTTTTACCTAGTATGTCATATCAACTGTTTCTAGTATATATAGCTATTTTCCCCCTGGATTGTATATATACATTAAGAAACATCAGTGATGCTACCTACTGTTTTTTTCCTATATAGTGGTTACCATGCACGTGCTGTATATTGATTCAGTAGCAATGGAAAAAATGATATGATAGAGCAATTTATCAATAACTGTGAACAAAAATAAACAAGTAAAGCCTTATATTTTAAAAATAGCTCAGAAATTGACAAACCAAAATCCTATGCGCAATAAAACCTACGAATGCACATATCTAAACCGATAAGGCGATAAGGTACATATTCTTATTTGTTTGCATCCATTCATCGAATGCTTTATTATGAGAACATAAAGTATTTAGAAATTACTCAGCCCTGTTCTAAGGAGTGCACTCTTCAATGAATCTGCCCTATGAACTAGTAAAGCACTAAAGCTAGTACTTCCCTGAGACTTTTTCCATCGCTGAAGAGATAAAGTACCACCGTCAAAGATGATACTGTTTCTATGACAATTTATTATTTTATTTCATTCTGTGTGATGTGTATTTAGTTATCTGTGACTTATACTAACGGTTTCTTGCAATGGTGTTCTGATGTGGCGGTGCTTCAGTTTATCTAGGTAACTATTGTTAATTCATTTATCTTTGTCTTGGTTCTTGTGTTTAAGGTTTTGATTATTTCCCCCTAAATTCTGTACCTTGCAGGAAGTTATGATACTGAGGAAAAAGCTGCCAGGGCCTATGATGTTGCTGCTATTAAATACTGGGGCGGAAATACCAGACTAAACTTTCCGGCAAGTTTTTTCCTTTGGCTTCAGTGATATCTTTCAGTTACATGGTCTTATACATGTTAGAATTGTTCCAGATTGAACAATATGGAAAGGAATTGGAGGACATAAGGGATTTGTCTCGAGAGGAATGTGTAACATACTTGAGAAGGTATGTTATCAATCTTCCTCATTTATTTCACTGTAGAGAAAAGGCTACAACAGTAATTTGTCTCATCCTGCAGGAGGAGCAGCTGCTTTTCAAGAGGAGCTTCTATTTACAGAGGAGTGACAAGGTTACCTGTCTTTTATTTGTTTTGTTGAGCTTGCTGAGACTTCAAATCATTACCTTTTTGTTCTGTATGCTATACTGAAATTAAACTAAAATCTTATCCTATGGCAGAAGGCAGAAAGATGGGAGATGGCAAGCACGCATAGGACTGGTTGCTGGAACTAGAGACATTTACCTGGGAACATTCAGTATGCAACACATGAACTGTGATTTACACATGCTGTTGAAAAGTAACTAATTTGAGTTCACTGATGGTTTTTATTTTGTTTCAGAAACGGAGGAAGAAGCTGCAGAGGCTTATGATATTGCTGCAATTGAGATACGTGGCAAAAATGCTGTGACTAATTTTGACCGAAGCAACTATGTCGACAAGGGTATGCACTGTATAGAAGGAGAAGGCTTGAGGCTGCTCGCATCCAAGCCAGAAGAATGACTTCAAGTTCAATGCAGTGATTGTTGATGGAGCAGATTTGGCCAGACATATAATGGAGCTTAGTTGGTACATACAGATAGAAGAACTGGTTTCAGTTTGTCAATATTCCTGCTTTACAAGGCTTAAGATTACAGTAAATCGACCCACTAGCAACAATTGTGCCAGGAAGATTTTGAGCTTGTGTATCATAAGGCTTTGTAGCATAGATCTTTCTGAAAATGTTAGCAAGTCCATGTTTACTGTTTGATAGCATCGAGTTATCAAATTGCACTTTCCAAATCTTTCTGAAGAATGGTCCTTGTGTATGATCAAGCGTTTTACCTCGGCGTTTGCCACTGCTTTGCACTTTCTTCATAAAAAAATGCCCCACAAGCAGCGTTTATGTTCGTTCAATGTTCACGTTTACTTTTCTTTCAGCGGCTGTTTGCATACCCACCCATGCTACCTGGCGATGGCTTGTCCTATTTTGCTGGCACGGGGTTGGTTGTTGGCGGCCGGTGCGTGAGCGTTTTTGTGGAAACAGCCAAAGCGGACATCCAGGAGCGCGGTCCGCGTGAGGAGCCAGGGCCCAGGAGAGCCTGTGGTGCTGGTCGCGGGCCAACGATATGGAGTGCACCGATGCCGTGACCTCGAGCTGAATTTCATGAGCGATTGGTTGGATAAACCGGATGCTGGCCACGACGTCGGAACAGACCGAGAATTTCCATGATTCCATTTCCATCATCAATTCACCGCCACTTCCAACCAGAACTACTGAACTAGCGATTTCACAATGCACAAATCGGATGAACCAAAAAACCTGCATTGGTTGATCTCTCCAGCGACCCTGTGAATCTCTTTACGACTTCGGGAGTTTCTGCCACCTACTCCCAGCGGAAAGTTCATGAGCTTCCGTGCTTCCGCACCCCAAAAAACACGTAAATAATCACAAAAAAATACAACAAAAATATGGATGGATAATAGATCTTGCAGAGTTGCACCGGAATACCAAATCTGATAGGAGTACAGGATACGCTGTCCCTACTCCCAATCTATTGAGAGCCTTGTCTCAGAACTCAGATGGTCGTTGCTGCAAGCTTGATGCTGGATCTGTGACCTCTCGAACAATTAGGATTGTGGACACCTTGTAGCTCAGTGGTAACTCTGGCAGGGGCCACTGGCCAGGCTGCCCACCTAAGATCGACACTTGGATGTCACACCGTAGGCAGACTGCTCCGACAGCCTCATCCACGTTTGAGCGCACGGTCAGTGCTCCTGTCAGCTTTAATAAAAACATAACACCCGGATAGTCAACCTCCCATGGCAGTGCCACATGGTTTACACCTATATCAGATAAGAGACGAAGAAATACCTAGATCAACAACTACCTTCATGAAACCATTGAGGCACATAACTAGAGTCCAGTGTCACGAATACATAATTTTGAGCAACATGAAATATTCATGACATGACCATTATATGAAGGAGTTCCATCGCTACAACATATTTACAACAATCATGCATGGTTTTACAGCTACACAATATTATCGACTCGGTAGGTGCAAAATGCAGTGCTAATATCCAGACATCTTCCTCCAAACTGATCCTAGCACATTCCTGCATTGAGTATAAATTATCAAAGCACAAATACTTAGAAAAGTTACCTCGCAAAGGTCTGAACGAACACATATTTTTTTTCAAGAAAATGGGACATACAAAACTTAGAAACATTGATGGGGGGCATAAATGACGCAGCTAAGCTCACCTGGAGAGTGAAAGAAAACAGGTTGCCTAGTATTGATATTCTGGATTGAAGAAAGGATTCACCTCCCTTGCTTCAGATTCTCGTTGAATCCTGGCTCTCCTTTCAACCTCTACCTCCTCCAGAATTGAGCGCTTTGGGTTTGAACTCTTAAACTGCACATGTGAACAGTGAATATTTATGTTCCTAAGACCCTTTTTTTTCCTTCAGATGAACTCTAAGATCTCCTTTTTTTAAATAAAGATCCCTTGATTTAAGGAAAATATTCGAGGAAGTAAACCAAAGATAATAAATATTAGCTACAAAACAGAAAAGAATTAAGGTAATGTGCCATGTGCCACACAGTTTTTTTCAGTAAAAATTGGACTAGGTCACTGGATACTGAAAGCCTTGTGATTCTATAAACAATAAAACGATGTTTCCACATTTTGGGAAACGGGATAAAAGAGCGCCTGCTAACTGCTAAGGGCTCTTTGATTTTCATAAACTAACTTAATTCAGTTTTGATGCCGAGGCTGGAAGTTAGACTTCATGTATCTTAAAAAAAACACTTAATTCAGTTTTGTGCTAAACTCTCCAACCCAACTTTTGTTCAGTTTTGTGTTAAGCTCAACAAGCAAACTTAATGAATAATGCCCAAAAGCTTCAGAAGTGAACCTAGCTCATAAGAGCACCACAAGCTGTCAAACTCTATGTCAACTCTCATTTGCCCTCAGCTTTGTCATAGAGAGTTCTTACACAATTTCTGCAAGATAAAGCCCAGCTATTTCATCCCGATTTAAAGCTCATTCTGGTAATATGCCTTTCAGTAAGGTATAAAGGCCTAAGAATGTGGAAAATGTGCAAAACCATGGAGGCAGTCTCTCTCCATCTGTCAAGTTTTTTTTTTCTAGAACGTAGGAAATCACTAAAACAATATTTGATAGAAGATAACGACAGTTGTTAACTGAAATTCCGTAGTATGCATAACAAAAACCACACTGCAATATCATTAATCATTAGGGCAGCACATCACTGTAGACTTGTAGAGTCACTTTGCTGTGCTTCTAGCACAAACAAACTAACTGCTGCCAAGTGGCCACCATTTTCACAAATGAGAATGGTAAAATGTAACAGGAAACAGATAATACCTTGTTAACAAGATTCTCAAACGCTTTTGATCCATTTTGCTCAATGTATCTCTGTGCAGCTGAAATTACATCATCAGGCCTGCCTGATTCATCCTTCTTTGGAATATACCAGATGTTTACAACTTGCTGATTTACAATCATTGGCCTCACAAAATGCTCATATACATGTGCAGCTCCATTGAACTGTGGCAATACTAACCAGCAATTGAAAAACAGTTTCGCATAAGACCAGAATGGGAGCCTGCAAAGTGCAAAGTGATGCCTGCCATGAGCATTTTCCATTTATCTCATTATGTATCCAAATCCAAGAATCTTATCAACCAAATCATGAGATAGCGGTGAATCATGAAGTGCAGTACTAAACCAAAGAAGGTCAACAGCAAGAAAATCAAGGAACTATTGTTTATAGCCCTAAAAAATATTCCACATATGACCATCATGGTAAGTTCGAAGATGCACACCAAACTAAAGCTAAGATGAAATGTGCATTTGTGCAGAAAATTTGTTGTTTTTACCATTCGAGTACTGGAGCAAAGGTGAGCTCGAATAGAGTGATAAATGAGTACAGCACCCAGTATGTGAGCCATTGCTGATCATCCACAGCAGATTTTGTTTCAATTGCTCTAACAGAGGCATACCTGTGGAAAATGTCCAATGAGGTAAGAGAGAAACAATAACCATCAAATGGAAGACAGTTAGCGTCTATATGAAGGTTAATGGATTAACTTACAGAGGATATGCAAGTGAAACTAAAGGCCTGCAAAGACAAACAAATAGAGGATTAAAAATTCTTCAAATTGCAGCTGAACATTCAGTGATGTTCAAAAACCATAACTGCACCTAATTTTTACTTGATTGACAGAAAGTAAACACACAGGTAAAAGCTATCACATTTAGCAACCAACAGTTAGGCAATTTGGCATATTCTCTGGATATCACGTGCTTATGTATTATCATGTTCTATAAGGAGAAGCTATCCTGATTATGATACTGATATGCAATCGAAGATACTAGTAATTCTGCAGAAGTTGTAAAATCATATAAGAAGCTAATAGCTTAAAATTCCATCCTTATGGGGTCCGTCCATCAACAAAGATCCACTAATCTAAAAAGAAAGAACATCAGCATCACTAACAGAATGTCAACATCATAGGGTCCATGATTTGGTCAAATCTTATTTGCTAAATGCTAACCATTTTTTCACATAATCTTAGTCGTGCATGGACATAATCATTTTTTCCGTCTTCGTTCCTTTTTGGAAATTTAACACGCTACTTCCAGGACCAAAATGCTGAGGCCTAATTTGGAAGGTTACAGGCATTTCACGATTTATTAATCATGCTCAGCTCCACATCAGGTCTTTGGGTAGGTTCGCACTCACTCGCCCTTTGTTTGCTGATACTACTGGTACGAACAACCTCCGCTGAACGAAAAACCCTGAACCCAGCCATAACATACGCACCGCAACCACAAATTCCCAGCACCGCCGTCCACAAATCACGCAATGATTCGAGCATGCTCCGTCTAGGTGACTTGACAGAACAGGATAACGCTGCATCTCGAATGAAATAGCAGCACAGCCAGCACTGCTCACGAATCGTACTAGAAACGCAGAGACGAGCAGCTCAAGAGCTAAGCATCTGAAGGGGGGAATCAGATCAGGAATGCGTACCCCGCGAGAACATCCATGTTGTTGACCAAGACCTTGAGGAAAGATCCGGATCCGCCCCCCATTCTGCAGTCCGCCCAGCAAAACTGCGAAATCTGTGGAGGAATGCGAGAGCCGACCTGGGATGAGCGGAGCCGCTGGGTTTGGTGGTCTAGAACCTGCGACTGCGAGTGAGTGGCCGCCTTTCGTTTTCTTCGCTCCTTCACCAACCTTTCCGTGTCTTCGTCGTCGACCTGACGTGACTGAAGAGAGTGTTTCCGGCTAGTCTCTCATCCAGTCATCCTTCATCCATCCGATTACGACGCGTGGACCAAGGTCGTGTCACGCGGTAGCAGAGGCCCATGAAGTATACCGGACTGGGCCGGATCCAATGGGCCTGTAGGATACAGGAACCACAACAAGTCACAAACTCGCTATCATCATCTGATCGAATCAACTTCCTTTGGATGATTTGAGGAGATAGAGTGATAGATGAATAAAAATATAAGAGTATAAATTATATACCCTAGCCGCTACATAATGATAATGCGTTAGATGTTATCGAAACAGCTTGTGTGGAGGGAAAAAAAAGAATCCTCTTCTAAACGATTTCAGATCATCAAAAAATGTTTGCAGTCTCGTATAATAATACGCAGGCTTTTTGGGTGGTCGGAGCATAAGGCAATTAAAGGTAGAGGTCATGGTCATATATATCTATAACTATATCTTTATACCTCTCGTAAAGTTAATCTTTCACTACAAGTTCTATCTATCTTCAACTAACTATATCAATATCATCTTCCACTAATAGCCATTTCATGCCACTAATTTTCAACCTCTTAATGCGAGTTATCTAGTCATCTTCTTTTCTTAAGTTTCAATCCAAATCCTTTGAAATTCTCACAACAAACCGCGGAATATCTTCTAGTATATGGAGCAATGGGATATGTACATGCATTGTATGAATATAGAATGTTGTCTTTGTTCTTTTTCGTGACTATATCTAAGCATTTTTTTTATTAAAAGGAAAGAGAGTTTACAACACACATCTCAGTAAGTCTAGGCTTACAAAGATCAACACGACCCTTGCGAGACGAATCTCACAAGCATCACCAACAAAGCTCAAAAGCTGCTGTTACACAATTTTCTCGAACTGTCCCTATCACACAAGGGAAGAAATTTTCTCGAACTGCAGAGTCGAGAAATCAAGAAAGGCCTTGTTTAGTTCACCTAAAAACAAAAAAACTTTTCAAAATTCTCTATCATATCGAATCTTGCGGCACATACATATAGCACTAAATATAGATAAAAACAAAAACTAATTGCACAGTTTGTCCGTAAATTAAGAGATGAATCTTTTGAGCGTAGTTACTCCATGATTAGATAATATTTGTCAAATAAAAAAAACAAAAATACTACAGTATCTCGATCTAAAAAAATTTTGTGGGCTAAACAAAGCTAAAGTCTTATACCGGTAAAGTAGACGGTCTGCTGACCCAACACGTTGACTACTGACTCATGTAATGGCGCCGGTCGGGAGAATGCGTGCACGGATTTGCTCACCCAACGCTACCGTAAAGAAGCGGATTCGCACGATCGATGGAGTGACAGCGACTCGCGCACCCCAGCCCCCGACCCGCTCCCGGCGGGCCGCGCTAAACGACTCGCCAGAGCTTTCGCGCAAAAGCCGCCGGGTTCCGCACGGGCGCGCGCCTCGGCCCAACAGCAGCAACAACAGCCTCGTTCGTTCTCTCGCGGTCGCGGGGCACGTACGATCGATACGAAGCAGGCGCGGCGGATCGGACGGACGAACCCCGAGGCGCGGCCGCGGCCGCGGGCCGGACGCGACGCGACGCGAGGCTCGGCTCGTCCCCAATCCCCAGGTGGGGAGGTAGCACAGCACAGCAGACGGAATGATGAGCGCATGCGTCTTGTGCGCCGGGCGGGAGGAGATCGAGGTCGTTTCGGGAGGACACGAGCACGGCAGCGCGGGCTGGTCTGGTTGGTCTCCTCCCGTCCGGGAACTGTTCGTCCTTGACCTCAAATGGCAGCCGTCCTGTCGTTGTTGGCCTTTGGCGGCTTGGCCGTGGCCGCCATCCCAATCCCAAAACCTGCAGCCTCGTGCTAGCCCGTCCCCGGTTGGGTACGGTCGACCGCGACGTGTCTAGCTACCTACTACCATCTCGCTAGCTCGATGTAGTAGAGA
>Ga0182004_10004655_pt1 | contig 11086 bp, 7 predicted proteins | sample Sormic07211540_1_FD_120479 | JGI IMG/M metagenome (GOLD analysis project Ga0182004, IMG submission 120479) | Endophyte microbial communities from Sorghum bicolor roots, Mead, Nebraska, USA - 072115-40_1 MetaG | ecosystem: Host-associated > Plants > Roots > Unclassified | place: USA: Nebraska...
TAGTACAAAGTTTTTGCTATAGCTTTAAATATATGTGTTTTCTGTAATTAATTAGAATAATTTATACATACAGTTTCTATGGTCTAATGTGGTGAAATTTTTATGGTGGGCTTATTATTGTATGCTTGGACTATGGTAAAAAGTTTCATACTCATTGGATTAGTATGACTTAGTTATAAATTAACTAAGTTATACGTGATCGAATGGGTACGAAATTTTTACTATACTTTAACTATACAATAATTAGCTCATCAAAAAAGCCATCATAATTGGACCATATAAACTGCATATATAAATTATTCTAATTAATTATAGAAAAATATAGATTTAAATCTATAACAAAAACTTACTAAATGATACAATATTATATGTTTACTATGCGGATCTACTCATATGGTTTTTTATAAGCTTAGATTTTTTATTTTATCTATGATTTATTATGATTTTTCAAAGATTCAATATAAATAAATAAAAAAGAAAAAGACAACCACCCTCTAAAACTGCTCGAGAGGATTATTTGATTGGTTTTAAAAAATTCAAGGGATAAAATATCTAGTTTTATAATTTAGGATAAAGTAATTCACCTCAGATAGTTTAATAAGTTATGTAGACACTTTCCATTTGCCATGCAAAATATGTACTAAATTTTAGTTTAATACATCCAAACACCCCTTGTAAATAAAAAAATGCCGTTTTTATGCTGACGACGGCCGAGTTCTAACTTTAGCTACATTTGAGAGACGTCGGAATTTGGCACATGCCTTGGCCTTGTTTATGTATTTTTTTTTTGGATTTTACTACTGTAATAATTTTTTTGTTTGTGGCAAATATTATCCAATCATACACTAATTAGTGTTAAAAGATTCGGCTCGCGATTTACAGACAAACTATGTAATTAGTTTTTGTTTTCGTCTATATTTAATAGTCTATGCATGTGCCGCAAGATTCGATGTAACATAGAATCTTGAAAACTTTTTGGTTTTTTGAGTGAACTAAACAAGGCCTTGTTTAGTTTACCTAAAATTTAAAAACTTTTCAAGATTCTCGTCATATCAAATTTTGTGGCACATGTATGAAACAATAAATATAGACAAAAACAAAAATTTACGAGACGAATCTTTTGAGCCTAGTTAGTCTATAGTTGAAAAACAATTGTCAAATACAAACAAAAGTGCTACGGTGTCAAAATTAAAAAACTTTTCACAACTAAACAAGGCCGGGGCTTGTTTAGTTCCATTTTTTTTTACAAAATGTATACTGTAGCACTTTCGTTTGTGTTTGATAAATATTGTCCAATCGTGGATTAACTAAACTCAAAAAATTCGTCTCGTAAATTACAGATAAATTATGTAGCTAATTATTTCTTTTATCTATATTTAGTGGTATATGCATGTGCCGAGGAATTAAAAAAAACAAGGCCCGGATGGAATTCTTCCAAAATCCGAAATGTTATACAGAAGAGATTCGACCTCTGCTTTCGTTCACACCAGTGTTTTTCAGTTTCTTCTCCCTTTCACGTCGCCTGCCCAACCCAAGAGCTATAGGCTCGATTCGGCCGTCTCCGCCAGGCCAGGTTTATACCGTACATCTACATCACCGGTGCCAGGCCATCAGTTGCCGGCCGCCGCCGCCTTACTCCCAATTGCCCAGGTCTTCGTCGGGCCCTTTGCCGGCGACGAGCACCCACCAGAACAGGTATGCCTGCCCCCTTCTCTTCCATTCCTTCTGTGCAAAATTGAGTACCCGGACCCTAATTTAAGTTATTTGGCTATCTGTATTCGGATGGGATCTGTTCTAATCACAAGTGTAATACCTGCATTATGCCTACGAACTATGTTTTTTTTGGCAAAAATTATGGGTGTACCCCGTGTTCTTTATTTGGCCGGCCCCGGTAATAATGGATTGAAACACCAATCGCACCTCATGTGTTGTTTGGCATATTATTTAAGTAATATAATTAACTCCATCTCTTCGTAGCACATAGAAAGGGAAAATGAAAATACAATCTCCATTTTTGGCTTATTCCTTATGGGCCGTACATCATCTTTGGAATTCTTTTTTTTTGGTATATTGGGCATATGGTAGCTTAGAGTATATTCCTTGCGTTTTGCTAGGAAGGAAGAAATGGTCTTACACTCTTCCGAAGAGTATGTACTAAACATCTGCACTCACCCCATAGTGCCACTTACAAACAATAGTACAACCAAAAATATAATATGTTTTGGTCGTATGAAATACTACAGCTAATTCATTTTTGAAGGTGCTTAATAGAACTATATATGCCGGTATAAATATATTTTGATCAACATACTTGCACCTGTCACAGGAACCTTTTATTTTGGGAAGGACATAGAGAGGTCTGTGGTCTGTGGAGTGACAGCGAAGAAGTGAACTGATGTGCCATAGTACTGATGCTGTGCAGCAAGTTGTATTGGGAGGCAAGCTGTTGGAGATGGAAAATAGAGCTCCTTTACTGTTTGTGTGGATTTTTGTCGTTGTGTTTGTTTCATGGCACAAAACAATGTTTTTATATGCTACGGAAGAAGCCATTGATTACTTAACATATGATTCTCATGGGTCTAGTGGTTGGGAAGCTGAGAACTTGCCCAACTTACCCAGGTTCAAGGACCATACCAAACTTAACGAAATATTAGGGTGAACGTCTTCCCCTCTGGTTCTCATTTTTATTATTATTTAACATATAACTATGTCAATCTATATCACCAAGCTGCTAGTAATGGCAATATAATTTTATTTTTAAAAAGCAGCCCTTAATTTCAATTTAAAGTTATCCATTTGACAGTCTAACCATTTCAAAGAGCTCTGGGTTGATTTCCATTTAGGAACCCAGATGCATGCCAGTGGTGCATTCACAGATTTATTGCACTTGGCATTTCTCAGAATGCACCATGGATTTAGCTTTATTTTCTTTAACACCAGTAATTAATTACCATTGTCATTTTCAATTTACCGTCGGGTACATATGCTCAGCCAACTGGATCCACACCCTTTTCCCAAAGCCCATTTGCACATACCATTTGGACTTGACCGAGCACAAAACAGAAGTCCTGCAAACGAAACCCCAAATCTCCCCATTCCCCAACCATTCTATCACAGGTGCTCTTCGACCAGATCCAATCAAGAGAGCGACGATCTCCTGCAACTACTGAAGAATCGATCGAAGTAATACTTCTTACTTGGTAAGCGCTACTTTTGATTAGTTCCATTTTCTCCTAACTTTTTGCCTGGCAGCCAGCCAGATCTGCCTATAAGATCCAGATCCCGATCCAGTTCCGGGATAATCGATAGAAATTTCTGTTCATGCTATCGATGTAACCTGTGCATAGTATCCTCTTGTAGGCACTTGCGCTCCTAGGCGTGCTGATCTTGGTGGCGTCCTGGAACCCACGCGAACGAAGGTCCTCGTCCGCCAGGATGTCTTGCCAAACTTTACCAAACGATGTGGCAATGTATTGCTCTTACCTTTTCTTTTCTTTTCTTTAATCTTGTATGTTATGCGTGTCTTCTACTTTTTACGTGTTTGCTACCCCTCATTGCAAAATTGAAGTATCTGGGTTTCTTTGGTACATGTTTGTGTCATATTTCTGTGACCAATCTGCTGGTGTAATCGTCTGGGTTTGGTGGTCCATAGATTCTTGTTATTGATTCAAGTTTCTCTGTACATTAGTGGATATGGTGAATGCCTGGGTGGGATTTTTGTATTGAAGATGGTATGGAATCTAGTCATTTTTATGCAATTTGTATTTGTACTCTGCATACAGGAATACGGGTTGCATATATGGTTCTAGTTCATCATTGGACCAAATATATCGTCTCCTCTCAAGAGAGGGGTTATCTTCAGATTTTGCTGAAAACAGTCGTGTGTTGTTTGGGAACCATACTTTACTGTGTGAACTCATTAAGAAACGAGCCAAGGAAAAGGTAAAGTTCATCCTAAAGCTGCAGCCCCTTCTTTTAACAATACATAAGCATCACCGGATCGACAGGAACAATTTTGTAAGTAATTTTCTATATCACTGATAAATCAAACTATGCAGCCCTCGTTTCTTCAAAGAGACCTTCGTTACAAGATACAGGCCAAGCAAAACAAGAGGTATTATCCTTCAATGGTTTAGGATTTATTTTCACACTGCACTGGTATTATTTGCATTAGGTTGAGCTTTTAGATCTGTTTTGCGTTCTTACTCTATTTAGAGTTTTGTTATCCAGTATCTTTTGCTCAGGTTTTGTTGATGTGATTTCTAAGTACCATAAGTTAGAAAAGAAGCTTGGCTGCCCACTCTAGAACTTCTAGTGGTAACCAGGCAATGATATTTCCAATACACAGCGCAGATTCAAAAAGCATTGCTATTTTTTTTATAATAAATAGCATCTGTTAATAATCTGTAAATTTACATGTTCTGTTTTGTTGAGAAATTTTTTATTTCATAAATGAGTGCAAACATGGTTTGATTATTGGGATGGATCAAAACTCAAGTTGGACTTTTAGATGGGAGTACCTGGCCCTCAAAATTCATCTTCATTTTATTCATTTCTTTTCCTACCTTCGGAACAATCACAACAGGTGAAGGCTAATTTGTTCATTTCAAAAGTTTAGATGAACCTCACTTTAAAGTTTTAGGATGAAATAAAATTATCATGCATAGTGGTGCTGTTGTTTGACCTAAGTTTTTCTTTTAAGAAAATTGTTGCATCATAGATCCCATGTACATCATGTTCGGAACTAGTGCCCTATCTCAGTACTGTAGCTATTTGTTGGGATTTTGAGAGTTCAAACTCCCAGGTTTGTAGAATCATGACTTAATCGGTTTGGAATTGGAGCTATTCTGTGTGGGAAAGTTGAGTACCATTTTCTGGATGCCCCAGCAGCTAAGGCATGCAATTTTTTTTAGAACAAAATCCCAACAATACTAGAACATGTTTTGCATTTCAAGATTAAAAAATCCTACGGTTCTAACTTGTAAGCACTAATCAATCCAGCATCATATAAATAAGCTGCAAAATTAATCCTAATGGCTTGAGATCTTACATCAGTTTGTTTTTAGAAGCTAAGAGCTTCATGGCTACAGTTGTAACAAGATGATAGCTAGGTTGTATGGGGCCTAAGAAGTATTAACTATTAAGTTTTTTTTTTTTGATAAATTACTGACATGCTTGAAATTTGTCTGTTGCAAATGCTGAAATTCACTTGTGCTCATGAGTATAGGATTCAGATAACCATATCACTGTCTGGAAGTTCAAACACAGTACAGGCCCAGAATATCTTTCCACTTTATGCTCTGATTGCTAAACCAGTTAGTACTATTTTGTACAAAGGGGTAAGTCTATCCTTCTTTAATTTCCTCAACTAAAATTTTTGTTCCCAGATGATCCCTTTCTTATTTTTGGCATGGCATTGCAGCATTCTCCAGTATATCAGTTCACTCGGGCTTGTTTGCTGACTTGTTTTGATGAATCTGGACGTAACAGCCACACTGAAGCCACATTCATCATTGAAGACCTGAAGACTTTAGCTAACATTATCCTTGTTAGCTGTGGTACATTGTGCATCCTATGAGATTATCTGTGCATTGTATAGCTTTGATTACATTTCATCAAATTTAATTATGTTTTTCTCTTATTTCTTGAGGAAAATTTGGACAATCACCTGATGAAAATAACTGTTCAAAGAACCAGTTGGAGAACTCCTCTCTTCGAAGTAAGTCTATGGTTGTCATTTTGTGGAAGACATTGAACAGTTGCTAAAGTATATTGCCTCATATTGTCATCTATATCTATGGAAAACCAAAACTTCTCTTTTGATATTACCACAGTTCTGTGTCTCTAATATGTACTGTGCGTGGCTTCTACTATCTTAAATTATTCTGCATCAAACACATCATAAACATCCTGGAACCACCTTATGAAACGAACTATTTTATACGATGCATTTTAACAGAGCTTGGAGGGCAATGTTTCTGGGGCAAAATACCAAATGATTTACTTCATTCATCATTGGAGAATTGTGTGGATTTAAGCTTAGGACGGACTAAGAAGTTTGCTTTGCCAGTTACTATGAGCCCAGGCTTCGGAGAGGTGTGCAATTAAATCCTTGAAGTATATATTTTGTATATTCTTAAGGGTTAACACTGTTTTTAACAGACTTACCTTATTCCCCTAAATAATTGCATTGTCTAGTCACCCCCTGAACTTTTTTTTCTTGGTCTGCTTAGCCCCTTGACCTACAACTACTAGATCACTCATTCCCTGAAACCAGTATTAAGGCCTTGTTTAGTTCCCAAAACTTTTCAAGATTCCCTATCACATCGAATCTTTGGATGCATGTAAGGAGCATTAAATATAAATAAAATAAATAACTAATTACATAGTTTGCCTGTAATTTGCGAGATGAATATTTTGAGCCTATTTAGTTCATGGTTGGACAATAATTACCAAATACAAACGAAAGTGCTACAATAGCCAAACTCAAAAGTTTTCGCGAACTAAATAAGGCCTAAGAGTTCATTTCCCACTGTAGCGGTTACATCACCTGTTTTTTTCCTTACCATGACATTGCACATTGTTGGTGTGGGTGTATCCTCTTCAACTCAAATTTTATGCTTGCTTTATCAATGCAGAATTACCTAGGTCTTCAGTCCTAGGGCCATGACTCTTTTGGCTGCCCTTTTCTCCAAGTTTTCCTTACATACCTTCCACTTCCATATGCTTATTGCTTTCGATAGTAACAGTATGTTTGATAATCCTATTTTTCTTTTTTTGTTAACTGTTAATTTGCTATTGCAGACAAAATATCTTGAGCAGGACAGTTTCTTGACATTTTGTTCTCTTAAGTTTAATTCAGTGGTAAGGTCCTGCCTATTCCTCTGTTATTGTATCCATTTGATATTTATTGCTCTTTATGACAAAAATATTGTCGATGGAGTACAGCTACCCACTAAGCTACTTGCTGTATTTTTGCTAATATGTTTGAGCTTTGTTATTTCAGTGTCCATATCAACTAGAAGTAAGCATACGCGCACAAACCACTGGTGCAAGATACATGTTTAAGTCTCCTTACAATTCCTACTTATATAATGATGTCCCACCTTCTTTTCTACCACATATAGTAAGGTAATGATACTTATTCCAGTATTCCACAATGCACATAGCTTGCCTTATGTTATTAAGTGTGCATTTGCTTCATTATTTTTGCTCTCTTTACATGTTACCTTCCACTATAGGAATGGTTGTTCTTAATGCTTACATGCTCTATCTCCAAATGTGATATTTTATGTTCAGTTTGTATTATATTGAAAAGGGACTGCAGATCATTACTTGTTGTCCTTAGGAAGTTTAATTGAGCAGTGTATGTTGAGACTATTTAGAGTCTAATAACGTTTCGCAAGAGGGCTACATGTCATTTCATTAAGAGAGAAATAGTACAACGAGTTGAGTTAACATAACCCAACTTGAGAGGGTCCACCTCCGACACACCCCAAACACAAAACCACATCTAATGAAGTATCTTGCCCTCATTAACGGTCTATGTTGTGATGCTGATGCATTTGATTGTGAATCTTGATGAAGTTGAGTATGATACAATAACATACCGAGAGCATCTCTAGAGCTTCTTAATTCAACTCCCAGAAATGTTTTTTTGGCAAAAAAGTAAATTGAAAAAATGGCCTCCAACACCCAACAGTTTCCTATCCGAACTGCCTAAACATCTGCTTATGGTAAATTTCATGTTTAACTCACATGCACACATGTTCTTGCGCTCCCTATCCTGCAGTTCCATTGGTTTCCTCAGGCCCCACGTCGGTTTTTTGTGGTCTTTGTTTTGCTGCCACCACTTTGCTGCCTCTGGCCGCCGTAGGCGCCACCTAGCTGATGCACCTAGCCGCGCTTGGACGCGCACACCTACCTGGTCGGCTGGAGGGGGCTGTGGCCGGCTGGGGACAACCTATGATTGGCTGGGGGGCGGTAGGCAAGTTGGAGGGAATTCCTCCCGTCCGAACGTACGGATGGGAGACATCGGCCGATGGGTTTCCCGTGCAGACTAGTGGGGAGCGCGGGAGCAGTATGCCGCACGCGGGTGGAAGCTGAGCGCGGAAACGTTTTCGGGTCAGAGTCACAGGATTGTTTACTTTTTGCAGTCTGCCTCAAGTAGGATAGATTCTTTTTCCTTTTTCTTTTCTTTTCCTTTTTTTGTTCCTTATTTTTTATTTATATTTCTTTTTTATTTTATGTGATTTTTATTATTCTATTATTTTTATGTCTCCTTTATTTCTTTTCTTTTCTTTTCCCTTCCTTTTTCCTTTTGCTTTTCGTGCATCATTCATATTTTCCTTTTTTTTATATTTTCCGGCCTTCATTTTTTATTTATATTTCTTTTTTTTATATGATTCTTTTATTTTTATTTTCTGTTTCTTTTATTTTTTATTTTTTTATTTTTTTTTGAGTTTCGTGTATCATTCATTTTTTTCCGTTTTATGTGTTTATTCTTTTTATTATAATTATTTATATTTTATTACCTTTCTTTTATTTTAATGTTCACGTGGTATGCATGTAATGTTCTATAATATATTTTGCGATGTTCATGCAGTATACACATAATGTTCTTGTAGTATACATGTGATGTTCTATGTTTTTTGATGTTCACGTGGTATGCATTGTGATGTTTACATAATATACTTGTGATGTTCTATGTTTTTTTTATGTTCATGTGGTATTATGATGTTCTAGGGTGTATTTTTGATATTTGCGTAGTATGCATGTGATATTTTCGTAGTATACGGGTGGTCTTCAATTATGTTCTCGTAGTATACAAGTCATGTTCTATGATGTTTTTTGTGATGTTTCACACAGTGTACATGTGATGTTCTATGGTGTATCTAGTGGTGTTCTATAATGTTTTTAGTGGTGTTTTATGGTGTATTTGATGATGTCTGTTTATTATACATGTGATGTTTTATAGCGTATTTTAGGACAAAGTATCCATGTGATGTTCTTTTAACTTTTTTCTCTATTATGTGATTTAAATTTTTCCTTAGAATTTGCTCTAATTTTTTATTATTTTTATTTGTTATGTATTTATTTATTTATTTTTATGTATATTATAATATCAGTTTCATGAATCTAAAACTAGAACACTGTTCTTCTACATCGAGAATATTTTTTTTAAGAAGACGGAACATTGTTCTCTCTTCTCTGAACATAGAACATTGTCTCTGCTCAATACAAAAATGTTATATATGCATAAGATAAATGTTCGTTAAAAAAATCTATTTAAATATATCCATGTCAGATCTTATTTTGAAGATTTATTATAAGAAATTCAATGGTGTAATCGGAATTTAATTAGGATGTTTGGTTTAATAGTTATGATTTTTTTAGTTTGTGCATGTGTAAGCTGAGAGAAACATGGGTGAAGTGGGCTCTTATCTATGCCAATTAAGAGCATCTCTAGGAATTTGGTATAATTTACTTGCTAAACTAATAGATCTAGCAAGTTAATAAAAGAAATAGCAACATTAAATTTTGTTCTTCTCCAACAGTAACCTATAATAGCTTTCTAAAATTTAAAAATTTATGGTAGGGTCCACATCTATTTATTGGTTTTTGGTTTACTAGAGCTAATCATATCTTTTACTATAGGGATAGGGAGTTCTCTTCACTTTGCAAACTTATGAGTTGAGGAGGATATTTGACAACCTTTTATTTTATAAGTACTTCTTTTACCAAACTGTTGGAAGAGACTTTTTTCTCTTTTTGCCAAAAAATCAAGATAGGAAGTTGTTTTACTAAACTCCTGGAGATGCTCTAATTGCTAGCCTAGTACAACCACGCGCTTTCCGCCCAATCGGACCCTAGCAGCCCCCCAAGTTGGAAAGCTCATTTTATTGGCAACTGTTGGATAGACAAAACAATTGCTCCCTATCTATTTTGGACACTTGGAATAATCAATGATTTAGCAAGAATTTTTCAAGGAACTCTTGGAGATGCTCTATCACCGGCTAGCAAAATCATCTTCCCATTTAATATAAGTATTTTTTTCATACTTTGGAACTGGGCTTTATATTGGGGATTTGACTCTTATATATCATGCTGAGGTTCGGTGGAATCTGATCTAAACTAAATAGTCTTGTCTGATGTTGCCAAGGAATAAATTTTGCTAGGCCTAGTTATAGCACCTTACTTTATGTTCATTCTTTGTCAAATATAAATTGGCGTGCTAATGTACCTAACTTCACTGAGAGAAGTTCCTTTGTCACAGCTTAAGAAATGGAAATGTGTGCTTTAAGTATGGAAACGATATTTTTGATGCTACAGAAGGTACACATCCATAAGCCAAGAACTTTGTTATCTATATTTTTTTTGGTTGGTAGGAGCTACCATGCTTTGTTCTCAATTTAGCTGTCACTTATTTGCATCCTGTATGTAAGATAATATGCTGCATTCTCCTAATGTTTTGCTGCAGTAGGAAGTCGACAATAGGTCATTTCCTTGCTGTCCATCTATCTATTCTCGCTACTGTAGCAGTATGGCAATAGGCCATTTAGTCAAGGCTGAAGTCAGCCAAGGTACAGGTACTAGCGTACTGTTGTAGTTGGTGAACAACCACCTCTACTTGTATAACGAGGGAATAGAATAGAGATAGCAGTTCAGTTGCTGCACTAGCAGAGGTGTGCTTGTGTTGTGTTCTTTGCCCACCCTTTCTTCCACCTCTAGTTGTGTGCAATGTTTTCTGATCGGCTTATCGTTTTTAATCGGTCTGGCACCGATCAGGACGATCAGGACGATTAATCGACAATCAGGATGATTAATCGACTCCTGATCGGTCTAATCGTCCATATAATCGTTTAGCATATATCAGGACTATATAAACATGTATCATATATGTATGGTATATATACCATATACTATATATTTATATAGTACACATCAAGCATCAAGACTATATTTCTAGTTAGTTGGCTACTTACCTGTGAGATCTGACTCCATATTCTTGTCCCAGCCTCCATATGTTTGCTGATTTTCTGCAGGAATAATAGATAACTTGAATAAGTAGTAAGTCAATGTAAAA
>Ga0182004_10004656_pt1 | contig 11086 bp, 10 predicted proteins | sample Sormic07211540_1_FD_120479 | JGI IMG/M metagenome (GOLD analysis project Ga0182004, IMG submission 120479) | Endophyte microbial communities from Sorghum bicolor roots, Mead, Nebraska, USA - 072115-40_1 MetaG | ecosystem: Host-associated > Plants > Roots > Unclassified | place: USA: Nebraska...
AATGTGCACTTTTCTATGTTTATATACATTCAGAATTCAATCGAAAATCAAAGCTTTTCAACCACTTATTCATAGCAGCACAAACAAATAAGGGGCATTAGATAACACGCCCTTCCCATTGGAGTCGGATTGCCCTTTGTAAATGAGAAATGGATTATTTGCCAGGGCTTAATTTCAAACAAAGTTTCAACCTTATCTGCCAGCCTGAATTTGCATGCGTTATAGAGAGCCCGTGGATTGTGTTTCAAAAATGAAAACCATTGAACCTTACAAAAAAAAAAATCCACATTTTCTCACCCAACTTTTACAAAAGTTTGCTTTTCCTTCTTAAACTCTAAATCCGGGTAAACCACCTTCTTAAACTTTTACGACCGTTCGTTTTACCTCCATGACCATAAGTGGTTTTTTAAAGGTGGTTTTTTTTTCTTTTGTATTTATTTATTTATTTTCACTAAATTTTTGAAAAATCATCAAATAAAATTGTAAAATAGAAAATCTAATTTTGTTGGTTTAAATTTTTTCTATAGTTTGAGATTTATGTTTTTCTGTAATTAATTCATAGCTGCAGATTTCTATGGTTGATGAAATTTTTATGGTATACTGGTTATGGTATGCTTGAGTAGTAATAAATTCATACTTATCGTATTATATAAAACTTAGTTATATATTTATAAATACTTTTTAACAAACATACACAACTAAGTTATACCGAGAGGCGAGCGGAGGTGGCGTCGGCATCAAGGGAGGATCCGGAGGGGTCGCATCGGAGAAGAAAAGGGCAAGACGGTTGAGGAGGCCTTTTTTTAAGGAACCATATTTGCTCTTAGGCCTTGTTTAGTTCCCAAAAGAATTTGCAAAATTTTTCAAATTCCCCGTCACATCGAATCTTTAGACGTATGTATGGAGTATTAAATATAGTCAAAAATAAAAACTAATTACACAGTTTGCTCGAAAATAACGAGACGAATCTTTTGAGCCTAGTTAGTCCATAATTGGACAATATTTGTCAAATATAAACGAAAGTGCTAAACAAGGCCTTTTAACAACCTAAAATAGTTGCAGGCCTATTTATGGAGTGGGCCTTCCTTGGCTTGACATCCCGACCGTGATTAGAGATTGGACAAAGTCTGGGCCTTCGTATATACGAAGCCCAGCCCATTACGAGTTGAATTGACACCTCCATCAGTCCATCACTACTCTCTGCCACTGCGCATCAGCGCCGCCCCTTTCACACCGCCGGCCGGCGCCATGGCCTCCCCGTCCCCGTCCCCGTCCCCGTCCCCGTCCTCTCCCACTGCCCGCCGCCGCAGACACACCATCTACCACGGCCACCGCCGCGCCTCGCCGCACCGGCCCACAGTCCGCGGCGGCCTCTTCACCGACCTCCGCTTCCCCTCCCCAATACCCCGCCCTCCCCCCTCCCCCGCCACCGCAACCGCCTTCCGCCTCCGCGACTGGGATCCACACTCGCCCTATTCCCCGTCGTCCGCTCCCTCTCCCTCCGCCTCCGCTTCCTCCTCCACATCCGCCTCCGCGCGCCGCCTCTCCCCGCTCGCGCGCTTCCTCCTCGACGCGCTCCGCCGCCACCAGCGCTGGGGCCCGCCCGTCGTCGCCGACCTCTCCAAGCTCCGCCGCGTCCCGCCGTCCCTCGTCGCCGAGGTCCTCACCGCGCGCCCGCCCCCGCCGCCGCCGCTCGCGCTCCCGTTCTTCCTCTGGGCCGGCCGCCAGAAGGGCTTCCGCCACTGCTTCCCGGCCTTCCACGCCCTCGCCTCGCTGCTCTCCGCCGCGGGGCTCCCAGCCGCGGCCGACCAGCTCCCCGACCTCATGCGCGCGCACGGCAAGCCCGTCTCCCACTCGCAGCTCACCCTCCTCGTCCGCCTCCACACCGCCGCGCGGCGCCCCCTCCGCGCTCTCCACGCGCTCCGCCGCTTCCGCCACGAGTTCGACGTCCAGCCGCAGGTCCACGCGTGCAACCGCGTCCTTGGCGCGCTGGCTGCTGCGGGCCACGTGGAGGACGCGCTCAAGCTGTTCGATGAAATGTCGGAGGGTGGCGTGCAGCCTATCCCAGTGACGTTTGCCATCGTGGTTCGTGCACTAGCACACGCAGGGATGACTGATAGGCTTCTGGAAATGATTGGAAGGATGCGGAACGAGGTGTGCCGGCCTGATGTCTTTGTGTACACTGCGCTGGTGAAGACAATGGTGCGGAGGGGGTATATGGATGGCTGCATCAGGGTGTGGGAGGAAATGGAGAAGGATGGGGTGGAGCCAGACACAATGGCGTATGCTACAATGGTTGGGGGGTTCTGCAACACCGGGATGGTGGAGGAAGCAGCAGAATTGTTCAAGGAGATGAGGAGCAAGGGGTTACTGGTGGACAGGTCAGTGTATGCATCGCTCATTGATGGGTACGTTGCTGCTGGGAGGGTTGGCGATGGGTGTAGGTTGTTGAAGGAATTAGTTGATGCTGGCTACCGTGCTGACCTGGGGATATATAACACACTTATTAGTGGACTGTGTGGCATAGGTAGGGAGGATAAGGCTCATAACTTATTTCGGATTGTTCTTCAGGAGGAGCTTATGCCAAGTTCTGATACTGTTTCACCGTTGCTAGCTCGTTATGCCGAAAAGGGTGAAATGGTTACATTTTTTGGATTGGTCAACAAACTGGCAGAGCTGGGTTTGCCTGTTATTGAAATGTTAGTAGATTTTATGAAGCTCTTTGCAGGAAAGGATGGTAGGGAATTGAAGGCTATGGAAGTGTTTGATGCGTTGAAAGAAAAACAGTATTGTAGTGTCGGCATTTATAACATTCTTATTGAAAATCTGCTGAAGATCAAGGATAGGAAGAAATCACTTTTGCTGTTTGAAGAAATGCAAAGTTCAGTTAATTTTAAACCAGATTCATGTACATATAGTCATATGATCCCATGTTTCATGGATGAAGGAAATGTCGAAGAGGCCTGCTCATGCTACAACACCGTGATGAAGGAAAATTGGATACCAAGTATGTCAGCCTACTGTGCTCTTGTGAAAGGGCTTTGCAAGATGGGGGAGATCAACGCAGCCATATCACTTGTTAAAGATTGTCTTGGAAATGTAGAAAATGGGCCAACTGAATTTAAATACACCTTGACTATTCTCGAAGCCTGCAGATCAAAAAGCCCAGAGAAAGTCATTAATGTGGTGAATGAGATGATTGAAGTAGGCTGTTCAATGGAAGAAATTGTCTATTCTGCCATCATATATGGTTTCTGCAAGTATGCAAGTTCAACTGAGGCGAGGCAGGTGTTCACTATCATGAGAGATCGAAATATCTTATCGGAAGCCAATTTTATTGTCTACGAGGACATGCTGAATGAGCACTTGAAGAAGGCCACTGCAGACTTGGTGATATCTGGATTGAAGTTTTTTGACCTTGAGTCAAAATTGAAATGGAGAAGCAGAATTGATTGAAGAAACATTTATGCAGTTACTCGGTACAATCTTCTTCTCTTTACTTCAGATTTCAAATTTAACCGTTGGATACGCATGTATGTTATTAACTTAAAGTGTTTGCAAGTGTTTATATGCTTCCCCAATGGAAAAGGAATGAATCTTGAAGCAAACTCAAGTGTCAGCCTAATTGTGGTTATGGGTACATTACTCACTTCAGCTTTGGGACCCATGTCCCTAGCTCATTATCAGCTACATGAACTGTCAATTCGTTGTCATGATCCTCACATCTGGTTTCTCCCTGTGTTTGTGTCTGTCGGGGGTGGGGGGGTATCTTATTTGATTCAGTGGGCCACGGCACCGTTGTACCAAGCTTGCCTTCCAGGCCACAGAACCTCTCAACGTTTGGCAGGATGACTCCTTTGTAGTTGTGACCCTGTTATCTATTCCATGTGACGAAGTGGCAATATTATTGGAGTCTGTTAGAAAAGATGCCAAACATAAAAGGCTTTGGTTGGAATGAGTTCACATTGAGGATTCTCATGGGCAATATCTATGGACTTAGCCCAAAGAGTGTAAATGTGTCAGGTATTGGTTGGGAAGTTCGCTGCAATACGAGGTGCCAGCAATGACATCCCACTTAACCTAGTTGAGACATGGGGGCTGGGGAGTTATTATGGGGGAGGAAGGCGAGACCGCAAAAGAAGGGGAATTTTGGGCAGGTGTTAGGGCATTGATAGTTCTTGCCTCTGTGAATGGACTTCTCATCTGGCCTTAGAGGGCCTGAAAACTTGTGACTAGTCTGGCCAAAGGAGCACTTAGGCATTTCAAGGGTGCTTTGGGATCCTATCTCTCTCTCTCTCTCTCTCTCCAGGAAAGCATAGTAGTATTTGTCTGAAGAGTTTTTTTATTTTTGTGAAATAATATGATACATCATGTGATTTTAATGTTGCACTGTTTAGGAGGTAGAACCATTCAACTGCCTGTCTGTTCTCTTTATGGAAATTCATAAACCTGCTTATACCAGAATTCTTTGCAAGGAGCATGATGTGGCTAACTATAGTTGATGTCTGTATATTTATTTGCTCCTAGTTATGAGCTATTTGTATTTCATTCATAACACTTTTCTCAAGCTGATCTTCGTGATATAATCCAAGTCCTGGTGCAATGTTACTTAATAGAAAAAAGAACAATTAACTCTGCATTTATTTAAGAGATACCCTCTGTTTGATGTGGCATTTCTTATTGTTATTGATTTTAGTTTTTTATAAGGTAGAAAAGCTGAACTAATAAACTTAATAATTCATCAAGAAAACCGATTTTGTATGTGTTTGAAACATTTTTAATTTAAAAAAATCTGATTTTATTGGATCAATTATAGCTGCCTCATCTTTGTTTGGAGCTTCATCTTGTCACTAATTTAGTCATTTCTCTCTCTCTCTCTCTCTCTCTCTCTCTCTCTCTAAAACAGTTCTGTTATGGCCTTCTGGGCATCTTGTCTTTAATAAATTTTATAATTATTGTTTCATGCATTCGCTAGAACCACCTTTGGAAACCGTGGGGGCATCACAGATGAAAATACTGGAATTCAAATATAGGGGCACCACTAACCTTTGTATTGCGTGAACTACCATTCATCCTCAACCTCTTTCAGGATGCTGTTTGCCCTGAAAAGGAAGTCTTTCAGGATGCTTATGGTAGCGTTCGAAATATACTGGCAACATCAGGGCTTGGTCCTTCATTTTTCTGGCGAGGTTGAAATTGCAAAGGAGGGACATGAATTAAATCCATTTGGTAACATTCGCACAAAGGTATAACCTACAAACTTAATCAATGTTCAGTAATTGTAAGCATTGTTACAGTTCTTCATTCCCACATCGAGTAAATTTATGTCAGGTTGCTTGTTACAACAATCTCATCAGCTGGACGATGTGAAAGATCAATTCTGGCTGGTTGACACTTGACAGCAAAGCGGGATCCATGTCGTGCAACCTACAAGATCGATGCAGAGGTAATCTGCAATTTTCTGAAGAGACCCAGAACCTATATCTGTAGATGTGTCTTGTTTGAGATCTTTTACCCCTTGAAATGACTGAAGAACACAAACGACATGATCGGATGTACTACTGCAACAGTAGCTATAGCTTTTTGTGCTTGTTTTGTACAGTGATTGGTCATCATGCCCAATGTTTGTAGTCAGTCAAGCGGCTTATAACTCATTCTTTTATACAATCTATGTAAAAGAATGAGCTTTGCTTGCCCTCATCATATGTAACAGTTGACATGCCATTATTGATAGATAACCTTGCATGCTTGGTGACACCAATTCAATACTAAACGTCTGCCATGTTCTCTCACATAAGTGTGATTTATGTGCCCATTTTGGAGTGGAGGTTGGAGCCAATCCACTGCATGCAGGACATGGGCACAACTGTTGTCACATAGCGTTAGGTATAACCGTTAATGCATCCTGATGCTGATGGGTTCCTGCTGTGCATGTTTGCTTACATTCCTCTTGATTGTTTGCCAATAATTTGCGACATGGGCGTTGTGATGCGAGTTGTTGATCGTTAGCGGGACCCCTGGGTGACAAGTGTAAACCGTAATGGAGTTGTTCCCTGCCTCTTTGTTTTATTTAATTAATTTTACCTTTTGGATGGCATTTGGTGACAGGGTGATGCTGGCTTCCCCTGTGCGTGGTCTCTGGTTTGATGTCGGTTTCCACTGGCCAGATGGATGCAACCGATTGGGTGTAGCTTTAGAAGCAATACTGCATGGCTGGCTACCGGTGATGAGGACCTTGTGAGGTTGATCTATCCTTGTAGGTCCGTTCATTCATAAGCATATCATTTCCCTGCAGAGAAGATATCATCAGGCTGTCAGCTAACGCAGGGCAAGTAGCTATCATCATGCCAAAAGCAGAGAATGGAGGTTACGTAACAGGATCCTGCTGCCACAGTCATTGTGTCTGGTGGACTAATATCTCCCCAATGCAAAACTTGGATTCAGGTTAAAATATTTCTGAAATTTGGGTGACCTCTCTGAACCACGAAACTTCTGGAGTGCAACTAGTCCGAGTCCAGCTGCTAAACCATTCCAACGAGATCATCTGGCTGAACCATTTCTGAAATTTGGATGACCTCTGTCAACCACGAAATTTGGCCAAGCAGTATATATGCATGGAAGACAAAACTAGTGAAGTGATAAAACTTTAAGCTGATTAGCCCACTTGACAAAGTATGGCTACCACTTGATTGTGAAGACAATTATGCTTCACCTAGCTAATTAAGGCGTACCAGACACAAGGTGTGGCTTTTGGCTTTTTGTAAATACAAATGACGTCCTTGGACGTGAAATATTTCCATTAGCAAAATAAAGGCCGTTTGTTTTGAGGTTCAACAGTGGCTATTTAAGGAGCTTAACCTACAAGGCTTCAGTGGACAAGGTAGGGACAATATTTTTTTTTCCTCCTTTAGAACATTGCAGGAGAGCTACATGTCATTTCGTTTAAATTTAAAGAAGAATAAAGTTCTGTTAGGTTACAAGACTTTTTGAATCTTAGAGCCTAGTGTCATCCTTCTTTTCAGATAAAGGAAGCTTTATCGTCCCAAATACTATGAAATGAGATTAGCGATGAGCCGATGCAACCGATCGTCGTATTTCTAAATAAACAGTTGATCTGATGGCTCGATCAGCTTTGGTCATCACGTCCATCCATCAGCGTCAGGCTTACTGGCAGGCAAGGACTAAGCGTGCACTACTGATTGCCGCAAAGCTAGAAGATTTACTTACTAACCTGGAATGTTCTTGCTTGCTTGACCAGGCTACATGTATATATATGCTCGCTACGGATGAATGTCGTAAACGCAAGGATCGATGGAGCATGGGGAAAAAGGTCAGGTTCCAATATAGGGAAAAGTCAGGCATGCATTGCATGTTCCCATGACATTATATTGTAAGGTGTTGGACTCTCGTGTCACGATGCATGAAAGCAACGTCAAACTCAAGAGGCCGGCCCACATGTCGTACAGAAATACCTGTAAAGTTTGCATCTTAGAATATGCTTGTAATCGTTTTGAAAAAATAAGTGGAAGAAAGGTAGTGCTTCAAACAAACATGTCTTCATCATGCTGCATACGAGAGTGCCACTGCACACTGATGATGGTATATTATACCTAGGACTCTTGGTAACTAATGCTAAATTACCATTAAAACGTGAAGGTTCATAAGGAACATATAATTAAACTCTGGTACAAATCTGAAAAATGTTTTTAAAGAACACTACTGAATTTAAGGAACAAATGCAACCTGGAATAATTCTTAAATTCAGAAATAACAAACCCTTATAATTCGCTGGCCTTTTCTCTCAATACAGTATTCTTTTTCTCTTTGAATTTGATAAAAAAATATTAATAAAAAAACGTGCATGAGCAATCAATTTACTTGACTTGGACGATCGATTAAGACGCTACACAAATAATGGCAAGTCTAGAGTTATTGTAGCCGTATGCAGTACGTGAGCTACCGTTGCCACAATAATTAATTTTGTGCAGCAATCTTTTTATCAATCAGTGTTTGGATCTCCTCTCCATACATTTATATCTTTGTTTATCTGCACTACCAATCTGTCACGGATCTCCTTCACATGCCACTGATGAGAGGAGGAGGACTGGCATGCATTATGGGGATATTAAGAGCACACCCAACTTTCGGCTATAGTAGAAAGGGACAGAGAATCTAATGTTGTACACGCCAATCAACCGACTAATCAATCGATCTCAATTGTGTTTAATTATTAGGTCCTCTATTTAATTCAAAATGGCCAAGTTTTATGTGTGTGTGGCATTAATTAAATTAGTGGTGGTGTACTAGCTGATAGTGAAAGGAAAAAGGTGCAAATATTTTCAGGTAGTTACATTCATACACACACAATCACATATATATGCAGGCGGCGTGTAGTACAGGTATATATATAGTGCAAAGCTAGAAATTGCTTGACATCACAAAAGTGTGCATGCAAATATATATAGTTGGTGTATATATTTAATTTCTTCATGGTGTTTGTTCAAAAGAAATACTCCTTCAATTCATTGGCTAATGATCAGTTCTTCAGTTGTCAATTGAATATCCTTCCTGCTTGCATGATCAGTACGTGACGATCTCCATATCCATACTATTCCAAATGATGATAGCATGTACATATAGCTTCTTCAGAACAAGCCAATACACAAATGAACCACTGCTCACAAAACCTGCAAATCATATGGGCGATCGAGAAGCAAGGAAAGTAGATGGGGAAGCTAGTCATAATGCATATCAACATTGCAAGGCAAGAAGAAGGGATTCGAATTCGAATTCGACATTGAAAAGTATCTAGCTACCTGTTCAATTCACCTTCAGTTCTTGAATTGTCGATTCGGTCCTCCCCAATTGAAGCTTTCTGCCACATCATTGGAACTGAACTCCAAGTTGAAATTATAGAAAAGCAATAAGGAATCAATCTGTACTGAGAAATTTACGAATTGAATTACCCTTGAACCTAATTAACGCTGGCCCAGTATCTGATGTGCATCCACGAGCAGATGAAACTGCACAGCATGATCTGATCGTTGATTTGTTGGGCCATCATGCTGTTAGCCTGTGACCAACTAGCAAATAAACCTCACCTCATCAGATCATGCTGGCAGCTTCAGCTACTAGAGGATGCACCACAACATTTAGAGAGAGAGAGAGAGAGCGAGAGAGGAGAGAGGAGAGAGCGAGAGAGAGAGAGAGAGAGAGAGAGGGATGCGAGGAGGAAGAAGGGTGAGATGGGTAGCATATATAGCCGTGGCACGAAATCATGTGATTGGCCAGGCTTTGATATTGGTGGTTATTATGTAGCTAGGAGCTAGAAGGGAAAGGATTGCTTAGTTTGCTCTAGCTAGTTTGATGTAACAACTAACTAACGTGGTGGTCCCAAACGGCAAATATATACATTGTGTCACCCTCAACACCCCCTAACCACCACCTTTTGTCTTAGACTTTGTGAAAAAAAAATATATTTAACTATATGCACTAATGCACATAATCAACCTACACATGCATAAAAAAAAATTGGGTGCCTGCATTAGCTAGCTAGCTACTACCTTTGCTACAGCTCTAATGCGTCATAATCTGACTTATGGACAGCTTTCTGAGTTTCAGTTCCCAACTAACAGGTTCGTATGTAGTACCTATATATATTAATAATATACTACTGCTTAACTTTGTCAAACCAATATTTTTTTATAAATAAACAGTGAGTGTAGTGTCTAAAAAAAGTTTATGGCTATTATGAAAGGCCTTGGTGACATATATATAATAAATGGGCCAAAATTGTACTGCCTGGCCCATAGCTTGACAATTCTTTTTAAAGCTGTTATATATATGACTGCACAAATTAACCAAGGAACCAAGGTAGTAGTAAGTCCAAGAGAAAATAAGAAGAAGAAAAAATGTATATATAATCATATTACGCGTAGGGCTGAGAAATGTTGCAATTTTGTTTTACTGCACTTTTGTTTTACTGGATGGACAGGGTATTTATCACAATTCAAAGATTTAATTAAGGCCAAGAAAAAAAGTGAAATGTGTTGCCACAAGGGACTTATATTGAATTCAAAAACTCTTGAAAAGAAACATGAAAAAATATGATGACGTAATAATATATAAGTAACTTATTTGGTGATCCAATAAGAAAATTTTGAGTAGCTAGCTAGGATATACTGGCCGGAGGCCCGGAGAGGATCGAGTTTGGTGGGGATGATGTTTTGCTTTAATTTCCTTTTTTTGACGCAAAGCTAGCCGCGGTGGTTTTTTATTGCTGGTCAGTGGTCACAATGCAAGCTAGCAAACAATTCAAGTAACCAGAAAGCGAGATGCACGCCTGTGAATTGAATTGTGTCGTCTGTATAATAGCTGGCATTGTACACATACATGATCTGTAATGATACGTACGTACATAAATACATAATACTCCTACTATATGTCATGCATGTTGCGAATAAAAGGTAATGTGGACACCTTTGTTTGTTGTGTGTACCTGTAGCTGTGGCAGTACAACTGGAGAGAGAGAGAGAGAGAGAGAGAGAGAGAGCGCTAGAGAGGGAGGTTGTACAATACATGTGCATGTGCGATGTACACGTACACGGCGTGCAAGCCCACAACTTTTTGGTTAGAAATCATTGGCCGTTGAAAAGTGATGATGTATCGTATCGTGGAGGACACCAACGTACAGAAAGTCATCAGCAACAAACCAAATGCATGCAGGGTTTAATTACTTGATCAGGTAGCTAACAGTGCATTTCGTCCCCCTTAAACTATGTATGTAATAGCCTCTGGGAGAGGTTAATTGACAGTGCACAGTGCAGTTCATTTAATTGATCTGTACAATTGTACTAACCAGGAACAAAAAAATGTGTTTGGTCGTTTCACAATTACCATGGTCGAGTGACACATGCATGTGCTTTGTTTATAGGACTATAGGAGCACCATGCATCATCGCATGCATGTGTGTATGTAAGTGTGTATCCCTGCTAGCTAGATATTCCTTGTCCTCCATATATATATCTCAGTAAACTAGTCGTCACGATGCCACCACAATTTTTGTGATGTAAAGGTCATATATATA
>Ga0182004_10004657_pt1 | contig 11084 bp, 18 predicted proteins | sample Sormic07211540_1_FD_120479 | JGI IMG/M metagenome (GOLD analysis project Ga0182004, IMG submission 120479) | Endophyte microbial communities from Sorghum bicolor roots, Mead, Nebraska, USA - 072115-40_1 MetaG | ecosystem: Host-associated > Plants > Roots > Unclassified | place: USA: Nebraska...
TCTACTTCCCTAAGCACAAGCAATCAAAATAAACTTGTTTTAAGTTGATGCATAATAAGGTGCTTAACAAATATGCTTGGCAATGCTTATGATGACATGATCCGTTTTTAGTATTCGTAACATTAGGGATGTTACAGGTAGCAGCCTCAACAACATCTACCTCAAGACCCTCGAGCGAAAGAGCACAACTCCAACCAAGCATAGGAGGCTTCGATGGAGTCGTACCAGGGAAGAAGGCTATGCTGGTGGGTCACATTGACCTGCCGGTATGTTTTGGCATGGCAGCCAATTTTAGGAACGAGACCCTGACTTTCGAGGTGGTGGGTTTCTGCAGCACCTACCACGCCATCATTGGTCGCCTAGAGTATGCCAAGTTTATGGCGATCCCCATCTACACGTACCTCAAGCTGAAGATGCCTGGGCCCAAGGGAGTCATCACTGTCAGCTCCTCCTACGAGAATGCCTACGAATGCGATGTCGAGTGCGTCGAGTACGGGAGGTAGTAGAGAATACCACCGAGCTTGCCTCGAGACTCGAGGCTCTTGCCGCCGAGGCCCCAGAGCCAAAGCACCACGCGGGAAGCTTTGAGCTAGCGGAAGGCACCAAGAAGATACTGCTCGACCCTAGCAACTCTGACAACAAGGTGCTGACAATCAGCGCCGACCTCAACCCCAAATAGGAAGCTGTGCTCGTTGACTTCCTCTGTGCAAATGCTAACATGTTTGTGTGGAGTCCCTCTAATATGCCTAGCATATTGAGGGAGGTTGCCGAGAACGCCTTCAATGAGGAGAAGTGCAGGATCATTGGGGAGGAGGTTCTCAAGCTTTTGGCGGCCGGATTCATCAAGGAGGTTCACCATCCCGAGTGGTTAGCTAATCCCGTGTTAGTTAAGAAAAAGAATGGAAAGATGAGGATGTGTGTTGATTACAATAGTTTAAATAAAGCATGTCCAAAAATTCCATTTCCTTTACCACACATTGATCAAATTCTCGATTCTATCACGGGATGAGAAACCCTTTCTTTCCTTGATGCTTATTCCGGCTACCATCAAATAAAGATGAAGGAGTCCGATCAGCTCGCGACATCCTTTATCACCCCTTTTGGCATGTACTGCCATGTCACCATGCCCTTCGGCCTTCGAAACATTGGGGCAACATACCAATGGTGCATGCTGCATGTTTTTGGGGAACACATAGGGTCGACGGTCGTGGCCTACATCGACGACATCATGGTCAAGTCAAAGAAAGTAGGAAATCTCATATAGGACCCTGAGACCGCATTCAACTGCCTACGTGCCAATAATATCAAGGTCAATCCTGAGAAATGTGTCTTCAGCGTTACATGGAGTATGCTCTTAGGCTACATTATCTCTTAGTGTGGCATTGAGGCTAACCCTAAGGAAGTCTCGGCCATCACCAAAATGGGGCCGATTTGAGACGTTAAGGGCATACAAAAGATAACGGGTTGCCTAGCAGCACTCAGTTGTTTCATCTCTCAACTGGGAGAGAAAGCCTTGCCACTGTATCGCCACCCTCGAGGCCGAGGAGGCCCTCGACAAGCTCAAAAGGGTTCTAACCTCCGCTCCAGTCTTGGTGCCACCTCAACCTGCTGAGCCTCTCCTCCTCTACATTGCGGCGACGACTTAGGTTGTCAGCGCGGTCATGGTCTTCGAGAGGCCTAAGGAAGGACACATGCTTCTAGTGCAATAACCAGTGTACTTCATCAGTGAGGTGCTCTTGGAAATGAAGGGACGATACTTGTAGATACAGAAGCTCATCTATGCAGTGATCCTCGCTCGACGTAAGCTGCAACACTACTTCCTCGACCACCTGATCACGGTAGTCTTGTCCTTTCACCTGGGCGAGATCATCCAAAACTGGGAGGCCACTAGGAGGATCACCAAGTAGTCAGTCGAGCTCATGGGTGAAGCCCTCACCTACGCGCCCTGCAAGGCCATCAAGTCCCAAGTATTGGTAGATTTCATCGCAGAATGGACCGACACCTTGCTCCCCCAGCACAAGTCCAAGCAGAGCTCTGGATGATGTACTTCGATGGATCGCTCATGAAGACAGGAGCAGGTGCGGGCTTGCTTGTCATCTCGCCCCTCGACGTTCACATGTGGTACATAATTCGTATTCATTTTGTAGCCTCTAACAATGTCGCAGTGTATGAGGCCCTTGTCAACCGGCTAAGGATTTCCATTGAAATCGTGGTCCGGTGCATCGACGTTCGAGGCGACTCATAGTTTGTGATCGACCAAGTCATGAAGGCTTCAAGCTGCCATGACCCCAAAATGGAGGCTTACTACAAGGAAGTACGCAAGCTGGAGGGCAAGTTCCACGGCCTCAAGCTCAACCACATTGCTAGACGGTACAATGAGGCCGCTGATGAGCTCACCAAGATCGCGTCCACTCGAGGCACTGTTTCACTAGACGTGTTCTCGAGGGACCTCCTTGAGCCATCCGTTGACCTTGGCACGAGGGCTGGTGTCAAGGCACCAGTACCCGAGCCTATCGATGCGGTTGAGGCTCTTCTAGCGGCTGTAGAGGTGATGGAGCTTGAGCAATCCTCTCGACGGCTGGGCCGATGGTTCTATTGGCATACCCCTTTCCTCGACTACCTGATTTGAGGGGAGCTCCTAGAAGACCGAGCGGAAGCCCGCTGCATCGCTTGATGAGCCAAGTCTTACGTAACCTACGAGGACGATAAGGAGCTATACCGGTGGAGCCCAACGAGGATCATCCAGCATTGCATCACCATGGAGGAGCGTCGAAAGCTCCTCAAGGATCTACACTTGGGGGCTTGCGGCCAACATGCGGCCCCTAGGACCCTTGTTGGCAATGCCTTTCAATAAGGCTTCTACTAGCCAATGGCCGTTGCCGACGCCATCGAGCTTGTCTGCTTGTGCCATGGGTGCCAATTCTACGCCAATCAAACCCATCTCCCAGCCCACGCTCTACAGTTGATCCCCATCACCTGGCCATTCGCGGTCTAGGGCTTCGACCTCGTAGGGCCACTCCAAAGAACAACAGGGGGGTACATGCACTTGCTGGTGCCCATCGACAAGTTCTCCAAGTGAATCGAGGCTCGACCCATCACCAACATCCGCTCCGAGCAAGCCATCCTTTTCTTCACTGACATAATCCATCGGTTTGGAGTGCCCAACGTCATCATCACCGATAATGGCATGCAGTTCATAGGCAAAAAGTTCCTGGACTTCTATGACCGACATCACATCCATGTGAACTGGTCCACGGTCGCCCACCCTTGAACTAACGGCTACGTCGAGCATGCCAATGACATGATCTTGCAGGGGCTCAAGCCTAGAATCTACAACTGGCTGAAGAAGTTCAGCAAAAAGTGGGTCAAGGAGCTTTCTTTGGTCCTATGGAGCTTAAGGACGACGCCTAGTCGAGCCACAAAATTCACCTCATTCTTTATGGTCTATGGCTCTGAGGCTGTGCTACCCACAGACCTCGAGTATGGATCACCCTGACTCAAAGCCTACAACAAACAAACCAACAAGGAGACCCGGGAGAATGCGGTCGATCAGCTTGAGGAAGCTCGAGACATGGCCCTCCTCAATTTAGCAAGATACCAGCAGAAGCTTCGATGCTACCACGACAAGCATGTACGCAAGAGGGACCTACATGTTGGCGACCTCGTCTTACATCGGAGACAAAGCAATCAAGGACGCCACAAGCTGACCCTGCCTTGGGAAGGTCCATACGTGGTGGTAGAAGTCCTGAAGCCAGGAATGTACAAGCTCACAGATGAGAAGGGCATGGTCTTCACCAACACTTGAAACATCGAACAACTACGTCGCTTCTACCCCTAGAGCTTCGAAGCTTTGTTTTTCCCATGCGTTTTGTATCATTGAGACACCTTGAATGAATGAAAATATTTTTTCAACAATGCATGCTATTACTATTAAGTCTCGACAACAGCGGAAGTCTCAACTATGACCCATCATAGTCGAAACTCCCTCGGGGGCTAATAGGGTGGAACCCCCTAGGCTCTTAAAAACATGAACATATTTTCAAAAACTCAACGTTATTTCTTTCCTCTCATGCCCTAAAAGGCTTTGTGCGGTTAAGTAGCAAACACCTCGAGCCCATTAAGGGCCAAGGTATGTCGAGACTGAGGATCCCCACGCCTCCGCGCTATGGTAACTCTACTCGCCCCCTTACCCTCGAGGCAATCGAGCCCGTTTCAGAGACTTAACCAAGGAATGAAAATTTAGGTGACAAGGAAATAAAATAAAACTCAAGCATAAAAACAGCAAATACCCACATAAGTTTCAGGGCCATTTAGGCCATAGCATTATCAAATAGCAACAGACTATTGGTATAAATTAACTGCACCCTAATAATAATTATAATCAGATTATCCACAAGCGCACAGATATATACTGATCAACACTTCACCAAGATCAATCCAGTTTCAATATCGAACCCAAAGGAATAGTAGGTGATTTATGACCTAGCCTATAACTCTTAATATAAGGGGTGTACAATCAATCTAAAAAACTATTGAGAAGGAGGAAATAGCTAATGTACTATGGTTCCACTAACCGGTAAACTTTGTATAGTATCGTCTTATCGGGCAAGTAACCCAAATAGGGGAAGACATAGAGTAATCCCCTATCAGGCACCTATAAGCCTATCAATCCTATCAATGGGAAGTGGACTACAAAGGAATCAACACAGCTATAAAGTCACCTACGTGAACTACCACTGTCCGGCTGATCAGGGGATATTCACAAGCAACCATAGCCTAGACACCACGTCTACACTACTAATCACTACTCTGACCTAGGAGCTACCCAAATCATAGTACTCAATATAATATGAGTTGCAAACCAAAGAATGAATACAACCAAGTTGCTTACTTGAATCAAAATGGTAAATACAAAAGTAACTCAGAACACAGCTCTAGGCGAGGGAGTCGAATCCAGATGAATATAGCTCCTGAGGAAGCTCCGATAGGCCAGGACTCCTCCGAATATCTACTCCTCTATTCTATTTCTCTAATCTCTACCTTGAATGCTAGCCTAGATCTAGTGGATCTCTATCTAATGCTCTGACTCTTCATCTTTTGATCTGGCCTCCTCCAGGGGGCTAGCCTTCTATTTATAGCCTGGTGGGATGGATATGCGCCGTTGGATCAAACCAACTTAACAAGCGGCCGAGATGGCTCCTCAGAGGCGGTGGAGGAAGCTTCTGGAAGGGGGCCAAAACCCTAGCCACAAGGAGCTGGGCGGCGCCAGTGTGGGGCTAGCCGATCCCACCTAGTGGCCACTGCCGGTCCCATTGCTTCTAGTGTCTTCTAGAGTGTTCCTGATCCCTCTGGTGTCATCCTTCCATCGCGGATAAGTTCATGGTTGATTAGCACTTAAATCCCTCTTTTCAGCTCTTTCTGAAATAATCCCTGGAAATTGTCACTGATAACCCTATTCTAGTAAATACTCATATCTGGTGGAGAAAGAAATGCTAACATGTAAGTTAACAGGTGTCAACACAAACTAACTTATTACATTGGGTCTAGGTACCCAGATGAGGCTCACAGGCCTTTTTCGTCATTACCGCCGTCTCCGTCCTTATCTTCCTCATCTTCACCCACGCCAGCCTCAAGGGGAGCACCTCTGGCTCAAAGAGCGCCGCTCGCCACTCACCAGGACCCTCAGCTTCGTCGATCAAGGCGTGGAGCCTCTCCTCGTTCTCGGCATCGGTCTTGGTGATGTCTATAATGTCCTGCCTCCACGAGGCCGGGTCCGCTTACATCTGGCAGCTTTTCTAGGACATAGTCAGCCCTCACAGACCAACACTAGTCTTTTCTGCACACTTTGTCCTCACTTGCGTGCACCTGGGATGTACTTCCCAGGTCGGTCACCCATTCCTAAATTTTTCTAGGCCAAGCACGCTTAACTTTAGAGTTCTTTGGAGATGGGCTCCTGGAAAAGAAGTTGTAACTTGTTGGTATGAGTCTCCTATTAATCCTATTAAGGCCTGGGCCACGTGTTACATTCTCACCCCCTTAAGAGATCGACGTCCACGTCGATGAACCCCAAGCCAGGAATGTCTCCTCTTCGCCACATCCGTGCATCCAGTGCCAGCGCATGTGCCATGCTGTGTGACCACTTCAGGTCCACACCAGCCATGCACACCATGCCTGCGCAACTTCGACACACGCGCCCGTGAAACCATGAGAGTCAGCTCTGATACCATTCTATAACGTCCTGCCTCCATAAGGCCAGGTCCGCTTACATCTAGCAGCTTTTCTAGGACATAGTCAGCCCTCACAGATCAACACTAGTCTTTTTCTGCACACTTTGTCCTCACTCGCGTGCACCCGGGAAGTACTTTCCGCTCGGTCACCCATCCCTAAATTTCTCTAGGCTAAGCATGCTTAACTTTAGAGTTCTTTTGAGATGGGATCCCAGAAAAGAAGTTGCAACTTGTTGGTATGAGTCTCCTATTAATCCTATTAAGCCTTGGGCCGGGTGTTACAATGTCCATAATGAAACCGTGGGACACCACCTCCATGTCGTAGGAGAAGCCTAAGCAGACGACTGCCATAGCCCGCTTCACCTCGATGTGGAGGGAGTCCCAAACCCTGTCCCTCACAGTAGCGCCCATGTAGCATAGTTGGTCAACCAGGGCGTCGCCCCGAGCCGCCTTCCCCACCTCGCTTGGAGGCTCGAGCTCCCAAGAGGTGGAGAGATTGTTGATCGTGGTCCGGAGCCAACCTGTCAATGCAACCTCACCCTCAAGCTCGGCCTTGAGAGTCTGAGAAGTGGCCTAGGCCGCCAACAAGTCATCCTTAAGCTCTATAGAAATCAGCACAAAAGTTAGTTAACAAAAAACAAATACGTCGAAAGAACGAGCGTAAAGAATAGGCGCTTACCGCGGATCTGCTCGTGGAGGTTTTCACCAACTAGGTTGGTGCTGTCCTTCTCGATCTTCTTGAACGAGCGAACCACCTCCATCTTCTCGACCCGTAGGTCCTCGATCAGCTTCCCCGACTAGAGGATTGCGTCTTCCTTGTCTGTAGCACTCTCTTCAGATGTTCGACATTGTTAGATAGGCTATGAGAGTGGGTCTTTTCCTTCTCGAGCTCATCGCGGGCCTTCCTCTTGTTCTTCTCCGCAGCGTCTTGCACAATCACGTGACCTAGGAGCTCTGTCTTTACCCCAGCATAATTGTCTTTGGCGGCGGCCAGGTCAGCCTCAAGCTCTCCTGATGTGCTCAGTGAGCAGGACTGTGTTATCCTCCGCCGCCTTCTTGTCTTCTTCAGCCCTTGCGGCATCCTTCTTGGCTTGGACGGTTTCCTCTCGAGCCTTCTCCATGGTCTCCTCAGCAATCTACGCATCCTCCTACACACGGTAGATCTTCCCATTCATATCGGCCAAGGCGCCCCAAGCCTCGGTCAGGATGGCCCCTTTCTTCTGCTTGTCCTCCAAGGCCGCGACCAACTCCTTTTGAGACTTGAGGAGCTTCTCCTAAAACTCGAGGAGTTGCTACTGGAGAACAGGGACTTGTTCCCACCCCCTTTGTCACATGGATGAAACCAGAATTCATTCGGGAGGTCTCTTTCAAATCTTGCGAAATACATAAACCAATAAGAACACAAGCGGAATATGTGGCATGAAAATATGAAGTGTAGAAGAGCACTTATGAAGAAAGCCTTGCTTAGGTCATTCACAACAATGTCGACCATCAAGCCCAAGGCATGCTTCATCCAGAGCCTTAGCTCCTCGACATGTTCCCATTTCTCGACCTCCTCATGGTCGTCTATCTCAAGCAGTGGCTCCTCTGGCGTCATGGGGTCTTGAAGCCGGATCCTCTTGGGCCCCCAATACTAGAGCTCCTCTTTTGAACGCTCCTTAATACCACACAGGAGCGTCTTCGCAACCTCAGTCGAGCCCCCATGGTGCACCATCAGGTCGACCAAGGTGGGGAACCTTGGGTCTTCCTCATTGGCGCCAAATGTTCTGGCCTCATCCGCCCATGGCCAACGACCCTCCAGATAGCCCGGGGTGACCCCCTCGATGCCATAAAGAGCCCTTTGACTTCCGAAGCGGGGTCAACGAGCGAACGAATAAGAAGCACCAACGCCATGACATTGTCGTCTCGACCTGGCTTGGCCAGACAAGTGACGGGCACCCCTGGCTTCAGCCATGAGGGAGTCTCAGGACCATAAATGGGCGGCTTCGACACTTGCTCCTCTTGCCTCTGCTACTGGTCAGGCTACGGGTGGGATCCCTCCTGATCCTTCTGCTATGACTGCCGCTGCTCGAGCCATGGGTCAATCCCCTGCTGGTCCCCTTGTTGTGTTTGATGATCCTCCTGCTGACTTGGCAACTGCTATTGATGCTGCTGTTGTGGTTCCTGCAGTGGCGTGTGCTGCTGTTGCTATTGCTGTTGTGGGCTCGAGTCAGGCACCCCTTCCACGAGCGATCCGCACAGTGGGGACGCTACCCCGCTCGCACCCCTCTCCTCCTCCTCCGTCCTCCTCTCCTCCTCCTTCTTCTTCTGCTCCTCCTCTTTCTTCTTCTCTTCCTCCTTCTTCCTCTTCTCCTCCTCAGTGGCGTGAAGACCGGTGGGCCATGGTGCCCATCCTTTAGTGTGAGGGACCTCGACGCCCTTAGCCACGATGCGACCGCCTGCTGGGAGCAAGCCCACCGTAGACTCGCCACCAACGATGGTTGAGGCATCCTCTGGCCCTAGTTTCGAGGGCTTAGGGGCTCCTTCCGGGCCCTGAGAGTGAGGGACCTCAGCCTGACCTGAGACAGGAGGGTCAAGCATAGTCTCGAGGGCAAAAAAGGGATAACGATATTATTTAGAAAAACTCAACCCACGGGGAGGGCGACCATCCTCCTAGTCCCACGGGCACCACTGGTCGGCCTCGAAGCACCGCCACGCATCAGGGCTCGTGGGAACCTCAAGCCAACGATCAACGCCGGTTCTGCTCACCCCTCACGACGCTCCTCAGGGCTTGAACTCATCTAGCGCCCTCCACCTTGGCTCGAGGCAACTGTGGCAACATGGCCTCAAGTTAGTGGCCCTGTCGTGGAAGTCTTGACTCAATGGCCAGGCCCAGAGTCCTTGGGTGGGTGCGGGGGCAGGTTGGCCCGGCCCTAAGCGGTGGCAGGAGGCATGCCACCACGTGGGCGACGGGATGATGGTTCCTCCTAGCGGCCTCCTTGCTCCCCTCCTTGTGGCTCCTTGGGGGCTCCCTCCTGCATCGACAGGATGTTAGCTCGAGGTGGAGGTTGTAGGAGGCGATCAAGACACGCCCCCATTCCCTCTACATCCTCCTCCTCATCATCGTCGTCTTCCTCATTGTCCTCATTAGGGGAGTCCTCCTCCGGCGTCCCCTCTCACCTCGCCTTGGCCCGACATAGCTCGAGCACCTACCGGGTGATATTCTTCTTCTTCTCCTTTTTCTTTTCCATGTCGAGCACCTTCTTCTGCTTCTGGGTAGAAGAGTGTTACCTCGCGGTTAGTCTCGTCCTCTTTCATTGGGGACCTCAATGACCTGACATCGATCTCCCCCCTATATAGGAAGAGCTAAAATGACAGAAAGACTAGATAAGGATAATAAGGCTCGAGAGGCCATGACTCGAGATACTTACTAGGTCGAGATCACCCTCATTAGGCTTCATGGGGAACACATTCACATTCTTGGCCTAGAAGTCGCCAGATATGGCGGCCTTGACTCTAGCCGCCGCCTCCTTGTCGAGGAGTGCCTCCCTCGACATCCGACATGCCTTGAGGTCTCGAGATGGAGCGTGCGGGCCCATCTTGTCCATCCTCAACGGTCGAGACATCAGTGGGAGTACCCACTGATGATGAATCGCTGAGAGGACAAGAGCCACCGTCAAACCCTCTTCGCGCAGACGCTTTAGAGCATCGAGGAGGGGACGCAGCCGAGACTGATGGTTTTTGATCACACCGTAGTTCCACTTGTTCATGCGCGCCATGACGAGCCACCTGGTGTAGGCGAGGAATAGGCCATCGTTGGTGTGTACGTAGAACCATCGGGAATCCCACTGGGCGTGATTCGACATTAGCTGAGTGGGGATGTACTCTCGAGGCTCCTCTGAGGGCCTGGACTTCTGGACCAGGTTGAGGCAACCCGCCCACACCGGCTTCCTCACACCGATAGCTCTACCAGGGGCGTGAAAGAGCTCACCCCGGAAGAGGTGGAGCCACAGGTCTTAGTGCGGCATCAGCCCCAGGCACCCCTCGCACACCACGATGAAGATCGCCGCACTAGAGATGGCGTTGGGGGAGAGGTGCTGAAGCTCGACTCCATAGTGATGGAGGAGCGCCCTCATGAAGCGGTTTGGGGGAGACCCGAGCCCGTGTAGGTGGAACTTGATGAAGGAGACCACATAGCCCTTAGGCAGGCTCGACACCCGGTGCTCTGCTGGCGGCACGATCCACTTTGGCCACGTCGAGGAAGTAGCAGGGCAGAGAAGCCCCTCAGCCACCAGTCCCGCAGCCGGTGCTCCATCACGTTCGACGAGCGCCAGTCGTCAGCGGCAATCAGTGTCACAGGTATGATGTGCGTAGTTGGTTGGACGAGGAAAGTGGTTGGGGAAGTTCTTGGCTCTGTCTCGCTCTCATTCTCTCTTTCTCTCTGGGCACTGCTTTCTTTTGGCACAGGAGGGTGGAAGGAAGGAGAATGAAGACAATGACAAAAGGTGGAAGGGGGAGCAATAGGATGACCCCCTTGAATATATAGACGCGTTGAAACGGGTGGATCCGACAATCACGGTAACTCCCTACCTTAAATGCGCATCCTAATTGACCGCGATTCTAGCGACACGACGTTTGCTCTTCCGCGTAGTGGAATGACATTGCAATGGTACTGTTGGCATTTCTTAACGTCATCACTAAGAATAGGGTTTAATCCGTCCTCAGCAACGATGTCAGAAATGTCGTGATAACACCTACTAATGCAATCACCAAGATTAGAGTATAAATCTATCCTAAGCAACGGTGCCAGAAATGCTTGTTAGCATTTCTTAGCGTCGCTACCTAGAATAGGGTTCTGCTCTACTCATGATAATGACA
>Ga0182004_10004658_pt1 | contig 11083 bp, 12 predicted proteins | sample Sormic07211540_1_FD_120479 | JGI IMG/M metagenome (GOLD analysis project Ga0182004, IMG submission 120479) | Endophyte microbial communities from Sorghum bicolor roots, Mead, Nebraska, USA - 072115-40_1 MetaG | ecosystem: Host-associated > Plants > Roots > Unclassified | place: USA: Nebraska...
CTATAAATACCCCCTTAGAGAGCCTAGTTAAGCATGATGTATCTTAGGAAGAGCTACTCTTAGCTAAGTGTGAGAATAGAGGGAAGAGAGTGAGGAGTTCCCCGAGGAGGAGTCCCGGCTTGTCGGGACTCTTCTTCCAGGAGCGCCTCAGCGGATGCTTGTCTTCTAGTAAGTCTTCCTTCTAGTTGCCTTTCATCTGAGTACTTCCAGGATTTACGTTTTGTCTTAGTTTATTTTAAGTATACAACCGGCCTACTGGCACATTGCTTTGCCTTGTGTGAAGTGCTCGAAACCTTAGCTGGGTCTAGAGTAGTAGAATTAGTGTAGACATGGTGTCTAGACTAAGTCTGCCCTTGTGAACTTCTTGTCGCACCTGAAGAACGCCAGCAGTGAAGCGTGACAGACTTCTGCTGGACATTAGGAGTTCTCTTCAGTGTGTTGTTAGGCAAGTTGCAAATAATAGTTGGCCTGCATGGTAGCTTCCTAGGGAAGTGTTTCGCCACACCCTTTTCACCTATCGGCCACAGTAGGAAGGGAGTTAACTCTCAGTATACTTAGGATAGCTTAGCCAGAAGCCAAATACTAGAAATACCTCTGCACCCAATCCTAAGCCCTTTGATCATCATCCGACAACTCAATATTGGTCTAGTTAATCCACTTCTCGTTCCCCGTGGAAAACACGATACGTGGAATACTCCTGGTGAAGTACTGCATTGACCACCGTCCGCTTACGGTAAAACCGTTTGCCACTTCTGGTGTCACACAAGCATTTCTAATGTTGTGCCAAGGACTGACAATCCTAGGTAGTGACGCTAAGAAGAGTCCACATATGGCGAGCATGTCAACTACTATATTGAATAGTACAGGTGACATGGGGTCACCTTGCCTTAGACCTTTCTTAGTCACCTTGATCATTAACCGTAATATTTACATTGCCACCTTGTGTAAAACTATGAACCCAATTACACCACTTAAGTGAAAAACCTTTCATCCTCAATGTTTGCTGTAAAAAATTCCAGTTTACTTTATCATAAGCTTTTTCAAAGTCTATTTTGAAAATCACCCCATCTTGTGTGCAATTCATGGAGCGTTTCATAAAGGATAACAGCCCCCTCCATGATATTTTCGTCCTGGTAGGAAAGCTGTCTGGGTAGGTCCTATCAGTTTCTGGGCGATAGAAGATAATCTATTTGTTGCCACCTTTGTGAAGATCTTGAAAGATACATTTAGTAAACAAATAGGCATGTATTGCTGAACAACTCTTGCATCCTCCTTTTTGGGCAATAGGATTATATTTCCAAAATTAAGACGGTTAAGAGGTAATGTCCCATGATAAAAATCAGCGAACAAGGCCTTTAAATCGTCTCTAATTAAGTTCCAGAAAACTTGATAGAACTCCACTGGAAAATTGTCTGGCCCAGGCGCCTTATTATGTTCCATCTAGAAGATTGCCGCTCTAACTTCTTCTTCAGAGAAAGGCGCAATCAGTAACTCATTTTCTAGATCTGAAACTAGAGGAATATCCTCCCTCTGGGACTCATCTAAATCGATTAAAGGCTCCTCAGATGGTCCAAAAAGGTTTTTATAATAACCGGTGATATACCCTTTGAGTTGAGCATCACCAGAAATAATAATATTACCATCCTCAAGTTGGAAAATTCTAGTTTTTCTATGTTTGTCGTTTGCCAACAAGTGATAATATTTCGTGTTAGCGTCCCCTTCCAGCAGGTGTTTCACTTTCACCATTTGGTACCACTTGAGCTCTTCTTATCTAAGCAACTCAGCAAGCCTCTCGTTCAGAATATGTTTTAAATTTAGTTCATTTTCGCTTAGTGGGTTAACCTCTGCTTTTTTATCTAGCTCATCTAATTTATTAAGAAGGTTCACCTTTTCTTTTTTATATGCCCCACTCACATGTTTTGCCTATCCTCTAAGGTATTGCCGGAGCCTTCTGATTTTGGCATGCCATCTCTCAATAGGGGAGCCGATGGCTACAGTATTCTGCCATACTCCACAAACCATCTCACAGAAACTGTCGCGAAGCAACCAACCTAATTCAAACTTGAATTGAGGCTGATAAGTCATTGACGGCTCGTTTGTAGTGAACAGTAATGGGGTATGATCCAAAATTTCCATCAATAGGGCTTGTACAGTTGTATGTGTATACTTTGATTCAAAATTCATACATACCAAAACTCTATCTAACTTCTCAAAGGTTTGAACTGGCAGATTATTTGCCCAAGTATATTTCCTACCTAATAAATTTATCTCTCTCAAATTTAGGGAATCAATTACCGCATTAAACACAAAAGGCCACTTGTCATTATAATTGGCATTGTTCTTTTCATCTGGACGGCGAATAATGTTAAAGTCCCCACCTATGATCATAGGTATGGTGTCTTTTGAACATACTCTAACCATTTCAGATAGAAAATTAGCCTTGTGGTCTGCTTGTGCTGGTCCATAAACTGAGATTAAATTAAACTTAAAATCATGTTCCTTGTGCCGAAGTCTGATTCTAATAAAAAAAATCCCTTCCTCAAATTCCCCAATGTCAAAAACCAACATATGAACGCCTACCAACATGCCACCACATCTACCTGTCGGAGCCATACAATGCCAAATGAAGTCTCTACCAACACAAATGGTATTAAGAGTGTTGTGAGGAAAGTTGGCTCTACCAGTTTAGTTTCTGATAAGACAATAAAATCTAGTCCTTTCTTATTTGTTAGATCAGATAGAAATCTATATTTTTTGCTATCAGCGAAACCATTACAATTCCAAAAAAATCCTTTCATCTTGAGCTAACTTTGTTTTTATTCCTATGTCTCTTAGGGTGCTCTTTATTTTTATGTGGTATAGGGGACTGTAAGATCAACGGATCACAACCCCCATCCCCTAGCCCTTCTGCAATATCTGAACAAATTAAATTTATAGCCTCTAGATCTATGATATCATCATTAGAACAAACAGTCAACGTATCATCCACTAAATCACAATTTTCAACTCGTGAAGCCCTTTCAACAAATCTATTATATTCTACATCCTTTAAAAGATTTATCAAATTAAGAATCTCAGAGTCATTGCAACCCAAAACCACTCCTAAAGATTTTGAACTATTAATAAAAAAAGTATTATCATGTGAAACAAAAGAGCAGGTTTGCTGTGTTTTACCTTAGTCGATGGCCAGATCCAAATTCTTCTTTGCTTTGAGCTTTGTTGCTTTCTCAGTGGAATCCTGATCCACCGAAGAGGCGGTCCTTTTGCTGGATCGTACTGGTGACGTTGTTCCATCTTTGTGTTTCTTATTAGATAACCCAAAATCAGTCTTTGAGGGAAGCAAGGAAGCTTTCCAGGCCCCTGCAGATTGAGAAAGTACAACCCTTCTTAGAGGTATTTGCTAGCTTGCCCTGGTGGATATCCTGCAGCAGTGTCACCTCCATGGGCGCACCATGCTGCTGCCTCACGACAGGAGGGGTATCATCCCCCTGCTTACCATCCACCTCCATGTTCTCTTCTGGCTTCTCCTCAGTAAGGTTGTCCTCCTTCGGGGCGCCCTTAGGGTCCTCCCCCTTTGGATCTTCCTCATTATAATCCAAATCAATAACTTGAGGCTCACCAACATAATCACTGTTCTCAAGTGCAAATTGTAGCTCGTAAATATAATCCCTGATAACCACATCCACATCTGGGATGAGAGTTGGGTCTAGCACAGCCACTTTCATTCTTGCCCTGCCAGTACTGCTAGTAAATAAGGTATCAACAGCTCTAGTACTGCTAGTAAATAAGGTATCAACAGCTCTAGGTACACCCAGGATAGTGCCAACAACCCAAACAATTGGGAATTCTTTGTGCTCTCTGGGTAGTCCTCTAAACTGCACCCACACCTTACTAATCTCACGTTTATAAACCTCATTATCAGTTTCTTTTTCAAAGCATATCTCACCCTTCACAGCCTTAGCATCCATAGGGGCCCAGTTCACTACGGTCTCCAGTAAATCAGCTGATGGGAAGTTAATGATAAAGGCATCAGTGCCAGTAATCTGAATTTCCCATTTGTGATTCTTATCTGGTTGTAGTCTTTCTAGCTCCACTGCTATTTGATTAACAGTAAAGGAACCTTCCAAGACACGAACCAAAGCTTTTGTTTCTTGTACAATAACTTTCTGATTTTCACCCGCTGGAATGAATTAAAAACCAAGGCCCTCTACTGGATAGCCACAAGGAATAGTATTGTGTTTGTTTTCTTTAAATTTGGGCACAACTTTTTGTTATGATCACCGTAGCAAATTTCACAGCATAGAACAACATTGCATTCATGAATTGTATGACCTTTGGTATGGCAACGATAACAATACGACATGTTTTTCTTTTTTGAGTTCCTCTAGTAGACGATTCTGGGGTATCTAGATTTATACCTTTCTGAGTTGGAGCAGCTGAGGTGGACTTGTTTGCTTGGTCAGGAGCAGCGTCGATCACCATGGCATTAGTCGCAGCTTTAACCCCGCCAACCTCCAGAGCCTGAGAGGCAGCAAATGCCGTCGTGGTGTGAGCTCTCGTCGGCTCCCCACCTTGCCATCCTGGAAACTGGGTTTTTGGCCACGGGCACCACTCCTGCACCTTGCGCAGCACCGAGCCCGCCAACAGATGTCGTGCCACCGATGGACGCCTGAGTAGACACCTGAGTAGCAGCTTGTGCCACTTCCCCAATGGCCGGCATAGCATTGGCCAGCGTAGCGGGTTGGGGTAAAGGGGTGCGCTGCCCAAATCCCCCTCCACGACCCTGCACGCCAAATTGGCCACCATTAGACCATCTACCTCACCGAGAGTTGAACTGTCCATGTCCAAACTAATTGTGGCCACCTTGCTGAGCAAAACCTTCGTGCCCACCGTGGCTGCTATGTCCTCAATAGCCAAAGCCACGGCCAGGCCCTCGCTGGTGGCCACCGAAGCCTTGGCCATGCCCGCCAAACCCCGGGTTAAACCCTGGGTTGTAGCCATCGCCCTAGGTTCAAAAACCCAGCGTACATGCCGAACCTCCCTCCAAATCCTCTCCCTTCCGCCGCCATAACTCTGCCCCTAAGCATAATTTCGACGAAGGAACAGCACAGGGTGGAATTGCTTGGTGGCGGCTGTATTGGCGAGGGTTTCGCCTATCTAGTACCGGTACGGGAGAAAAACGCACATAAGCCCTTTGTGGGCCTGAAGAATTTTCCTGGGCTTATTTGTACTCGATCTGGTATTTTTGGAGAGTTTTTGGAGCACCGATTGAAGTCTTTCTCCACCACTCGCAGCGTACCAGGAAGCGGGGGAAAGGCTCGATCAGGATCCTAGATCTCCTGATTTTCAGCCGATTTTAAACGAGCCAAAGAACACGTCGTTTCAAATTTTTTTGAACTCTCCATCGCCCCTGACGGTGAGCACCTTGTCGGCAACCGAGATGGGCCACCATGACCGGTGATACCCCGAGTAGCCGAGGCGAGGTAGTCCCCCAGTGTACGTGGAGGTGAAATCCGCGGCGACGGTAGAGGACCCTCCCAAGGAGAGCCTACCAGACGCCGTTTTACCAATGCAGAGATAATTGACTTAGGAAGTTGTTTATCAACAGAGGTAGAAGAACTACCTGATACTAGAGCCCCTTCTACCCTAGTGAGTTGATCGATAGTAAAAGAACTACCTGATACTAGAGCCCGTTCTACCCTAGTGAGTTGATCGATAGTAGATCCTAGTATCAGGTAGATCGATAGTAAATACTAGAGCCCGTTCTACCCTAGCATCCATGGCCTTCTTGATGAACTCCACGGTTGTAGGCGAAGAAGGATCATTCTCCTTTGCGGTAGGAATCGGCGACGATGGAGGTGACACCAGGATCGGTTGGTCCTCCGCGTCCGAGTCTTCCTGAACCCAGAACCTTGAACGGATCGCCTCCGTGCTCAGAATCGCATGGATCGGCCTCGGCCTTCTGGTTGCCTGCGCCACCTCTAACACAGCCGCCGAGAGCTCCGCCCGGCCCTTGGCCACTCGCCGTTCATCGTCGTCCTCCTCCTCATCCTGTGGGACAGGCATCGAAGATGACAGACAATGCGATCTCCGGAATGAGACGAACCCAGCCGTCGTCTCCGTGGCATGCGCAGCCCCCGGGCGCCGCTGGTCTCCGGCGATGGCTCAGGCCGAGAGGATCGCGGTGCGTCTGTCTTGCTGATCTGTATTATTGCCTAAGAGTGTTGGCCGAGGTTGCTGAGTGGTGCAAAAAATAAAATAAAATGAGATACTACTTGGTTATCTTAATGAGCATATGCAATCTGTGCAGCACGTGAGAATGTCGCATAGGTGTCTTGTCAAAGAGAAGCTCAACTTAAGTATATCTTGATAGTCTACGTCCACCTGTGTAATTGCGTCCGCTTATGTAAGAATGTAACCAACCAAACACATTGCTCGCTCAATTTTATACTTCACCCATTCAGATGAGTGTAGAAGACCAATCAAACACGCCCTTATGGGTTTTGTCCTTCGTGGAATCAATCAAGGTACAACCGTATATTGCTCCATGTGTGTACTAGTACTATTGTATACTTCCTTTATCATATTATTCGCTGAAATTTAGTTGATGTTTTGAGAGAAAACATTGTTCCTTTACTGCAAAATACTGATCAGCTGATTGAGTTTTTTTTTGGAACCTGTCCATCTAAGTTTAATTTCTCGACTTGGTATGGGTGCTCATATTTTTTTTAAATTTATTTCTGAATTTAACGATGTTATGTTTTCAGCGGTAAGCGACGTCTCCGTCGATACGAGATGCCTGTGGTGACTTCGTAAATCTCGTGATCTACTGGCTCAGTCATTCAGAGGTAATTATAGGGATAGAGTTTATCTACGTATATGCATAGAGATGAGTGTGCATATGCTGTGAGTATCGTGTAATTTTAAAAAACAGGGCAATTACTCCAAACCGGAAAAAGAAAAGATCTCGTCCAAAAGTCTTTTAAGAGACCGTAGAGCTGGGCCGTGTGTACTGCAGCCGGACTGGTGAAATACGACCGACCGGCCATTCGTGGAGGTGCAGCGGCTTGGATTGGCTTAGTTGTACACCGTGGTCCGTGTGGAGCTGATGCAACGGAGTGCTACAGTGACCAAACAGTGCGGCGCTTGTCGCCTCCCCTCCCAGGCTCCCATGGCCACACCGCACCGCCCGTGGCCGGTGGCTCCGGCGCTACGCTCGCACCCACCTCAATGATGGGTAGGACTGTGTCGAGTCACTGGCCCACCTGACCTCCTCGCAGTGGGTGGGCGGTCGGCGACGAGCCAGCGCGGCAGGTAGCCGCCCGCATTTACAGCCGTCGCGTCGCCAGTCAGGCCAACGTGACAGCCAGATGTTGGTTCGCCTGGTAGAGCGGTTAGAGCAAGGTCAATAATTGAGTTAAGTGCTTAGTTATAAGACAAGTGATTAGAGCTAAGTTATACAATAAGTTGTCTCTAAAACACCTTCTTTTTTCTATTCCTTCTCACAAAACTTGTTATTTGGGCCCACCACTATCTATATATCCGTGCCTATCTTGGTGCTTACATAAGGCCAGTTTCAATGTATATTTCATGAGAGTGTTATGTACATTAAATGGGTGCCACATAAGCAAAATTAATGACTTGGCAGAGTCATTAAATGAAAGAGTTTCATCAAATGAGAGAGGAGAACTCATATGGCTCGGTTACCTAGTTTATAGTCTTGGTAACTGTGTCATGAAACTATATATTGAGAGTGGCCTAAAAGTCAAGCTATCATATATCTCCTCTCTTCTCTCCTCCACATCAGCATTAGTTTGGCTATAATGCCCTGTTTAGTTCCGAAAAATTTTGGAGAATCGACACTGTAGCACTTTCGTTTGTATTTGACAAATATTGTCCAATCATGGACTAACTAGACTTAAAAGATTTGTCTCGTCAATTCCGACCAAACTGTGCAATTAGTTTTTATTTTCGTCTATATTTAATACTCCATGCATGTGTCTATAGATTCGATGTAACGAGAATGTGAAAAATTTTGCAAAATTTTCTGGGAACTAAACAAGGCCTAAGCCTATTATTGTACTTGCTTAGTTCACTCCGGAAATCAAAAAGTTTTCAAGATTCCCCGTTATTGTTGCAATTAGTTATTTTTTAATCTATATTTAGTGCTTCATATATGTGGCGCAAGATTCGATGTGACGAAAAATCTGAAAAATTTGCAAAACTTATAAGGAACTAAACAAGACCCAAATTTAAATATAAGGCCTCCTTTAGTTCATAAGAAAAAGGAGAAAAATATAGGATTGAAAATCCTATAGAAATTGTTACTGTTCATGCCTTTGATTCACTGGAATGGAGTAAAGGAATAGCATAGGAAACTTTTTCTCTGAATGCTGTTTTGGAGAAAACTACAGGAACTTTAGCATCCCCTCAAATCACTTGGTAAAAATCATATGTTTTTTCTATTGTCCATCCCAATCAGCATTCCTTAATATTCCTATATTTTTTTGTTTTCCTATGTCTAAAGGGGCCTAACTAGATTTACGTAAAAGAGAATATATATATATATATATATATATATATCTTTAAATAAGTATACTATAAAAATATATTGCATGATTATTAGTTCAATAATAATTTATTTGGTATACCTGAGTTTACGAGTGTCATTATATCTCTTTTTATTGAAAAAAACATCTTGCGAGCTAGCTATTTTTTATTTGATAGTTTTAGTGGTGCCCTAGCTTGGGACCAGTTGCGTGCATGCTGCCTTGTTTGTTTGTCTGATAAGTTATAGCAGAAAATACTATTGATTGATTGTGAAAGAAAATATTACTAACTGACTAACAGATTTGGCTAACAAACTCAAGCTAACAAGTTGCTCAATGAAGTCCATCCGTAGCACATGGTTGTCCAGTGTGTCTGTATGCTTGTTGCTTGCATTGTACGTACTTGAGTTAGGCCTTGTTTTTCTAACGAAAACTTTTTAGGCGTTAAGGGTCAAGATGGCGGACTAGAAGGGATGAATAGAAGGGGTAGATAGTCCTTTCTAAAACTTTAACGTGTCCGCTAACTGAAACAAATGCGGAATTAAAACTATCGGTCTAGCCAAGACTATACTCATATATCTAAGTTTTCTAGCACCTTGTAAAAGATCATAAACAAGTAAACAAGGTGCTACCTTAGCAAGAGCTCACCTAACTAATTCTAGGAGCAAGGTCACACAAACATATGCTACTAGTACTTTGCAAACCAGGGAAGCTCCTACACAACTAGTAAGCAAAAGCACAAAGCTCCTAAGCTCACTAGCAAAGTTCAATAACAAGGCAACCAATGCCAAATTAGAGAGTGCAAAATACTTAGCTACACAAACTAAGCAATGTGACTAACAAGGTTACACAAATCAAATTAGCCACGCAAGGGAACTACTTGAAGCTACACAAGCAAGAAGGTAACTAGCAAGCTACAAAAGCTAACTAATTACAAGAGCAACTACATAAGCACAAGTATATGAATGTAAATACAAGCTTGTGTTAGGGACTTGCAAACCAACGGGAAGAACAATGTTGACATGATGATTTTCTTCCGAGGTTCACTTGGTTGCCACCAAGCTACATTTCCGTTGAGACAAGCTCTAAGGTTGCCGCCAGTCCTCTTTCTAGTGGTGGCCCGCAAGTCACACTCTCCCATGTGGAGTGCTTATCACAAGCTCTAGCACTTGACCCAACCAGACCACTTGTCTCCCTTCACGTCTCGCTCTTACTAGAGTTGCTCTTCGCGATCTCCGCGGGGTGATCACCGTACCCTCATAATCTTTTTTTCGGAGCACCGCACAATCTCCTTGCGTGCTTCGACGGAGTCACAAGCCACCAATCCATCTAGGAGGTGCTCCAAGAGTAACAAGCACCACCAGCTTGCAACACGAACACGTAGTGCCACTCGATGCAATCTTGCAATGCAACGCACTAGAATCACTCACTAGCTATGGATTCACACTCTTGGAAGCATAAGTGAGTTAGAGGCTTTCCTAGCACTCCCCAAGCATGGACACTAAGTTCAAGGGTGCCAAGCACCAGCCAAGGCTAGCCACCACTTCTATTTATAGCCCCAAGGGCTAAACTAGTCGTTGCCCCTTCTCTGAAAAAACACGGAGGCACTGGACGCGCAGTAGGTGAGCCACTAGACGCTCGAACCCAGCGTCCGATGCTCACGAAGTAGCCACATGTCAATCTTGACCTCACTTGCTCTTTACTTGTCCCTCGGTCCATTGGTACAAAGTCTTGCTCAAGCTTCACCGTCACACGCGGTTTCTCGCTTCAAAGTCTCTGACTTGCCCTTCACTCTTACAACCGGTCCATCGAGTCAAGCCTCATCTTGATCTTCTCCACCTTGGTCACATGACTCCATGTCATATCTCATATGCTATGAGCTCCTCCATAATCACATAATCATCTGTGGACTAATCTCTTGTGTATCTCATATAAACACTATTAGTCCGCCTAAGTTGTTACTCAATTACCAAAAACAAACAAGGACCTTTCACGTGTCTCATTAAATATTTGGACAAATACATGCAAAATTAAATATAGATAAAATAAAAAAATAATTACACAGATTAATTTAATTTTGCAAGACAAATCTTTGAAGTCTATTTAATCCAGGATATTTAGTAAGCACACTAATAGTGGGTTAATTAGGTTTAATAAATTCGTCTTTTGTTTCTTGATAGATTCTATAATTTATTTTTCTATTAGTACCCGGATACTCATGCGACAATTCTACGCTTATGCAGTTTCTTGACGGATTCTATAATTTATTTTCCTATTAGTATCCGGACACTCATGCGACATGAGTTTGTGACAACGTACTAATCGAGTGCTAGTTAGAGAGCTTGTTTGTGACAACGTATTAATTGAGCGCTAGTTATTGGATCTTTTTAAGTCAGTCTCAATGCATGTTTCATAAGGGCACTCACAATGCAGACTCTATCATGGAGTCTAAAGTTATTTATTACCTCAAACAATGTGGACTTGGAGTCTAAATAAGACTTGGAGTCTTATTTTTTCTACCTCTTTCTTCAATA
>Ga0182004_10004659_pt1 | contig 11082 bp, 8 predicted proteins | sample Sormic07211540_1_FD_120479 | JGI IMG/M metagenome (GOLD analysis project Ga0182004, IMG submission 120479) | Endophyte microbial communities from Sorghum bicolor roots, Mead, Nebraska, USA - 072115-40_1 MetaG | ecosystem: Host-associated > Plants > Roots > Unclassified | place: USA: Nebraska...
TACTATGTCAGTGACCATATTCATTAAGCTTAATTGAGCATAATGTGAATTACATAAGTATTGTGTATAGTACCTTTGTAAGGCGTGCCTTCTTTTGTTCGTCTGCAATATTCATGAGCATAACTGTAGGGCTTCCATTGGAATAGATAACGGCCTTGTCATCTTGAGACATTTTGCTTTCAAAATCACCTCCCATGCTAGGAACATGATGTTCTTTAGGAATTCGATGCAGTGAATTTCCAGGGGAACTGCACAAGTTATTGTCATGTGCACCAATTTGATTCATGTCTTGGCAATTGTCACCATCATTGCTACATCTTATTCTTTTTGACTTCAGTGATGATGATGACATTTCATACATACGTTTCTTTGGCTCTTGCTGAGATAATGAACTTTCACCATAAGCATTGCAAACTTCATTTGTTGCCTCCTTTGCAGTCTTTCTGACACGGCGTTTATATGTCTGGAGGACCATGTTATCAGATGAGAGAAAATTGGTATCACCAGGAGATATACCTGCAAAGAACTTTGTAAAACAGTAGAAAACATAGGATACTGAGTTTCTTCAGAATGCACCAAAGTTACAGTGTTGAGTTGGCGTTTGTACCAAAGCCAGTAGGCTATTAAGGCTATGTATCTGTCTATTTTCACTAATAATGATGGACAGTGATATACAAGATTATAATTGACTAAAATTCAACTTCGCTCTCACAAGCAAATAAAAATCGATTCTCCACAAAAATAACTTCCTTCAAGCAAATGCATCATCACGTTGGGTTACTCTCAAGAAGAGAACAAAAATATGAGTTCAGTACTCGAACAAGTATGTCCTAGTGTAGCAATGCATATTTCAAAAAAAAAAAGTGTAGCAATGCACATACTGTAGCTATTTTTCAAGCTTTGTGTGTTTTATTGGATTGGCTGATCACAGATAAATTTGAAAAAGAACAAAAGGGAAAAAGGATGCCCCTGACTATAGTAGACCTAAAATTTTAGTATAAGCTTGCAACATGTACCTTGCATAAGAATTAAATTTGCCATAACACAGGCTTCAGAAACAGCATATTTGTGATTCAAAAGCCTAAAATGTTACATGACAAAAAGTATGGAGTGTAGGCTTACTATCTGGTACTACAGTATGGAGTGTTGTCTGCGGTTTCTCCCATGTTTGCATGATTGGCAATTGCTTCTTAAGGTGTGCAACCATAAGTGTTGATCCACCAGGAAAGCATAATGTTCTCTTTATATCAGCCCTTACTGGAATCTTTCGAACCTTACCTTTAGTATCCACTTCTCCAACAGATACAAAACCCTGCAGTACATTCAACATACAAAACAAAGACACATCAGCACAACATACTGGTACTCAAGGAAACATGATAGTAGGAGCCTAACAGATTTTTTTTATTATTTTTTGTTTTTTATCAGGAAGGGGCATACAATTTGTACATATTCCAGACTACCCTATGTCTGAAATGTAGCAAACATTCGATGCTTACTAATTAGAAAAGCTGGCTTTATTTCTCCTCTAAACTTAAATTTAACACAAGCACTGAATTGCTAAGTAATACCATCTACAGATCACATTAACTTATGCGCCTAAAGAAGAGGGGAAATGGTTTATCCAGTAATTCATTTACTTGCCTGTTTTAGCCAAAAACCCTCAGAAACCTTATCTGCCCAGCAGAAAATGGATGTGACACCAACATTCTGAAGCCTCTGCGATAGTTCCTTATATAAGAGCTGGCCAATACCCTGAGTTGAGCATCAAAACAACCAGTGTCAGCCATGAAATGTTTTGAGTAGAGATAGTGGATAACTGCACGCATTCAAAACAATATTTTATTTCTTGCATAAATACCATAATTGTCAGTTCAAATTGGTAATTCATCAAACAAATTGAGTTTTGCAGGAGGTTCATTTAAAGAGTCTGGAATCTCAATTTAAGATAATGTACTAAATGATATTCAAGTAAAATTATTCTCCTTGGTATCTAACCATGTAAAGTAAATTTACCAAAATGAATTTAAAATTCAGAAGTAAAAGGAAAGCATCCATTACTGTCTGTATAAACATACAGTACCCCTAGAAATTTTAAACAGAGAAAACAAATATGTGAAAATCTCAAGCTGTGCAGTGATGTGTAATGTGTTACAGTTCCTTGTAAGGAATACTGACCTTTAATAAAGAATCCAAATAAGATTTAATGAAACTTGCAAAGGACACGTACCACACGTTGATAAGATGATCTCACAACTGCCAGAGGTATTTCAGCATACTGAGTGTCAGCTGGCACAATCTGATATGATACAGTAGCTATAACCTGCATGAAAGAGTAGTTGTGGAACCTGGCATGATAGTTTGAGCAAAAGCAACTAGGAAGAATATTTCATTTCTCAAACCATACTATCCATGGTAGGTGCACTTTGTTTATGAGGAGAATGATAGGAATCACTATTATGCAGTTGTTAAGTGCAAGCTTGAAGGAAACAACTACAATTGTGTCCTGCAATCAGAATGTGGAAGAAGCAGCTTTTATCTTTTCTTCACATGCCCTTTTAGTCAGGCTTGTTGGCAGCACCTTGGTGTTCAGTGGAACCTTATGATTGATTTCTTTCATATGCTGTTGCAAGTAAAGCAAGGGTTCTCACACCCTTTTTTCATGGAAGTCTTCATCATCAGAGCTTGGCAAATTTGCAAGCGACAGAACAACAACATTTTTAGTAGAGGGCAACCATCCTTCCTTGCTTGGAAAACAGGTTTCGTTGATGAAGCTTGCCTAAAAGCTCACAGGGTCTCTGAAAACAAGCGTGCTCCCTTCCTTTCTTGGATAGAGCTTTGAACATAGTTTGGTCTATCCTACCTCAGGCTTCCTGTTTCATTTGTTGTTGCTTTTCTTTTTTATTCTATTTTTGTTGTACAGTTGGTTCTTTTGGCTTTAATAAAATCCTAACAGTGGGCCCCCATGCTGTTTTTCAGGTAAAAAAACAAATTATCTTATAACAAGTTTCCAATAGAAACATACCAAAATTCAAAATCCATGGTAAAGTAATTAAATTAATTTATAGTTCTTCAAAGCTATTCACAGAAAGTTAGGTTGTTAATATTCAAAAATTGATGGTGTGCCCTAGACATAAATTTACGTGCAACAGAGGTCATGCTAAAGTTAACAAAGGAGTGGTATAAAAGTAGGATAATTAAGACATTGTGAAAAGGAAGACGAATAGATAACACCAATCAAATTTCAATGCATAAGATTAATTGATTTGTAGACTCCATCAATGTTTTCAAAATGTTGAAGAATCCATGATTAACCGTCTAGTAATACATGGGCAATAACTGGACAGAATGGCTTGATTAGGGGTGCTAGTGAACAAACCCAAGCGACTAATCATCAACTAGTGCAACTAATCGTGGGTGACTATACAGATGACATGGTGTTGCTTCTCAGTTTCAAGCACAGAAACATGTTTACCTCTTCATGCTGTGCCGCAGAGCTAGACAGCAGAATTAGAGTCTTGTATTTCCTGGGCAACAGGAACATGAAATCAGGATACTAATTATTTATACTCTCATAATCAAAATATGATTGTGCTGTCAAGGCAAAACTCCAGTGAAACCTATTTTATCAATACCATGAGTCATAAGTCACAAGTGACATCCCAACATTATAGAAATTTAGATAAAGAAAGAAAGATAAGTTTGTACCCATTAGTTGTGCATTTTTCAAGAAACCCTGACTTTCTCCCAGTGTCTGCAGCAAAGTCCATACTAGGAAGCTCTTGCTTGTAGAGCATCAATACTTCCTGTAAATATCAAAGTAAGAGTAGATATGAGCTATCATGCATTTGCAAGAAAAAATGTTGAGCTAACCACTATAACTTGGCACGCATATCATGTGTAACAACTCATAGTCACAATTTTCACTTTTTTTCTGAATGCTATCAAACCAAGCAGACAAAAGGAACGTATCCTTTTCTTAATTCATGATGCCGGAGTCGTTAAAACAAACGTTACAAACTTGATTACCTGAAGCAAGGACTTGGTTTGGCTATCTGCATCGCCTGGATTGAGGAGGATGAACTGAGAGCCATCACCTACACATACGATACAAAATCAGATGACAGGAGCGGATGGAACCACCACTGAATCCAAATCAAAGATGACCGGACAGCAGACATCCCAGCAGCCACTCACCGACGCCAATCGAAGCGCCCCTCTGATCCCCAGAAACTGCACAAGCGTCGTGACACATCCCAAAAAGGCAGTGTGAGCGGAGGAGTAAATCGAGGCGATAGTTTGACCGAAACTACGAGATCGAATAAAGTGCGTGAGGAGCAGCGAACCAGAGACGACGGCCTTGGCGCCCCTGGGCCCGGAGATTGTCAGCCCCTGCTCCGTCGTCTCGCACCGCAGCCCGCTCCCGCGGATCTCCACCTTGCAGTTGCCTGCGCAAACAAGACGTGTATGGGATTCTACGAAAACCTAAGCAAGGAGTTAAACGCGATCGATGGTGGGCGGAGATCAAGCGCACCGATCGAGAAGGCGGGGGCTGGCTCCGGCTCGGGCTTCGTCTTCCGCGGCCTCCCCATCTGATCTGCGAAGGAACCTGCTACGCCAGTCGCCGTCGAGGATGGTATCGGGGCCTGCGGAATCTGGAGGAGCTAGGACGCCGGCCGCCGGGGCTATAGGATGGGTCGTGGCGGGTTGGATTGGATTGGAGTTGTTCGTGGGAACTGGGAAGCGAAATGTGAAGAGAATGTTGAAAATTGAAATGGAGTTCGGGCGGAAATTTTTAGGGTGGCGGGAAGATGGGGAAAATGGAGATGCCGCACGCGCGCAGAGTGGATTTTGTGGTTATTACGGAGGTCGGTCAATCATTCCGAGCCTGGGCTGGGCTGGCTAAGGCCCAGTTTGGTGAAGCCCGCGTCCGTCAGGCACCGGATATTCGAATTCTGTTTATTTATTATTACTCCCTTTATATTAAATTACAAGATATTTGACTTTTTTTATTCTAAGTTTGACCATTTGTCTTATTCAAAAAATTTATATAAATATAATCAAATGTAAGTCATTCTTGAAGAACAAGTGATATTTTGCATAAATTTTTGAATAAGACGAGTGGTCAAACTTAGTGTCAAAAAAGTCAAATGTTTTATAATTTGAGATAGATTGAGTACTACTGCACAGTCTAATTTTTCATTATTTTTGTAAAAATAAGTTTTGAAGACAATAGTTTTGCATAAACATACTTCTATCGCTATCGCCAAATGAAACGGAGAGATATAAATATCCGCCAGTTTAGTTGATTGAATTTCTCTTTTGTGCATAGCATATCTTTAAAAAAAACATTTTTTTCATATAAACTTGGATATAAATAAGTTTTATATGGAATTTTAGAGCTCGGTGAGATACCCAACTTTACAATTCAATACATATATATAAAAATCTTGTATTGATTATTTTGGAACTAGTATGGTTTTTTGAATAAAAAATTAATCGACTAAAACATCATCGAGTCTATATTTTTTTCTATATAAAAATTATCTCCATACAAGGTCATTAACAAATTTATGCACTTTATAAATCAAGGGTTATTTATTCACTCCCCTACGCAGCATATCTCTAAAAGATTTTCTTTTGCACGACCTTATATGAATATAAAATTTATATATAGTAAATTATAGTGCTTGATGATATACTCATAACTTTTTTGTTTGATACAATGTTCATAATTGTATTTGTATATATATCATTGTATTAAATATTTTAACATCAAATTGGCTTCAACAAGAATGTTGTGTGCTATAAAGTTATGTCTCATCGAGCTCTACATTTTCATATAAATTTTTCTTCATACAAATTCATATGAAAAGTTATGGTTTATTTGAGTTGGCAAAGTATAAATCATGTGTTTTATATTAATGGTAGTAGTGTACTTTTTGCTATTTTTATTTGGCTTAATATTCCATAGTAAAAATCCTAAAATTTGTATGGTCGGCCTAGGTGGTTTCTTGCATTAGCCTAGCACATCAATATCAATAAATAATTTTGTATTTCTTGTACGTAGGAATTCAGGGTATTAGAAACACGTCATGAAGCACATGAAGCATCTACTCTCTATGTTCCAGTTTGTAAGTTAGTTTAGCTTTGTCCTAAGTCTAGCTTCTCTAGCTTTGATCAAATTTATTAAATAGATGCACTCTCAAAAATATATTCTATGGTATATCTAATGAATCTTGTTTGATACTTAGATGTTTGTGTATTTTTATATAAACTTGATCAAAGGTATGAAAGTTTGATTTAAAATAAAAAAACTAAAATGGTGTATAACTTAGAAGTGAGGGATATATAGTAGCCACAATCTACAACAAGAAAACTAATTCCATGACTTTTTAATTAGGTGATAAATTAAAATTTCATTTAACGACCTAAGAGAGACCCTTCCATAAAAACCACAAAACTGATTGCATGGCTACTTAAAATAGGTTGGTAAACTAAACATGTTTTGAATGTTTATTTCTCCCATAGCCCAAACTCAGTATTCAACAATTTAACGTGCATCTTTGTCCTACTTGCACTTGAATTCATCTACAAAAAGCACATATAGGCACCTTATATAAATCACCAATCTATTTAAGATCATCAACCATCTAAAACCCCAAAACATTATGGGAGTGATTGTTGGATCCTTGACTATAGGTTTAGTTTTCATGGTTTGTCAATGCAGGACTATGAGGGACATGGCCATGTGGTGTAGCTTCACATCTTTGGTTACATTTTTTGGGGGGGTGGGTGAGACAAGCCAAATCAAGAGTTTGTTTGGTTGTATGGTAGTGGGGTGAGTGCATGTGCTCATTTAGAATGGTGTCACCATGCATGGCAAGGGATAAAGTTACCTTGGCTTGGGTTGTGTATAGTTGAAAAGTGATCCCCTAATTTCAGCTAGTACCAAAGAAACATGTAAGATGTTGTCGGTGTTTCGTCAACCAACTAGTGAATTTATATGAATGTGGGAGCCCTACGTCCAGTCTGAGAGAATCGAGCGTGTGTTCCTCGGTTGAATGCTCTGAAGTTCTTACAATGGTGTATGCAAGAAGATTGAAAGGAGGTAGGAGAGTGGAAAGGGACCACTCGAATGAAGTCTCGAGAGTCTGTCTGTTTGTTGTCCCCTTAGAAGGGTGCCTTGGCTGTCCTTCTATAGAGTTTAGGGCCAGACTGCATACAAAGAGATGCATTCACCCAACCGCATGGTTGTGAGCGTGAGGGAGGGAGAAAACTAGTAAACTTGGCTTGCAAGGAAGGCCATCTTGTCCCGACACTAGTGCCCATCCTGATGTGGTTGATGTCATGGTCTCGTGCCCACTTCATGCATGGCGTGACGTGATGCTACAGTGCTGGTCATAATGGCACTATTGGCATGGTGGTGGTTCGCCAACTCTCCTGTTGTGACATGGGCTCACCATGGCCTTCATCACCATCTTTGTCCTTCTGGAGGCATCAATCTAGGAGAATTTGGCCACCCTCGGGTCGTTATTAGTCTTGCAAGTCATGTAGCCAGTGGCCACGATCTCGAACCTCTAGGGTCGCGGCCTTCGTTGGCTTATAAGTCAAGCCATAGTCATAAGCCTCATCCCGTAGTGAGTGGAGTTGTACTCTCATCTCGCCAGGCCGTATTTGGATAGTGGCTCACCGTACTGATCGTCACCGCATGGTAGTACTGTCTTGTCTACACAACATGGTGCAGGGATGGCGGTTGTCCGAACCGATGGGACTTCTATGCCATCAGTCCTAGTAGAGTGAATGAGGCGTGCCTGCCTTTGTTAGAGCAGGCACACTTGGTAGAGTTTGATCTCTCCTCGTCCTTCCTAGGGGTTAGGGCATAGGAGAGGTCATGCAATATTGTCTGGCACCATGTGGCATGCATTGGAAGGGAAGAAATTGTGGTCGATCTCCTACTTAATGTTAGGCCCAGATCTGCATGGCTTACACGGGCCATGGTTGATGGGCCTATGTCGGCTCAGTTGTCTTGGGCTGTCCAAGTTGCAAACTAATCGGTGCTTTGAGATACCCGAGTATCATGACCCTGACAGATGTCTATTGTTTCCAATGCAAGCTTTTGAATTGGACCTCAAAATTAACCCTATGCTAAGTACACAACTTGTGGGGAGTGATAATGTTTTGTACGATCCAAATATGATAGTAATCCCTATTGAATTATTTACAAGGCCAAGTCTACAAATGTCATTGGACAAAACAAACCAGAACAATCTCAAGAAAAAACACATTATCACATAAGATAGACAAACATTGCCTAGGCCGAATAGTGTATGATTCACAGGGTGAGGCATTGCATAAGTTTGCTCTTTATACATCAAGATTTGAAGATGCAGTTGTTGGTGATCTCAGACAAAGCGTCACAATGTAGACACCAGGACATCACTAGAAAAAGTATAGATCTCATATATAGATGTTCAACATGCATATGGACTCAAAGGTGGCTTCACAAAATCATCAAAAATAGAAATATATCATTAGAAATACCACAAGTATATATAATCAAGGACAAATGACCATTATTAGGCTCAAGAAACATAATTATACAAACCAAAATATGTGCCACACATATTTTTGTCAATGTGGATTCTTTGATGATCCCAAAAGGTTAAATGAAACATAAAACTAAACTAACAGTTGCATATTGGCACATAAACAAATCATGATCATAGAAGCATCCACCACAAGCAACTTTGTAATTCATAAAAGTTCACCAAGCACATGCACAGGCCATTTGAAACAAATGTTTCACCTAGCACTCTAAGTCTTCCATCCCTAGTTAGAGTGGCTACCATCAACCATCACTCAATTGATGTCACCTACACATTAGACTTGGAGTTCTACATGTTAGAGGGGCACAGTTCACCACCTCACACTAGCCTAGTATCACCTAAACTATATACGACCTTGTGGAATCGCTTTGCCATCCAAAAGAGCAAAAATATGCCAAGTCAGTCTATGTAAGAGTTAACTTGGCAAAATACAATGCATTCTGAGCACCTCACCTTACTTCTCGAGTATTAAAATTCCAAACATGTGAGTTATAAACATCAACCAAAGTAGTTCCCCAGGAGCACCATCTTCTTATTATTTACCCTTGCAGTAGAGATCCTCTTCTCATAGAGGGACACAACCTCAGCTATTGTCTCCTTATTCCTTCTTATTCCCTACAACAAACTATTATGAAGGAAGCACTGCACAATGAAGATCACTAACAATACCGATCTTTGTTTTTTCCTTTTAGAGTTGCATGACCAACATCATTAATACCAAGGTCTTGACCCTACGCAACCATACAAGCATTTTTAGTTCCTTGCTTTGTATCTCTGGGTTCATGACCCAACCTTGTAATTACCACTTCCTCGTAGATTGGATTCCAGATATTCTAAAACACGTGTGGAATGAAGGTCATTGAAGTTTTGTTGCTTTGGCGGTGCATTGCTCGGCTATCGACGACCTACCCTTGCCATGGGAGCTTATGCCTCGACTTTGTAGCTGTGTTGCCCCCTTGTTTATGTTGTTGAGGTTGTTTCTCCTGTAATGTGTTTGTTGTTGTTCGTGGTCTTTTCTCTTCTTTCTTGCTTTATATCTTTCGGTTCATGATCCAATCTTGTAACTATCATTTCTGGTTCCATTGGCATCTATGGTAATGAAAACTCAAAAAAAGATTAACCAAATAGATTTGTTATATTTTAGGTGTGCCTAAATTTTAGCCAACAAATTTTAGACAAGAAAATTATAAGGACAACTCACAAAAGAATTTTCATAAGTTTTTTCTACAATCAAACAATAACAAAATTAAATATTGCCTAATAAGCAACCTAAAAGACCAGGCACATGAAATACAGATGTGTTTATAAAAAATCTACAAGGTTGTCATTTGATTTCCTCCGTTTGCAACGTCTTTGAAACGCGACCGAGAAGGCCAGCCAGACTGGTCTTCAAAGATACCATGTAAAATTTATATGGAATTCAGAATGATCTCCGCGTTCCAAGCCGGTTTGCCATGGCCAAACTGCCGGGCATTCTGCTACCGGTGAGCAAACGTGTATGTGTGCACAACTGCACATACAAGGATATACAGTATGGTGCACAGCGTGAGACGAGAGCAGTCCCGACGAATCAGACGATCGAGAAGCAACAGTGCATGGTAACGTGATTCGCTTGTCTTTTTTTTTTATCCCTGTATAAATAGGCGGGAGTAATAAATAAAATGTAAAAAAAAAACGGATGCAATGTCAGGTCGATCCACGTATGAGGAGGCCTACTAGGGGCACTTGGGGCCTCCCCTCTTGGTCTTCCAGTTGTTGTAGCAGGGGCAGGTGTTCTTGTTGCCGTAGGTGCCCGCCGGCACGCACAGGCACGTCGCGCAGCACTTCCGGCAGAAGAAGAGGCACGGCTTCCGGTACGCCGTCGCCGAGCACCGCGCCGCGCACCGGCCGCCGCACTCTGTCGCAAACAACGCACGCACGCAGACGCAGCACAGCAACATCTTGAGCTAGTACTCTATAGTAATCATCGGCGACGAGCGATTCAGAATTCAGAGAGGTGTTATTCTTTTTACACGGACCTTGGGGCTGGAGGCTGCCGGGGGTGACACCGTACTGCAAATAATTGAAAATCATAGCCATATTCCATCATCAATCAAGTGTCAAGGTACTGTCATCCGGCTTTCGCCTCTGCACGTGTTGCAGTGTTGGTATGGTGCTCACCATTGGGAGTGGGAATGCGTTGGGCTTGGCTGGCGGAGGAGGAGGAGGAGCAGCGGAGGAATTGGTCGGCGCCGGAGCTGGACCCGGCGACGGCACGAAATAAGCGGCCTGGATGAAAGAAACTCACCGCATGAGCAAGAGCAACTAAGAACTAACTGTGATAGATTTGCTACTATTGATCAGAAGACCAAGAAATGTGCTCGATATATATGATCTGCTGCGTGCCGATATATATGACCGAGAGAGGGACAGATATAGCGACCTGGCTTCCTTGTTGGGAGAGGAGGAGCGCGACCACCATTGCGGCGCAGCA
>Ga0182004_10004660_pt1 | contig 11081 bp, 8 predicted proteins | sample Sormic07211540_1_FD_120479 | JGI IMG/M metagenome (GOLD analysis project Ga0182004, IMG submission 120479) | Endophyte microbial communities from Sorghum bicolor roots, Mead, Nebraska, USA - 072115-40_1 MetaG | ecosystem: Host-associated > Plants > Roots > Unclassified | place: USA: Nebraska...
AGTACAGTAGCCACTCACCCGTGACGACGTCGCGGAAGAAGGCGGCGTCGGACGCGAGCTCGTCGGCCGTCTTGCCGGCCCACTTCTTCGCCAGCGCGGACACGGCCGCGTCCTCCAGGTACACGCCGATGGCCGTGAACTTGATGAAGTTGCCTCCGATCTCGATGCCTCGCACGCCTGCACGCACGCATGCGCTGTCAACAACCGGTAGCTGCCATGCCATACTCCGCGCACCACCAGAACTGAGAGACGACAGACTGGCACGGAATGGAGCCTGCCCTGAAGCGACGCAACGCACCTGCGCCGCCGAGGAAGTGCGAGCCTGCGGAGCCCGGCGGGCGGGCCACCGGCGGGAAGACGACGCCCTCGACCACCACCTCCGGCACGGCCATTTTTTTTCTTTGTTTGCACGGCGCGAGGGAACCGGACGCAACGTAACAGAAGATGCTGCGGGCTACGGGGCTGTGTGGCTTGGGGTGTATGGAGGGCGAGGTTGTTGCGATAAATATGGAGGAGGGACGGCGAGAGGAGAGCACGGGAGGGTAGCTGGGAACGACACTTGAGCAGTCGTCATAAATAAAGAAATCTAGCGTGCCACCTGCCACCGGTTCTGGCTGGAATTTGCAGGCATGCCACGATGTTCTAGACGAAAGTCAATGGGAGCATTGATATTTAATACTTTGAGCCCACGTACGTCCAAAATACTGTTAGTATTTCTAGTATAGAGAAAAACAAGATGTAAATATAAAAAATGTATCGTAATAATAATAATACTAAAATTATTAGCATTTCATCAAGTCAAATTGAATAAATTTACAAGTGAATCATAGTTTAAACTTTGTCTATCAAAAAATATGATATTTCACTGATCTACGACTTCGAAACATAGACGTACTACCGACCGTGCTTATTGAAAAAAAAATTGTTGTGACGATTGGCCGGCTCTATCAGCCTATTTTAAACTTCAAAAACAATCCTTGTTACTCACTAGCTCCATTTTCGTAGCTTTAGGCCTTTTCTAGAAAATTTTGCAAAATTTTTTACATTCCTCGTCATATCGAATCTTTAGACGTATGCATGGAGTATTAAATATAGACGAAAATAAAAATTAATTACACAGTTTGGTCGAAATTGATGAGATTAATCTTTTGAGTCTAGTTACTTTATAATTAGACAATATTTGTCAAATACAAACGAAAATACTACAGTATTGATTTTCCAAAAATTTTCGAAACTAAACAAGGCCGCAACTTGGCCAGCCGATCAAACCGGCCTGCAACTACACGGCGGGCATCATCCGACCTCCGGCGCATGCGATTGGGGCATGAGCGGCTGCCATAGCCGTACAAAGGTAGGCATGCATAGTTCTCGGGTGACGTCATCGTGGTAACTTTGTAATATGCTTGTGCTTCCGAGGGCATATGTAGTGGTAGTTGCGCGAGATGCCATGACGTGGCGAATCGGTACCAAGGTCCTGCGGGTAGCTGAAGCAACCATTCCCCTCCATTCAGGGAACGGGACGTGACTCCACCGAACCAAACTACTCCATAGAAGAAGCTTTCGCAGTCCAGAACCTCAGCGAACTTTTTTCTATCTAAAATCCAAATCCTCAGCATGTTACCATTCTGCATTTTTTTTCCGTTCGGTGGCGGAATAATTGTATGGTGATGCTTTACTGTTGGGATGTTCCGCCGGGAGGGTGACCCTGTCTCAACTAATTAGAAGCCATGTATCTTGTTTGATACAACTTCTCTATTGTTAGTATATAAAATAGAGCCGTAGGAGAAGCGCTGATACGATACAACTAGTAGGGCCGTGTTTAATTTTTGTTGGGAAAAATTTCGCGACACTATAGCACTTTTGTTTATTTATGGTAGTTATTGTTCAAATATAGACTAACTAGGCTCAAAAGATTCGTCTCGTAAATTTCGATCAAATTGTGCAATTAGTTTTTATTTTCGTCTATATTTAATACTTCATGCATGTATCTAAAGATTCGATGTGACAGAAAATCTTGAAAAATTTTAGGTTTTGAGATTGGAAGTAAACAAGGCCTAGCTATCTTACTCTACTTTTAACTTATTCTTTACCATAATAATAACAATAAGTGGCTTACATTCAAATTCGGTTTTCCTTCAATTTAAATTTGGATAGCTAAAACTTCTAAAATGCCAAGGCGTGAGCGGTGACTGAATGTGAAATAGTCCCTCAATTCAAGGAGTAAGACGGGAGGGATAGTGTGTGCAAGTCTCTCCTGTGGCATCGTTTACAACAAATCTACCAAAAATACTTTCTACCATGATTTATCAGTCCAACGAAGAAGCCAACGTGGTGAACTATTCCATTGCTTTTATTAATACACAATTCAAAACGAGGGAAAGCAAGATATTCCCTCCTCTGGTTATCGAGATTAATTCTCTTGTTCCTGCTGTGATTTCTCACGCCTCCTGTTGTGATCCCTTGAACAACTACTATACTATCAAAATCCAGAGAACAACGACCTCAGAAACAGACCAAAAAGGACATGCCGCTTATTCTTCCTTTCAAGAACAATACAATACAAATGTCTGTGGACTATAATTTGCCCTCGTTTACAGACTTGAAACTCTCACAGCCGACAAAACTTGACAGAAAAGACTTCTGTTCTTACAAACCTCACTTCCAAGAGTACTTGATTTTCGAGGTAAAAAGAATTTTCCTACAGAGATCTCCTAATCCAATAGAACTCACGTCTCTAATACCACCAGAAGCACAAGGACTAGACCAAAAAAAACCTGTCAACCACTGCTTTAATAACAAAGAGAGAAAAAAAATAACACTGATTGAAGGTAGGGACCAAAGGAACAATTACAACTGACTAAAAAAACTAGATATAGAAAAAACAAGGTATCTGTACTGCTATAATAAAACCTACTCCGGCCGTGGAAACCTAACTGAACAGTAGCTCAAGGACCAGCTCTTCCAATAGATCATCTTTTATCATTCTCTCAATGTCCCTTCCTGCCCTGTCGATACAGTCTGCTATATCTGGCCACTTCATATCAAATCCTTTCTTCTCTGGCTTAGTGTCACTGGGTGCAAGTTGTTCCCGTCTCTGAACTAGCACCTTCAAGAGTTTCTCCAATAGACCCTCTGATCCCCAAAGTGGAGCCAAGTTCCTAGTGGTATTGACCCAAGGTTGCATGTTCAAGCATGGAGCAAGGATTTGTGATAGTATTGTGTTGACCATATCGAATAAAAGCTTCCTATCTGATCTTGACCATTGTACAACCTTGATGTACTTCTTTTCCAGCTTCTCAAATACATCATCACCAGCAGGGTAGTCGAGAGACTGACACACCTTGTACATTTGATCCTCGGAAGTTCCATGAATTCCAGAAGCAATCAGCATATCCAGCAAGTAAGAGAATTCCCTTTCCTCATCATCTTCAAATCCTTCAAGAATATCTTCAACCAGCTGTATGGGTTTCTCATCACTCAGCTCCACTTCAGAGGATAAACAGTCACTAGTTCTGCCAATGCTACTTACCTCTGCAGCAGTCTCTGTTGGTGCAAATGTGCCAAGTTCAAGTCTCAGTTGGAGATCTAAACGAAGAAGACCATAGAATTAAAAAAAAATAAAATAGAAAATATAAGAAGGCCAGAATAGCCATAGAGAAATGTACCAAGGCGTAATCACTTACCGTATGGATCTGCAGGCTCTCGCCTGATGTTTTCAGTATCAGAGCAATCTTCAGATAGAGGTTGAAGAACAGATATTGGGCTATCCTGACCTATCTCTTTAGCGTAGATGACAGATGTAGAGTCTAGGCATGCAGCATGAGGGTAGTATCCCTGTCAAAGATAGCATGAGCTCAACCTTCCTACCATGCAAGTTGAAGGGAAGCAAACTAAATAAACATCCCAATCTGTTGTACTATAGCAATAATTAAATTTGATTCAGTTTGAAAGAAGAATAGGCTAGATACCAAGCTAATAAAAATCTAAACAATCTTTCTGATTCTACAAAATCACGAAACCATACAAGCATCTTCAAATTGCATTATCATGAGTGAATTAGTAATCATAGATTCTAGTACATACCTTCTTGAAGGTCATATTCCATTGATCACTAGCTATTACACCCAGAGATGATAAGTTGGAGCTATCACTAGTGTCACTTGAAGACGATACTTGCAGATCATCATTGCTGTCACTGGAGGAAAAGCATAATATCTTCTCAGATTCACTGTAAGTGGAGCTCCACAGCTGTTCGGGTGCTTTTTGATTGACCATATCTGAACAGCACAGTTGCTTTTCTCGAATCAATGCATTATTTAACAGAGCCTGTGAATGTCTTTCCAATGAGGAATTAAGTTGTTCATGAACCTTATCTTTATTTAGCAGGTCAGTTGCTCCCCTAGGATTCACGATTTTGTGTCTTCGATTCAAAGCACTGATACGGTTTTGGTTCTGATGATTATCACCATGCCGTGGTTGACGTAGCAGAGACATTTTCTCAGAAAGGGAGCAGTTTGTGCTGGTTAAACCCATCTTTGGTGAAGCTGACCGTTTAGCACATCTTACCAGTTGATAACTGAAATCACTCATCTCACTACAACTCTTTACAGTCGGAGGATTCTTGAAATTGTTGTTGGGACTGCTGAGATAATATTGAGGTCGAATGGGCATTCCTGAGACAGTTCTGCTAGCATGACACAATCCTTTATCATTGAAGGTCTTATCTACTTGAGCTCCCCTTGCGACAGGTTGCATGTGACTGATTTCTGTTTCATTTCTCTGTGCACTAGGAAGACATCTAACAGACGATCTGTGGGAGCTCTTATGCTTGAAATCCTTGATATCCAAAGAAAGCTGTATCAAAAGGATAATTTTGTAAGAACTGTGAAACCAAAAAAAAACAAACATTTAGTGCAGTAAAGCTTTGAGTTGTAGAAGAATATGCAGGAAAACAATTACAAATTCAAGGACTAATAGAAATATAGATAAATCAATAGTGAGGATTTGAACAGCTTACATGATCTGTTGATCCACTGTTGCATCTGAAATCAGATAATACTCCATGAACACGTCGTTGCTTGTCCACATGAGCAAACCCTGAGTACGAGCCAGAAGTAGAGCAAGAACGGGTCAACTACAAATCATTAAGACTTTTACCTTAAAAAAATTGCACGATTACCATTCAGACATGATGCACTGGCCGCCATAATAATAATATAATTAAAAACAGACCCAAAAATACACCGTTGCAGTTCTTGTCCCTAAAGGAAATAAATTAATTCATGAATCACATGGTACGACCAATTATTCAGTCAAACTGTGTTATCCGATTTTATTTATTTTTTCTCCCGGGATGTTTTGCCCTGTTAGTATTTCTCGGATATAGACAATAAAACATGTGTGTGGAAAATAAATGGCAAGAAGCTTCGTCGCACTGACTCTAGCATGATGTTCCCTAATTAACGTTTTCTCGACAAGGGGCAACAGACAAACAAACAAGTAACCCAACGATGCAAGCAAATTAGGTAACCTCCTCGCTTCCGCACATAGGACACGCCATACCACTGCAAGCAAATTAAGCAAAGAAGCAAGCAATACCCACTACGCGGCGAAGAGGAAGCCGGAAGCAAGCAGGAGCAACCCAAATCAACCGGAAACAATCGCGCGCGATTCCCCAGCCGTTTGAAACGAATCACCGACACAGGCAAAAGCCGCAGAGATTCGTTTCGGGGAGAGCCGGCCGTTACCTTCGGTTACCCGCGGAGCAGTGGTCGCCGGCGCCGCGACCGTCCGCCTGACAACCCCACCGGCTCCTCCTCCCGTCCGGCAGGACCGCCGCGCCCACCTCCGCCGGCCTCTCGCGCTGGTCCCGCCCATCCGCGCCCCCAAGTCAACCCGACCGACGAACCTCCGTCGACGCTGCTGCCCGGGGCTCCGCTCGCGCGGACCGTGATCCCGCGCGGCCTATTTGAGGAGTGAGCGCCGCGAGGAGATAGGAAGGGCTGGATTCTCGGCCCGAGCGTCGCGACGCCTGGGGCGCGCCGGGGCGGACGGGGCGGGACGGGCCGCGAGGGAGGAAGGGAGGCCGGCGGGGCGCGTTCGGTGGCGGCGCTCCCGCGGCAGCGGTTGGGTGGCGCCCCGCCCCTGCCTTTTCAGGCCCCGTGGCCCCCTGCCCACAGTGGACTCGCCCCCTTGCCCCCGTGTAACCGCACGCACGCACTTGCGGACTTGCCTATGAAACCTTTTGTCTTTCGTTACGGAGAGCCGAAACCGGAGACCCTCGTCTTGGCTGCTGCGTGAATTGGTGATCCTGATCCGTGTGGTTTGACTGGCCAAAGCAGCCGACGCGGCGGTGCTTATTGTGGTGATCCGTGGTTAGGCGGCTAGCTAAACTAACTCGTGTGGACATGTGGTTAGGGTTAAGCTAAGCACTGTTGCTGTAGTTCTGTTAAATTTTAATCCGATCCTTGTGTGATGTCGTGCACGGCTTGGAGAGCGCGTGCGATTTGCAAACGTGGAGAGGGGGTAGGAGTAATCAAATCAAACCAAATGTTGGATCGATGCGGGTATCTGAAAGCGACCGGCCCCGTCCCCCATGTGGGCCTTGCGTAGCATCGGAGCCAGGAAATTGTGCCGGGCCGTTGCGGATGAAAGGCAGTAGTAGGAAACCGTCTCAGTCTCACTCTTGCTCCATCTCCGGCTGTCTCCCGCGAAACGCCGTGATATTCCCGCGCAACGGAGCCAGCCAGCCCGCTCCATCTTTATTCCCTTCCCCGTCTCGTAGGGCGACTGTTACGGCCGCTATGATTAATATCGACGGATTTTGGCCTTGTTTGAAAAGATTTTGAATTTTGACACTGAAGCACTTTCGTTTTTATTTGACAAACATTGTTTATTTATGGAGTAACTAGACTTAAAAGATTCGTCTCACGATTTACAAACAAACTGTGCAATTAATTTTTATTTTCATTTATATTTGATGTTGCATGCACGTGCCGTAAGATTCTATGTAACAGAAAATCTTAAAAAAAATTGGTTTTTAGGTGAACTAAACAAGACCTTTGTGTATGATGACGGCGAGAGAATGATATGAATTAGGCCTTGTTTAGTTCGCAAAATTTTTTGTTTTTGGGTACTGTAGCATTTTGTTTTTATTTGATAAACATTGTCCAATCATGGAGTAACTAGGCTCAAAAGATTCACCTCACAAATTACAGGTAAACTGTGCAGTTAGTTTTTATTTTCGTCTATATTTAATGCTACATGCATGCGACCAAAGATTCGATGTGACGGGAAATCTTGAAAATTTTTGCGAACTAAACAAGGTCTTAGTTGGGTCCACTCGACAGTGGACAAGGTCCCGTTCAGCTGGCCGGCAAGGCGGGCGCCGGCTGTTGCCGGGCGGGCCATGGATGATTAATTACGCAACGAACTGCTCGTGGAACAGACGCACGAGATGAACCACTCCGTTGAGTGCCTGCCTAGTCTCGATAAGCAAATCATGAAGCTCGCACGATCGTCAGACTCAGCTTCCTCGTTTCATGGGGCCATGCCCCGTGCAATTAGGGCGTATAGCAAATCCTCTACCGTCACAACGGCCCGCAGCCGCCAGTGAACTTAATTTGGACAGAAAAATGCATTTTCGAATTGAGTTTGTCAGCACGTAAACATATAATGTACGGGACTGGATTCTGGATTGTTGGTGACCCGCACAAGACGCGCGCGCACGTCATCGGATTTCAAATTTGGAATTCGAAATCGTGCAGGTGGAGCGCCAGAAATTTCTCGCGCCTTCGATCGAGAGATCATGACATGTATATCTTATTACTTGAGGTCTAGTTTAGTGGACGAAGACAGCGTGCTTACGCAATAAGTGGGGTATTGAGCTATTGGCTAATGAGCAGGTCGGCTATAGATGCTGACCTTGCAGCTACTCGCGCGCCGCGAGTTTGAACGGGCTTTGCCTTGAACCAGTGGACTTCGTTGACTGTATTTTACATGCAGCCACTTGACCACGAGCAGAGTAAAAAGAAAACGTTTTATTTTGATTCTACGGATATTACCCAATAATTTGAAGTGATTATAAGAAAGGTCACCCTTTAAAAAGGGTTTTAGACACCTCATTTTTATCTGACAGGAGGTTCTTACAAAAGTACTGAATCTAAAGTTTGCCAAGACCTTACAAATAGCACCAATCTCTATAAATATATTTCTAGACTAGACACATAACTACAATAGACATCCACAAATAGACCGGTTTGAAGGATAAACTTCTTCGATCATTTTGTTCATAAAAATATGGTTAGCCCATGTATAGTATAACCAACCACAGCATCCCATTTTCACCCTTCTCTCTCATCACCTATGCTATGGCCTTGTTTAGTTCCAAAATTTTTTACAAAATATAAATAGTAGTACTTTCGTTTGTATTTGACAAATATTGTCCAATCATGAACTAACTAGGCTCAAAAGATTCGTCTCGTCAATTCTGACCAAACTGTGCAATTAGTTTTTTTTTATCTATATTTAATACTCCATACATGCGTCTAACGATTTGATGTGACGGAGAATCTAAAAAATTTTGTAAAATTTTTTGGGAACTAAACGGGGCCTATCTCACCAGACATAGCACCTTCCTCTCGCTTGATTCTTTCCCTCAGCTCTATACTGGACCCCTTCTTTATTGAAAGAAGCTTAGCAGCTGGCCGACTCTATCCTGTGTAGCCGGAGCAAGCCCCTAGAGAAGGACTATGCCCATGACACTCCAGAACATAACCTGCTCAATGCAGCTATGTGTTGCCACCTGTTTTTGTTTGTGTCAAAAATGTATGAAAATATTTATACGACATGGAGTGGAACTAGATGGCCAAAAATTAGGAGTGCAAATCGGACCCATGGATGCGGTTATATGTGAATCTTATATCCTATGGATGAGGGTATGATTATAAGCATGTTCGCTTGTCTGAAAGCCATGGTTGAAAATATTGCTCGTTGATTTATTATGAAAAAATATTGTTGTCTGACAGAAAAAGTACGGCTTATAAGTCTATCGAGGTCGGTGCTTGCAGCAATGTGGCAGGGTGTGTATGCGTCGAGGTCGCCTTGTGTTGTTTGAGCTTATCAGCCGAATCTGCTAGCCATTTAGCAGTATTTTTCTCTCCCAACAAATTAGCAAATAGTACTTATTATCATGGATTATCAGTCAAACGAACAGAATGACTATAAGACTGGTTGTGTCTTATAAAAAAATATAAGACTGGTTGTGCGAATAATAATGCACTTTTCTTGTGTCCTTGTGTGTGTTTTTTCTGCCGTGATATACTTTAATCCTTGTTTTATACTAAGGCCTTGTTTAGTTTCCACAAAATTTTGCAAAAGTTTTCATATTCCCCATCACATCGAATCTTTAGACGCATGCACGAAGCATTAAATATAAACGAAATTAAAAACTAATTACACAGTTCACCTGTAATTTGCGAGACGAATCTTTTGAGCCTAGTTAGTCCATGATTGGACAATATTTGTCAAATACAAATGAAAGTGCTACAATGTTTATTTTATAAAAAATTTGGAACTAAACAAGGCCTATTTGTGTGAACCGTGAAGATATTATGATCATTAAACTACAATTACTCAACTCATGCCATGTACTCGTGTTCATAAGTGTTCATGTTTTATGTTTAAGCTATGAGATTTTGCTCTACTTTTATCATTGCCCATTGCTTATATTTAGATAGAAAAGTTGGTGTCAAATTGTTACTCCATGTGATTGTAATGACATGTTATTTGTTCAATCATAGACCCGTGTGTTTTTTCAGGGTTACTGAAAACGCCGGCTGAGCATCTCCAAGAGTTGCTAAAACTCACTTGTTAAAACTTGTGATTTTGCAAGTTGCTAAAATATATGGCAAATAAAATTTTATAGTCTCTTCAATAGTTTGTCATATGGACTTGGTAAAACTTAAAAAGTAGGTCCACTTCCAAACCTCCATTAACTAATTTTGTTCGACGCTTCACCTGGCCACCCGCGACACTCCTTGCCTGGCGCCCATGACTCCTTGCCTGGCTGCGCATCGCCACTTCCTTGAGCCGCCAAATCTGATTCAGCTCTGGCCCCCAACATCGATCTCTAATCCGACCGGCAATCAAGTGGCCGACATGACCTGCTGCTGTGCACATTCAGATGTAAATTAGATTAACCTGCGGTGGACATGGATATACATATATAGTTTACATCTTTTGTTTTTTTTCCTCCTGGTGATGAACATCAACCAAACAAATATGTACACTTATTATTACAAGCAACACCACCAATGAATAGAACAACAATCCTGTATGTCCTCTTGCGAGCATGGCCTGAAACTCCTCCGCGGAGCGCTGGCTCTGCAGCCGCATGTCCTCCCTGAACTTGCGGATGAAGAGCTCCGCCATGAGGTCCACCTCCCCCATCCCCCAATCAAGCACCCTCCTCTCGCTCCGGGTGCCAAACCGGCCGCCTCCTCGCCACCCTCCGTTTCCATCCGCTCCGTGCGTGCCACCCACGCCGACTACAGGCGGAGCTCCCCATCCGACCGGACTCAGCCATCGCCAGTAGTCCGATAGCGCCGCAGCTGCAGGGCTGCAACTGGGTCTCCTCCTAGCCGCGGCTCCAGCAGATGCCCCCTTGGCCGCCGCGACGGAGGGTCCTGCGCCTTGTGACGCCGCGACGCCCCTACGCCGGCGCGGTCCACGTAGTCGCGAGCTCGGGTGAAAGTTCCATCTGCGCGCGCGAGAGGAGGCGGGGTGGGCAATTCACGCGATGGCAAGTCCCCAACCGCGCGCAAATATGCGCGTGAACCACCGGTGGATGGCAAGCTGGGAAAATTTGCCAAGCCATATGCCAAACTGTTGGAGTTTGATTTTTCTAGTTTTGCCAAAAAAAAAACAAGGATAGCAAGTGATTTTGGCAAACTCTTGGAGATGCTCAACTGTATAAATTGCCCACTAGGGCTTCGAGTATTCTTACGGGTGGGTAATGCCTGGGCCCATTGCCAATGCCTGGGCTTGATTTCCATAAATTAGCCCAACTCAACTACCGAACG
>Ga0182004_10004661_pt1 | contig 11081 bp, 12 predicted proteins | sample Sormic07211540_1_FD_120479 | JGI IMG/M metagenome (GOLD analysis project Ga0182004, IMG submission 120479) | Endophyte microbial communities from Sorghum bicolor roots, Mead, Nebraska, USA - 072115-40_1 MetaG | ecosystem: Host-associated > Plants > Roots > Unclassified | place: USA: Nebraska...
AAGTCTCGGTCTAGGTTGGATTGAATACCAGAGGACATCCCAGCGCCTCCATGTGTATACTCACCGCCATCGGATCTGAGGCACCTTGTTGAGGGAAGGAAGTTGCCCACTGGAGGAAGATATTGGAGAGAGGAGAATGGTGTGGATCGGCAGGAGTATGCAGCGGCCGCCGCCTCAAGTAGATGAAGGAACGGTTAATTCCCTAATCACGGTAATCCCTACGGGGCATTTGGACTATCCGCATTGGTGGGCTGCACAGAAAAAGTTTATTAGGCGAGTGGGCTGCCGTGTGCATCGTGTGCGAAGCAGAATATGTCATATAGTCACGGATTCTATTTCTGTTGCTAGGCATACGTTGGTAGAGGGGTGTTAGTGTTGTAGTGAGTGTAGAAGAATAGGGAACAGGAGTCAAGACGAGGGGTGAGAGGGGGGCGCCGACCGGACCCACATAGGCGCTGGCCGACCCCACCAGGGCCCACTTCGAGTGCCCTTCAGCGTGGTGCCTTTAGACTCTTTCTATTTTCTGTTACACGCATTTTTTAATAAATTTTCGTACCAAAATAAATAGAGCTTAATATGTTGGTAATTGGATAAATTCTATTTCATCAACTACTCCTGAATCAAATGACTCTAAATAAAGTTTAAGTCGGTGTCCATTTACCTTAAATAGCGTACCTTCACTTGATTGTAGAGTTACTGCTCCATGTGGTGATGAATTCACGACGGTGAAGGGTCCTCATTTGCTCCTTAATTTTCCAAGCCCGAATAACTTGAACCTAGAATTAAAAAGTAATAGCTTATCTCCTGGTGCAAATTCCTTCTTGTTGATCCTCTTGTCATGCCATCTCTTTGTTTGTTCTTTGTAGATCTTCAAATTGCGATATGCTTTTTCTCTCCATTCTACTAGTTCTGATAATTGCAATTTTCTTTTATCCCCAGCGGCTTCAAAATCCATATTCCATCTCTTGACAGCCCAGTGAGCTTTATGTTCTATTTCAACTAGCAAGTGGCAGGTCTTTCCATATACCAATTGATATGGTGACATATCCAAAGGTGTTTTATAAGCCATCCGGTATGCCCATAGTGCATTTGGTAACTGATCCTTCCATCAAGTTCCCATCTCATTTACTATTTCCTGTAGAATGTTTTTGATTTGCTTATTTGATGTTTCTGCCTGACCACTTGTGTGAGGATGATATGGAGTAGCGACATTATGTCGTATTCCATGAGCTTGTAGGTATGAGTGAAACTTCTTGTCAGTGAAATGTGTTCCTCCATCACTTATAACCATTCTAGGTGTTGCAAACCTCGGAAATATAACTTCTTCAAACATCCTCTTTGAGTGTCTTGAATCAGCCCTTTTGCATGGCATGGCTTCTGCCCACTTGGATATATAGTCAACTGCCACCAAAATGTACTCGTAATTCTATGATTTCACAAATGGTCCCATGTAATCAATTCCCCAAACATCAAAGAGCTCTATCTGAAGATTGTTTGTGAGTGGCATAGCATCTCTAGCATTGATATTTCCGTGACTCTAACATGGCCCACATCTTTAGATGAAATCTTTGGTGTCTTCGTACATGGTTGGCCAGAAGAAACCACTCTGCCAAATTTTTGCATGAGTATGGAATACCCCATAATAACCTCCATATGGTGATGAATGACATTTTTGAATGATTTGCATGCCCTCCTCCACTGGTACACATCTTCTAAGCAACCCATCTGAGCATACCCGAAAGAGTTAGGGTTGATCCCATATGTGGAGACGACTTTCATAAATGAACTTCCTCTTATTTTCTCCTAGTGGTACGTATCCTGCAACCATAAAGTTGACAATATTCACGTACCAAGGATCTGTCTTGGTCACTTTAAAGAGCATATCATCTCTTAACGAGTCATTAATAGGTAATTCCTGAGGTTCTTTGAAATACATCCTAGACAAATGATCAGCAACACGATTCTCTATTCCTTTTCTATCTTTAATTTCCAAATCAAATTCTTGAAGTAATAAAATCCATCTTATCAATCATGGTTTAGCATCTTTCTTAGTGAGCAAATATTTAAGAGCATCATGGTCAGAATAAACAATTATTTTAGCTCCAACTAAGTAAGACCTAAATTTATCAATAGCAAAAACAACAGCTAAAAGTTCTTTTTCAGCGGTTGTATAATTTAATTGTGCTTCTATCATTGTTTTGCTAGCATAAGCAATTGCATAATGCATTTTATCTTTTGTCTGTCCTAAGACTGTGCCTACAGCATAATCACTAGCATCACACATAATTTTAAAAGGTAAAGACCAATCAGGGGGTTGAATGATTGGTGCTGATGTAAGTGCTTCCTTAAGAATATTAAATGATTCTAAGCATTCATCATCAAATTCAAAAGGTACATCCTTAGCTAATAATCTGGTCATTGGCCTAGCAATTTGTGAGAAATTTCTTATGAATCTACGATAAAAACCACAATGACCAAGAAAGCTTTAGATTCCTTTTATATTAACGGGTGGAGGTAGCTATTTAATTACTTCAATTTTAGCTTTATCTACCTCTATACCTCTTTCTGACACTACATGTCCTAACACTATTCCCTCTCTAACCATAAAATGACATTTCTCCCAATTGAGGACTAAGTGTTTTTCTTCACATCTTTGCAAAACCTTATCTAAACTTTCTAAACAATCATCAAAAGTTTTTCCATAAACTAAAAAGTCATCCATAAAAACTTCCATGATTTTATCTATCATATCCGAAAATATAGACATCAGGCATCTTTGAAAAGAAGTGGGTGCATTATATAATCCAAAAGACATTCTACGATAAGCATAAGTTCCATAGGGACATGTAAATGTGGTTTTTCTTTGGTCATCATGGTGGATAGGGATTTGGTAATATCCTGAATAACCATCAAGGAAACAAAAGAAAGAATGATTGGCTAAACGCTCTAACATCTCATCAATGAAAGGTAGAGGAAAATGATCTTTCTTTGTTGCCCTGTCGAGTTTTCTATATTCTATGCACATTTGCCATCTAGTGATAGTTCTTTGAGGTATTAATTCATTTTTATCATTTCGGACAATTGTCATTCCTCTCTTTTTAGGTACAACTTGCACAGGACTTACCCACTCACTATGCGGTACAAGATAAATAATCCCGCATACAAAAGCTTTAAAACCTCTTTCTTTACTAGTTCTCTCATCATATTCTAGAGTCTATGCTGAGGCTCTCGAAGGTGTAATTTCTGGATTGGTTGGTATTCGATGAGTGTAAAGAATAGGGCTAATCCCTTTTAGGTCTTGGAGTGAATAACCAAAAGTAGCACGGTGTTTTTCTAGAACAGTGTTCTTCTGAGAGTTTATCACTTATAATCATAGGATATTTTTTATCATTATTTAGAAAAACATATTTAAGTCCAGAAAGTAGTGGTTTAAGTGCAATAGGAGGTTTAAGTGGCTATAGTAATTTATCAAGAGGTTCAGGATCAATAGGATCCTCTTCTTCTTCGATGAAGAACTGGGTATCATCTTCTAAATCAGGTTGACTAAAATTATCAAATTCGGATGACTTAACCTCTTCTATTGGATCTAATTCAGGAAGGAGTTCTGCTTTAACTTTCAGTGCATGAGTTATAGGCATTGAAAAACTAAATGCTTTCCCAAATTTAATGTCTAATTAACCATTACGACCTTCTTGAAGAAGTTTTATTATGGGTACTCTAATCATTACATTAAAATCCCACACATCAAATAGATAAAAATTTAGCAAAATGCGGAAATCATGAATAACAATAGGAAGTGCACTCAAAACTCCTAAGCTAGGAATATTGTGTCCTGAACAATTCTTTAATAATTTATTTGTAGGAATTAATGGTATGTCTATCAAGAATTCTTTAGCAAAAGTATATGACATAATGTTGACTCCTACAAATGGGTTGTATAAAGCTTCAAAAGGATATGAATGTACTTGCAATTTTATAACCATCGAGGGTGAATTAAAGCGAATTACTTCACAGGATTGCTTAGATTCTATTAACCAATCATCACCCAAAATAAAGATTAATTCTCTTACAACTTCTATAAGAAATTTTAAATCATCAAGATGTGAGAAATTAGGATTAAAATCCCTAGATTGTTGGGGTTTAATAATCTTATGATAAAATGTAGTATTACCAAAATCATCAAAGAAATCATCCTCAATTTCAAATATCCATTTAGAATTTGGAGTTATCTCCGTCTCATTAGCTAATTCAACTATAGGTTGAGATGAATTAGGTAAAAGTTTATTTTCAGCTAACTGAGATTCTTCTTCTAACAACTCTTCTTTTTCTTTGGGGAGATCATTTAAAATATTAGTAAGAATAGTTTTAGCACGATCAACAGTAATATGCATAAATGCTCCTCCGAAGCCAAATTAAGGTATTCTTGATTTCTATTATTAAGGACTAAAAAGAAATGTTGTAAAAGCATAGATTTTGGTAAAGCAAGATTAGGTCCAGAATTTACAAAGCCATCAAAACGATCCCACTCCTTGCCTAGCGATTCATTGTCTAATTGTTTAAATCCTATAATTTCAAACCGAAGTTTAGGGACCTTTTCTACTGGCAAGAATTTAACGCAAAAGTCTTTTCGTAATATATCCCAGTCTCCTTGACTATTTCCAACATGGTGATTATACCATTTCTTAGCTCGACCTGTTAATTAAAATGGAAAGAGTTTCCATCTTAAAGTTTCATCGGCCATGCCCATAATACTTAGACATGAACATGTCTGCTCAAAATCAGCTATGTGGGAATAGGGGTTTTCGCTAGAACTACCAGAAAAAATATGTTCTTGAACTAATTTGATTAGTCTCGGGCATAGCTCATAGCTAGATGATGTGATAGGTTTAGAAGATTCCTTTGGCTGGAGGTACGATCCCGATGGTGCTCCATATTGATATAAAAGTTGAGATTCAATTTCGATATATATATATATTATTTTTTTAAAGGATAACTATAGACTAAGATAGACTAATGTCAAAATCAGCAAACCGTTCCCTAGCAATGATGCCAAAAATGCTTGTTGGTATAAGTTAACTGCACGCTAATAATGATTATAATCAGATTATCTGCATGTGCATAGATATATACTGATTAGCACTTCACCAAGATCAACTAGGTTTTAATTTCGAACCTAAAGGAACAGTAGGTGATTTATGACCTAGCCTATAATTCTTCATCTAAGGGGGCACAATCAATCTAGAAAACTATTGAGGATGACGAAATACTAATGTACTCTGGTTCCAATAACTGGTAAACTTTGTATAGTATCGTCTTATCGGGCAAGTAACCCGAATAGGGGAAGAATCAGAGTATCCCCTATCAGGCACATATAAGCCTATCAATCCTATCAATGGGAAGTGGACTACAGAGGAGTCAACATAGCTATAAAGTCACCTACGCAAACTACCAATGTCCGGCTGATTAGGGGACATCCACAAGCAACCATAGCCCAGACACCACGTCTGCGCTACGAATCACTACTCCGACCTAGGAGCTACCCAAATCGTACTACTCAATATAATATGAGTTGCAAACCAAAGAATGAATACAAACAAGTTGCTTATTTGAATTAGAAGGGTAAATACAAAAGTACCTCAGAACACAGTTCCGGGCGAGGGAGCCAAATCCAAATGAATACAGCTCCTGAGGAAGCAACGACAGGCTAGGACTCCTCTGAATCTCTACTCCTCTACTCTATCTCTCTAATCTCTATCTTGATTGCTAGCCTAGATCTAGTCGATCTCAATATAATGCTCTGACTCTTCATCTCTTGATCTGGCCTCCTCTAGGGGGGTCTAGCCTTCTATTTATGGCCTGGTGGGATGAACACGCGCCGTTGGATCAAACTGACTTAACAAGCGACCAAGATGGCTCCTCACAGGCTTTAAGGAAGCTTTTGAAGGGGGGAGCAAACCTTAGCCATAGGGGGCCAGCCGGCGCTAGGGTGGGGTTGGCTGGCCCCACTTGTCGGCTGCTGGCTCCCCCCTCGCGTCGGGTGTCTTCTAGAGTGTTCCTCAATCCTCTGGTGTCATCCTTCCGTCGCGAATAAGTTTCATGGCCGATTTGCACTTAAATCCCTCTTTTCAGCTCTTTCTGAAATAATCCCTGGAAAACACAGAATATGCAAAACTCATGGAAATTGTCAGTGATAACCCTATTCTAGTAGATATCATTCCTAGTGGAGAAATAAATGCTAACAAATTTTGTAACTTAACAGGTGTCAACAACTTCTCTTGAGAGATGAAGACCCCTTCCTTCATTTGCTTGACTTGAAACCTGAGGAAAAAGGATAGCTCACCAATCATAGACATCTTAAACTCCTTAGACATCAAATCACCGAATTCCTTGCAAAAATCTTCATTAGTGGAGCCAAAAATAATATCATCAACATAAACTATGCAAATAAAGATTTCCCCATTCATTTTCTTGGTGAAGAGTGTTGTGTCAACTTTCCCAATCTTGAAGCCCTTCTCAATGAGAAAGTCTCTAAGCCTCTCATACCAAGCTCTAGGAGCTTGCTTAAGACCATAGAGTGCCATGGACAACCGGTAGACATGCTTGGGGTACCTAGGGTCTTCAAAACCGGTGGTTTCCTCAACATAGACAAGCTCATTAATGTAACCATTTAAAAAGGCACTTTTCACATCCATTTGAAACAATTTAATGTCATGGCTAGAAGCATATGCAGGTAAGATACGGATAGATTCAAGTCTTGCTATCGATGCAAAGGTTTCATAGAAGTCAAGACCCTCCATTTGTGAAAAGCCTTTTGCCATGAGCCTTCGCTTGTTGCACACTGTAACAGAACCATCCAAATTATAAGAGATTAAGCATCCATGAAATCTCGAGGGACTTCAAACCTTTAAAATACACACAACCAAGATCATAATAAGTTCAGCAGTCACCGTCCACAACTACATTTTGTTCACATCATTCAGAAATTACATCAGAGTTCGAAGGTAGTTATTACAAACCGAGTTCAACAGTAGTGGAAGCATTTTAGTTTTGGAAACCACACACACATTTAGTTCATTATAGTGCCAGAGTCTGATCATTCCCACAAAAGCAAAAGAGGAGGTAGAGTGACCATTGCCCTTGGTCTAGTCATCACCCATTGCTGGGTACAAGCAGTTGATGCAATAACCGTAATACATCTGCCCATCTGCAAAAACAACATGGGAGTACAACCCTGAGTACGAGAATGTACTCAACTAGACTTACCCGTCATAAACCAGAAATAAAAGACTCTCAAGGATCATGAAGGCTGTATAGTGGGATAGCTGGACCCTTTTTGCGTAAAAGCTTAACCCATTTAGAAGATATATATAGAACCCCTTGCTTTTATTTAGTTCAAGTTAAAGTATCATTACCTATCATCTAGCTTAGCACCTGGACTATTGCAAGCACTTGTTCCAACATGATAGTACCTTATCATATAGCATTCACTTTTCGTCACATCACATAACCACATTGTTCCATAGTCCTTACTATGAGGACAGGGCTCAAGTCAAGTGCTCAATATCCAGGAGCGATGGTGATTTGAATCGATTTCTGACTAGCTGGCGAGTTATTCCCCACACAAACCACACTCACTGATCAAGTGAGGTAGAGGTCACCGTATTACACTATCTAGGACCAATTTATGGGTTCAACAGGCACCGCCAGTACCCGAGGACCGTTCCGGTGACCGAGGTATCCAAGGTATACCAAGGATGCGTGCCGTGCCCTCGCTGTTCTCCTCAACCATCACCAATACAGCGCATGGCAGCTCGATTCCCGACCCGGATAGTGTTTAGACTTCACGGTCGGAATGACTTATCCTTCCAGTTATGTGTGGGGCATGCGTTTAGCATGATAAGAGGGCCTTCAATGATCGGTCTTTAATTGACATAGGTAGGGGCACTATGGTCCAACACCCCCATAAGACCCTGCCCGGTCTCAATTTCATTCCCACACTTGGTTACTTCCCATGATAGCATCAAATAGTTAAACCTTTTTGGTATCCACCTATATCTCGCAGATGATAGGAAATTACCCGACTTCTACCGTGCTAGGCAAGCTAAGCATAGACATCAGGCCTATACTACTTAGGACAAGGCAGGTAGACAGGTGGTAAATTCAAGGAATAACCATGCAGCAATGGTGTCAAACAAATCCTATAACTTAATGCAACAAAGTAAACCATTATGATATAACAAAGTAAGTTAGCAGAAATTAGGAAGACTTAGAATGCTCCAGGGCTTGCCTCTCTCAAAGGTTCTAGGCCTGTGATCGGGGCACTCCTGTAGCTCTTCTTCTAGCTCTTGTCCCTTCAGAAGTCCCTGCACCGGGGTCTCCTCCTACTCCTCGGGGTCTACCTCGTTTTTCTGTGAGCCTGTATGATGCACATGCACAATAAGCAGAGGTGTAGGATGCTCGAGGTGCAGTAGTATGAAGGTGAAGGCAAGATAATTATAATATGCTTTTTACGGAGTAAGTGCATACTTCCTCTTCGGTAGAGAAGAGTCATGATAGATGAAACAAGGAACTACTGTTACTAAGTAGTCAACATCATCCAAAAACATGTAACCTAGACAATTCTTCTATTGCATTCTCTTCTACAAGCTACTATGAAACCAACAAATTATCATAGTGCTTCAAAGATACACCAAACATACTTTACCCTATCTATTTCATGCATAGCAAGGGTTTAATTATTTACTATTTATTAGGCTTACAACAGTAGCATGTATTTCTGTATCTCAATAAATTTTACAAAAATTACAGCATGACACAGACCATATATAAAGTCTACCACCAAATCTTCATAGCATTTGGGCAGGTAACATGACCCACACAAAATTCACAAGTTTATTAATATAATTAGGGGAAAAATAACCTACTCATGCAAAAGTGTCAAACAACAGATTTCATATTTTTCTAAATTACTTACTAACATAAGAAAGGCTCACAAAAATTTTAGATTAATTGCATGATGAGATTATTTATTAAAAATCATAAACTACTGCCATGGAAGCATTTAAATCAATATAAATTAAATAATACAACAAATATTGTGCTACTGATTTGTCCCAGAAACTACACAGTCATGCAAAGCTAGTGAAACAAGAATCATATTATTCTGAGACATATTCTATTTTCTGTGCATTTTATAAGAAACAACAATAACATGTATTAAATAAATCTATATAGAAAAGATATTCAAACATAACATGCAATGGTACCGAACTGTAGATCTTGATTTATAGAGCATGTCAAAATTTGTTTTACTATTTTTGGAGCCTTGGAACTCAAGTTATGAATTAAACAAGCTTTAAACTATTTTTTGGAAATTATTTTCTCTAAATCAGAATTCAGAATCGGCCGACTTTGGCTAGGTGCACCTGGTGCAGTGCACCCAGAACTCCCTAGAGTCACTGATAGGCGGGCCAGCCCGGGGCTTGGACCCACTCGTCAGGTCCCCGAGAGGGGGAGCCCTGGCTGGCTTTGAGTCGCCACCGGTGAGGCCGCTCGGCCAGAACCGAGGGCACCATCGTGTTCCCCTGGTGCTAGCGATCCCGTCCCACCCAAAACGTGGCTGGTGATGAAGCAAGGCGAGCTGGCCGCCGGCAATGGAGACTCTGTGGTGTGGTCGCGGCGGCGCCGGCCACGCGAGGCCGGTAGAGCGTGGGGAAGAAGGCGCTCTACGCTTAGGGGGTTGAGACGGGGAGATTGTGCACGAAAACAAAGCAAGGGAAGGTCTGAGTGAGTGAGAACGTGGGCATCGGCGCCGTGGAGAGCTCCGGCGATGCGCCATACGCTCTAACGAGTGATTGAGCACTCGGTAGAGGCTCACCTTAGTGGAGAAGGGGTATTCGAGCTTGGGAAAACGATGGCGGAGCTTGGGGAGGGGGACTCAGTGGCTCAAGCGCTCTGGTTTGGCTAGAACAGTGGAAGGAGAGCTCGGGGGAGCTCCAATGGCGAGCGTGGCGCTGCGAGTGTGGGTGAGGAGAAGGAGAGAGCGAGTGAGTGGCCAAGTGAGCGCGCTGGGGAGAGGGAGAAGTGGTGAGCGTGCCGGTGGCATCAGCAGTCGAGGAGGGGGTGGCGTGGCACTAGTGAGCGCGCATGGCTGCCACGCGGCGTCGCGTCTCTGACGCAGTCAGGCGCACGCGCGGCGCTGCCGTCGCTGGCGAGCAGGAGGAGGAAGACGGCGCACGGGCGAGGCCGGGCCGCTTCGCTGGTTGGGCCGGTTGGTTGGCGTCGGCCCGCCAGTGAACAATGCCCCTTCTTTTTTTTAAAATTTCTTTTTCCCCAAAACTTAAATGCAAATTTTGAATGCCTTGCAAAACTTTATAGAGCTTGGGGTAAAAAGCGAAAATGTTCTAAAAAAAGGCTCTACAACCTTGGTATAGGACTTTTTCTCAGATTCCAATTAGAATTTGAAATGCACCCAAACCTTAGTTGTAGGTTTAATTAAACTCATTTTCTAGGATTTTTGAAATAAAATCAATTTCCCAATTTCTAGAGCTCCAAAAATTTCACAAAATTATTCTTAATTCATCTAAAACATAAACCAACCAAGTTTGGGCATCAGAAACAAGTTTCAAAGCAAGCATGGTATTTTAGCATAATTAAATCTATTTAAAACATGTACATAAAATTACATTTAATTCAACTATGCACATATGATGAAATGCTTATGCCCATGCTTAATGAAAATGCTATTGCATGCTTAACACCTAGGGTATTACAGCCTTTGATGAGGACATCACTCCTTCGGATGCACACGATGATCCTACGCTGGATTTTTAAGGTCCAATCACAAGAGCTCGCGCGCGACAACTAAATTTACAGGTGAGCTCGTTCCTAAGCAAGTCTTTATATGATTTTGAGAATAGATTGCTACATAATGATTATATTGTACTTAGGAATCATGAAGAGGACCAGGGGATGCATAAGGGAGGGCTTGGAGGCGTGGAGGACCAGCAAGGACGCCCAAGTCAAGGTGGAGGCCCAAACCAAGTCGACTTCGAGCCTGTTTCGGAGTCCAGGACCAGCGA
>Ga0182004_10004662_pt1 | contig 11079 bp, 9 predicted proteins | sample Sormic07211540_1_FD_120479 | JGI IMG/M metagenome (GOLD analysis project Ga0182004, IMG submission 120479) | Endophyte microbial communities from Sorghum bicolor roots, Mead, Nebraska, USA - 072115-40_1 MetaG | ecosystem: Host-associated > Plants > Roots > Unclassified | place: USA: Nebraska...
CTAGTATGCAACTGCTGGGTAAAGATCCAAGGACACGCCGTCGGGCTCTTTATAACAGCAACACCACCTCTTCCAGTTCCCGCATTTTGGGGAAGTGTGCGGCCTTTGCGGCGGCAGTGGCGTTTCGATTTTCAACTTCCGTCATAGTAAATTCGGTAGCCTTTTTTAATGATTAATGATTTTCCATTTTTGGTCCACGTGATGAGCGGCTGTACAGTTAGCAGGCATCCCTTTTCATGCGTCAGCCTGACAAGACGGTAGGGCGCCTCGTCACATCACAAATTAATGAAGAGAGACGATGTTTCTCAAATCTAAATAATCAATTTATTTGGATTCATTTAAAAATCTGGGGACTGTACCGACCACTGAGCATGATATGCTCGGGGACTGTTCGACCAGCCCGCTCATTCGCAATCTGGGACTGTACCGACCACCGAGCATGATATGCTCGGGGACTGGTCGACCAGCCCGCTCATTCGCAATCTGGGGACTGTACCAACCACCGAGCATGTTATGCTCGGGGACTGGTCGACCAGCCTATTCATTCGCAAACTATGGACTACACCGACCACCGAACGTGATAGGCTCGGGGACTGGTCGATTAAGCTCGCTCATCTAAAAAAATGGGAACTTCACCAACCACTGAGTACGACATACTCAGGGACTGGTCGATTCGTTCGCACACGTTTGAGGGATAGTATTATTTTTTAGTTCTTGTTACAAGGCTCATACTTCACCTTCCAACAAGCTCGGGGACTACATCGGTACGACGCATCTGGCGATGTATTTCACTATCAGATTCTTTATGTGGCCTTTTCTCTTTGGACCCTGGCACCACGTGTCTACGTCACCTACTACCAGGCTCGGGGACTAAGTGGGCACACTTCACCTGACGGTGAATATGCTTGCTTTTTGTGAGTGCTTACTTTTTACAAAAAGTAAAGTGAGCACACTTCACCAGGAAAGAAATCTTTATTCTTAAAGAGCACCATGCATTATTCAAGCAACCTGCTTCTTCGGTGTCTATTTTGATCAACTGTCAACTGTTCGGGCGATTTTCCTGCTGGTCGAAGACGTCAAGCCTCACTGGTCGAAGAAGCTCAAGACGGTGTGTTACATCATAATAATGGAGCTCGGGGACTAACTGTGGGGTATAAACCCCTATACCCTTACGGCTAGGTTTGGGCCAGGAGAATTGGCCCATTACGAGACAGATCGAAGCTTGATCCAACTGCCTAGAGCTTCGCGCAAGGAAACAAGACGTGGAGATCAAGCAGGATTCTAGTCGGTTAGAATAGGAATTGATATCGCATTATCTATGGCAATTGTAACTGACTAGGATTAGTTTCCAGATCTGTAACCCTACCCTCTGGACTATATAAAGAGAGGCAAGGGACCCCCCTTAGACAACTCAATTCAACCCACAACAATACAATCAGACGCAGGACGTAGGTGTTACGCCCACACGGCGGCCGAACCTGGATAAAAACCTTGTCTGTGTCTTGCATCACCATCGAGTTCGTAGCTTGTGCACCTGTCTGCCGATAAACTACTACTGTGGGTATACCCCAAGGTAGACTGCCGACTAGCTTTCGTCGACAGTTTGGGCAACCAGTAGAACCCAGGAAGGGGCATCCTTGTTGGTAACTCTAAAATTGGATTTTCTGTTTTGAATTTTCCATTCAAAAATATTTTAGGGAATTTAATCTTGCATACAGTATTTTCTAGGCAGCCTGAGATTGGGAATTTAGACTGTGGGCGGCGGGCTTGTGCGAGGATGGGTTTTTCATCATGCATTTTTATAGTCTCGTTCCATCAGTATTACATGCTCCGATATTGCCATGAATGCCATGTCAATATCTAGGCCCATATAGCAAGTTAAATTAGTTCATGCATTTATAAGACTCTGACTTATTGCTCTGAGAATTTGTATAGACTTTTCTAGTTTTACGTCGTTGCTTCTGAATATATAGGTAATTGCATATTCGGTGAATCTAACTTGTCATGCTCCTGTATCACTGAGCATGTGTGTAGTGAAGTTTTATTCTTCCCTAAGATGTTAATACTGTCCTAATAAAAAGTAGTGTTGTTTATTCATGTGTGGAGGAGGCACGGGTGTTATTATGATCGTGTTTGTCTATGTACATGTGAGATTTAATTTGCCAGCTTGCAAATAGTTAGAGCTTGTTCTTTTGTTTCTTCTTTTTTCATATTGTCCTTGATGGGCTACAGGTAGCAATGAGGTAACATGATTTTTAAAGTTCTTTATTTGGTCCAAGAACTGATGTGACATGGGTTTTGTCATTGCTACATTTGATACTAAAGGGTCTTTGACTCTGAGGTGCTGTTGGTTAGCTCGACAATGGCACTGCTTTTAATCTGAGTATGTCTTCAAGTGAGTAGATTCTATTTGCTTTTTTTCACTGGGTTTGTGTAGCTAATGCATATGCCATGTACTGAAAATCTCATTTTTGGAACCACAAAAGGTGAGCTATTGCAAAGTACGTATATGGTACCACAGATTTAGGGGCCCATATTTATTGGTTGTGCTTGCGCTTGCCTTCTACTACTGCTCTGCTCGCATGAAATCAAGAAAAGGCCTGAACGCTCTACTCATATTGGTATATCAAAAGTGAAGTGCTAGATTTTATTTTTTAGTAGTGAACAGTGATGGAACTGGTCAGGATAACTGAAAGTTCAGGGCTGGTATTGTGCAACCTAATGCAAAACTTTATTTGGTTTGTTTGCATACGAGTATAAGGATATGCACTTCTGCTTTTTTGAGTTTTGACACTATATGGACTTCCAAAAACACAGCAGGTCCCAAACCTATTTTTTCATTAATTTGCAAACATAGTAGCATGACAAGTTTTCAAAGGTCTATCTAGATGAACAATTATGCCTCGTCGAACTGCAGTTTGGTTTTCGGTTTTCCCCTGTCCATGACTGATGTAGATATCTTTTTTCATGTTGTCCGTGACTGAATTCTTTGACATTGAATTCTTTGTCAGTTCCCTACATATATAGTCCCTGACTGCCGTTGCTCACACATTTATCGGTTTCTGTAGGTATTGAAGTATCAGCATATCAAAGCTCATACACATGGCCACGTCTGCAAAGAATCCAAACAAAACATCAGTAAGTATTGTTCATCGCCTTTCACTATCACTTGGAAGCCTTGCTGTCAGTTAACTTTCTCTCCTTTGTGCATAGATCCTTGTGGATGAGCCCTCCTCATGCATGTTTTTTTATTATGTGAATGACTCATTTTAGTGTGGTTGTGAGCCTGAATGTGTTAGTGTGTTTGTGAACCTGCAAGGCATAATATTCTTTCAAATTGTGAACCTGGATGTGGGTTGTGTTTTTTTGTAGTATCCCCTTTGTGTCATGTTTATCTGACATACCTCTGATGAGAATTTTTCATCACACATGATGAGAATTATTCATGAACTCCTGCTTCTCATGATCTGAAAGTATCTCAAATTGAATGTGTCTTTGTTCTTTTCACTATGGTTAACTGAATATTTCTCGTGCTTGGTATTGTATTCTTTTAAGAGCAATATTAGCTATGAGTTTTCCAGCAAGTGGCTTGATTGGAACAATTGTGTTATTTTCAAGCTATTGTATATACAACAGTACTGTGTAACTATAGTCTGGAGAACATCTCAGTTAGTAGTAGTTTAGCTAATTCGGGGTTCTTTGTGGGCGTAGCCAGATTTAGCTGATTTGAGGTTTGTTCTAGTTGAGTGGAATGCCATGGATTTGAGTTGCTTAGAGATGGAGTTGGGGTTGGGAAATTTTAGTATAAATTTTGGTCCCCTGATTTAGATTTCCATCTGCTGCTGCTGGCTTCTATTCCTCTCTGTTTGTTTGATCTGATAGGTTCCTTGTGCTGGCTTCACTAGTTCACTGCAATCATTTTTACGATCCCTGATCAAAATACTTAGTTTTGAGTTCTGAGGTTTTAGAGTACTTTGAAGTTGTCTAGCAATAGTATACTAGTAAATTTTATTTGCTTGCTATTCTTCTACATAGTAGTTGTTTTGCTTTTGATCCTATTAATCTTTTGTGTTTATGAAAACCAAACAAATAAAAGATCCAGCTATATAATTGCAGTCAGCAATAATGTAAATTGCAAGTATGTAGCAGCGCAATCGTAGTTTTGAGTATATGAATATGCCGGTGTTGAACCATTTTCCTTGTTTTGTTTTTTTCTGCTAGATGATCTTAGTGGCTGGTGGTTTTGTATTTTTTGCAGTGTGTCTTTCATGTGTAAATATTTGCAGCCATTCTAGCGGATTTGATGATCTAAGTGCATGTTTTTTGCTAGGGGACTATGAGGCGAAGCACAACAACCCTGATTACCTATCCCATCCTACATGATGACAAGAGCTAGTGCATTCGCTCTCATATGTGTAAGTATACCAAGCAAAGGCTCCAAAAAACTTTTGCTAAGTCTTGTTATGAAGCTTTTCTAGTCGCAAGTGATTTCCTGGGACTTTATTATTTTAAATACCAAAGGAGCACTTATGAGTTGATAAGTTTACCTGGGCACCTTTATTTCCCTCTATCTCAAACTCTGATCACCTCTCTAGTATATTTTGTGTATCAGATCTGCTTGATCTGATTTTTTTTTGCCTTTCTACAGTTGCTCACATCTGCTATGCACATCTTGCTACTGCTCAGGTTGGCTGGTTCATAAAGTTCGATGAGATGTTGGAGACGTCCTCCAGCCACAGTGGGCACACTTTGGCGGGCAGTGTTTCCGTCCAGGAGCTATCCTGTTTGCATGAGAAAGTGAGTGACTTGATGTTCTTCTTTTGAGCGGGGGAATATGCTATGGTTTTACTTTTTGGTGGATGGTTGGGTCTAAACCCTCATTGTTGTGTCGGGTGGCAGTCAACACTCCATAAACTTGTTGCAAAACTCGGTGCCTACCTCGCCACAAAAAGACTTAACCTGGTAGTAGGATGTTAAATGTTAGTTTTTTAAGCACCATTGCTGCAATTATGTTGGGTGGTTGTAATGCCAGCATGCCTCAACAATGTTGGGTGGCTTGTTGCAGCACTTGGTGCCTGTCTACCTTAGGAAGACTTGGAACTAGTTAGACTTGTAACCCCAATCCCAATCCCTCCACCTTTTCCTTTGTTTATCGTGATTTGTGCTAGCACAACAAAGTACATTTGTTTCTTATGATTTGTGTAAACATAATTTTTTATTTATTGTGTTTTCTGTCCACCCACACCAAATTTTTGTCCTTTCCCTTTCATAGAAAAAAGTTGTTTCTTGTGATTCGTGTTAGCAAAACATTTTCTTTGTTTATTGTGATTTGTGTCAGTCTACACCTCTTTTTTGTCTTTGTCCTTTCATAGAAAAAAATGGTTTCTTGTAATTTATGCTAACACATTTTGAAATCTATAAATTGTGATTTAGGTGCTAGTTGAAATGCTCATTTAGTCTTCTGTTTTGTGAATTATTCTTGTCCTGTTCTTTCATAGAAAAAATGTTTATTGTGATTTGTGCTTGCACACACATCTTTTTTACTTGTGATTTGTGCCAACACACAACTTAAAAGTACAATCACTCTTGATTTGTGCTAACACATATTGTCATTTGTGGCAACACAGACCCCCATAAACTCACAATTACACACTCTCTCTCTCTCTCAGTCTCTCTGTGTGTCCCTGCCCTAGCAGCAGCTAGCCAGAGGACATCTAGAGCTCTATCTTCTCTCAATCATCATTATTTATGCATATGCTGTAAGATGGAACTTGACTAGACTATTTTCCTTATCATGTGATTTCTTTTGCGGTGGAATTTGTGCAAAATAGCTCTATCCTCTTGTTTTTGTTTTGTTTTGTGCATGATCTTATCACACTGTAATGTATTGTGTTTACGCTTGAGTCAATTGCTGAAAAAGAATACAATGTTTTGATCTGTTTTGTTTTAAATTTCAGGTGCCAGCTACTATCAAGTTTGCATTAGAAGGAGAAATGCCGCCCTATTTACTTGTGAAGGATATGATTTGGCAAGTAAGCTATAAGTTCTGATATTGCATTTTTTAATATTAGAAAATCCACTTATTGTAATGTTTTTTTCATTATTGTTATGTAATTTATATTATGTCTTTATTTTTCTAAGTGTGTTTGGCACCATGAATTGTAGTGTCTATCCTATTCTCTGCAATGCAGTAGGGGAAGAAACATGGAAGAAAATATAAAGTAAGCCGAGGCAGTATTTTGCTCATCTCTGTCATTGTAACTGATGCCTAATAGATTTATGAATATAGAATTTGCAAATGCATTCTTTCTGCCCAGCATCTATTTATATATACTTCCTACTCCACTATTAATTTACATGCATTTAGAAACAAATGTTGTCTATGTTAAAGTTGGAGCATTATAAAGAATCTGTGTGCAGTTTTAGTATGTTACTTAAATCTATGCTCTTATTATGCTGAAATAATCTTGGTTTCTGAAGTTTACATACTCTTATTATGGTAAATTAGTATGTAGTGTTGGTTCCAGTACATTGCTGTGATCTATTCTTATTGTTAATCTCATGTGCCATCTAGACCTGCTATGAATTCTTGGCATAGGAAATGGTGATGAGCGACATGCAAGGGTCATTTGGAGGTCTGCAAGTACTTGTTGGTTGAGGAACTAGGATGTGATCCAAATATGGCTGCAAGTGGAGGCTCATGTGAAGGTTCTTTTCAGGTCTTTTCTGCAAATAGAAATTGTATATGCTCTCATATGTGCAACTTTTTGGCACTTGGTAGTGTGAGATATGTAAATTGCATTTTTTATATTTTTCTTTGCAGATGCAACACCGTTTGTGGCCTGCTGGCAGCAGTGTGCAGATATGTGTCATCAAGGTTTTTGGCCATGCTTATGTGGTTGTGTTCCAATTTGTCATTCTTTCTATGTACACCATCCTGTCCTGTCTAATTGTACTGTCAGCAGACTCCACATTCATGAGCTGGATTTTGTATTCTTATATATAAAGTATAATTGCATTAAGAACACATACTATTTGCACTATTTGGTATGTGCAATTTTTATATTTATGTTTTGTAATTTCTGAAGATCATATTCATTGTGCATTTGTTTACTGAGAACATCTCTTTACGTGTGCATAAGGAAACTTATAGATTTTGCTTATCTTTTGTGGCCAGCTGTTGGTTTTTGATCTAAAGGTGGTAAAATTCATGTGTTACGGATACTTGAAACACACAGATATGTCCTAGATGGAAATCAAGTGTGTTTTATATGAAGACAACAAGTGAGTGCTAGCTTCTGCTAAAACACACAGATTTGTCTATGATGGAATTCATGTGTTTTACTTGTAGCCAACAACCGAGTGCTGACTTCTAGTAAAACACACAGTTGTGCAGTAGACAGACTCGAATGATAAATGAAACAACTTCTCTCAATGCACAGTTCATTTCATGATTTTCAAAGGCTAACCAATGCATTTAATTATTTCATGAAGTTGAGTGTAAAACGCTTGTAGATGAAACAAATTATTTTTAGTGGGGTTTCATTCCAATTCTTCCATTTTTGTCGTAGCCTAGGTAGCTTTATCCACCAGGCTTGATCCTCATAAAACCCAACCTTTTATTTTCTTATAAATTTCACATGCCATGTAACTAGATTTGTATGTTATTTAGTGATATTTTACAACTTTTATGAAACTTGTACTGAGAATGGCATTAGCTTGAGAGACGCATTGCAGTTCCATTGCTCACGAATTTCCCCTTCGGGACAAGGACACTCTAAATCTCATGGGAACAATACCTACTTGGAACGAATGACATCACCCCCTACAAACCTCCAACCTACAATCCCTACTAGGATCAATCCCTTTACCAAACCAGGCATGTTTAGTTGTTGTTGGGACGAGACAAAGTGGGATATCATATTTTGTCCTAGTGTGTGGTGCGGAGACAAGTGTGGTTAGAATTGTCCCCTTAGGAGAAAATATTTTCCCAAGATTTCTTCCCTAGGCGAATAGCAGGGGCAGGGCACTTGCTTCGTACCGTGACACCAGAGCTAGCCATGGGCGAGCGATGCTAGAGGAGTGGTTCGGAGGATAGAGCCATGGCCAATGGGGTAGAGGCGAATGACAAGGGGAGGCATCACGTGTAAGAAGATGTACATTTCGCTAACGGATAAAATCCCATCATTGATGGGGTAGCAGCTGTAGTCATCTTCCTCAGGCCGCTCTTTTTGAAGAACTCCGCTGGCAAAGGAAGACGAGATGCACGCGTCACACAGCACGCCAGATCCACACGCCCACGCCCGGCAGTTGTCCCGTGAGCGAGGAAAGCACGCAGCGGCAAGAGGTGGAACCGCCGAGTACTTCTCATATATGTGCGAGTCGCGCCGTGAACGGTGTAGATATATTACCTATCTCATCAACCGCAATCCCAAACAAAGAGCAAACAAATTTTTCGATGTTGATATTGGATAGATATAATGAATTTTGAAATAATGACACAACATGACGGTCAATTTATTGCACGTTCTTTATGTTGTTTACTAGCCCATAGAAATTTTTATCATTATGGGATGCATGTTGATCAAACTTTCTCAAGATAGGTTGTTTAACAGTTATGATTCAATGTTTTTCTAATACCAAGATGATGATTTGCCGTCCTTATAGAGCTTATTTAGCCGTCTCTGCTGTGCGTGTGTACAAGCTGGTCGAATGATCGTCCAGACACTCATCAGACGAATCGTACTTTCCCGTCCATCGGTCCATGTGACTTATTCTTTAATGCCGAAATCCATTCGGGTGCCCGGCCGGCTCTTCACTCAAATCAGAGACTTTATCAGCACGTGCCGAAAAGGATCCATGCAATGCAAGTGGCTGCACTGCATGCAGTCCCAATGGCAACAACACATGGTCTATACTAGTAGCTTAGAGCAACTCTAATAGTTTGCTAAAACTCAATTGGCAAATCTATAGTTTTGCCAAGTCTTAAAACCAAATGTCAAGTGAAAAAGGAGGTCTTTTCCGACAGTTTGCTATTTGGGCTTGGCAAAAGAACTTAGCATCCTAGGATTTTTGCCAAAATCACAAAATTGAGCCTCCAACAAGTTAGCAAAACTAGTTGGCAAATTGGGATACACGTGATGCCAAGTGATGATGGAGGACTTGGCATATTTGCCAAGTGAAGGGCACAAAATTGCTAAATAGTTTTGCCAACTTGTTGGAGGCTATTTTTTATAGTTTTGATAAAAATCATAGGATATCAAATACTTTTAGCAAACTGTTGGAATTGCTCTTAGCACTGTAACACATGTCCCTGACAATGGGGCAGCAGCATCAGGGAACAGAGACGAGAAAAGAGGCAAGAACACGTGCCACTGCGTGTAACCGATCGATCACGGACACTGAGGACTGAGCAGCTCGTCACGGTCAGGCAGGCCTATTACGTGCCTATACTAGGGATAAAACTATACAAACGGATATTACTGATATCATATTTGTTTTTATATATTTGTTTGGATTCGGATTCGGATTTAAATACGGATAATATCAACAATGCATGTCGGATAAGATAAAATTGGATGTCGACATCATAAATATACGATTTAAGTATTCGGATACGGATACGGTATCGGATATTAAACATTCGGACTCGGATACGGACAGATCTCAACCCCCTAAACGAATTCGGTCTTGTCGGAAAATATCCGTACCTATACCTCTGCCGCTTGCCACTAGGAGTAGTGCAGTGCAGCCGATAGAGCCGGCCGGGGCCGGCCATGCATGTGGGTGCAAATTCAGAGTGCCTTCCCAACTGCAGGCAGAAAGGAGGCCCGGCCGGCCTTGTCCCTTCCGGCCGGTTTGCAGTTTGCACTTGCACCATCACTTGTTGTCCGTCCTGTGCTGTCGATCGACGAAGACGTGCACAGCGCCTGTGGCTTTTCGTCACATGGCATGCAGGTGTACGTCCAAACCGTTGCCGCAGGGCTTTTGCGTTTGCTTGTTGCTTCACAAACGACGATGACATGTGGTCACCACACCAACTGCCCCAATGGATAAACATTCAGAGCTCAGAGCCTCAGGCTCACAGGATATCAAAGGATCCATCCTGGAGAAAGAAGATAGCAGCATAAGAAAGATTATTAACAGATTTATGTCACTCGATTACACTACTACTTGCAAACAGGCCACATGCCATGCGTCATGTGCAGTGTTAGCGCCGGCCACCGCGGCGTCGATCTGCTCTCTCCGACGATCTCCTATTTTCTACCGAATAAACAAGTTGCACTACTAGAGAACAGACTTTTCGTCGATGTGCCAAATGAATTTTAGTCCTGGCATTTTTGGCACCCGGGACAAAAGAGATCTTTAGTCCCGGTTGGTAAAGCCAACTAGAACTAACGGTCCCTCCCCAACGGCTATGGTGTCAGGCGCTGTCAGGGAGGGACCTTTAGTCCCGGTGTGTGTTACCAACCAGGACTAAAGACCTACCTTTAGCCCCGGTTTGTGCCACTAACCGGGACTAAACCTTTTGTACCGGTCGTTGGCACCAACCGGGGCTAAAGGTAGATGTTTAGTCTCGGTTGGTAACACCAACCGGGACTAAACCCTCTCCGCTGTAATTGAATCTTCCTTCTCCCTTCTTCCTCTCCCTACCCGAGCCCAAGGTCCTTTGTTCTTGCTTGTTCTTGCTTGTTATTGCTCTCATCTCCCGCGATCGATCCATTTCAACGCTTCTACGCCGTCGTCGATTTATTTGAAAGGTTGCTAGCTTCATCCTCCTATGTTTCTCACCGTCATATGTAATTTTATATTGGACATATGTCTATTTTAATTATTTTATGTTGCTATCTCTCCAATCATCATCTTCTCATGTTTGAATTTTTTTTACGATGCTAAGTGTGTGCCCGCTAGAAACTAGTTTACACAAATCATTACTACTATGTATACACAAATCATATTTAGTTCTATTATAGATATTATAGGATATTTTTTACTTTAATATGGTCATGTTCTTATTTTAAAATATTAATAATATAATTTTTGTTGTAATTGTTAAATAAATTGTTTTTCACTTTAAAA
>Ga0182004_10004663_pt1 | contig 11079 bp, 9 predicted proteins | sample Sormic07211540_1_FD_120479 | JGI IMG/M metagenome (GOLD analysis project Ga0182004, IMG submission 120479) | Endophyte microbial communities from Sorghum bicolor roots, Mead, Nebraska, USA - 072115-40_1 MetaG | ecosystem: Host-associated > Plants > Roots > Unclassified | place: USA: Nebraska...
CCTCACAGCTTATCCAGTTTGAGTTTGATCCTAAAGTTTAGCATAAACTACTATGACTGTTAAGAAAAAAAACTCGACCAGGCATTTCGCCTCGATTATGACTGTTAAGAATTTGATGAGCCGTGCTGACAGCGAGGATAAGAGGGGATTTTTATAATTTTTTACTCTGACAAGTTTTGGTCGGCATCAGATAAGTTCCCCCCACAATTCAGATCATTCACCAAAATTCCCCCCACATGAATAAATGAATTAATCAGCAAAACACATTCACATTTATTTATGAATAAATGTCGTACTAGATAGAATTCTGATGTACACTAAGGTGTATCCATCACATAAAACTCAAACATCCAAATCCTAATTGCCACCACAAGTCAGACAACACCTGACTCTGAGAACAGCCTAGCAAACAAACGGCTGTCTCAAGTATTCAAACTTTCTTGACTCCCGAAACAAGCAAACATTAGCGCGAATGTCAGACTCGCCTTCCATTACACTCTCTTAAATCAATAGCAAACACGGATTGCACAAAGTTAATCTTCGTTTACTTGCAGATCTCCACTGCGGGTGGGCGAAGCGCGACACCTCCGAACTGCTCGCTTGAATACTTCTTGTATACAACCCTCAGCTTGCTCTCAGCGGCAGTCGAGTGTGCGCTCACCAGCATCTTCGTGCATTCACTGAAACCATCACAGATCACAAAGGTCAAATGTGTACGAATTATACATGGATTTGGTCAGAGAAAGATATGGGGATTGGCAATGGAATCTTACATTAGCTCTGCCTCTGACTCTCTGAAGCCTGTGTGATGCTTGAGGGTGTCGGTCCAAAGTGGAGCCTTCTTGAGAGTGAGCCTGGCTGCATAGACAGCAGAAGCTGCAACCAGGGAAGGCAGGCGCGTCACCAAATCATATTGCATCAGCGCCAATTCAGCAAAGAAGAAGACCATATTCTCCATCTGCATTTCACCAGACCAGAGAAATTGTAAGCTCACAAAAGCACAAGATTGGTGAATTTCTGGTTGGCTACAACAACCATAGACGACTTAATTTATTTACCTCTTTCTCAACTTTGTTACCCAAGGTTGCTGCCTTCAGAAAACGGACAAGGAACATGTATACTGTAGGGACAGTCAAGTTCCACTCCAGCCTATTCAGAATCCCCTTCTCCATAGAAAGAATCTGCTCCCTAGTGTATGCACTGTCTGATATAAGGATGAAGTCGTTCACCTGAAAAGCACAGATGAATGCATTTAGAAAAAAACTTGAAAAGTAGCACTGGGAACATCGGACAGACAGAGATGAAAAGCTTTCTGTGTACCTCTGGGGCCCAAATCTCTTCGTACTTGCAGGCGATCAGCATAGCTGAAACGCCGACAAGCTGCAGCTCCCTTCGCAGGACTGGTTGCAGCGAGAGGTACTGATCGATGATGTACATGGTCAAGTAGAGAGTTTCTGGCATCAGTTCGAACTTGTGGTGTACTTCAAGTATCCAATCAACCAGGATAGCCCTCATCTTAGCGTTGATCTCGACCTGGGCTTCAATGTAGTCACATGGCCGTCTCTCGTGCTGCAACAAAGCCAGAAAGAAACACTTTCAGAGACAGTTGCTAACAGATCACACAATTCACACTACAATAATTCATAGACCTGTTGCAGTTACCTGAGCAATCTTGTAGAACGTGTAGATGTCCTCAATGTATTCCACGACTGCGAGCTCATCGTTGACGTCCAACTTGTCAATGTCTTCGATCACTTGTCTAGGCTTATCAGCGATTCCACAGGCAGCCTGACACATTCAGATTGAAACAATCAGAACAATTCGCAAGTTGTTGTAACAGGAAATTGCTGCCTGGAATTACTACAGCAAACAGAGTCTTTTGACAGATCCACGCACCTTTGAGCGAGCCGAGAGCACAGAAGAAAGGGTGTTGATGGCCTTCCTCCTCGAGCGGACGGAGCTAGCGCTGCTCTCGGACTGCGTCCTGCTCTGTTCAGAGTCGGAGCTAAGTGCTATGATATCCTCAGGCGGCGGCAGCTTAGCAGGAGCCTTCCTGTCCTGCCTCGGCGCATGCCTCGCAGGCAGGATTGCGGCATTCTGCATGCAAACAGACATTTCAGTTAGAGAAAAGACGGAGAATCAAATGCTTGGAAGCCCAGATTACTCTTTCAGAGAGACTGGAAGAGAAGTAGCATTATTGATCTGCGCACCTTGATGGCGGCATTCGCCTGCGCGTTCTTCACGAGTTGAGCACCGAAGCTTCTCGTGATGGGGCGATTGACCTGCTGTTCCTGAGGCTGAGGCTTCCTGTAACCAAGAACGAGTCTTCAGAACAAGAACGTGCAACGAAACAGCGGTGGCAGAAGAAAAAGGAGCTTGGATTCGTTCTTACCCTTCGGCTGGGCGGACGGTGACGAGGTTGCCAATATCGCCGAGGACGGGTCGCCGGTTCATGGCGTCAGTTCGGCCGGGCACGGCCTTGCTCTTTCCGAGAGCGGGAACACCGCCTGACCATCGCACAAGAGAGACAGGAGAGATCAGTAAGGGACGAGACGTTCATCGCAAGAATCTGTACAGAAAACAAATCTACTCGAGCATCCTTCCTCTAAACTAGCTAGAACCAGAATCCAGCCGTTGCGCAGAAACAAGAACAGAGGTCAGGGACCACGACGAGGCTAAAGATCCTATCTTTCTCACTAATCGAGCCAGCAAAGAACTTGCTCTAGAGGGTAAGAACTCCCCGCAAGAAGGTCCGCCTCCACCCAGAACCAATCAAGACGAAGGCGAACAAGGGAGCAACCAAGAAGAACCGCTAGGATCCGTGGGCCTCACCTCGGTTGTGGTGGTGGCGGAGCTGCGGAGCGGCGGCGGCGGCGGCGTTGTTGTGGTTGCGCGTGGCCATCTCTTCGTTCTCGTTGTCCTCGGCCTGGCCAAAGAGCCCAAAGAGCACGGAGGCGAAGAAAGACTTGAGGCGCGCCGCCCGCGACCCCTCTTCCCCGCCGGCGAGCGCAGCCACCACGGATCCGCAAGCACAGCAGCAAGAAGAAGAAGCGTCTTTTTCGCTCCCTAAGCTCTGCCTCTTCTTCTTCTCCTAATGGCGGCGCGTGATGTTGATGGTGTAGTACAGTTGTTGAGGGGACGAGGAGGCTATGGCTCGGGGAGGGGAAGCGCAGATATAAACGAGGGTGCGGAGCGGGTCGAGGCGGCGAGAGAGGAGGAGCGGCTCCAACGGTCGGGAAGGGTTCGTATCGCAACGGTCGGGACTCGGGAGGAGCCGGTCGGACGGCTGGGATCGATTCCCCCGGGGAAACTAGCCGTTGCGCCGAGTGGGATTCGCCTCCGAGCTGGAAAGGGGGACTAGGGGCGGCGCGTTGAGTTGGGCTGGGGACTTGGGGGCGCTCTTCCTTCCTTTCTTGGCCGACGCGCGTCATTAACAACTTAACATGTGCAGGCGCGGTAAATAAATGATTGGGGGATTCGCGTTATTATTTGGAGATCGCGTGTGTTTTCCTCAAAGCTTTGGCTTTCACATCAACGTCTCGCACAGCGACGTTTTTTTTTTTTTGCCCCTGTTAGGATGGGTTTATGTTTGTGTTTGTGAGCATGAAGTCAACTTCTGTTCCAAAAAACTGTGTGTCAAATTGAGATAGGTTCGATATCAAATTGTACAATGTACGAGAGTATGTCGAGCAGTAAAATTGAGTCCATCAAATGAACAATCTGGGAGGGAGGCATCGGTCACGTGACCGAGAGCGGTCATCACTAGCACTAGCAGATAGAGATAGCCTCACGGACAAAAAAAAAAGCTCCGTACTCGATTAGGCTTGCATGTGACTTCTCTTTCTTTGTGCGCGATTCCATGCTGGTTGCAGAGTTTTCCCCTTGGAGATTTGGGGTTTGAGTTTGTTATAAAACTTTCTCCATTTTTATCAGCACGGCTTATCATCCTGTTGTCACGAGATGAAAAGGGAGTGGATATGGATTGAGCAAGAGCGTGGCTAATCCCATTGTGACCAAGAGGTCCACTAAACGGCCAGGGCAGGTCCACTAAACGGCTAGGAGACACGAGTCGTGTGACCAAGAGGTCAGTACACTAGCAATAGACTGAACAAAAGCCACGATTGCCTCGCAATTCGCATGCATGCGACTCAGCTGTCTGTACATTTCTTGATAGCTCAAGCAGGAAGTCTTCCCGACCCGAGAGAAACTATATAATGACCAATCTTTTTTGGTTCAAACATTACAAATGTAAGGCACAAGAACAGTGATCAATTTGTACATCATGTTTCAAGTATGTCACTAATGCTGCAGGCAGGCAAACAAAAACAATGCCTCCATAAGACATGGAAAGGGGATAGCCTCACGCAGTGTACAACCTCTACCCTCGCAAGCACAAATAGACAAACTAAGACAAGCACCCAATCAGCCAATCCACACCCTAATTATGTACTGTGTCGCTGTCAAAACACGCATGATCACTTCATCAGGTGCCTTGGTCGCCTGGGCCAGCGAGAGCGATCTGCAGAGCCATCAAAAGGTGTAAATCATGTAGTTCTCTAGAACAGGAGGGAAAAGAATATTATTCGCACAGTAAAACAAAACTAAGTCAACAACTCAACATGGCATACATTGCAGTTCGAAGCAAACTTGCGAGCAATCATAATTGCAGCATTCCTGTCCCTGTCTGTTTCGAAAGCTAGAGTGTAGGACAAGCCTTTCCTAGCTTGCCAGAAAACTGCCCTAGCTGCAGCATTACCACCACCACGGCTCCCACATAACTGTAAATGGAACAAAACAAACAGATTATCAGAAGATCAATTATAAAATAACCTAACTGCTTTTGACAATCAAATCCTCAGCACAGTTAAATGAAGCAATGCCTATAAGCATGCAACAACCACCATCCCATGAGGAAACAAATAATAATTAAATCCCACAAACTACTACTTCTGAAGGAAAAGCCCAATATTCATCGAAATAACATCATTATAAATGTACTATAAGCATGTCTACTGCTACAACCACAGGACAGGCACCATGTCAAATAATGAAGTAATTTCATCTAAGTTATAAGTCCTAAAGAGCACTTCGGTTACATACACATAATCTGATAGAGACTACCTTCATCATAGTGGAATATGACTCTCTTGCCTTTGTAGACCATCCTTTTCGAAGTTTTATTCTCAGCTTTCCAATGTGAAATACATGGACAGAATTCGACGAGTAATCCTTCCCATTCATTTGGGTTACTACTACCTACAAAGCAGCACAGTGTGAACCATGGTTGAACTTAGCATTGTACAGTAAATCAAAACCTCAATCTCTGCTTCTCTACTGCAAATAATCATGGCAAAATACAGACATAAAGTCGAACTCGTGGTTGAGAGTGGGCAAATGTGATATAATAACTTTTATGGGGCTAACATCACACACACACACACATACATTGAACTCAATATCCGTCCTTTTCATAAGTGAGTCCGCATAGCGTTGAAGTCCTGCAGCTGTTCAAAGCATAAGAAGTCAGCTATTGAAGTGAAACTTCAGTCATGTCAGCTTGCTGCTTTTGCATAATTGTTATAAAATATAACAAGATAAATCCCAATACTTGTAAATACCCTATCTGATATGCGGTAACTGTCATATCAAGCTATTACTTTAATAGTAGGAAATCAGATACTCCATAGGACACAAATGCCAAAGGGGATGTACAAGGAAAAAGATTACCAGTAAATGTCTCAGATAACTTAATTCCAGTTATTTTCTGGAAGAATGACATTTAGGATTGCCATTGAATCTATAAAAAACATACAGATGCGGGAAATGACTTAAATCTGTTAAAAAAAACTTGGAAAAGGACTAACCGTTATCTATAGGGCCATCTGTCTGAACTACAATTCTGTCCGCATTCAAAAGTATCTCTGCTTGCAATAATCGGCCAACATCAAACGGCTCTGGGGCATACGTAAATTTTGTTGCTCCTGCAGGAAGAGTTCACAACATCTTACCAACAAAATGATTGCATAAGATGCCAAAAGAATAAGATCAATTTGGCAATCTTTAGGAATGAATTGCAGCCAAAAGAACCAGAAGAAATGATTTACATATGAGCCTATTTCTTTGGATGACTTAGGGAGGAGTCCTACTAGCCTGCATGGCACTTTATTGACAACATACCTGATATGAGTTCTCTAGTGCCTCCAGAAATTACACGATACCACTGAATTGGACAGTTCGCAATGTTCGGAGCACCATCAACTCGAGGGACAATACAAAACTGTGATCCAAGGGTATTAGAACCTTCGAGCTCAAAGAGGTCAGAACTATCCTCTTCTAACCTCTTGATCATGGCAAGCTACAAATAAAAATCGTTGGGCAGTGATTATCATACAGCTCAACATTACTTAAATTTGAAGACCCTACTAGTACAAACTGTCCTATATATCTGACAGGAGATACCTCTTTCTTTAGCTGATTGCATAGTTGAGTCTTCTCTGAGATGAGAGTCCGCAGTGCCTGAAGCTCAAACTCCATGTCCATGACCTATTTTACATAAACATATCAGAAGATAGTCTATTTTTTACTAGCTCCATCAAATTAATAAACAGCAGAGGATAACATGTCAACTAAGACTCTAATAAGATATCAAAAGAAAGCCAGGGTATCCCAAGACAAACCTTGCTTGGCTGGTGTAGCATTTTTATTCTCCTAGCCTCTCGGACCTCTTTCCTAAGTTCCTCTATCTCCTGAATATTAGGCGACAAAAATCAAGATACAAAATAAACATGGGCCAATGGCAACTGGCAATAAAGATACAAGAGACATAAATCAAACGAACATCCAAGTTCATTTTAAAATAAGGAAGTACCTCCTTCTCTCTGCTACTTGACGCAGAATCATGCACGTGCAATGCTTTCTCGACTTTTTCGATCGCAGCTCTAGCCTTTTCAATTTCAGCAAGCGCAAGAGCCCTTTCCTCTTCAGCTACTTTCCGTGCATCTTCAGTAGCCTAAAATACAAATGTGACACTGTGACAATCTGGTAAATCTAAAGTTTTTTTTTTCCTCGGATACGCAGGAGATCTGTGTATCTATGTATTAAGAAGAAAAGGGAATAGAAACCAAACAACAACACAACCCCACCAAAAGGTTCAACTAGGCTAACTGTTGGAATATAAGTGAATTGCCCACCTCTCCCCATCAGCTTAAGCTTTTAGGTTGAACTGGTCGGTGCATGCAACTCAATACTAACCTACCAAGTCTAAAAAAAAGGATGCTCCTAGGCTGCTACTGGTGCATACCACAATCAAAGGAACTAAAAAGAAGTTATAAAATCATGAGAAACTGAAACTTTCTCAGTGTTTCAGAAAATATTAAAAACGTTATGTTCCACTGGAAAAATGTGCATGGTACCTAGCCGTGCATGGTATCATAACATATTGACAAATAGAAAGCAGTCTTCTTTGAGGCCTCACCTCAGCTTCTCAGATAACACATTAAAAAGGCTGCAAAGCTAATTGGATACTAACAAAAAAAATGCAGCAGACCTGCTTAAGGAAGTTAGCCAATTTTTTTACTTCAGCCTTCTCATAAATTAACTCCCCTTCTCGTTGTGTCAGCTGGACAGCTAGAGCCTCCACCTGATAGCAAATGATTTCATAATCACATAAGCATTTCTCCAGCTAAAGGTAGCATAAAGGGCGGAAACATTTACAATCTGAATGTAATATGGACAGGGCACTATGGCACACATAATTGAAAAGTAAATTAGACATGAAAGAGGAATGACATGTGAGAACAAAGTCCTTGACTCCTTGTATATTCAGAATGAGAAAATAGAGAAATACTCCAAGAAAATTTCAAGAACAAGTCCAAAGAAGCTAAAGATGTACATGCCAAAAGGATCTCAAGACTAATATATTCATCTTGCAAACTGTTTCGCAGGTTGCTATTTATAATTACAAGTTTACAACACAATAAAACGTAGCATCATTTTCCTAGTGTTATCCTAAATGCTAACTGGTGAACAATCAGTCACCATCTGTTTCATTTAGACTTTAGACTGTGTTTAAACAGAATTAAACGGCTTAAACAGTTTTGTACAGTAACACTAAAATATTCATATTTATGTATGTAGAAGTCAAATGTGCTAGAAAGTATACATATTTACACATGAAAAAAGTAAGTATTCTACCAACTATTTTTTTTGGAGGAAAACTAAATCCCACTCCACCTCATATATAAGTTGTTAATTAGTTGGGTGCTAAGTGTCGTAGTTATAATCCTCCTATTAACTAAATGTTGAATTAAATGGTCGTCTAGCTCATTTAATCATGTTTAACTCAATTCTATTTAGACCATTTAGACAGTTTTTAACGGTTTAGACAGTCCAACCTTTTAAGTCACCGTTTAGGATCTAAACGAAACAGGTGGCCTTTTGTTTCCGTTTAAACGCTGTTTAGATGGGCTAAACAGCCCGTTTAGGAAAACATATTAAGAAATTGCAAGGGTGAAAGGAACGACTACTATTTGAATAGCTTATAAGGTCCTTGCCTTTATCTAGAACACTAATGACTAATCTCAAGCAAGGGATATTTACAAAAATAAAAGGGGTCCACTTTGAACAAAAAAAAGAATCTACAAGAAGTTTATAACAGCAGGCAGATATTGGTAAGTCCAGATATTTGTAAGAGGTTAACCAGTGAGATAGCTTCCTCAGCATCGTCTCTATTTCGACCAGCCACACGGCCTTTCAGTGTGTCTAAAACATCTCTGAGCTTCTTCAGAAGAACCTGCCTGTCTAATGAAGCGGCTTCTCGACGCTTAGCCTGAAACATGAGGCAACAACTTCAGAATGGAATCGCATTCTAATGGGAGTTGTGTAACAGTAGAAACTGATATTCATTAGAGTTATCCACTATCAAAGTAAGATGCTAAAAATCGCCGCAGCTCATAGAACTGTGCATTTCACTTCCCATGTGTTTATATATTTTCTTCTTATCGATATGCTTCTGCAGAGCAGTTTCAGGAAAGAAAGTCAAAGCGGCAAGTACTTAACAAGAAATAAAGATTGAGAAAAAAATAAGTAATAAACTGAGCTCTGCAGCAAGCCACAGATACTATATGAGAACGAGTGTCAACTTAACTTGAACACAATCTGAATCATAATCCTGTTACCATTTCACTAAATGGCAATGTTTTAACCATAATCAACATCATTAACATGAGAGGTACTACTGCAGAATCTCCAATAACAATATAGTTGCTGATGACAACAGCTTTCATCTTTGAGTTTGATTTCCTATGAGATACCATTGACAAAAGTAAGTAGAGGCAAACTGAGCAAAACACCTCTTCAGAAAGCTTGGAAGCGCCAGATAGACCCTTCTCAAACTTCTCTTTGAGATCACGCACAGAAAGGCGCTTGTGCTGCTCTAGCAACTGTGCTGTTTCCTTTGCAACAATCTCCTTGAGAGGTACAGCCTCATGAGTCTCCTCTGGATCAATGATTTGGTTGTTTGGTCCAATCCTGTAGTCTGGGAAACGGCCCTTGGGAAAGTTAACATCCGATGAGACCAAATCAAGTGCCTCCTTGTGCATGTCATCTCCGGAGTCATGGATGACCCTTGTCATGTGTGGTGATCTGATGACAAATTGACCAGGAACATATATATCCTCAGTGCCTTACACATACCAAAAAACTTGAAAAAACAAGCACATCAGAGAGGAATCAGGTTTTGATAGATATGTCTTGTATGCAGTGTTACATCGTTTATGGCTACATAAAACAAGGCACAGCTAAAGTTGGTGAAGATGTCAAACTTGAAGCAACTCCAATTCACTTTTCTTATCACGGCAGTTCAGATGGCAAAAGAGCATATGAACAGTTACATCAGGAAGTAAATTCCACTAATTCTAGCATCTATCCCATTAAACCTTACGAATTTGGCGTCCTAGGGACTAGGGAGTAGGGACAGGAGTGAGCCTCACAACTGCAAACACTAAGGCTACATTAAATTTTAGAAGATAAAGCAACAACATTTAGACTATAAAATATAAATACCTGTTATCTAGCACAAGGACATCTAAAATTGGTTAGAGCACGGCAAAAACTGGACTCAAAATACCCAGGCCAGACTTAAGAGTAGAGCATACAGATTCAGACGAATTATGGACACCAAATATGTTTGGTGGAAAAACAACACCAGCATGTTTGCTAGATCCATGTTCCTGGCTGAAGAACATGATAGATTGGCAAGAAAGCACTCAGCGCACAAATCCACAATTACGCGAATGGGCCAAAGGGGAGAAAATTGGAATCGATTGGTCACAGTCAGAGCAAACAAAACGTCGCCAGCAACATAGAACAAGGGAATCCAGAATCCACCCAATGGAAGCAAGGTACGAGCACTTACCAGCAAAAGAGCAGTACCAATCCAATCCGCGTGTGGTTAAATCCCCGCTCAAATCCAGCAGACCAGCAGAGGAGCGGCCGGCCGGCCGGTGGGAGGAACCGTGGCAGAGAGCGCGAAGCGCCGGCGCCGGGCGCTGGGGGAGCTTCGAGGTTCTGCACCCCCTCTCGAGCACGCAACTGCGCCTGGAACTGGAGAAGAGGAGACGAATTTTCTTTCCGCCCAATTTACTACGAGTACTAGGGTTGTAGTAACCCCTTGCGGCTTTTGAAAAAAGCGAGGCTTTAATAATCCGCTGCTGTTGCTTTCGACCTCGCGGATGGGATTCCCTTTGACGAGTGGGTTCGAATTCTTGATGCGCCACGAGGAGACGACGACGACGACGACGGGACGGCAAAGGAGATGGCGAAGCGGAAGGAAGGAAGGGAGACGAAGGAAGGGGGAGGAAAGCTACGGAAGCTGTAGCAGTGTGCTACTGCTGCGGAGACGAACGATTAGAGATAGGGGCCACATGGGGTTTTGTTGAAAGGTTTTTAGGACTTGTTTACTTCCTAGAAAATTTTGTAAAATTTTTCACATTCCCCGTCACATCGAATCTTTAGACGCATGCATGGAGTATTAAATATAGACGAAAATAAAAACTAATTGCACCGTTTGGTCGAAATTAA
>Ga0182004_10004664_pt1 | contig 11079 bp, 11 predicted proteins | sample Sormic07211540_1_FD_120479 | JGI IMG/M metagenome (GOLD analysis project Ga0182004, IMG submission 120479) | Endophyte microbial communities from Sorghum bicolor roots, Mead, Nebraska, USA - 072115-40_1 MetaG | ecosystem: Host-associated > Plants > Roots > Unclassified | place: USA: Nebraska...
GCACACATTGCATTTACACGAAAATAAAGAAAAGAAAACAAAGACAATCCAGCAGTACTGCAGTTTCAAGCTGTGAGTAACTGCACCGGAAACAAAATGAGCAGGGTAGATATCCACAAACGAACGAGGTGAAGGAACCTCACCAGGGTCTCCCACCGCCTCCTGGCGGCAGCCTGCTCCTTGGTCTGCCTCAGCTCCTCGTCCTCCTCACCCTCCTGCCCTCCTCCGACCACCGCCCCCATCCTCACCACCCCGCTCCATCTCTGCACACACACAGGGCCATGATTGGACAGAGCACAGCAAACAAAGGGGGAGATGCTCAAGTAAAAGCCCGGACCTTTGAACGGAGGAGACCAGGGCCGAGACGCCGGGGGCGGAAACCGGAATGCGCCACCGCCGGTGTGGTGAAGGCCCCGGCGACCCTGCAGGCGAGGCCGAGAGGTGGCGCTGCCATTTTTCCTGATGTGCTCGCTTCCAGTTTCAGACAGGAAAGGTCCCCCGGCTTGTAGCCGTGGAGCGTTATCTATCCCCCGTTGCGTTTGCAATTGGTGCAACGGGAGGCCGGTGGGGCCCGCACTGAAGACTCTAGCTACAGACGTGAAACTTCAGCACGGCACGACAAAAGCACAAGAACTACCCCCCACCTTCCCCCATCCGCAGCACTTCGATTCCCCACCCCACCACCGCTTCCCCACCTCTCCCTCCCCCACCCGCGCGGCAGGCCGGGTGCACCAATCCGATGGCTTGACTGGCCCCCCAACGCACCGACGGCGCCAGCAAGCTCCCGCCACGCCGCCGCTGCCGCTGGCGGCGGCGGCGGCGGCGCCCGTCGCGCCGGCTGCTACGGCGGCAGCATGGACACCGCGCTCTGCGACGACCTGCTGCTGGAGGTGTTCGGCCTTCTCCCGCCCTCCGCCGCGCCGGCCGTGTCCCTCGTCTCCCGCCGCTGGCTCGCGCTCCTCAGGGCCGCGACGTCGTCCCTCGCCCTCCGCCTGCCCGCCTCCTCGGCGGAGACCCTCGCCGTCCTGCTGTCGCACTACCCCTTCCTCTCCGCCCTGACCGTGGCCTCCGCTGGTACGCCGGTCCGCGACGCCGACGCCGTGCTGCTCGCTGTCGCGTCCGCGCCGGCCGCTTCCCGGCTCTCCACGCTGCGACTCTTGCCCGATTGGGCGGTCTCTCCCGCCGCGCTCCTCGCCGCCTGCCCTGCCCTCTCCGGTCTGACGTCGCTCCACCTCACCGCTGTCCGCCCCCTGTCCTTCCACTGGCTCAAGCTGCTGCCGCGCCTCAAGTCGTTCGCCCTCGTTAACTCCGCCGCCAGCGTTGACTCCGCGGGCTCGAGCTCGGATGACGCCGGCGGCGAGGCCGAGGCCGGAGGGGCATTGCCGCTGGAGAGGCTGTCGCTTTGCGGCATCCGCTCCGGCGACCGCGGGCTTGGATGGCTGTGGCGGCGGTGCGGGAGCCTCAAGTGGCTGCAGCTGCGCGCCTGCGACGGCACCGGGGACGGGCCCGCGTCGCTGGCCTTCGCGGGTTGCCTCGCTGGCTTGCTCGCGCTGGAGCTTCGTGCTTGCCGTGCTGTCGCCGACCGTGTACTCCTCCTTGCAGCCGACCATTGCCGCACGCTGACGTCCCTCCTGGTTTATGACGGCGGCAGCAGCGAGGCCCTCCACCGGTTCATCCAGCAGCGTGCTGCTGGTCTGCATACCTTGGACCTTCGCCTCCCGCTCGACCTGCACAATGATCATCTCCTTGCCATTGGAGCTGGCTCAGTTCAACACGGGCAGGATGCCACACATGGCCTAGCTGCACTTCGCCTCCAGAGCTGTGTCCTCATCACAGGGGATGGTCTTCGGTCCCTGGCACGAACAGCCACTGGAGCCGGCATAGAAGAGCTTGCCTTGGTGAGTTGCGACGTGGTGGAGCGGGAGCCTGGGTTGCTGACATTCCTCAGTCAAAGCATGCCGCGACTCCGTCGACTTAACTTGTCTTACAATGAGACGCTGAATGACAAGGTGATTGGTGCCATGCTGTCATCCTGCCGGAATCTCATTGAGATCAGACTCAGAGGGTGCCGGGGCTTGACGGGCGGCTCGCTGATCTCATTGCTCAGGCACTGTGGGCAGTCACTGGAGATCCTTGACATCTCCCGTTGTCCTGGCATTGCTGTAGGTAATGTTGAACTCTTTGCCCAGCGCGCCACTCGGTTGAATCATATGATCATCGAGGAGAGCGCGATGTCGGAGGAATTGAAGGCAATCGCTCAGAGGAAAGGCATGAAGGTTGGCTCATTGCCCTGCGAAGGTCCATTCTGAAGTAAGGTTATCTCGTTCAGAATGCAACTCATGTTCTCTATACACGATTTGAATGTAATCTTACTGGAATGTTAATAAAGTATTGCTGCTTAGTACTTTGTGTATGCAGCTTTATATTTGCCTTGTAAGTTTATTATTATGACAAGCCTCTTGGTGCTTGCCTGACATGTAAATTGAGCGCCAAGGATGTGCTGTTGTATTTGTTCAACAATTGCCACGGAATAATAATACAGTAAATTCAAACTAAGAGAAAAATGAGCTATCCGGCCATTTGATTATGTTAAACATATGTTTAAGTATCATTGTGTCAGTTGTTGGAATCATCGCCACCTCTCAAGTGCCCACATAAATTCCCAGTGACCAGCCGAATTGTTTTAAAACAGAAGGCGAAATTGTTCTCAATACAAGTATTCTTTTTAAACAGAAAGCGAAATTGTCAGGTTGGCAGAATTGGCCACGATTCAGAGAACACAAACTGTTAAACCTCAACCTATCGTATGTGCTTTAACTTAAAAAAAAGAATATCCTATTTGTTCTAGGACGGATACATCACAAATACACCGTGGGGCTCAACAGGGTACGCATGGGGAAAAAAAAAGGAGAAATCTAAGAGCACCAAAAACACATATGTTAGAACAACTCTTTCGATCAGTTGTTGTACAAGGCACTGCCCCTCTGGTTCCTCGAGGTAGATTTTTTTCATAAGATGGTTCTGTAGATTCTTTAAAAACAGAAAGCGAAATTGTCAGGTTGGCAGAATTGGCCACGATACAGCGAACACAAACAACAAACTGTTAAACCTCAACCTATCGTATGTGCTTTAACTTCAAGAAAAGAATATCCTATTTGTTCTAGGCCGGATACATCACAAATAACCAGGGACGAAGCTAGGAAAAAAAATAGGAGGGGCTTAACAAAAATACTATATTGACTTAGCTCTACTATAACCTTTCACAATAGAAAATATATAATAATTTGAATTAGTTTTATATTGAAAATATCAATGAAGGATGAGATTCACAAAATATATTATAAAAATAAAGATCTCAGCCCACCTTATCTTATACATTTATGTTTAAAATTGGAAGAAAATCACTAGAAACTCCATTGACGCAGCAGCGATAGGGGGGGGCTAGAGCGTCCATGCAAATACCCGTGGGGCTCAACAAGGTACGTGTAGAAGCACCCAAAAAAACATATGTTAGAACAACTCTTTCGATATCAGTTGTTGTACAAGGCACTGCCCCTCTGGTTCCTCGAGGTAGATTTTTTTAATAAGATAGTTCTGTAGATTATTGACAGCCTCAGAGTGTGTTTTGTTGCCTTGTTCTTTCAAAGCTGGTAAAGAGCAGCGCGATATTACATCCAGGATTTTCTTGAACTGTGATCCATATTTCTTGTGAAGCGCAAAACCAGCCATCTGAGAGCACAAGAATCCCAGTAAACTGCATGCATGCACAAAAACAGGAGGCAAGTCTTGAAGTGAGTTTCTACCTTGAGAAATGCTTGAAGGGCACAAGCAGTAGCAGTGGTAGCTGGTAGAGCACTGAGGAACATGGCAAGCCATTTCCATCTCTCAGCTAAGCCATGACCATGAAGTAGACCTTTGGGGTGTCCTGGTAACCTATCAATCTGAGTAATCTCCACTTCGTGCTTGTGCCTAAGAAATTACAGATATCATTTGAAAATCTAAAGTTCTTTCAAAGTTGGTAGAAAGCAATAATATCTGTATTATAATAGTACATGACACAGCCTGGTACATACATCTACATTAGAACTAGCAGTCCCTTAAACGTTTTGGGTGTTTTTCTCATCACATTTGCTATGACAGCCAGAAAATAGCATGCAGATGCTTTAGAACTGTGTATATGCAAACTCTGTTGAAAGCTAGAAGATAATCCATGGCATCTGGTACCTGAGAAAAGAGACATATCAGATCAAGTCATGAAATGTAAGAATATCAATAATAATCTTAGTGATTGTTCCTAAAATATTCCCAAGATCTCAAGAGTACAGCAGCAAATATTGTCATAATAAGAGACATCTTCATATTGGTGGGCTTATCTTAATTAAGTTAAACTAATGTCTAATGTAAGATCACAAGTGCCCCAACTCCCAAGTGGCCAGGTCATAGGAAATATGAGAAATCCTGTTACCGTGATGGGTTAAAATTACAGCCAGGTAAACGACAGATTAATTTTAAGACTCAGTTGCCTTGTGTCACTGGCATCACCCTGTTCTCTTGAGCTTATCTACCAAATATGTCAGTCATTCAGCGGTGTTTTTCTCTCACAACAAATCAGCGAGCAATACTTTCAGCCATGACTTTTCAGACAAAGGAAGCAGAGCATGACCTTCGTAAGTTTCAACTGTTCACTGTATCCAAGAAAAGATCACACACATTTCATCCAGCTGTCATGTTCCACCTTATTATAACATGATTGCAAATAAGATTCCTGACCTGACTATTCTATTTTTTTTGGTGACATAGCAGTATGATTCCCAAGCTTCAAACTTACAAAAATAGAAGTTCCTCATAATTCTATTCCTCGCAGTTACGTAAGAAACAATACTTTTTTGAAATAAAAGGAAACAGTGCTTCCCAAGTAGAACTAGAAGCAACTAGTTTCAAGTATCAATAAAACCAGTAACCAAGACTGCAATATGTGCTCTTGCGCCTTTTGAAATATGTAGGAGCTCTCAGAAAATTTCAGGCTGCCAGAATCTTGGTCAATGATTGATACTAAATTAACACCAGAAAATTAGCAGCAATAAGAATTCTTTGGAGACAAGAAGAAATCTGGTTTGTGACTAATAGCATGACATATCCACAGATCAGTACTAAACTAACAGCACCTAAGTAGCAATGATAAGAATTCAATGGTAAGTAAAGATTAATGGCAAATAATATTTTAAAATGACGAGAGACCTGGTTTATGACTAATAGCATGGCATATCCACACGCAAAGGCCAAACTTCCAAAGGTTTTGTCTGTTGTATTTCTGCTCTTGACATTTGAAATAAACTGCATAGCATACCAGGTCAGTTATGTGAGTAAATGAATATTAATAAGAACCATTATATTATGTAAGAAAAAGCACAACTCATAGGATTACAAAGCCTACTTGATAAGAAGGCCAAGAAATCCTAAGGAATAGATGAAGGTGTTAATCCTTTAGGTCTTAATAGCAACAAATGCGAGGGTACACCCAATAGCATACTACCCTTTGAAATAACTGAAGTTATGTTGCTAGTTACTACTCCCTCTAATCCAAAATACAAATCGCTTAGATTTAAGCAAAAGAAAAAAAAAGGTGTGTGTGTGTGAATTATTGATCCTTCAGTAAGTAATTAGAGTGGGTGGGAGTCGTGGGAAATGAAGACACTTGTATTCATTTACTAGTGCAATTAATTAAGGACAAACAGAGAGGTAAAAGATGGAAAAGTACCTCGAAAGTATAGGGCAGCCTATGTTTGATGAGAAGTGAGGTCTTGGCAGTGCAACTTATATTCTGGAATAGATGGGAGGAGTACAAATTATTATCCCCTGTTACAGCCTATGTTATTCAAAATGTTCAATCAATACGACAGGCCAGAGGTTGTAAGTATGTAACTGTGTGATGGACACAAGTCACTACAAAAATTTAATACTTGAAAATTTGACTTACAGAGTTTTAATCATGCATTTGTTTGGCTTCCCACAACATAAAACCTTGACTATGCTACTAATTAATTGAAAACTATTACAACAAACAGAGGGTGGCTTAAAGAGAACAAGCAATCAGGCGGGGACAATCTTGTCCATCTAAAGCTTTAATAAGCTCACTAGCCCTCGCCCAGCAACAAAGCATTGGGAAAGTAAATTATGCACAGACAAAATATCCACCTCAACAGTAAGGAACAACATGCGATAACTTTTTTTCTGACCATGCATAATGAATGGTGATAAAAGGATGATAAGTTAAGGATAAAGCAGAAATAGAAACCATGGAAGGATGCTCATGCGATTGACAACATTAGATCCAAGCAGTATGCATCCACAATTTTCAGGTGCTTACAGGGAATTGGGATAGATGCTATGGCCTGTGTCAGATAAACAGTAAAATGTATTGGAAACATGATGATACAAAATGAAACATAATTAAATCATTGTGGTGGCAACATGAATACAATATCACATGATAGTATGTCTCTTCTAGCCATAATGCAAGGAATGATATTATAAAGCTTCCCTAGAATTATTGAAATCACAAGAGTGTTCAGTTATGTGCATGCCAAGCATAAAGCATATATTGCATTATCCTTTTAAGAATTATAACGCAGATATATACATCATTCCGTTGCAGGAACATCCATTTCTCGCAAGCAATAACACCAATAAAAGACAAGCCTATTGCTGTCAACTGTTACTAATCTATGGGATCTGAGAAGATAATCACTCCTGTAGATGGAGATGACTATATACTTATATAGAGAGCCTCATGGGCCATTGACTCTATGTGACTATGTCTATGTGGAAAAGGCAATTATGGAGGAAGCATATGGAGATGCTAGAATGTCTAACATTGCTCGTGATGAAGATGGGCTGCTTGAATGGGCATTAAGAGAATCAATGAGGGATACAAGGAGGTCAGGTGTTAGCTATTCACCATTGTGTGGAGCAAGCGGCAATAGCCTGCCAACAACCCACCTTTAGGGAGAGCAAGTGGCTCGGGTAGTCAGACTACAATTAGTAGGTTCTACCGGAGTCCTAGTGTTTCACAATCTCCATTTCATTTAGATTTGGCACGTGGTAAGGCACAGCCGTAGCCTAGGGTGGATATTATCAGGGAATTTCAAAGTGAGACTTGGAAAAACTTGCTAGCTATAGAGGACCATCTATCTCTCTTCCTTGATGGAATAATCACTCTTCTCCAAGCTGTTGGGTTAATTTAACGGCCAATACAAAATATGGGCAGTTAGCTTTCCTCTTAGGAATACCATTGGCATGGCATGGATTCACTTCAACCAATTTTTTCAAGTCTCACTTTGGAATCCACCTGCAGCATAATGTTCACCGAGGCTACGACTGTGCCTTACTACGTGCCAAATCTAAATGAAATGGAGCTTGTGAAACACTAGGATTCTAGTAGAACCTACTAATTACAGTCTGACTACCTGAGCCACTTGCTCTCCCTAGAGGTGGGGTGTTGGCGAGCTATTGTCGCTTGCCCCACACAATGGTCAATAGCTAACATCTGACCTCCTTATATCCCTCATTGTTTCTATTATTGCCTATTCAAGCTGCCCATCTTCATCATGAGGAATGTTAGACCTTCTAGCATCTCCATATGCTTCCTCCATAATTGCCTTTTCCACATAGAGACGATGCTCCTTAGCATCCATCCTATTCTTTTTCCATCTTGTATTCTCTCCCGACATTATGTTCCTCACAAACTTTGGCGCATTTTGGCATGACACCACATCCCCCACCACTCCTGCCAGATGATTCCGCAGATGGATCACACCTCCACTTTTCCTTCTAATCAAGCATTAAGCACAAATGAATCCATTGTTTTTCCACTTATCTCCATGGCTCGAAGGCTCCCTAGTTGGTCGTCGTAGATGCACCTCAGTTCCTACAGTTCAAAAGAAAGAAAATGAAGTAACTTGGTATTAAAATGTGATTTAACTTATATCGAACTGAAACCTTAGCAAAATGAGTACTCCGGGCTGTGCACAAAATAAATTAGAATATGGTGTAAAACATGTGCAGCAAGGATGGCAATATTAAGTATACACAAATGCATTATTTCATTATCAAAACAATTAACCAAATCATGAGTAAACTAAACATAGCATTGATCAAAATGTGAGCTAACACTAATCACAGCAGCCCTACAAATTCTGTAGGTGGCACTCAAGATGTACATCAATGATGCTAACATGCATTTATATATACAGTACTTATACAACATACTAGATGATGATTTAGATAATTTACCAAATATTCACACTATCCTTTTTGGATAGAGGAAAACTACTACTGCAGTATGACGCTACTGTAAAAATTGTAGAACAACTATTAATAAGCTAGTATTACATTGACACAAAGAAAAAAGCTCATATTTGTTACACTAAGGCATAGACAAAGCTCATACTACAATATAAATATGTGCTGGATAAAAGTAAAACCACTGGAAAATAGCCAAATGCCGTGCAAAACCATTGCAGTGCGCCACCACTGCAAAATCATATGCAAGCTCACCTGTTTTACTCCTCATAACATCGGTGGCGCCACCGGAGTAGCTGCCACCGTCATCACCAAGTACCTTTCCCTTCCCCTTGCTGCAATGTTGACGCTCCATCACAGCCGTTCTGCCTTGCCCACCAATGGCATTGGGGTCTCGTTCTTCTATCCTAACCATGGCGCGGTGACACTGTGACAGCCCGGCGATGGAGGGTGCCTGGTGGGCAATGGTGGTAGCGCGAGTGAGAGGCGTGTGGGCTGCTACCCCAGGCTACGACGGCGGCGTGGTCAAGGGCAATGCAACCTAGACCTCAACTGCAGAATTGTACAGTGAGTGCTAGTCCAGTGGAGTAAATAAATTAGTACTAGTACTAGTGAGTACTACTCCTGATAGTGAAGGGCAAGGAATCGAAGTGGCTTGCGGGGAGAGCGTGAGGTACTGACCATGTCATGCCTGCAGCATCGTATGCGGACGGAGAGGCAAGGCGCAGAGAGGTCAGAGCCCGCAGCGACGGAGCTGGAGGCTGCCTCGTCCCCGACGTCCACCGGGCGGGCGCAGAAGCTTCTTCCACCAGCCGGACCGCTCGAGCCGTCGCTGGACGGCGAGGGGCTGGCAGCAGCTGAGCAGCGGGTGGCGCGGACGCGCGGTGTCGCTGGCGGCGCTGCCGCTGGCCGAGGCCGACCGGGCCTGCGGCGCGGTGCTGGCCAATTTGTTTGGGTGGGGTTATTTGTTGGGCTGGGCGGCGGGAACTGGGCTTGTTCGGCCTTTTTGGCGCGAGAGTTGGGCGGGATGCCAAATTCGGCTGAAACATTGGCCGATACAGATTTTTCCGGCACCCATCGAAAACAGCGAGACGGCGAGAGTTTGGAATTTTAGGCCTTATTTAGTTGAAAAAATACAAAATGGACACTGTAACATTTTATTTGTATTTAATAAATATTATTTAGTTATAGACTAACTAAGTTCAAAGAAAATTAAAGGCAAATTGTGTAATATTTAATATTTTATATATGTGCCGCAAAACTCGATATGATAAAAAAAACCTTAAAAAATGTAAAATTTTTAGAAATTAAACAAGGCCTTAGGCGATATCGAGGCCTTGTTTAGTTCCAAAAAATTTACAAATTTTTTTATTCCTTGTCACACCGAATCTTGCGGCACATACATGAAGTATTATAATATAGATTAAAAAAATAACTAATTGCATATTTATTTATAATTTATGAGATAAATCTTTTAAAACTAATTAGTTTATGATTAGATAATATTTATCAAATACTACCGTGTTTATTTTGCAAAAGAAAAAAGAACTAAAGAAGACCTGAAAACCCTGCCTGCTATTCCCGCGAGCAAATTCCTGGCAGACACACCCGCCTGCAGTAGGCAGGGGCCAGCTATCCCGCGTGAGAGTGCACACACACGCTGGCAGCAGTCCCGCCTGAAGCAGAGGCCAGATACTCAGATAGCAGGTGGATCCAAATGTAGTTAACCACTAGGGCCTTGTTTAGTTCCGAAAAGATTTCGGATTTCGGTACTGTAGCAATTTCGTTTGTTTGTGACAAATATTATTCAATTATGGACTAATTAGGATTAAAAGATTCGTCTCGCGATTTCCAGCTAAACTGTGTAATTAGTTTTTGCTTTCGTCTATATTTAATGCTTCATGTATGTGCCGCAAGATTCGATGTTTTTTTTGATGAATTGTAAGATTCGATGTGACGGAGAATCTTGAAAACTTTTTGCTTTTTGGGATGAACTAAACAAGGCCTAGCACTAGTGAATCCAGACCATAATTCTCTGGCATCTTAGCACCTCGTGCTCTAATGAACATGCGCAGTTAGCCAACATGAGCAATGTTCTTCGGTCCCCCCTAGTTAACACGCTAACAACTGTCGCTAGTAATAAGTCCGGCGAGGTCGTCGTGATCCGACATTTCTATGTTGGCCACTCCAACTCATCACCAACCTTCTCCAGATAGTTTGATTTGTTTTTACCACGCGCAGATACGAATTAGGAGCACGACACTACACCGATCCATCTCATTAAAAAGCATTACAAACACGCGCTCATCACACACACTCCTGGACGCCGTAGCAAACAGAGATTCCCCCGCCGCGCCGCGCCGCCCCGCACCGCACGCACGCCATGTGGCTGGTGTCGTCCACCCTCCGCGCCGGTCTGTGCCTTTTGCTCGCCGTCGTCCTCGCCGGGCACGGCGAGCCCGCGGCGGCCGTGACGCTGTCGACGTCGTCGCGGTGGATCGTGGACCCGGCCGGGCACCGGGTGAAGCTGGCCTGCGTGAACTGGCCGTCGCACCTGGACCCCGTGGTGACCGAGGGTCTCGGCAGGCAGCCCGTGGGCGCCATCACCGGGATGATCGTCTCCATGGGGTTCAACTGCGTCCGCCTCACGTACCCGATCGCGCTGGCCACCAACGCCTCGCTGTCGGCGCTCACCGTGCGGCAGTCCCTCCTCGCCCACGGCCTCTCCGAGACGGTCGGCGGCGTCGAGGTCAACAACCCCAGCTTCCTCGACCTCAC
>Ga0182004_10004665_pt1 | contig 11077 bp, 11 predicted proteins | sample Sormic07211540_1_FD_120479 | JGI IMG/M metagenome (GOLD analysis project Ga0182004, IMG submission 120479) | Endophyte microbial communities from Sorghum bicolor roots, Mead, Nebraska, USA - 072115-40_1 MetaG | ecosystem: Host-associated > Plants > Roots > Unclassified | place: USA: Nebraska...
GCCTGTGGACTTAGTCACATTCAACCTCTCCCTCATCGGCAACCATCCTCATCAGCAACCCGCATTGTACTGCCACCCTATCCTGCCATCCTGGACACGTGCCCAAAAACGGTGTCAACAGTTTCTAAAAGGCGTCGAACGGTTGGTCGCTATATCTTCAACGTACTGTCCAACGGTCGGTCGCTATAAGTATGGTCGGACGCTAAAACTTATAGCGACGCCACTTATGGGGACCGGCCAAGTTGGTCGGTATATGTTTATAGCGACCGTTCGTAGGTCGCTATACCGAATTATAGCGACCGTCCGTAGGTCACTGTAGATAGGCTGTGGTATAGTGGACGAGCGATTGCTTTCCAAGCAAAGCAACAAAGGAACCTCACTTTCGTGGTGGAGAGTTGACCGTTTTTCAGTGCAAAACGGCAAAGATGAACCAATCCCTAGGGCTGCTAGGGCTTGGCAAGAACTACAAACAAATACTTGGAAAATAGAACGCAGATGAAAAAGTAGATGTATTTTGTGTCTGTCGATTGATTGATTGATTAGCAATCGGCCGTGCCCCATACAAGACATATATAGGGTGCCTGGTCTATGACAATAGAGTCTCACACATATATGTGTATACATGATAAGGCCTAATAAAATATTCCTATTTCTAACTGATTTAGCCATACAAATCTGGTAAATCTTCTAGTCCGGCTAAAGCTTTAATCCTTGTTATAATCATCTGGTTTGTTTCCTTTTCCGTTCAGCACTGCATGGTTGCACCTGATATACAACACGAGTAGAAACTATTCCATGTGAAAAGCCTTTGCATGCATGATCCTTTCCAATTTCCCTCTTTTCTTCACACGTCGTGCACTCCAGCAAGCATCAAATAGACTAAGAGCATCTCCAAGAGATTAGCCAAAAACAATAGCCAAAGTTACTGATTTAGCTTCTCTCTAAAATAGATTTGACAAAAAAAATATTAGAGTACTCCAAGACTCTGTAAAGGATGGCTAGTGAGGTAGGCTATCCAAAAGTAGAGAGCGAATAAAGTGGGATGGAGAGCTACTAAATTTGAAGAGTCATTTACAGAGTCTTTTGGAAACATTTTTCCTTCAACAATATCTAAATTTACCTTTAGAAAATGATTTGGCTAATCTCTTGGAGATGCTCTTCAATCTTTTTCTTTGTAAGCTTAATCAAAGTTTTGTTGCTAGATTCGGCATGTCCATTAGCTTGAGCATAATAAGGCGACGAATTTAACAACTTAATTCTAAAAGATTCGGCAAATTCACGAAATTGGTGAGACATAAAAGAAGCACCTTGATCAGAAGTCAAAGTCTGCGGAATACCGAATCTATGAATAATATGCTCCAATACAAAATTAATCACTTCCTTATGAGTAATATTCTTCAAAGGAATTGCTTCAGTCCATTTAGTAAAATAATCTGTAGCTACTAGGACGAAGCAATGACCTCTAGATGAAGAAGGATGTATTTGACCAATAAAATCTGAACCCCATCCTCTAAATAGCCATGGCTTAACAATATGATGCAACATAGCCGCGGGAGCTAACTGTATGTCCCCAAACTTTTGACACGCTTCACACCCCTTATAATATCAAAAACAATCTTCTAACATCGTCGGCCAATAAAACCCCGCTCTTTTCAATAACCATCACATTTTATGAGCCGACTGATGTGTCCCACGTATACCTTCATGTACTTCACCCATAGCTATTCTAGACTGATCAGAATCTAAGCACTTCAGCAGTAACCCATCTATTGTTCGACCGTATAATTCATCATTCATCAAGGTATATTTTAAAGCCTGACCCCGAATCTTCCTATCCCTTATTTGACTTGGGTCCTTTAAATAATTAATTATAGGGCTTCTCCAATCACCAGGTTCTAACTTATTAACAGATTCAGTTATTTGTGAACCTTGCACCGAATCTTTTTTGCCCTGTACTAGTTCTTGCTGGACTAAACTAGCACCCGATGCACCCTGCACCCCAATACTACTAATCTGTCTTGCCCCAGAACTTTTAATTTTGCCCAGGACCGAACTAGCAGCCTGCAGATTGGTCTTACTTTTGATAATTGCTAGCATCGGTTTTTCCATTATTAAAAACTTTCCACTAGTAACCTTGTAACCAGATGCTTGTTGGGCCAAATGATTAGCTCTAAAATTCTCTTCTCTAGATATATGACTAATATTAAAAGCGTCTAGATACTTAATTATGTCTAAACATCGGTCCAAGTAGCTATTCAGTGTAACACCCTAAAAATTGTTTTCTCGGAAATAGAGCTAAAATAATTTAATTTTGTATTGTTGTGTTCATAGAATATAGAGAAATAATATTTTTCATTAAATTAAAATTTATTATAGCATTTAGCAACTTGTTTGTGCATTCATTTTCTGGGGCATTTGTTTTATTGTTTGGTGTGGATTTAACTAAAGTTCAAGGTAAGTCAAACTATTTTTAAAATAATTTTTAAATTGTTTTTGAAATGGCTTTGAAACAAAGAAGGAAGAAGAAAAAAATCAAAACAAAACAAAGAGGAAGACTCTCTCCTCCATGTTTCGGCCCGAGGGACAAGCCCAGCTCGGATTCCCCCTCACCTCTTGGCCTCGGCCCAGTCCAGCCGCAGCGGCCCAACTCCCAAGCTCGGCCCAAACCAGTGCGTCCTCTCCCTTCCCTCTCTTTGACCGACAGCGAGGCCCACCCCCTTTCTCTCCTTGTCTGGGAAGACGCGCAGACCTCACGTGACAGCGCCCTGTTCTCCTTCCTCACGCCGTGAGCAAGCCGGACTCGACCGGGAAGCTGACCAAGCCGGATTTCTCGGGATTTCTTGCTAACCCTGCTTAACCGAGCACTTATAAGCCCTCTGGCATCGCCGCGCCCTCCCCCTTCCATCTAGGAACCAAGAAGCCATCTAACTTTGCCCCGGTCTCACGTTTGGATCTCGCCAAAAGCTTGAGGAAGCCGCCGCCGTGGTTATCACGTTTCGCAGTCGTTCTGCTGAAATCTAGGCCTTGAGTGTTGTGCTGAGGTAACGAAGCTGCCGAGCCTTTCCTTTTACTTTCTAGCACGATCTTTTGCTCTTAAATCCACCCCGAATCCTCTGCAGGAGCACCGAGCCGCCGTCCCGAGCCGCCGGTCATCCCAATGCCTTCCCCGGTGCTCCAAAGTTCCCTTGGTAAGCTCGCGTTGACCCCCGCTATCTCCTCGTGCTCTCGGTGCATCGATTAGTGCATTCTAGCGTGACTTTGTTGAACTCCGGTGAGCTCCAACTCTCCCCAGCCATGGCGCCGCCGCGCCTGAGTTTGCCGACGACCGGCCGAGCGCCCCCAACTCCTCTGTGTCGTCCGATCTGGAATCAACAACTCAGATTAGAACATACCCCTTCGGGGTCAATTTTTCTAAAGAGCCTCTAGAGTTTTTTTAATATACAACCCATGGTCCAAAGCGCATTTTAGGATATACGCTTTGTCTTTCTCAAAACGTAAAGTCTGCTGGTTTAATTCAAAAATACGTTTTCAGCAAATTACAAGTTTGCCACTCGATATGTTTAGCTCATAAAATCTTCATTTTAACTCCGAATTGACCCATTCAAATTGCGTTGCTTTCATAATCACAAGATCTACATGTTAGTAACATTGTTTACTCAGTTTGAAACTTTTTAATTTCGTGACCCTATTTAATTAATTTTCTTTTCTATAGAAAATCTTAGAAAATTCATATCTTCTCTGTTTTAACTCTGATTTTCGTGATCTTTACGTTTGTGTGATCGTAGCGCTACGTAGAATTATTTTATAAACTTTTCATACTGTTTTTATATATTTAGTGTACTGTTCTAATTGTAGCCTTGTTTGCTTCGTGTATGTTTGTCTCTGATTGTTTGTGTGTTGATGATCGATGATCGAGCTTAGTTGGAGAGCAGTTTTTGGTGATCAAGATCAGAGCTTTGGCAATTAGTAAGACCAGCAAGAACAACAAGAACATTTGGATTAAGGCAAGTATAGTCATTTGGGTTTTATTTCTGTGACCATGATCCTGTGACTAGATTAATGTTAAGTAACAAACGATAAAAATGACATTTTAGCAACTTGATGATTTATCTGTAAGTGATAACCGGGACAACAGTGCAACCATGAGGGCTATAATGGCTCTGGCTTTAGCTCAGTATGAAGACCTTTTCTAGCTTATTAGCGGTTACCCAAAAGGGCGCTAAAGGGGCTTGCCGTTTTGGGTATAGTGCGAGCCTCTGTTCTTATGTGTATAGGCTGCGCGTCATTGTGCCATTTGGAAGGGGGGCATCTATATCTGCGTGCCCAGGAAACCTTGCGGCCCTAACATGTTAGACGAACTTTTGAAAGGCTTCATAGTGATCCCTGCCGACCACCCTAGGAAGGGGGTTAAGAGACTCTTGACCTCTGGCGAAAGGGTAAATCATGACTCATGGGTAAAGATTTATAACCTCTCCAGAGTGTTTAAAACTGGTATACTAGCCGTGCTCACGGTCCGGAGTGGCCTTGGGGATTCTTGCATTAAGGGTGATGATTCTTGTTGTGTTAAAATACTCATTATTTATTGTTTAACACTCTACATTATTTATGTCACATTGATCATGAGATTGTGGGAGCTATACAATCTAGTTGCTATACTTGTGGAGTTCGACATGGACTCACTCTTGCTATTTCCCCCACACTTCAGGAAATGTTAGGCTTGTGATCAACCAGTCAGTTGGATCCTGTAGAGAGAAGTTAATACCCAAAGTTTGGAGTTGTTTATCCGCTGTTGCTATCAAAGGTTATCTCTTTTATACTAAGTACGTTATATATTTATGCATTGTCTTATGATATTACCCTTTATTTGTAGCTATATGTGAGATTTGGCTTCTAAGACTCACATATGGTGTATATCTGATTTTGTCCTTAAAATTGGGTATTACAAAGTGGTATCAAAGCAATGCTGGCTGTAGGACGCAAGCTTAGATAGAAATTAGCCGTCTTAAGATTTTGGAATTGTCATGAAATCCTTGTTCTATGAACCTTGGTATTTTCATCCACACTATATCTCTATCTTTGTTATTTGTCTCTACCTTGTTGCTTAATTTAAAGACTAGTTCTCATCCCCACTCCTTGCTTGAGATGCTGTTAGAATCTTCTCTTACCACCTGCTTATGTAGTTGAAAGGGAAGCTTAAGATCTTTACCCTTACTATGAAGAGAACAATAGTATCGCAAGTTGAGTGAAGTGTGAACCCTCAATGCTTAATTGGTTTGTTATTATGTTTATGCTTGATTTGGATCTTTGTAATGATTGCAATGATCTTGTGGTATTTCCTCACAATTTCATTACTTCATAGGCCTAAGGCATAAGGATTAATGAAATAAGTAGTTGGGTTTGGCTATATCCTGTTTCTATCTCTTGCTGATTTCTGGAGCAGTCTGCAATAATTCTGGTGTATCTCAAGTACTGATCGTGCAAAGTTTATCAAAATTTTCTGGGGACAACTAGACTTCAAGATCTTCCTCTGGCCATAAGAATCACCCTCATAGCTATTATGGTTTGGAAGATACAAAAATCACAATATGACACAGCTGTGCTGTCCAGAATCTGGACCAGTTTTGGGTACTTACTGTTTGAGACAAATATTACTATAGAATTGGGAAAAGTGTTCTATAGAAAAGTTATAGAAAATTTTCTAAGATTTCCAACAGTATAATCTGGAACTCATTTGGATGAGTAGAACCTGAGATATGATAATTAAACTTGGATATTTCTGTTTTGTAATACAGTCAGGACAGTTTTGGGTACGTACTATGTTCAGACAAATTAACATCAGAATCTGGGAAAATGTTGTATACGAAAGTTGTAGAGGATTTTATAAGCTTTTTAACAATATAAGGATCACAATCATATGAGTTCTGTAGCTCGAGATATGACGGGTACAAGTTACTGCATTCGTGCTGAGACATTGTCAGGATGGGTATTATGTTTGGTTGTTTTACCTAAGCTTAAAGACAGAACCTAAGGAGGTCTTCCATATGAAAGTTGTAGGGAATTTCATAAGCTTTCTAATGGTAGAAGCTACAAATCTATTGGATTAACAGAACAAGATTTATGTATATTTTACTACGCTGGAGTTTTTCATATATTACGAGGAAATTTCAGAATACTTGTTCTTCCCTTGCACATAAGTTCTTTGGGATGTCAGAAGTTCTGAATGTTAGTTAACTTGTCTGGAAAACATGCAAGCTACCTTTGTTGTGTCTCCTAAATGACTTTCTTAAGGTGGGTAGCCTAATTAATTAAGTTACAAGGAGAAGAAGTGGTTAATGACTGGAACATCTATAAGTACATCAAGTGCTTGGTATGTTTGGTTTGTTCAAGATATGATTCCATTTGGAGTATGCTAATACCAATGGAGGTTTATGTTATGGCTGATACTCATAGATTGAGAGTTATGCTTATGAGGATCAGATGACACCAAAGCCTGTAAAGTTATATATAGAATACGAGAGTGAAACAACTTAATCGTGATAAAGGTACCGTTAATTGGAACTTCGTGATGAAACTAACCTTGGATCAAGAGACTCAGTACAATGAATTTAAAAGACTATGATGTGTAGCGTCCAAAAAGGATAGGAGAACTAGTCCCTAGTGTCCCCGAATCAACCTCATCTTAAGGGGGGTAGTATCTTGATATCACTGGATGATGTATTTTTCTAAACTATCATGAAGTGATAAATGTCGTCTTGAGATATTCTATGGTTATGACCATCTATCCTTACCGTGTTACTGACATTGGTCACTTGATGATAGGGAGTGTAGTGTCCCATGGATCAGGAGCCCAATATGACGCTTCTCATGGATATGTGGGAAGAGTATGATCATCTTGTCTTTGAAGAAAGATGTTATGAGTATGACAAAGCAGAGTGTTATCAAAATAATAAATTGGAAGAGCAAGTTGACATTGAATCAAATCAGAATCCACAACGACGGAAGCGTAAAAGGAAAGCTCGTAAGAAGCCTGCTCTTGAAAATAAAGTACAACAAAATTATATCAATGGAAAGACTGAATAATGTGGATATGAATAACATTCAAGGAGCCACCAAAGTAGTGGGAGGCTATATTCAAATGGACTCAGTGCTAGTTTTTGCTTTGTTTGACCGAAGTGCTTCGCATTCTTTCATTTCCACCGACTTGGTAAAGACGATCGAGCGAGTGAAGTGTCCAACGAGGAAGCCTTTGTTAGTTCAAACCCCATTGGGAGAAATACAAGCAGATCAGGTTTGCTCGAATATGAATCTGGTCATAAGCAAGGAAAACTTTACTGTAAACCTCATTGTGCTAGAGTCACTCGACATTCCTTTGGTTCTTGGCGACGGATGGTTATGTGCACATAAAGGAGTGATCTATTCTACCTAGTGGAATTTTTCCTTAACCGCACCATCAGGGAAAAGAATTGAGTATCAAGGTGGTCTACTCCTACCTGAGGAGGCATATCCATGCTAAGTTATCATGTCCTTGAGTTGTATAAGTCAAAAAGTTGGTAGTCAAGATGGACCTTGAACAATTACAAATAATAGACATTTTATGGAAGTCTTGTTAGCAAGTTGGGATCCTAAGACATAAGTGTTTAAATTGGGTATGCAAGTTGAAAGAGTTGTCAAGATCTTTTTCCCGTTTCTCTTTTGGAATCTGTGTCTCTTTCGAATCTCGAGGACAAGATTCATTTTAAGGGGTAGATTTGTAACACCCCAAAAATAGTTTTCTCAGAAATAGAGCTAAATGATTTAATTTTGTAGTGTTGTGTTCATGGAATATAGAGAAATAATATTTTTCATTAAATTAAAATTTATTATAGGATTTAGCAACTTGTTTGTGCATTCATTTTTTGGGGCATTTGTTTTATTGTTTGGTGTGGATTTAACTAAAGTTCAAGGTAAGTCAAACTGTTTTTAAAATGATTTTCAAATTGTTTTTGAAAGGGCTTTGAAATAAAGAAGGAAGAAGAAAAAATCAAAACAAAACAAAGAGGAAGACTCTCTCCTCCATGTTTCGGCCCGAGAGACAAGCCCAGCTCGGATTCCCCCTCCACTCTCGGCCTCGGCCCAGTCCAGCCGCAGCGGCCCAACTCCCCAGCTCGGCCCAAACCAGCGCGCCCTCTCCCTTCCCTCTCTTTGACCGACAGCCAGGCCACACTCCCTTTCTCTCCTTGTCTGGTTGACGCGCAGACCCCACGTGACAGCGCCCTATTCTCCTTCCTCTCGCCGTGAGCAAGCCGGACTCGACCGGGAAGCTGACCAAGCCCGATTTCTCAAGATTTCTTGTTAACACTGCTTAACCGAGCACTTATGAGCCCCCTGGCATTGCTGTGCCCTCCCCCTTCCATTTAGGAACCAAGAAGCTGTGTAACTTCGCCCCGGTCTCGTGTTTGGATCTCGCAGAAAACTTGAGGAAGCTGCCGCCGTGGTTATTGCGTTTCACAGCCGTTCTGCTGAAATCGAGGCCTTGCCGAGCGTTGTGCTGAGGTAACGAAGCTGCGGACCCTTTCCTTTTACTTTCTAGCGCGATCTTTTGTTCTTAAATCCGCGCCGAATCCTTTGCAGGAGCACCGAGCTGCCGTCCCGAGCCGCCGGTCATCCCAAAGCCTTCCCCGGGGCTCCAAAATTCCCTTGGTAAGCTCGCGTTGACCCCCGCTATCTCCTCAAGATCTCGGTGCATCGATTAGTGCATTATAGCGTGACTTTGTCGAAGTCCGGCGAGCTCCAACTCTCCCCAGCCATGGAGCTGCCGCGCCTCAGTTTGCCGACGGCCGGCCGAGCGCCCCCAACTCCTCTGTGCCGTCCGATCTGGAATCAACAGCTCAGATTAGAACATACCCCTTTGTTGTCAATTTTTCTAAAGAGCCCCTAGACTTTTTTTAATATACAACCCGCGGTCCAAAGCACATTTTAGGAAATATGCTTTCTCTTTCTAAAAACGTAAAGTCTGCTGGTTTAATTCAAAAATACGTTTTCAGCAAATTACAAGTTTGCCACTAGATTTGTTTAGCTCATAAAATATTCATTTTAACTCCGAATTGACCCATTCAAATTGCGTTGCTTTCGTAATCACAAGATCTACATGTTAGTAACATTGCTTACTCAGTTTGAAACTTTTTAATTTCGTAACCCTATTTAATTAAATTTCTTTTCTATAGAAAATCTTAGAAAATTCATATCTTCTCCGTTTTAACTCCGATTTTCGTGATCTTTACGTTCGTGTTATCGTAGCGTTGCGTAGAATTATTTTATAAACTTTTCATACTGTTTTTATATGTTTGTTATACTATTCTAATTGTAGCTTTGTTTGCTTCGTGTATGTTTGTCTCTGATTGTTTGTGTGTTGATGATCGATGATCGAGCTTAGTCGGAGAGCAGTTTTTGGTGATCAAGATCAGAGCTTTGGCAATTAGTAAGACCAGTAGGAATAGCAGGAGCATTTGGATTAAGCAAGTATAGTAATTTGGGTTTTATTTCTGTGACCATGATCCTGTGACTAGATTAATGTTAAGTAACAAACGATAAGAATGACTTTTTAGCAACTTGATGATTTATCTGTAAGTGATAACCGGGACAACTGTGCATCCATGAGGGCTATAATTGCTCTGGCTTTAGCTCAATATGAAGACCTTTTCTAGCTTGTTAGCGGTTACCCGAAAGGGTGCCAGAGAGGCTTGCCGTTTTGGGTATAGTGCGAGCCTCTGTCCTTATGTGTATAGGCTACGCGTCATTGTGCCATTTGGAAGGGGGGCATCTATATCTGCACGCCCGAGAAACCTTGCAGCCCTAACATGTTAGACGAACTTTTGAAAGGCTTCATAATGATCCCTGCCGACCTCCCTAGGAAGGGGGTTAAGAGACTCGCGACCTCAGGCGAAAGGGTAAATCATGACTCATGGGTAAAGATGTACAACCTCTGCAGAGTGTTTAAAACTAGTATACTAGCCGTGCTCACGGTCAGGAGCGGCCTTGGAGATTCTTGCATTAAGGGTGATGATTCTTGTTGTGTTAAAATACTCATTATTTATTGTTCAATGCTATACATTATTTATGTCACATTGATCATGAGATTTTGGGAGCTATACAATCTAGTTGCTATACTTTTGGAGTTCGACATGGACTCACTCTTGCTATTTCCCCACGCTTCAGGAGATGTTAGGCTTGTGATCAACCAGTCAGTTGGATCCTGTAGAGAGAAGTTAATACCCGAAGTTTAGAGTTGTTTATCTGCTGTTGCTATCAAAGGTTATCTCTTTTATACTAAGTATGTTATATATTTATGCATTGTCTTATGATATTACCCTTTATTTGTAGCTCTATGTGAGATTTAGTTTCTAAGACTCACATATGGTGTATATCTGGTTTTGTCCTTAAAATCAATACATTGAAATTCTCCATTAATCTGCTGAACTACCAAAAGAGAATCTCCAAAAGCATCTGTCCCTCAAACCCATATCAACTAAACTTTGCAAGCCGAATAATAAAGCTTCATATTCGGCCTGATTATTTGTGCAAGGATATTCTAAGCGAACGATGTCTCATAAGCTACATTATTTGGTGAAATCAAAACATTACCGACACCTTGTCCATCTCTACAAACCGATCCATCAAAATAATGTTTCCATGGGCACACACTAATATAGCTAACATCTTTTTCATCCTTAATCCTATGATCAACAATAAAATCGATGACAACTTGACCTCTCATAGCACGCAATGATTCATATGTTAAGTCATATTCTACTAGTGCATAAGCCCACTTTCCAATTCTACTGCTAAGAATCGGCTGTTGTAACATGTATTTAATTACATCAGTTTGGCATGCGACTATACAAGTACTAGACAGCAAATAATGCCTAAATTTGGTACATGCATAATATAAAATGTCATCCCCACCGAATCCTAACCATCATCTTCAAAGCAAGGCTATCCACCAGGGCTTCCAAAGCTAGGCTATCCTCGGCAAAGAACAAAAGGAATTTAAAAATCCTTGAATCGATAGACTTTCGTACAACGGCACAGCTCCTCAGCA
>Ga0182004_10004666_pt1 | contig 11076 bp, 3 predicted proteins | sample Sormic07211540_1_FD_120479 | JGI IMG/M metagenome (GOLD analysis project Ga0182004, IMG submission 120479) | Endophyte microbial communities from Sorghum bicolor roots, Mead, Nebraska, USA - 072115-40_1 MetaG | ecosystem: Host-associated > Plants > Roots > Unclassified | place: USA: Nebraska...
AATTCTTTGTAAACCCTTAGATCATATGAATGGTGTTTTACAGGTAGTGATGGAGAGGTCATTTTGGATGTATAATTTATCAAGACTAGATCCATCATACATAACTGAGGTCCAGAGGTTTATGGATGCTGCTCAAAACCATGCTTCAACAACAAGAAAGACGCACATCCATTGTCCATGTATGGATTGTAGAAATCTTATTGTATCTGATGACATTCAGCAAATCCTTACTCATCTGGTCCGTCGAGGAATTATGAAAGATTACTTGATTTGGACAAAGCATGGAGAGGGTAGCTCTGTGCCTTATACAACTGGAATTGTTGACGGGTTAGAGTTCGTACACGAGACACAACAATCTAATACCGATGCTCAATAAAATAAATTAAAAAATAAATAAATAATACATATTTTAATAGATTTTCACAGGCGGCTCTCTTAGGGAACCGCCTGTGTAAATGAACATTTACACAGACGTTCCCTAAGAGAGCCGCCTGTGTAAATTGTTTCTACTGGCGGCCCTCAAGCAACCGCCTGTGGAAATGGACGATTTCTACTGGCCCCCAGCGCAGTCGGTGCTGGAAAACGCCTGTAGAAATATGTTACCAACCGCCTGTATAGTGTGCCCATGTACTAGTGGTGAAAGGCTTATGCCAATAAGACACACAGTGACCATGCCTCCCCGGCTCCCCCCCGCCCCCACACAGCTCATGGCCCCCCTAGCTCTTATCTGCCGAATCTACTAATTATTCAACAATATTTTTATTTCACAATAAAATCAACAAATAGTAATTTTATATATGGCTTATTAGCCAAACAAACAGGTTATGACCGTTGCACTGGCTGCCCCTCCCCTAGAACAGAGCCTGCAAATAAGATACACAGTGACCAAAGCAAATTACGAATGATCCCTTTTCTTTCTACAACGGAGGTTGTATTCACGCCTCTGCTGTCTCTATTAAAAGCCTCGTCATTTCACATAGATCGGATCATCTCCATCTCAGCAGTCACGGCCCCAACGATAGACATGGTAGCAAGCAGACATGGAGCTTGCATGGTCTTTTCTCGTCACTCTCCTGCTCCTAGCCTTCCTCTCCTGATCTCCCATGCCAATAGCGCCCGACAAGCCCGGCGCCGCTTGCCTCCGGGTCCAGCAGTCGTGCCCGTCCTGGCCTACTGGGCAACCTCCTATGGTTCAGGAACCATGGGGATGGACATCCTGCATGCCATCTGCAGCTAGCCTCCACGCACGCAACGACTCTAGGTCAATGTCACCGACTGCAGCCTCGCGCACGTCGCCTTCTATGGGAGTATGATCCGAATTATAATGTAATTCTCGTGGGGACAATATATTATATTCTCTATATTATCTATATAACTCTTATCATATAATGAAAATTGTCGGTTGATGCCTATAGTTTTTCTGAAAGGATTTTCCACATAAAAATCTGCCTCTCTTGTTTGATCTTTATTTATATTATTTTCTAACAAATGGTATCTAAAGCCAAACACGAGATTAAAGAACAAATTCTCCCATCATATAGGATTTAGATGTTGTTTTGGACAAGATTTGTGTCAATCATTGGAAATATAAATCATCAAAACTTTTAAATTGTTGAGTTTGCAAATATAAAAATTATATGAATAGATTTGTATCGAAAAATACTTTCATAAAAGTACATATATATAATTTTTTTCTAAATACTTTTTTTAAAAAAGAGGTTAAAGTTGTGTTTTGGAGACTGTGTTATTATTCTAAAAGTATTATTAAGGGCATTCCCATTTGCAGAAACCATCATAGTTTCTGTAGACATTAATTATGGTGCCACCTAAGCATTTTGCTGATGTAGCAAGGTAGTTATTGAAGAGAGAGAGCAAAAATCATAGAAACTAGGTCTAACTTAGAAACCATGTCTACGCGAGATCCAAGACATGAAGTGATATGATTGGTTGAGAATGGAGAAAGAATGAATGTGATTGGATAACAAATTATTGTATAGAAACTATCCATTAGGACCATTGTTTCTATGCATAATGTCTAAAAATTAATAGGTATAGAAACTAATCTCTTCATCTCAAATTGTAAGTCATTTCAAAAATTTTGGAGAGTCAAACTTTTCTAAGTTTGACCAAATTTATATGATAGAATAATAATTATTATGATACCAACTAAGTGTCATTAGATTCTTCCTTAACTATATTTTCATAGTATACTCACTTTACGTTACAAATCTTATTATTTTTCTCTATAATTTTGGTCAAACGTGAAAATACTTTAACTCTCCAAGATTCTGGGAATGACTTACAATTTGGGATGGAGGGAGTACGTGTGATTTCTAGCATTAGGAGTGCCTTAAGAATTCGTCCTTAGAGCACTCCCAATGTAGAAACTATCATAGTTTCTATAGACGTTAATTGTAGTACCACCTAAGCATTTTGCTAATGTGGTAAGGTAGTTATTGAAGAGAGAGAGCAAAAATTATAGAAACTGGGTCTAAGTTAGAAACTGGGTCTAAGTTAGAAACTATGTCTACACGAAATTCGAGACATGAAATGATATTATTGGCTGAGAATGAAGAGAGAATGAATGTGATTGGATAAAAAAATATTCTATAGAAACTATCTATTGAACCATAAGTTCGATAGATAGTGTCTATATTAAAAATTAATAGGTATAGATAGATAGTTCCGGAGTGTACACGCCGCCGCTGAGATCATCTGGCTATTTATTCCGTGCCTAATAATCGGCGACTCGGCGTGCAAGTCGAGTCTAAGACGGAGTTGCCTTGCCGGCCGTGTTGAAGTGTTGCACGGAGTTGAAGTTCGAGTCGGAGCGGCGGTAATTTGCATCTTCGGTGCTGCCTCTGCGTTCGCGCGCATCAGGAGAAAAAAACGATCTGCTGCGACTGTGGCCTTATTTAAAAAACCTTTTATCTACCTCATCAAATCTTAGACACATATATAGAGCATTAAATACAGATAAAAATAAATCATAAGACAAATCGTTAAGTCTAATTAGTTTATGATTAGCCATAATTACTACAGTAATCCACTTATGCTAATGCCAAATTAATTAGGTTTAATAAATTCATATCGTAGTTTTCAGATAAACTATATATAATTTGTTTCTTATTAGTATCAAAAACCTCTCTCAACATCCTTCCGATATATCCGATATTTTATTAAAAAAATTTCATTTTGTGAACTAACCCGGACTACGTCTCAAGGCGAAAGAAAGAAAAAGACAATTGGCAAAAGCATTTGTTGTTGCGCGCGTGCCAAGAACAAAGATTGCTCATGTTGTTGCGTGTGGTCGCTGCTGTTGCCCTGTCCGTGTGGGTGTGTGACTGCGCATGCGAATCGAGGTCATCTGATTGAAGTTTTGCTGCTGCGTTGGAGATTTTGGTGAATTTTTGCTACACGAACAAGGGGAACGTACCAGGAGTTTTCTCATTATTTGCTCGGCATACACGTTTTCGTGTATTAGGAGGCTGCAGTTTAATTGTTTGGTGCATACAAAGCATACCAGATTTTCTGCAGCTTATAGTGTTGCTATTTTTTTCTTTACCTTGTCTTTGTTCAAATATGATATTCCTCAACTAGATGGCGACACAAGGTTGGTTCTATGGTAAGTTAAGATGAGGGTTATTCTACACATGCTGAAGTTGATGATGCTCTTGATAAATTCAGTAACAAGTAATTCAAGCCCTAGACCGATGATAAGAAAAGAAAAGATCGATCGTAAGACCTTCACTCAAATTCAGCTTCATCTTTTAAATAATATTTTGCAAGATTGTTTGTAGGAAAATAATGTAGCTACGTTATGGCTCAAATTAGAGTAAATTTGCTTGTCTAAGGATTTAACAAGCAAGCTGAAATTATATATGCACAAATTGTAAGTGGGTGCAGGCTATGGAGGTAGACTATGATGATGAGGATTTGTGTCTTATTCTTTCGTGCTCTCTGTCTAGTTCTTTTGCAAACATAAGAGATATGTTATTATATAGTCAAGATACTCCAACACTTGAATGAGTTTCTCAGGCTTTGTGTGCTAAGGAAAAGATAAAACAAATAGTAACAAATGGTGTCTTCTACTTCCAACGGAGAAGTGTTGTCCGTTCATGGAAGGATACAGAATAAATCAAAAGGCAATAGAGACAAAAGTTCCAATGGTTACAAAGGTCGATCAAAATCTTACTCTAAGGGGGATAAATTATGCAAGTATTATAAGAAGGACAATCACTTTATCAATGAGTGTTATAAATTGAAGAATAAAGAGAAAAGAGCTAGCACATACAGAGAGAAAGGTAATTCCAATGATGAAGGTACTTCTGTTGGAGCTTCTAAAGCAGACAAGTTCAATGGTTATTTGCTTGTTGCTTTTGCAGGATGTGCAAATAGTGCTGATGAGTGGATTATTGATTCCACTTCTTCATTTCATATATGCATTAATAAAGATTTGTTTGTCACAAATGATTTTCTCAAAGGTAGAGATTCTGCTAGATTGGGTGATGATAGTCCATGTGATATTGTTGGCATTGGATTCGTTCAAATTAAGATGCACGATGGCATTGTTAGAACTTTGACTGATGTGAGGAATATTCCACACATGAGCAAGAATCTTATTTCTCTAAGTACTCTTGATGGTAAAGGGTACAAGTACTCTGGTGGATATGGAGTTTTAAAGGTGTCAAAAGATTCTCTTGTTGTGATGAAAGGTGAATTAAAATCTTCAAATTTATACCGTCTTCATGGTACTACAATTACAGGTGATGCTACTGCAATTTCTAATTCACCATCTAATTTTGATGCTACTAATCTTTCGCATATGCGTCTTAGACATATGAGTGATGAATTGTGTAAGAGAGGGCATCTTGTTGAACATAGCATCAACAAGTTCAAATTTTGTGTGTATTGCGTGTTTGGCAATCACAAAAGGCTATCATTTAATAACTCTACTCATAAAGTAAATGTATCCTTGATTATGTGCATTCTGATTTATGGGGACCATCTCACAAGCCTTCTGTTAATGGGTCTCATTATATGTTGATAATCATAGATGATTATTCTCATAAGGTATAGTCTTATTTCCTAAAAAGTAAATCAGATGTATTTTTAGTTTTGAAAGAGTCAAAGATTATGATTGAAAAACAAACTAAGAAGAAGGTTAAAAATTAAAAGCTTTACACTAATAATGGGATTGAAATATATTCAAATGAATTTAAAGCATACTACAAGTCTCAAGGCATTGTTAGGCACTACACTATTCCTTATACACCTCAACAGAATAGTGTAGCTGAGTGTTAGAATAGAACTATCATCTTCAAGGTCGTTGCATGTTGTCTAATTCAAGTTTGAATAGGCGTTTTTGAGCTGAAGTTGTTTCGACTGCATGCTATCTTATTAATCATTCAATATGCATTACTCTTAGTAAGAGAACTCCAATTAAGGTATGGTCTAGTTCTCTAGCTAATTATTCATAATTAAGAATTTTTTGTTGTACTGCTTATGCTCATGTTGATGATGGTAAATTGGAGCTTAGATCTAGAGCTGATGCATATTTCTTGTAGTAGCTCTAGCTGATTTTTTTGTAGTATCTCTAGAGCTGCTTAATGCATATTTCTTCGTTATCAACCTAGTGTTTGTTGACGCTCCTTAACGTCAATATTATACCATCAATTCATGCACCATAAAACAAGACAAGTGTTGTTAATGCATAGTTGTAGGGTTTTATCCTAACAAGTTCCACAAGTTTTGTTGCTCCTACTTGTTTTGCAGGTTATGCATATCTTTCCACATAAAAGTACCTCAAATGATGAAACAGAGCACACATTGCGAAGAGCTTGTTGAGACGATCGAAACATACATACCATTTTCCCTAATCAGAGTCCCAACGATGGGGTCCCCATTCGACACGATTGGAATCCTCTAGAATACTTTGGAACCATCACCACAAAAGAGCTACAGGGACCAACCAAATAAATTCCGCAGCTTTGGTGTAATTTTGTATATTCAGGGACTAAAGCAGAAGAATCCGAGGAGGAGTAAGGATCAAGGAGACCAAACGAGATCAAGTCAGAATCACACAAAAGTCGGCGGGAAGGATCTAGAAGACATGAGAAGGCACCGGAGCGAAGCGGGAGCGGAGAGGCCACCATGCAGGCTGGTCAGCTAGGGCCCACCTGGCTATGCCCCCTACTTCATGGGACAACCTCCAATCCAACTCTTCGATGCATCCTGGCCCTTGTTCGAGTCGTTTTTGATCCGAGGGTTGCGATGCACGCCACCGAACTATAAAAGAAGGGGTAGAACCCCCCCCTTCAGGCAATCACCAACAAATCAATCAGTTCACCAGTCGTTGGCTTATGGCACCCAAGAGCTTCACCAACTAGGGCATAGGTAGAGCATGGAATAGGAATTAGAGGAGTCAAGCAACGCTTGGATTCTAGATCTAGTTGCTAGGAGGCTAGGTACAAGCCTGGTACTTCTCTCTTGTATTCAACATTGTTTATCTATTTGTCTTCTAGCTCTTCAATGTGTTCCTCTAGTTGTCTAATTCATCTTCTAGTTGTCTAATTCATCGTCCAGTTCATCATGTTCTTGTCTAGTTCATCGTGTTCTTGTTCTTGTTCTTGTTCTAGTAATCTATCTAATTTTTGTTCTAGTTCGTGTTTGAGTCGAACACTTGATAAGACTTGGGATAATCACTTATTCATAATTGTAATGTTCATTGCCTACTTTGATTATACGTCTAGCATAGTTAGATTAGCTTTAGGTTTATACTCATGTTTGTATAGCGCTTACCTCGAAAGTCAAGGGGTGAGTGGTAGACGTTGTGTAGGCATGGTGCTTAGACATTACCTATCTTGAAATACACCCTATGTTTTGGGCCATGTGGTAGATCATGAAGGTGACTATTATAGCTTCATTGAGTCCTCTGTAGTCCACCCCCCGAATATAGGCCTAGTAGAGCTCGGGTCGGGAGGGGAATGTCTTACTTTATTTCTGAGCCCCCTCTTACGACTGCTCCTTAGTATGAATATGGGTTAAGTCTAACCATGATTGCTAGATGTAATTGCACTAATAGGATAGCTCAATGACCTATGATTAGAATAACCTTAGCAGTCAGTCTTTAGTTTCTAGTTCTTACTAGAGTGCCCCGGTAGGAACATTCGCTGTGGGACTGCCCTATCAAATATCCTGGTTATTATTAATTATCTTTATTTATGGTTTGGTTGATTCCTATTTGAGTAGATCTAGTGGAACTCTTATCACAAGTATAAGTTACGGCTTTTATTCTTTATACCTTCACCTGCATTCCCAGTGGTTGAATTATAAATAATGATACCCGAAACTTTTCTGGGTGAAATGCTACAACAAAAGTATTTTGTGTGTGCACTTGCAGATAACCTTTATTCATCTTTTAAGAATGCTATGATCATAAGTACTACCACACTTCTTGCGTTGTGTCAGGGATGACAACTTAGCATATGACTTTTGGCATTGGTGATTATTTATTATTGACGTGAGTTGATTGATGATACTGTATTCACTACAAGATGAAATTCGTCTAAAGATGGAGTTTGTTGAATATGATCTAAGTTATAACGTGTGAGTCTTGTGGGGACACTTTGGGGGCTCACGGTTCGGGTTATGTGTATTAGCGGATTTGTTTTCGTATTTAATTATAGTCAGTTTGTCCTATAAATATATCTTGTAAGTCATATAAGAAAAGTTGAGAGATAACTCATTGTATTCCCTGTATTCTATAAATTCTCATCATATAGTGAAAATTGTCAGTTGACGTGTGTGGTTTTTTCCGTAAGCTTTTTCTACATAAAAATCTATGTCTCATGTTTGATATTTATTTGCATTATTTCTTTTTTATAGAACACGCTCGTCCAGTGTGGTGCCGCCATGGCTGACCTCCTGGAATTCGCGTCGCGCGAGATCCTAGGCTTCGACGCCCACGCCATCACCCGCTGTGGCGCCTTCTCCGCTGCAACTTGTTCGTGGCCGAGGTCATGCACCCGGCGGCCGGCGCGCCTCCGGTTGTTTGCACCGGCTCGAATGGCGGTGCTCGCCGAGCTCACGGACAAGCTACGCCACTGTAAGTAAGGGGACGGCACTATATATAGTGCATACATTCCAGTACGCCATATTCGCGGCTCTCGTGGTGGCCATGTGCTTCAGCGAGCAGCTCGACGAGCGCGCCGTGCGCGACATCGCCGCAGCGCAGCATGACCCGCTGCTATATTCGTCAACCAAAATGAGGGAGGGTCTTCGCCTTCGTGCCCGCTGTCACGAGGCGACTCTTCCGCGGCCGCCTGCAGGCTATATGATCGCGAATTCGCGATGTGCCAACAGCTCAAGGACACGTACACATGCATGCCGCTGATCGACGCGCGTACATAGGCAGCGCAAAAATAATATGGGAGTCTGAGCCGCCGCTGATCGCGACGTGGTACAAGATGAAGCGACACAAACAACACTTTCGCAGTACGTTGACACGCTGCTTGACATCCGGCTCAACGATGACGGTGGCCGCGTGCTGACGGACAACGAGATGATCGCGCTGTGCTCCGACCTTTCATCCTTCCGTCAAAATTGATTTTAGTCATAAAATTCTGTGCATTTGAAACTAGAAAAAACTTTATTCTCGATTAGGTCCACTAACCGAGAGTAAAGGCCCCAGCCCAACAGGCGCTACTGCGCCAAGATGGTGTGGCAGGGAAAGTCCACGGTGGAACCAATAACCGGTACTAAAGGTCAATTTTTAGTTCCGGTCCTTGGCTCAAACAAGGAGTAAAACTATTGTCCGGCTGGTGGATGAGCCCGTAGTTGAAAATAGACTTTTAGTCTGGTTCTATTCAGTGACCGACACTAAAGCTCCATCCTATATATCCCGGCTAGCTTCTTTCTCTCCGAGCTTTTAGTTCAAATTTTAAGCTAGTATTCTTGCTTCCTCCATCCATTCTTTGATTCATCCATTTCATCGGTTCCTCCATCGATTCTTCGGTTCTAAAGGTTTCCAACTTGATGCTCTTATGTTTTCTCATTGCCTTATCTCATTTTATGATATACAATATATATATATGGCGTTTTATTATTTTTTTTAATTTGTAAGTAATTTGAGGTCAAAATCACTTAAAGCTTGCATATTTGCATATTTGAGGTCAAAATCACTTAAAGTATCTATTAAAAACTAGTATTCACCATTAATTTGTAGCATGAATAGCACACATTGTTTAGAGACATAGTGAATTTTAGTGTTTTTTTAATTTATTTGTTTGTAAAATGAGAAAATTATAGTGTATTAAATAATGAGTATAGAGAGTAGATGGCAATGAGTTTCCAAAGCGATTTAGACCAGGCCTCCCACTCATTCCTTGCTGCAAGTGTGGATGTTCAGGCTTCTATTTTGAGGAAGAGTATGTTCAACTCATGCAAAAATATCTTGCACGACAGGCAGATACGGCGGCTAATATGGCGGTGATCCAGCCGAAGAAGCCCTTTGTTGAAGTGCAGGAGCCCAAAGATGTTGAAGTGCTAATATGGCGGCTAACAAATGGGGGATCTGTCTATTTTAGTTGGGATTGGTTGCGAAATCCTTATGCTACTGAAGTGCATTTGAGCTTTAGTTTTTTAGTGGTGGTTGATATTGTATACATTGTAGCGAGACTTTCATAAATTTGTAACTTTTGTGATGGCATGCATGTTGCAAAATTAACTAATTATGTTCTAGGTTTTAATATGGTATTTATTTAATGTAGTGCAGATGATCATCGCTCCTAAGAGTTCATTGATGGTATGCATTCTTTGTTACGTGTGGCCGAGGCACAAACAAATATGATGGTTTGATGGCCGTGCCCATGTGCCATATGTAAGAATACTGTGAAATATGCTAGCCCAAGGACTCTTCATTCACACCTGTTCAAGTCAAGTTTCATGCCAAACTATATTTGTTAGACGAAGCACGGAGAATCCGGGGTTGTAACGAAAGAAGTGAAGAAAAACAATGGGCCGATAATGACATTATTACTGAATATGGTGCTTTCAATAGATGACTTGGTGCTGGTTGTAAATCATCAAGTGCCACTGATGATTATGTGAAGACTCCGTATATTAGCTTATGATGAGGGGCTTTGTGCTCAACCTCATGTGAGATTCACGAAGACTAACTCTTGGAATAATCTAGAGTGCCTTGGTGACAAGTCATTTTCTACACAAGAGCCCACGTCGGGGCCGAGCTTGTGTGATCGTGTGGCTCGTGAAGCGGTAGTCTAAGGGACTCGCCTCAAACATGGAGTCGATTGCCGAGAAGCAACCAAACATCGGGGTAAATCTTATCTCACTGGTTTGCTTCACTTTATACTTGCAACTACTTTCATTCTTGTGCTTGTATAGTTTGTAGTGGTAGCTGTTGTCACTACAGGAAAATCCTACTTTGTCGAGAGCCGGCATCTTTGCCGAGAGCTGTCGAGTAGACACTCGGCAAAGAGCTTCCTTTGCCGAGCGCCACGTCAGACGCTCGGCAAAGGACTCTTTGCCGAGAGCGGAAAGTAGGCGGTCGGCAAAGAGGCTCTCTGCCGAGAGCCGTGCACTCGGCAAAGGCACGCTCTCGGCAAAGTCCCTGTCCACCAAACGCCGGCGGCCGGCGTCTCCTTTGCCGAGAGCCTTCCGTTTGGCTCTCGGCAAAGGAAGGCTCTTTGCCGAGCGCCAGCTGGAAAGGCCTTCGGCAAAGCAATCTTTGCCGAGTTATCTTGCCTGGCTCTCGGCAAAGTGTTTTTTTTTGTTTTTTGTGCTGAGTTTTTTTGGTGCTTTGTGTCACTATTGCAAACTATATTTTAAAGTTTGGAAGAAATTTTAGTTTTTTGTAATATTTAACTGATTTATTTTGTTTCTTTGTATGTTTTGGGATAAATCAAATGTGAACTACAGGTACATGAAATATCGCAACCCAGTGCTTTAAAAAATGATATTCATGGTATTAGGTGTATTTTGAGTCCGTATCCAAGACCTCACATGAAATCTCGACCATCTCGCTGAGGTAACATGTCGAGTTACGTGCGCGAAAAG
>Ga0182004_10004667_pt1 | contig 11076 bp, 10 predicted proteins | sample Sormic07211540_1_FD_120479 | JGI IMG/M metagenome (GOLD analysis project Ga0182004, IMG submission 120479) | Endophyte microbial communities from Sorghum bicolor roots, Mead, Nebraska, USA - 072115-40_1 MetaG | ecosystem: Host-associated > Plants > Roots > Unclassified | place: USA: Nebraska...
CGGGCCGGCCCGACGGCCCGCGGGCCGTGCCTTGGGCCATACCCCCGGCACGAGGCACGGTGGTGGCACGGCCCGGCCGGCACGACGGCACGGCGCGGCCCGGGGCAGGCACGGCACGGCACGACCTGATGGCCATCTATAAGGTCCCGTGTGGTAGGGCTTCTCCAGCGACTTCACAAGCCGTTTGAAGCCATTTTATGCCAAACATGGTAAAATAAAATGGAGTCACTGATGAAGCCTCTAAAAACGTGCTCTCACAGAGCATTGAGGTGGGGAAGAAGAAAAAAATAACGGTTTATCCCGATTTTACCTCATCCTACATAGCATTCTGTAAAATATATATTTAAAGAACTTTATATGTGGAGCTGTTTTACCAAACAATTATTAAAACAACTTTAGTTACAGCAATAAAACTGTTTATAGAGCTAAAACCCATAAAAATAGTTTCACTAATAAAGTGGAGCCGTCACAAGCATAACTTTAATGGCCAGCGCCCCCACAGCCACAGCCACTCATATATGCGTATGCGAGTATGGCACCCCGCTTCGCCAAACTGGAAATTTCAAAACCATTCCAAAACGTCCCGCCCCATACGGGTTCCCCATTTCCCCTCCTCACCCCGCCGCGCCACCCCTCCCTCTCCCGATGCAGCCCGGCGGCGGCGGTGCGATCCGCGTGCTGAACGTGGCGGAGAAGCCGTCGGTGGCGAAGGCCGTGGCAGAGATCCTGTCGCGCCGCTCAATGCAGTCGCGGGCGGGCCGGTCCCAGTACAACCGCATCTTCGAGTTCAACTACGCCATCAACGGCCGCGCCTGCCACATGCTCGTCACCTCCGTCACGGGCCACCTCATGGAGCTCGAATTCGATGAGCGCTTCCGCCGCTGGCACTCCTGCGACCCCGCCGAGCTCTTCCACGCCCCCGTCCGCAAGTCCGTGCCCCAGGTATGCTGCTCGTTCTCTCCGTTCCGCACGAGCATTTCGCCGAAGAGATGGCGGGCGCGTCTTTGAGGCCTGCGTAAGGCGGTTCGGGTTTGATTGGTTAGTGCGTGGGTTCCTATCGGTTGTGATGATGTCTTACATGGTCGGCATCCATACTATTGTTGCGCTCCGCACTCGTGGATGTGCTGGTGTCAGGGGCGGGAATCCCGCTGAACAGTGGGTGTGTGTTTCGCTGTGTACAGTATCGTGTGCCTGGCGGACTGGGCTGTTTGGTTGCCCTTCAGTCAACGTTTTACCTGGCGCGAGCAGTGCCCTGAGGCGTCCGATTTAGGATGCTGGGGCTACCATGGCTGCCAGGCCATGGGCAGCAACTTGCCTGGGAGGCCTCCAAGCAAACGAGCCCTTAAATGATCTCTGATATTTGGAGTCGTTGTCCCATTAGGAGAGGGACACTAGGGGCTGTTTGCTTGGTGGCCTGCCAGGCAGCTTGCCCACCAGGCATGCACCCCAGCCCTAGGCATCCAAAATTGGGTGCCTGGGAATGCATGCTGCACCAGGCAAAGCTGCCTAGATTACAAGCAGATAGGCTCTTAAATGCTAAACTTGTAACTGCAGGCATATCATGATGGTTGTATGATAAGTGCAGATCAGCCCATTTGGCAGTTAATCATCTGGGCCTTTGTTTAAACAGGTTACATAGAGATCAAAGTTTATTTAACACAATCATTTGATATGTAGTCCTTGCAGGGTTTTAGCCTAGAATGATATCCTCGTAACTAGCAACAACTGCACTACATGTCTGCATGTAGCTAAATATTTATGCTAACAAGGAGAAAAATAACTGGACGCTTTAGGTCAAATGATTTGCACCATTCATGTAGTTAAGACTTAAGAGCATAATTGGCCACCTCCACCAATATGTTGCCATGGATTCGGTGCTAACATAATGCTTGCTTGGTGTCCTTCATGATGACACAAACAGTCATTTTAGTACTTCTATCTTGTAAACTTCTCTCTCCCTGTATGGATGAATTTGTTCATGAACATCCAAGCATGAGTTGACTGGCATGTTCTTGTCTATCTTTGGCTGTCATATTTTGCATATATTGAGATTATTTTCTTCATAGATAAAGATTGTGGCATGGTCATGATATTATTATAACTTCATGGATGTTGTTGCAGTTGAGATATATTCTTGAATTTGTCCCTTCAATATGCAGGACAAGCAGGCCATAAAACAGACTTTGGAAGAAGAAGCTAGGAGATGCCAGTGGCTGGTGCTATGGCTTGATTGTGATAGAGAGGGTGAGAACATAGCATATGAAGTGATCGATGTTTGTACAGGTGCCAACAGTCATCTTAACATTTGGAGGGCTCGCTTCTCAGCTTTGATTGACAGGTATTGATTTCTCCGGATGGTGATGGTCTCTTTCCCTCTGTCTATTACAAGGATTTTCTAAAAATATTATGAAACTGCAGGGAAATACATGAATCTGTGCAACATCTTGGCAGGCCCAACAAGCTCTTTGCAGATGCTGTGGATGCAAGACAGGTGATTTGAGTTGCCACTTGCCACTAGATTTAAATATTGCTGTTGATGTTTCACATACTTGAATCACAACTTTCTACTATCAACCAATGTAAAATGCTCTGGTTCTTTATCAGGTTGAACTCCATGAAGAGCTTTTTACTTCATGTTTCCTCTAATACCTGTAGCTTTATAATCCAATCAAATAAATCTGAAGCAGCAGATTTGCTAGTATATTTTCTCTTGCCAATTTTGTTGTCAAATGGATGAGCATTTGCCTGTTCATTCTTGCTTTCTTGATAAGCTAAGATAAGTAATAAGAAACTCCGTACAGGAAATTGACCTTCGCATTGGTGCCTCCTTCACAAGGTTTCAAACAATGCTGTTAAAAGATGCATTTGTAATTAATGTGACTGGGGATGACAGGAATTTAGTTCTGAGCTATGGTCCTTGTCAGGTACTTCACTTATCAAAGCTACTACACGTATGCTGATTTCCATCTTGTCTAAAATTTTCTTATTCATTGCAGTTTCCAACCCTAGGATTCATTGTTGAGCGTTTCTGGGAGATTCAAGCTCATGAACCTGAAGAGTTCTGGACTATAAATTGTACTCATACTTCAGATGAAGGCACTGCATCTTTTGGTTGGATGTAAGATACCCTTTAGAATTTCTTCTGACATGTTTGTTATGGAAGTCATGTGACCTTTTCTTGTTCTTGGCAGACGTGGTCATTTGTTTGATTATTCATGTGCTATTAGTATCTACGAAATGTGTGTTTCAGAACCAATGGCAACAGTGAGTGCTTTCTGATCTATTCTGTTAACATCAATAGTTTGAAATTCAAATGTCTTCGTTAACAATGGATCAGTAGTAACACTTTTTTTTTGTTCATTGCAGGTACAAAATGTTAGGAATCAAGAGAAACTAAAATACCCCCCATATCCACTAAGTACAGTGGAGCTTCAGAAACGTGCTTCTAGGTACTTTAGAATGAGTTCAGAGCACACAATGAAGGTCTAAAAATATCTTTTCTTATTGTTCTAATTTCCCTTCCAGTTCCACTATCTAATAATGGGCATACCTCTATAGCTTGATTATTTGCTTGCTTTTTATTTGGTGGTCTCTTCCCTTTCAACACCAGGTGGCTGAAGAACTTTATCAAGCTGGATTCATTAGTTATCCGAGGACAGAAACTGATAACTTCTCCCCAAACACTGACCTGCATGTTAGTATTGGATTTTACTAGCTTGACTTGTTTCATATTCTTTCCTTCTGTTTTCTTGATGATCTGGTTACAGTTAACAGTTTTTTGTTTACACCTATAACCTTGCTTGACAATGGACATTGTTAAACTTAAACAATATGCCAACACTAGTTTTTCTGAAAATTGATAAGAAATATGTTCAGACAGTTGGTCTACAGAGTATGTAAGATCTTATTTTTGACCTTTTTGTCAGTCACAGCAACATGTTTCTCCTGGTTGTTTCCATCACATTATTAGTCATTCATTGATGAAATCCCACTAAGAACATTGTTATGTTCTGTGTCATACTCATAATGATTGCACTTATTTACCTTTCCTTATTTATTTTTTCTCAATTTGTTGCTCTTGCTGTATCATTTTTCCTTTTAAATGTATGTCTATCCTTGACCTAGGCAATTGTACGTGAACAAGTGAATCATCCAGTTTGGGGAGCATATGCTCAGCGACTTCTAAATCCTGAAGCAAGACTTTGGAGAAATCCCAGTAACGGTGGTCATGATGACAAGGCACATCCTCCTATTCATCCAACCAAATTTTCAGAAGGCGAAAGAAACTGGAGCCCAGACCACATTGTATGTTGTGTTTCTGAACAACTGACAAATCAATTGCTTTTTCAAGTGTTGTTTATAAAATTTCCTATACAGCTCTAATAAAGTTTTGTTTATCTCATTATATCTGGCGTCCAGAGATTGTATGAGCTTGTTGTCCGACATTTCCTTGCATGCTGTTCTCAACCGGCTGTTGGAGCTGAAACAACTGTGGAAATTGACATAGCTGGTGAACAGTTTAACGCATCAGGGCGTGTTATACTTGCTGTGAGTATCCTGTTTTGTTGTTTCCCTTCAATTGGCCACCAATACTATCAAAACTCTACATGTCCTAGGATCTGTTGAAAAATTACTTCTGCCATTATTTGATACATATGTAGAGTAGTAGGTTAAAATATGTAATCAGCAAGGTCTAATGAGGCTAGTTAGTACACAGATGTAGCATTAGCAAATTTTGTTAATGTGAAGCTACACTATAAGGCCTGAATAGTTTTTTTTTGGGTACACAAAGTTGTGCTAATATTTATTCAAAATGGAAAAGAAATGTCCAAAAAGGTATTTTAGTGACAAAAAATTGCTAGTGTTATTGTTTTATTTGAAAGTTCCTTCAATTGTACATTTCAAAAAAAAAAGTTCCTTCAATTGAATATACAGCTTTAACTGATCTGCTGTGAGAAGCGTCAAAGTTCAATTCAATTATGCAATTGTGCTGGGTCAGTTATACTCCATCCATTCCAAATTATAAGGCGTTTTGGCTTTTTTCGATACATAGCTTTTGCTATGCACTTAGATATACACTATGTGTCTATGTCTAGATACATAGTAGAAATAATGTATATAGAAAAGCCAAAACGTCTTATAATTTGGAATGAAGGGAATACCTGATATCTTTGAATGGGCTGAGTATTTTGGTAACAAATGCTTGATTCACAATTGTTCCTTCCTTATACTCCTTCCGTCTCAGAATAGATGACGTTATGGGATGCGTGCTGGTCAAACTTTCTCAACTTTGACTAGATTTGTAGAAAATGCTTGCAACATTTGTATCTCCAAATAAATTTATTATGAATTATGACAGTATATTCAGTGATCTATCTAATGATACTAATTATGTATTATAAATATTAATATTCTTTTGTATATAATTGATCAAAGTTTAAAAGGGCTGACTTCTTGGGAAGCGAGAATGACTTCTATTCTTTTGTATATAATTTGGTAGTATTCACTAATATATTTTTTTGAAAGTATAGTATCCATTAAATATGTACTCCCTCCTTTCTAAATTATAAGTTGTTCTAGCTTTTCTAGATACATAGTAAAAGCTATGTATTTAGACCGTGTGTATATCTAGATGCATATCAAAAGCTATGCAACTAGAAAAGCCAGAACACTTATAATTTGTAATGGAGGGAGTATTTGACAAGTCTATTAGCAAACCAGTTAACCGTATATACAAGGAAAAACTGCTGTATCCAAGGAACCTCAGCAAGTGGCTTTTTTTTTTTCACTTTGATATTTATTTCTGTATTATCACCAAACTTCCTGTTGATAATAAGATGCTTTCATTAGCTGCTTCATCTGAATCTGGCATTGATCTTCTTTCAAAGAAATGTTTTCTTCTTCTGTAGAAAAATTATCTGGATGTTTATCGCTTTGACTCATGGGGTGGAACATTACTTCCAACATACAACATTGGGCAGCAGGTTTGTTACTAATATTTTATTGTGCATGATGGTTACAAAAACTGGTTAAAGACTGTAGATTAATTCATAATTTGAATTGAAAATATGTTCTTGTCTATTAATAAGTTAATATTACTAAAGATGTATATGTAAAAATATGCAATATGTGCAGCAGTGTGTAATTCGTAGCAATATGTAAGGAGTTGCTCAGTATTAGTTGGGTCAGTTGATTGATTTATCTTAGAGAATAACATTGATATCCAACTTTTTGTATCCTTTATCACTGAAATACAAAACTAACTTGAGCTATCAATTCAACATCATGCAGTTTGTTCCGACAACTTTAACACTTGATTCTGGAGTGACTCGGCCACCCCCTCTTCTTGCTGAAGCTGACCTTCTTAGCTGTATGGATAAAGTACAAAAAAAAATCCTTCTTTTAATCCATGATATATTCTTTTTTCTGGCAATAACTTTGTATTCAGAATTGGTGGATTGTGCCACTTAGTGCATCTACATATCCATAATTTTTTTGGCATTTTCTTATTCTATTTCCAGGCAGGAATTGGCACTGATGCAACCATGCATGATCACATAAAGAAGTTGCTTGACCGTTGTTATGCAACCAAAGATGAAAACACACGTTTCTCCCCGACAAATCTTGTATGTCATTCCAAAAGGCTATCTATTGACTATTGGTAACCTATAATACATTTCCATGTAGATGTCATGTAACTATCCTATCTGATCATTCTTTTTTCAACGACAGTCTCCACTATGGAATGCTTGCTTCTTGAACAAAATATGCTAAAAAAATAAATAAGCTTAGAATTAGAAGTGAGATCACAATTACTTAATCCAATTTACATAAGCTTAATTGTTTCAATTCATGAGTAACATGGCCAACTTTTGAGTGCATTTGTCTTGAAACATTACCTCTTTTCTTTTTTTAATAATAAAACAAACTTAGGAAATGACGCACAGTTCTTGTGTGGCGAGTCTATAACTTAGTGTTCGAGGTGTGGGGTGTGTGAGTTGGGTCTCGTTGATCCGTGTACCATTTTTCTACCTTAATGAAATGACACACAGTTCTCCTGCGCTGTTCGAGAAAAAAAAATAATGAAACAAACTTCTGATTTTTGGGAAAAATGTAGGGTGAGGCATTGGTGATGGGATATGATGAAATGGGGTGAGTTGACTCTTAAAGTTGCTGCACTTACTGAAATCTATAAAGGATGGTATGATTGCTTTGCTCAAAGACTACTTTCTAGGTATGAGCTGTGGAAGCCTTATTTAAGATCAATGATGGAAGCTGATATGAAATCAGTTAGCATGGGTACTAAGAGTAAATCAGAAGTACTCGAGAGTTGTTTGCAGCAGATGAAGGCCTGTTTTCTTGATGTAAGCTGTAAATTTCTTGTATTTCATGATACACGTACAGACTATTGTAACATTAAAACCATTGCAAAAGAAGCAAATCAATGGCATTGTGACTATTTTATTAGCTACATTTCTGAATTTCTATACTACTCTACTGTAATTTGACTCTATGGTGATTATTGGTGCTACACAGGCAAGGGTGAACAAAGCAAAACTCCTTGATGCAATGGGGACATTCTTCGCAAGGTGTTTGATTGAATTCATAAGTCATTCTTTACTTTGTATGACTTCCTACCTTGAACTTGCCCTTTTATTTTGTAGGTCTAATAGACCTATAAATGAAACTCAAAATCCGGTAGAGGTTGTGAGGCCTTGTGGGGCGTGCAATGGATCTGAAATGGTGCTTAAGCGAAGGGTGGTAAGTTGTCTCCTTGTGACACTTTTCTTAATTTTTTTTTCTAGAGAAACTGGCATTACTCTATATAAATTCTTGAACTTTTCTTCTTTTCTGTCAGACTGGTGAATTTATGGTTGGGTGCCGAAGTTACCCACAAGTGAGTAATATGGTCTTTTGATAGAACTAAATTATCTTATTATGCCGGAAAATGGAATGTAAAACTAAATTCACTGATGTTATTTGAATTTCTGCAACGAGTTTGGCATTAAATGTGTTGAATTTTCAGTGTAGAAACGTGGTATGGCTCCCAGGATCTCTTTCAGAAGCAGCTGTAACTAATCAAGTTTGTCCTATCTGTGCACCAGGTCATCTTTAGTGTCCCATTTGCTGACCCCGATTTATGTTGGTTATTGTTTGGTGTTTTCATTTGCCATTCTGCTTAAATGATATGACAACTCTACCACACCTACAGGCCCTGTCTATAAGATTCAATTCAAGTTCCGTCGTAGGGACATTCCACCAAATTTCGATGTTGATCACCTAGGTAAACTGTCCGAAACGCATTGTCCAGACTCCAGACACAATTTTATTATTTTTTTCTTTATGATTAGATCTATCGGTTTCCTATGCTGTGTGGTTTTATTTGGGAGTACTGTTGTTAACTCTTATAGCCGTTTTTGTGATAGGTTGTGTTGGTGGATGTGATGATATCCTCAAAGAGCTTATGGAGCTAAGTAGGTTTGGAAGTCGTAGCCAGGCTGCAACACCAGGTTTCTGTTGAATCTCTGCTCTCTGATTGATATATGGGCTCATCTTTTTTATTGCTCTAACTGCAATGCACTGTTTTTGTTGAACCTACCTCATCTGTCTCCAGTATCCATGTTGTGCTATTAAAACAACCAGTGTTATTTTCATTCTAAAATATTAATTTACTTTTATGACCATATTACTTCACAGCAAGAGGACCAACTCCAAATGGTGTGGGTCAGAGGACTCCAAGACAGGATTTACATACTAATTTTCGTCCGGCAGGCCAGCTTAATAATGAGAACCCATCGGTTATGCATTCTCAAGGTTTTCGTTCAACCCATACCCAAAATCCAAGTAATGCACCAGGTATCTGACTATCTATGCTGCTATTTTCCGCAATGGTACACAAAGCTGCTATCTTATTCACGACTCACGAGTTACATTCGGATGCAGGTCAAGTGCTGTGCACCTCATGTGGAGCGGCTTGCATATCACTAACTGCTAATACAGAGGCTAACAGGGGGAGGAAGTTCTACAAATGTCAAGATCCTGGCTGTGGCTTCTTCAAGTATGTGGTGTCCTTGACCTCTAGCATATTACATTGCCGTGTGCATATTCATCTGATACCATGGGGAATAGATTTAGTTTATCTATACAGTTGAACCCGTGCTATACACGTTGCATATCATCTGTGTAGTTGGTTCGGCAAGGGTGGCATAACTTGCTCTTGTACATGTTATATACTTTGAGCAAATAATTTATGTATTTACTCTCACATTTGTCTTTAAGTTGTTGGTTTTACATTTTTTTTAGAGATCCATTTCATTTCGTGCTAGCAACCTTAGCTTACTACGTCATTGATGATTCCTAGATCACACGAGTGCCCAACTCATTTCACTTGATTTTTTTGTGGACCCAGATGGGAAGACGAATTGGACAATGGTACGGGGAGAGGCCGCCGCGGGCGTGGTAGCAGCAGGCAGGCGACTGCATCTGCATCTGCAGGACGGAGAGGCGGAGGCCGGAGGGGGAGAGGCCGTAACGCTGACGGCGGGATGTTCGTTTCAGCGACGGGCGACACCGTGCCCGGCTGCTGCTTTACCTGCGGCGATCCTTCCCACTTCGCCAACGCCTGCCCGAACCGGAGATAGTCATCAGGGAGCTGCTCGCTATGCGTGTACAGAGACTGGCAGTGTCCGCCATTCGGATGTTTTTCATGTACAAGGTGAGGTGCATACAATTCAGGTGTACTTGCACTCCTGCTCACTGATGTTCGAGACAGTTACTATTTTTAAAACAAAATGCGTGGGGGAACAATCGCGGTCGACAGAAGTCGGATCGGAAGCGCATTGTTTGGGCCGTTTCCTCGCCTTTTTTTTCGAGCAGAAGTCGGAGAGAGGTTGTCGATTCGAAGGCGGTGTTTGGTTCCCCGCCAACGCCCACACTTCTGTGACGCCGCCCACAACTTGCATGGCTGGTAGGAGTAGTGGCCAGGAACAAACAGTCCGGTTCTGCAGTACACCGGGGTGATGACACGAGGCCCGAGCGGCGGCGGGTGGATGGCGCGCGTGCTGGTGGACCCGGAGCGGGGCTCGTGCCGCGCCATCGGGCCGTTCCCGGACCCGCACGCGGCGGCGCTGGCGCACGATCGCGTACCTGGGCGACAGGGCGCGGCCCAACTTCCCGCCGGCGTCCCACCCCATCGAGCAGCGGTTCCTGCGGCTGTGCCGGGAGGCGGGAGAGCCAGATCGACGTGTGCGCGCTGGTGGCGGGGACCCCGGCACGTACGAGGCCCGGTACGCGCTCGACGTTCCTGAGGTCGTCGGTGCTGCGGCTGAAGCAATGGGGAGACTTCAAGGGCCTCGTCGTCGAGTTCTTCATCAGCCACGCCTCCGAGATCGGGGACGACGTCCTCAAGGAGGGCGGGGAGAGGCTGGAGGCCAGGTTCGTGGAGATGCACTGACCGGAACAAGGCCGTGGACCCGGAGTGGCGCGCCTCGTACATCCGCAGAGTCTTCTTGCAGGAGCAGCAGAACCAGAAGCGACAGCAGCAGGTCGCGGCCGCCGCCGTACAAGTACAACCACCCCAGCAGCAGCGCTGGGCGCGGTAGTGCCACCGCCGTGCCCTTGCGCGCGACCCCAGCATGCAGCAGCTGTTTGTGGCGTGAACAGAGAAAACTGAGTGTTTGAGAGTCTTTCCGGTTTACTTGAATTGAATCGCGTGTTTGTACTTTGTACTGATAACCTCTCTTTGGCAGCTTTGCAACTTTTTCCACGACGGTCGTGTCGCTCGCCGGATACTACGAGGCATCACGCATCGGTGCAGGCGATGCAGACGACTCGACGACGCGGAGAGCCGATGTTGGAGTTGGATGCGAAGGCCATGCATAGGTCCATGGTGCAGCCAAGGTGCGGCGGGGCTGACGGCCATGAACTTGCGGCCGGAATGGATGCGTGACGAGTTGGGCCTTGTTTAGTTCCGAAAAATTTTGGGAAATGGACACTGTAGCATTTTCGTTTGTATTTGACAAATATTGTCCAATCATGGACTAACTAGGCTCAAAAGATTCGTCTCGTCAATTTCGA
>Ga0182004_10004668_pt1 | contig 11075 bp, 13 predicted proteins | sample Sormic07211540_1_FD_120479 | JGI IMG/M metagenome (GOLD analysis project Ga0182004, IMG submission 120479) | Endophyte microbial communities from Sorghum bicolor roots, Mead, Nebraska, USA - 072115-40_1 MetaG | ecosystem: Host-associated > Plants > Roots > Unclassified | place: USA: Nebraska...
CACTACCTCTTCGTGGTTCTGACTTCGGGACACTGTTACATGTATGTATCTTAAAAAATGTTTCTTTTAGTATACCAGGAGTCATCAGAAGCTGGTATTATGCCATGATGAGAAGTAGTTCAACAGTTCTGTTCTCTGTTTTGTGGGGATAGCGGCTATTTTTTTTCCTCTGACGTGGTTCTTTGATAAAACCATTTCAGATCACAGCACAACTTCTCACGACAAAAACTGGTTTCAGGTTTGGTTGCCATGCGACAATATATTTATTTTTTCTACAAAAGAAGTTATTGTTTCTAATCCTTCTAAATTCTTGTTTGCTACAGAGAATTTGAGCAGCAAAGAGAAACTGGCACCAGAAGCTCTCAGCAGTTATTGAACCAAAGAAGTCATGATCCTGCTGAAGTTGCTGCGGCCTCATCAGAGATTGGCACTGATAAGGTTGGTGAAGAATATGAATGATCTAGTTGGCATTATTTATGTTCATTTGGTGATATACTTTCCTGTGTCATGCTGAATAGGTTAATTCGAGGATTAAGCTAAAAGAAAATTCTCTGGGGTTCCCCTTGGCTGAAGATTCTGCAGGGTCAACAGACGATTATGAAAATTCATCACATACTTCAGATGGTATTTTTACTGAAAAGAATGATCCACATGGTGCACATGAAATCAATAGTTTTAGGAGCTCAAGTGACTTACCTCTTTGTCCTACCAGTCAAAGTCCTACACCAGAAAAAGGTGCCCGTTGGGGTAAACACCTTTCACCACAAGGGAGCAATGATTGGGCTCATGGCTGGAGTCCTGAGTACTGTGCTGATAAAGATTTAGCTGCCGCTCATGACGAGAATAACCGGCTCAGAACCAGATTGGAGGTGGCTGAATCAGCATTTTCTCAGCTTAAGACAGAAGCAACATCTCTGGAGCATGTTACTGACAAGTTAGGCACTGAGACACAGGGCCTTGCTCAACAGCTTGCTGTTGAACTCATGTCACGGAATCAACTCACTACAGAAGTGTCCTCGCTAAGAACAGAATGTTCTAATCTGAAACAAGAGTTGGAAGAAATAAAATGTTCTAAACTCTCGCAGAACAAGTTTGACGTAGAAGGTAAAACTATGATTAAGTATGGTAACGATATTCTTGCTACAGAGTCCATTCATCATCTCCAAACTGAATGGCTGCAAGGTTTGCTACTTCTTGAAAGTAAACTGCAGCAGACCAGAAACAATGCTCTCCATGGACTACAAGCAAGTGATCTTGATTTTCTTCTTGCTGATCTGGGGGCACTTCAACGTGTCATTGAGAACCTCAAGCAAGGTGTTCAACCAGGACAAATGAAAGAAAATCACAATGCAGAACATTTGGTTCCACTTACAGGTTATCTATCAAACTCAGGACATAATGATACCCTCAAGAAAAGTTCTGGTGGTAATACAGGCACAATGGAGGAGAAAATGTGTGAGCTCCTGCAGAAGCTGGAGGACTCAAAAACTGAGAAGGAGAATCTCCTGGAGAAGATGAGTCAGATGGAGCGTTACTATGAATCTTTTATCCATAAGCTTGAGGAGAGCCAGAAGCAGACAGCAATTGAATTAGAAAATCTCCGGAAAGAGCATAACTCTTGTTTTTACACAGTTTCTGTCCTCCAAGCCCAGAAGCAAAAAATGCACGAGGAAATGAATGATCAATTAATGAGATTTGTGGAGGACCGAACAGCTTTAGAAGCTCAAAATAAGGAGCTTGAGAGGAGGGCTGTTGCTACAGAAACTGCACTCAAGAGGGTTCGATTCAATTATTCTGCAGCTGTGGAACGCCTACAGAAAGACCTTGAGTTACTGTCGTTTCAGGTTCTCTCTATGTATGAGTCAAATGAAACTCTTGCCAAGCAATCATTACTAGAAGATTTTGATAGTTTACCCGAGGAGCACTCTTCTGTGGAAGATTTATGTGGCAATAATGAACATGAGCAATACAGGCCTGGTGTCAAACAAATTGGAACTGAAGGTCTATATGCAGAGAAAGAAACTGATAGCCAGAAAAATCTTCTTCGGGCACTCAAGATTGAAGAACTCCGTGCGAGATCAGAGTTTCAAGCACATACTGATTCACGGGGGAACCGCTCAAACTTGGAAGGGCTAAGAAGGGCCTCTAGCACTATGGAGTCCGAGCATTTAGAAATGTTTATTTCCAACATCGAGTGGCAGATATTTTCTGATGTATTACGTGAGTCTCACTATGCTGCATTGGATATCATTAAATGCATGCAGGGAAGGTTGCACATGTTAGAAATGCAGCTTCAAGACTCTAATGATGCTAGGCAATCTCTAGTGCTCAAGTTGAACTCTGCATTGGATCAAGCCAAAAGTGTCAAAGAAAGCGAAGCAGGATATGTTTTGAAGTGTGATGATCTGACTGTGAAGAACCAAATATTAGAAGCAAAGCTTCATGATATTACAGTTGAAAATGCTTTGTTTATGGAAAAGCTCACAGAGTCTGAAAGACTTGTTCAGGAACATAAAACTTGTGAAAGCAAGTACAAGGTCTGCGCTGAGGAAGTTATGAGATTGGACAATCTTTTATTCAAAGAAAGTCTACTAACCAACCAGCTTAAGGATGAGCTCACGTCACTAAGAGAAGGTTTTGAGGCCATGAAAGATGAGTTAAATAAGCAATCCTCCATAAACAGTGATATACAAATGGTTTCTACATCCCTTCAAGATCTACTGGGTGACCTATGCTCTAAAGTTGTATGTTTCAACAAGGAAGTCAACATTTCAGGCTTAGAAGAGGCATCTTTGCTGCATGAACTTGAGAGTAAGAATTACGCTGCTGTGATGAAAAGATTGGAATCCTTCCATCAGCAAACATGTGACAAGGTACTTCATCTTCTTGAGGAGAAGGAAGTACTGGAGAAAATGTGTGATGCTCTTCAGAGAAGGTCAGAGAAGGCTGAGACAAAATTGCATGGTATGGAGCAGAAGTTTATATGTGATATGGATGCCACAAAGCAAAAGCTAAACTTGTCTGAGGAACTTGTAGAGAAGCTTCAGCAAGAACTGCAGGACATGACTCACAAACTTAGGATTTGCTCTGATTCTCAAGAAAAATATTCTATTACCAATGGTGACTTAACATCAAAGTTGTCACAAATGGAAATTGAGCTGCAGCATGCAACTAGTGAGAATGAGGCTCTTGTTGAAAAATTGAAAGAGTTTGGTGTTACTGTAGAGGAACTCGAGAAGACCAAAATATATCTTGCTCAACATGAGGAGGATAACCGGACCTTGACCCAGTCATTACAGTCTAAACATGAATTGTTAGTGCATATGGAGAGTGAAATCAAATGTTTACGTGATGATCTGATGTGCACTGATGAGAATTTGCTAAGAGAAAAGAGACTTAAGGAGGAGCTTGAGTCTGCCCTTGCCAGTCTTACATCACAGCTTGGTGAGAAGGATGAAGTTCTACTTTCTTTTGATGAACACAAAACAGAGCTCATTCATCTGAAGGGCCAACTTTTGGGCATGGAAAAAACACATAGTTTAATGCAAGATTCTCTCACACAGAGTGAAGAAATCCAAAGGGACCTCAACTGTAAGAATCGCTCTCTTCAGTCTCAGGTTTCAATTCTGGAAAACCAGTTAGGAACAGTTGTTGAGGCCATGCTTTCCAGTGAAATTGAAGCTAGTTATATGAGAAGTCAGGTAAGAGAGGCTGTTGTGCAGCTTAATATGTTAAGAAATGAGTTTGAGAAACTCCAACTCAAAAGCAAAGAGGCTGATGAATTATTACGGGCACACATGTCTACTGAAGCAGAATTAGCTGATAGAAATAGCACACTTGAAGCAGCTATCCATTCTCTTGAAACCAACCTTAGCAGTGTTATTCAAGAGAAGGAAGGTCTTGAGGAGCTTATGAAAGGACATGACGAAGCATCAACTCAAGTTAATAACAACTCTCGGGATATAGCAGTCAACAACAGTGACAGAGTATTGGAGGATCAAGATGAGATTTCACAGCTTATAGTCTTGCAGCAAGATCTTGAAGAACAAGTTGATACATTGAAATCTACAAAAGATGAGACCGAAATTTTAAACATGATTCTTAGGTCAAAATTGGAGGAGCAACACACTGTAATGTCATCATTGCTCCAGAATCAAAGGCATGAGTTGATGAATTCAATAGAACAGAACAAGGATCTCACTCAAAAACTTGCTGAACAAAGTCTGAAGGCAGAAGAGTTCAAAAACTTGTCTATCCATTTGAGAGAGCTAAAAGAAAAGGCTGAAGCTGGAAGAAAGGAGAAGGAAGGATCGTTGCATTCCATGCAAGATTCCCTTAGAATTGCATTTATTAAGGAGCAGTATGAATCGAAGGTCCAAGAGCTGAAAGGTCAAGTTTTTGTCAGTAAAAAATATGCTGAAGAGATGCTGCTGAAGCTGCAAAGTGCTTTGGATGATGTTGAAACTGGGAAGAAAAATGAGATTGCTCTTGCTAAGAGAATTGAAGAGTTGTCGATGAAAGTTTCTGAAATGGAGGTGGAGATGCAGGATTTATCAGCTGATAGAAGAGAATTGTCAAATGCATATGACAGCATGATGACAGAACTCGAATGCACAAAATTAAACTTAGATTGCTGCAATGAAGAAAAGCAGAAGATTGAAGTCTCTCTTGAAGAGTGCAGTGAGGAACGTAACAGAATAAGGGTGGAACTTGACCTGGTTAAGAAGTTATTGGAGAATATGGCATTAACAGACAATAACGCATCACATGATAGTTCGGAATCATGCACCCCTGGAACCACATCGATTGGGCATATTCTTGGAGATGGCAAGGCTGATTCTGCATCAAAGGCTACACCAAATACAACAAAAATGGATTCAGGGTTACAGGAACTTGAAATTCAGAGTAGAAGTTTATCATCAAATTTGTCTCAGGGAGCAGAGGATGCTGTGAAGTTTGGTGATAATGAAGAGAGCAAGAACTTGGAGGTAATCAATGTACAAACTGTTTGCCTTTTGGTCAATTCACTATCTGCCAAGTTTATGGCAGAATCTTGAAAGGGCAGCATATAAAATTTTTGCCAGATTTGATGTCTAAACCATGTACTCCCTCCGTCCTGGAATAGAGTGCATTCTGGCATTGAGATGTGTCCCAAATATAGTACATTCGAGGAACAAGAAGATAATATTTACTTAAACAAAGTTACGAAAGAGGAAAGTAATTGAGTGCTTACCATATTTTCTATAAGAAAACTTAGATTGCACCCTTTAATCATGCGAATAGGATCAAATTTCAATAGATTAGGAAGTTAAGTGAGGGGTACATGTGTCTATTGCCCTCTCTCTTATTTTGTCTTATGTATTACAGGACGGAGGGAGTAGCACACTACAACACTTTAGGTGTAGGGAAATATGATCCAACCTATGACATTTTAGAACGACTCCCATGCGTAGCGCATAAAATAGATTTTTATTTAGTATGCAAGAGAATTGTTCAACATTCTGACATGCCAAAAAACTGTAACATGATTGCTCAACATTTGGTTAAAATTGGACTGTGTTATTTTTTTGGTTAATTTTACTGATTGGAAATGTAAGTCATTTTGTCGTTCCTTTCAGTCAAACTTTTTTAACTCTGACTATCAATATGTAAAGAATTATGTAGATTGGCAACATAAGGCTGATTTCACTAGCTTCATCATGAGAAACACTGTTGTAATTTGTAACCACTTCCTCTCAGAATATCATATTTAATAGAGAGGACTAATAAAAAAATGTGATATCGTAGCCATGTTGATACCCTAAACGGCTTGCATCTAGAAAATGTCAGAGACCACACATTTTGTGCTTTTATCTTTCTCCTTACTGACAAAGCAGATATGTTAGGTATTATCATGTGGTCAGTTTACATTTTCAACACAAATTCGTTACATCTTCGGTTCTTTGTTGTTTTTAACAATGGATAACAATTATAGTGGTGAGTTGTTGACTGCTTAGTTAGCTGACTTTATTTTGCTGTTGTGATAGAATTGCGATGAGGAAATGGAATCGTCAACAGAGAACAATTTGAATGGTAACAATAGCGTCAATGGTATTTCTCAAGAGCATAAAAAATTAGCAAATGAATTCAACCTTTTCCAGAAGGAGGTAATGATGGAACTTCTCTTTGTGCATTATTTCTTTCAGGTTGTAACATATACTATGTTTGTGAAAAGCAAATTTCACTTGGAAAAATGTCCAACATTTTGGGATTGTAATATATACCATTTCTTCCCCATGCTCCTACAGGGAGACAAAGATACATATGCTAGCACATCTGTAGTGTTAGGACTTGTATTCAGGGTGCTGCGATGTTACCATATTATATGAATCACAAAAATGAAGTGATGTGATTAGCATACTTTGATGTGCTTGAGTTCATGATGGACAAAACTTGAATTAGAAATTTGCTGGCTTGCCTAATATGAACTATGCACAACTAATGCAATAAGTGCTTGTTTGCTTGTATCCAGGCTGGTGCAGTATAGGCTCTTATATAAGCTTGGACAGTGCTCAAAGCTGGCCCAATGCAGCATTAGCTAGTATACTAGATTTGGTCATGTTAGGCTAGCTGATGGGCCACACAAAAGTGAAATATTCTTACCTACTCCACGTCTCCACCCCTACTAGAAGATAAGACCTCTACTAGAATATGGAGGTGACTACATACAACCAAACACAATGTTACCAAATGCAACCTGGTTATGCAAGACAAACAAACACCAAGGCATTGCATACATTTATACTGGCTTGAGTTATGATGAATAAGATCTAATGTTGGCTAAGACTAATGCAAGCAGCCAAGCAACCAATCACACCCTAATTGAATTAGTAATATGAGTCTTCAGCATTTATAATTCAGTATATGAAATCATGAAGGCTTATAACTCCTGTTAGACAATTTGAGAAACTATATCTTTGTACTTGTACATTTCAGTAATGAAACAATGTGTGGCATGACATGGAAGGAGCTGATTTCAATGGAAATTGTTTTTGTATGCAGCTGGAAAGATTGAAAACTGAGAATTTGTCTCCTCTTCTTCCCCTAGACGTTAGTTTAACTGACCCTTCACTCAGTGGTTTGGAAAGGACATTATCACAACTTGATATGGTATGAGTCCTATCTGTATAGTAAATGCGAACCTGTACTATGCTCATTCTCATTTTTGCATTTATTACTACTTTAGGCAAATGAGCATTTGCAAAGTATTTTCCCTTCATTTAAAGAGCTTCCTGGTTCTGGCAATGCCTTTGAAAGACTACTCGCTTTAGAACTCGAGCTCGCAGAAGCTCTCCAAGCAAAGAAGAAAACAGACATCCTTTTCCAGAGGTAACTAGTACATTCAATGAACACTGTTATTTCTTTTCCTGCCTGATAATCTAATGAAGCATGTGCTTTTTTCTCTTGCCTAGAGAACTTTATAAATGCCGAATAAAACCGTTCTAAACATTGGGCCATAGCAGTATGAGCGTAAATAATGCTTTTGCCATTCTGAATCTTTATCATTTTCTTCTTTGAAGAAATACTAGAGTTGCTTATGCAATGAAACTAACTTCTTCAAATGAAGCACCCACAAATTTAGATTTATAGACTATAGATAACTAATAAACTGATAAGTTTGGCATTAAAAAATGGGCAGGAAAACTGCATGCCATTTCATTAAATTGAGAAGGAAAAAAAAAAAAATGTGCAACAGCACCCCCCAACACACAACACACAACCCAACAACATAGCATACACACCAACAGCACTCGACACCTGGAAATCTTTGAGCTTCAGACTACAATTTTCATTGCAATACAAAAATTAGTAGCTTTAGTAATAACACAGTCAAATTTGACTAAACACTAGTATATATTTTGATTCTCTTTGCTCCTTGTTAGTTCATTCTTGAGGCAGCACAATGATGAAGCAGCAATCTTGCAAAGCTTCAGGGACATCAATGAACTGATACAAGATACTATCGAGTTGAAGAGGAGGCAGATGGCAGTAGAAAATGAGCTAAAAGAGATGCAGGGCAGGTATTCAGAGCTCAGTGTGCAGTTTGCCGAGGTGGAGGGTGAACGACAGAAGCTCGAAATGAATCTGAAGAACCGAACACCATGGAGATCGTAGGGAAATCACCTTATGAGAAAACTAATGGGGAAAAAAGTGTCAGCCAGTTGCAGGCTTTGTAAACAATCTTGTGCGACGGCAATGGAATACATTTTGTAATGTAAATATCAGTAGAATCTCAACATCTCTGTATCAAATTGTAGAGTTGTAAGTGATATGCATAAATGTTACAACACCTTGTACAAGCGCCTCCAGCTCAGAAACAAATCTTGTTATCTGATTGTTCTTTGCCAACAATCAGCAGCCTTTCAAGGGTGGGTGTATTCACGCTGCTGATTGTATGTATTTTACAGTTTTTGTATAGATCTTTAATTAACGTTGACTGGAACCACTCTTGTTCTGATGTTGGTACTGGCAATTTGGCAAACAAGAAGGAACCGTGTGATATTCATTCATTTTCATTTGGCATGGAGCTCTGGTGCATATCATTCCTCGCATAGTCACTGACAGACCTGGCCCACAAACAGCTGCAAACCAACTACTAACTGCTCTGCTCGTCCGCTGCAGCACGCGAACGGCGACCCTTCTTGTCTTGCCTTGCACTCCTTTTCAAACCCCTGCCGGCAGCCGCCGCCATCGCCAGTCGCCACCCACCTGCGGGTTGCGCCGCCGTGTCTCTTGATCTCCTCAATCCTCCGCAGGCGGCGGAGGCGATGGCCACCAAGCCCGCGCCCCAGCCTCGCCGCCCGCCCCGCCGCGCGCCTCCGGCCGCCGGCGCCGCGACCGCAAACGGGAACGGGAAGGCGCCGTCCTCGTCCAAGCCTACCTCTCCGGTCCACCCATCGTGAGTGCGCGCCACGGCGCCAGGGTCTCCCCCTTCACCTCCCTCTCCAATCAAATCACTCTTCTGTGTTGGTGACGTACTGATCGCGGTGCTCTGTGTGTGCGCGCGTGCGCAGGTCGGCGGCGGAGACGCCGGAGAGGACGGTGAAGAAGCTGCGCTTGGCGCGGGCGCTCACGCTCCCGGAGGCCACCCCGGTGTCGGAGGCGTGCCGGAGGATGGCGGCCAGGCGTGTCGACGCCGTGCTGCTCACCGACGCCAGTGGGATGCTCTCGGGTATCCTCACAGCCGAGGTATGAGCACGAGACGAATCCGGAAGGTGTAAAGGCGTCGTGCGTGGCACCTGTACTGTAGCTGGAAAAGAAAGAGGTCCCAAAATGTGCGATCAGATGTGCAGAAAATATTCGATTTTTTTATGAATGGTTCTGCAACACCTGCATTATTTATTCTTCAAATTTATTTAGGGCAAAGGCTGGCACAGATACATTGAGCTAGAATGAGTTGAATCATACTATGCTAGATGAGCTAAATAAATCCCATTTTGTGGGAGGTCATGCATTTTGTGGGAGGTTATGCTTATGCATTTTGGATCTGAGAGGAATCAGAAGAACTATAAGAGTATTTTTCCATTTTCCCTAATGATTTTGATGGGATTGGGATTGATCACGAGCGGTGGGATCAATACGAGGATTAGTTCTCAACTGGGACTTTGGCACTTGTTTTTCATATCTTTGTGCAGGACATTGCGGGACGGGTAATAGCTGAGGGTCTCAAGCCGGACGAAACATATATGGCGAAGGTGATGACGCGGAACCCAGTTTTTGTTATGTCCAATTCATCCGCCATAGAGGCACTGCAGAAGATGGTCCAAGGTTTTCTTGTTGTATATTTTTATCAACTCGAAATATCAGTATCCGTTGTTAGTTTCACCATTGGTCATGATCATTGTTAATATTTTCACTGAAGATGACCTGTATCTGGAAAGAAGTACTGTTGTGATCTGTGCAATTGGACAAAAACACTGCAAATTAGCTTCTCATGATTTAAATTATCTGTGCAATTATGCACTGGGTGCTTTGATAGTGAAATTCACTTAGTACTACACCTGATTTCAAAGCATTTACCAGTGAAGTAGGAAGTAGTAGAAGGCCAGTTGTAGTAGTGCAGGGAATAAAAGACACCAAATTAAAAATAAAACCAGGTACAAACTATAGCATTTTTACACAATTGGGGCTCCAAAAGGTACTGTTTGAACCGTGTAAATCGTCACAACATCTAAGTAAAGACTAAAGAAATTTGGGTGAACCTGTCGTTATCATAGGATTGCATATGGTCAAAATTTGGATAATGTAAAATTAGACATGACAAAGACTTTGGATGTACGTCTCTTTCATTGACATGGTTATCTACCACAGGCAAATTTAGGCACCTTCCCGTAGTGGAACATGGTGAAGTCATTGCTATGGTGGATATTAAGAAGTTCCTTTATGATGCAATTTCAAGAATGGAGAAGGCTGCAGAACAAGGCAGCGCAATAGCAGCTGCTATGGAAGGGGTTGAGAGACAATGGGGAAATGATTTTCCAGGTTTATTTGCTTTGCTTCCTTTGAATAACATTAGAGTCTACTTCTCAAACAATATTGAACAGACCTATATGTTAAGATCAAGCTTGATGTATACTGTATACCAGCTCTGTTTTAACAAAGTGATGTTGTATTTTGATTCTTTTTGCTTAGGACCACATGCATTCATGGAATCTCTTCGACAACAGATGTTCAAGCCTTCCTTGTCAACTGTTATAACTGAAAATAGCTGGTACATTTGCTACCACCAGTAACATCTATTAATTTACAATTTATTCTCACTGATTTTTCCCCCCAAATGTTTCTTTTTCTCCAATAGTGCTCCAGTGGTATCTCCATCAGATCCAGTAACTTTAGCCGCCAAAAAGATGAGGGAACACCAAGTTAACTCAGTTGTTGTAATGACAGGGAACATGTTGCTAGGAATTCTCACGTATGTTTCTGGCAAAAAATCAGTTATGCCTTTGAGTTTTCCTTTGTCGCAGTTGTTTATTTAGTGCCGACTGCCTGACTCTAGGATGATGAGTTGTGCTGCTCTCTGTATGTAGTTCCATTTA